>Ga0114971_10002052_pt1 | contig 13844 bp, 12 predicted proteins | sample M_140625_MF_Meta_FD_87320 | JGI IMG/M metagenome (GOLD analysis project Ga0114971, IMG submission 87320) | Freshwater microbial communities from Lake Montjoie, Canada to study carbon cycling - M_140625_MF_MetaG | ecosystem: Environmental > Aquatic > Freshwater > Lake | place: Lake Montjoie... | reverse complement strand
CTTCAAAACGGTTTCAGATTGGCGACTCGTGCCGGTATTTCGATCTGTATCGATGACATGTTGGTGCCTCAAGAAAAGCACCGCTTGATTGCGGATGCGGAGAAAGAGGTCAAAGAGATCGAGCAGCAATATGTCTCAGGTCTGGTGACCTCGGGCGAGCGCTACAACAAGGTGGTCGACATTTGGGGCAAAACGGGAGATGCCGTCTCCAAGGTGATGATGGACCAACTCAGGAAAGAGAAGACCATCGATCGCCATGGCAACGAGGTCGAGCAAGAGTCTTTCAACTCCATTTACATGATGGCCGACTCGGGTGCCCGTGGATCAGCGGCTCAGATTCGCCAATTGGCGGGCATGCGCGGTTTGATGGCCAAGCCAGATGGCTCGATCATTGAAACGCCCATCACGGCGAACTTTCGTGAAGGCTTGAACGTGCTGCAGTACTTCATCTCCACGCACGGTGCGCGTAAGGGCTTGGCCGATACGGCTCTGAAGACGGCCAACTCAGGCTACCTCACACGCCGCTTGGTGGATGTGACGCAAGACTTGGTGGTGATCGAGACCGATTGCGGCACGCAAGAGGGTCAACTCATGCGCGCGATCGTTGAGGGTGGTGAGGTGATCGAGTCCTTGAGAGACCGCGTGCTTGGACGCACGGTCATTGATGAAGTGATTCATCCCGAGACCCGTCAAGTCATTGTGCCCGCGGGCGAGATGCTGGACGAGGACAGCTTGGACGAGATCGAGAGTTCAGGTGTGGACGAGATCAAGGTCAGAACGGCATTGAACTGTGCCACACGCTTTGGGCTGTGTGCCAAGTGTTATGGCCGCGACTTGGGTCGTGGTGGTTTGGTCAACATTGGCGAGGCCGTGGGTGTGATTGCTGCGCAATCGATTGGTGAGCCTGGCACGCAGTTGACCATGAGGACTTTCCACATCGGCGGAGCGGCGTCTCGCGCGGCGGTCGCGTCCAGTGTCGAGGCCAAGTCCAATGGTGCAATTGGGTTCAATGCCACGATGCGTTATGTGACCAACTCCAAGGGCGAGTTGGTGGTGATTTCCAGGTCCGGCGAAATCGTGATTTTTGATGACAATGGCCGTGAGCGTGAGCGTCACAAGGTGCCCTATGGCGCGACATTGACCATCAAGGCCGATCAACAGATCAAGGCCGGCGCGATTTTGGCGAACTGGGATCCTTTGACACGTCCTGTGATCACAGAGTTTGCAGGTCAAATTCGTTTTGAGAACGTCGAAGAAGGCCTGACCGTTGCCAAGCAACTTGACGAAGTCACGGGTCTTTCGACCTTGGTGGTGATTGACCCCAAGCGCCGTGGTGCGATCAAGGTCGTTCGTCCACAGGTGAAATTGATCGATGTCTTGGGCAAAGAAGTGAAGATCCCTGGGACCGATCACTCGGTGACCATTGGTTTCCAAGTGGGCGCATTGATTCAGGTCAGAGACGGTCAAGACGTGGGCCCTGGAGAGGTGCTTGCGCGTATTCCTGTTGAAGGTCAAAAGACCAGAGACATCACCGGGGGTCTACCGCGTGTGGCTGAGCTCTTTGAAGCGCGCAGTCCCAAAGACAAGGGTGTGTTGGCTGAGATGACGGGCACCGTGTCCTTTGGTAAAGAGACCAAGGGCAAGGTTCGTATGCAAATTACCGATCCTGAAGGCACCGTTTGGGAAGAATTGGTGCCCAAGGAGAAAAACATTCTGGTCCACGAGGGCCAAGTGGTCAACAAGGGCGAGAGCGTGGTGGACGGCCCAGCCGATCCACAAGACATCTTAAGGCTCTTGGGGATTGAGGAGTTGGCCAGGTACATCGTGGACGAGGTCCAAGACGTCTACCGCTTGCAAGGCGTGAAGATCAATGACAAGCACATCGAAGTGATTGTTCGTCAGATGCTTCGCCGTGTGGTGGTGGAGAATTCTGGAGACACGTCCTACATTGCCGGCGAGCAAGTGGAGAGATCTGAGATGCTCAACACCAACGAGGCGCTGCAGCGTGAGGACAAGATCCCAGCAACCTACAGCAACTTGCTCTTAGGCATTACCAAAGCGTCTTTGTCGACCGACAGCTTCATTTCAGCCGCGTCCTTCCAAGAGACCACCCGTGTCTTGACAGAGGCGGCCATCATGGGCAAGAGAGACGAGTTGCGTGGCTTGAAAGAGAACGTGATCGTGGGCCGATTGATTCCTGCGGGCACGGGCATGGCGTACCACCAGGCCAGAAAAGCCAAGGATTTGATGGACGAAGCTGAGAGACGTGCCATTGCTGAGAATGAGGCGCAAGAGCTTGAAAACGCTCAACATGCCACAGAAGAAGCTTTGGTGTCTGAAGAGGCGGATGCTGCAACACCCGCGGACACGACACACATGAGCGAAGGGGGTGTTCAAACGACGCACACCTCGCCTGACCAATCTGATCAGGACTGAGCATGTAGGCGGCTTGGGTTGGATTGATTTCTAATCCAAAGAGGGGCTGGTCCGATTGAGTTCAGACCAGCCCTTTTGACTTTTTGAATTGAGCTGAACATTTGAAGCGGGTGAGGACTTGATAGTCAACAACTGGTCAAAGCTCAAAACAAAATTTAAGAATTCAAACAAGTCAAAAGACTTGACATAATTCATCGGAAGGTTACACTAAGTGTAACTTTATGGACAATCAGTGATGCAACCGATTCGCCAACTCATCAGCACAGTGGCCCGATTGGCCACCTCCGAGTCTTGTCTGTTCACCATGGCAGACTTGCGCTCGATTTTGCCAAAACTTTCTGACCCTGCCTTTAAAACCCTTTTAAGTCGGGCTGTTAAAGGTGGGCATCTTCAAAGGGTGTGCCGGGGGCTGTACTTATATGAAAAAGCCAAGCCTGATCGAAGCATGGTATTGCCTCGCGCGGTGAGCAAGATGCGGCCTATGAGTCTTAATTACGTCAGTTTGGAGTCCGTGTTGAGTGACGCTGGCGTCATTTCTCAAGTGCCGATTCATCGCATCATGGTCATGTCATCGGGGCGCAGTGCCGTCATTGATTGTGGTCAATGGGGAAGCATTGAGTTCATTAAAACAAGGCAAACACCCCAAGCCTTGGTCGGGCATCTTGCCTACGATCAAGATATGAAGGTTTGGAGGGCCTCTGTAGCTCAGGCGCTCAGAGACATGCGAGCAACCCACCGAAATTTGGACTTGATCGATTGGAGTGTGCTGCATGAGTCTTTTTGATCAATTGGTGGATAAAGCTGTTAGCAATCAACAAGATCTCGCTCCATTACGAGTAGTGGTGGAAAAGGAAATCCTTCATCACGATATTCTGCAAGTACTAAGTCGTGCAGGATTGCTTGAACAATTGACATTTATTGGCGGGACTTGCTTGCGTGCATGCTATGGTTCTAACCGACTGTCTGAAGACTTGGATTTCACGGGGGGGGCTGACTTTACTCGGGATCAACTTGCTGCAATGAGCAAACTTTTGATTCAAGGCCTCAATACAAAATATGGACTTGAAGTAAGCGTCACCGATCCCATTCGTGAGCAAGGCAATGTAGACACTTGGAAGTTAAAAGTTCAAACGAGACCCAAAAGAAGGGACCTCGCTTCGCAACGGATCAATATAGATGTTTGCTCAATAGCAAGTTATGATCCTAGGCCCATGGCGCTGCTCAATGCTTACGGGATTGATCTAGGCACAAGTGGGTTAATATTGAGTGCGCAGTCCAGAGAAGAAATTTTTGCCGACAAATTGATTGCTTTTGCTCTTCGTCCCAACCGTCTTAAAAATCGCGATTTGTGGGACATGGCCTGGCTTCATCAACGCCAGGTCAAGCCTGCGCTAGAGTTGATTCTCCAAAAACTCAAGGATCACCATGCAGACCCAGTTGTATATTTGAAATCCTTTGAAGAGCGTGCGGGTTCCATGATAAAAGACGCCAACATCCCAAAAGAGTTTCGCAACGAAATGCGTCGTTTCCTTCCCAACAACTTGATCCAGGAAACAGTGAGTTCGGATCATTTTTGGGACTACTTAAGTGGTTTGATGAAAGACTACAACGCCCTATTGATCCAAGAACTGAATGGCAAGTCCCAGGAGCCAACGTTCAAATTGTGAGTTCTTTGAGTTAGGTATAGTTTCGTTTGAAAGATGAGTTTGGAACAATCTGCAAGCCTCATTTCCACTTGTATTTGCATTAGATAAGTCATGAGTCTCGATTGGAGGCTCTCAACATTCTCATATTCAACAATAGGTGTTTTAAAAATTTATGGCGTTGCAAATTTTGGAAGAAGGATTTGACGGTTCAATATGTTAGCTTGGGGGCTTGGGCTTGCGGAGAATTCAGGGCATAATCCCCGCATGATAAGCGGAGATTAAAATATATTTGGCAAAGCCAAGACTGGACAGTCTGTCTTGGTTACTTATAACTCTGGATCGTGCGCTCGCACAAGCCAAAGCACAGTTTTGGCAACATTGGTCCAGCGCCCCTTTCAATGAGCGACAAGCTTGGTATGATGTGCATAGTGATCGAAAAGCTTTAACCGGCTATTTTTGTGGACGCGAATCCTTCTGGGCAGTTGGAGGCCATTTTTTTGGTGTGCTTGCTAATTTTCACTTTCAGACAGGTCAAACAACACACCCATGTTTAGCAGTGAATGGTTTTGGTTATTTTTGGCGCTGCTCATTTTTTGGGCTTTGGGCGCGCACAACCGTTTGGTGCGCCTAAGGGCTCAGGTCTCGCAGCGCTTCTTTGCACTTGAAGCACTCCTATTAAAGTACCCGGACGTGGTGAGCGAAGCCGTGACGGCAGCGGCCATTGCCCCTCTTGGGTGGCGCTCAACCGTGGGCTTTGATTTGGGCGCAGAGCATTGGGGGCGACTTCAAGAGGCCGCCAAGGAAGCCATCATCGCTTTGGCTCGAATGAACGAGCACCCTTTGAACGCGCAGTCCTCAGTGGAAGTCAATTTGGCGGTGAGCACCTTGGCCTATGCTTGGCATGTGCTCGTGCACCCCGATGTGTTCTTTTTATCGGTCCCTGAGGAGCTTCGAAAAAGGTGGCATGAAATCGGAGTCCTTACTCAACCTGAGCTTGAAAAGTTCAACTCGGCCGTGGATGAATACAACGAGGCCATTGCTCTTTTTCCGGCCAGTTTACTGGCCCGTGTCAAGGACTTCACATCGGCCAGAAAGTTGGGTTTTGAGATGAGCCCACAACTGCGTCCCGGCGACTCTCCAGAGCCCGATTTGTTCACCACGTCCACACTTTGAATACGCTCAAGTCGCGCCAGCGCTGTGAAGCCGAGGGATCAAAGAGGTCTTACAAATACTGGAAGTGAGCATTCGCTAAAGCTTGGATCCTGGTCAGCAGTTCCATTGAACGATGTTTAATTCAAGCCGTTTGGTGAACACGGATTTTGGGTGCGATCTTGGCTTTCAAGTCACGCTCCATCCTTCGTAAATCAAAATCAGTTTGCAAGTTCAGCCAAAAACGAGGATCCATTGTAAAGAAAAGGCCTAAACGCAATGCCGTATCGGCGGTGATAGATCGATGACCACGCACAATTGCACGGATACGACTTGTAGAGACGTCCATGTCTGAGGCCAGTTGTCTTGTGGTGAGCCCCAAGGGCTTCATCAACTCCTCCAACAAGATCTCGCCAGGGTGTATTTCATCTAAAAGTTCAGTCATGTCCCTGCTCTCCCATGGTCCTCTAAAGTTTTTACTTGGTATGTGTCGTTGGTTTTTTAAAATATAACAAACCGGCCGTTGGTCATTGTTCCTGATGAAATGTTCCCCTTGACAAGGGTCTCAAGGGGCCTCAGCTTGGTAAAAAAAGCGAGACTTGTCAGTGGCACAAAATTGATCTTCCATTTAACGCATGTTCAATGGGCTTGTGTATGCGGTTCAGGCTTTAGATCAAGTGTTGATTTTAAATCAAAGGTGGATGTTGCATCCATCGATTTATTTTGAAATTGATAGAGGTATATGATGAAGCTTGATGCTTGTTTTGAATTCTTTATCCGCCATTGAAAGTCCATCCGTTTTGAACACGTCCTATTTTGCACCCAGACCACCCATCGACGCCTCTTCAAGTGAGAGGACTCAGGTGCTCTCCAAGCCGCTTTGGCAACTCTTGAACCTCACGGCCAAATCGGTTGGCGAAGTGATGCTTGGGCGCTCTGCGACGGCAGTGCTTTTGGGGCTGGACGCGAGTTTCAAGCCCGGTGTTCAGTCTTTGCTTTTCTTGAGTTTGAGGCAATGGGGAGTGGCCCGGGCGGTACGCGCGCACTTGGTCGAAAAAAAACCTACTCCCCAGATTGACCATTTGCTGTGCACGTGTTTGGCCTTGATGTGCCAAGACAGCGACATGCCCTATGAACCGCATACCTTGGTCAACCAAGCGGTGCAAGCGGCCAAGGCGAACGTCAAAACAGCTGGGCAAAGTGCCATGCTCAATGCGGTCTTGAGACGGTTTTTAAGAGAAAAAGAAGAAATTCTGAAAGTGGTCGGTACACAACTGGAGGCGCAGTACAACCACCCCCTGTGGTGGATCAAGCAGCTGCAAAAGGACCATCCCAACGATTGGGAGCATATCTTGGAAGTGGCTCAAACGCCTGCGGTGATGACTTTGCGGGTCAATGCGGCGCAGCAGTCTAGAGAGGCCTATGCCAAGGCCTTGGAGAACCTGGGCTTTAACAGCAAGTTCATGGGTGACGACGCCTTGGTCTTGGCGCATCCGGTTGGCGTCCACCTGTTGCCAGGCTTTGAGGCGGGTGCGGTGTCGGTGCAAGACGCCAACGCCCAATTGGCGGCTCCCATGCTGCTCAGAGCTTTTGATGAAGAGCGGTTGGCCCAACTGAATGAAGCGAAAAAAACAGTTGGATCAAAGCCAGAAAACGCATTGGACAAGCCCATCTTTGCCATTTTGGACGCTTGTGCAGCTCCTGGGGGCAAGACTGCGCATCTCTTGGAGCTGTTGTCTTCCAAGAACCAAGGCACGCCCTTGGCTTTGAGGGAGACCAAAGCGTGGTCTTTAGAAGTGCATGCGGTCGAGTTGGACCCCAAGCGCGCACAAAAGGTGGTGGAAGGCTTGGATCGCTTGAGGCTCAAAGCACGGGTTTGGGTAGGGGATGCGGGGGCGGACAGTGCCCAATGGACCTTGCTCTCGGGCCCGTCTCATGGGAAGGGCCCAAGCGCCTACCGACCCCCTACGTCGTACCAAGCCATTTTGCTGGATGCGCCCTGCAGTGCTTCTGGCATTGTGAGGCGGCACCCGGACATCCGCTGGCTTAGACGAGAGAACGACATCGGGCGTCTCTTTGAGACGCAGTCACGGCTTTTAAAGCAACTGTGGGGCCAGTTGGTGCCAGGCGGAGTTTTGCTTTACTGCACCTGCTCGGTTTTCAAGGACGAGGGCGAGAGACAGATCAATTCGTTTCTTAAGCACAACAGTGACGCCCAATTGCGTCCTTCGCCAGGACATTTAATTCCACAAAAAACAATAAATAAGCCCACTCTCTTGGACAATCAAGCCAGTGATCAAGATGGCTTTTATTACGCGCTGCTTCAAAAGAACGCGTCTCTTTGAGACGGGCTTTGGCCTGTCTGAACCGAATTGGACAAGCTCAGAGACGTTCAAGGCGCTTGAAGACTTTTGCTTGGGGCCTGTCAAAGCACTAAACAAAGCTCTCATTCGCATCTTTGTGTTGATTTTGTGGGGTTTGAGTGGCCTCTTGGCTGTTCAAAGCCTTCATGCACAAAACGCCAACGGCCCAGTGGTTCAGCTGAGTGCTTTTAAATTTGAGCGGCAAGAGGACGCCTATCTTTTGTCAAACACGCTGAGCTTTGAGCTGCCCCAAGCCGTTGAGGACGCCTTGTCCAAGGGCATTGCGCTTTATTTTTTGGCTGAAGTCCAAGTGGCCAAAGAGAGGTGGTATTGGTACGACAAGTACTTGGCCCGGCAAGAGAGACACTTTAGGCTCAGCTACAACCCCTTGTCCAGAAGGTGGCGTTTGGTGACCTCTTCTAAGACCATTGCCAATTCTGGATTGGGAGTCACCCTGGGTGTCGCCTATGATTCTTTGGATGAGGCCTTGTCGGCCATCAAGCGTTCAACCAATTGGCGGGTGGTCGACGCCACAGACATTGAGGCCGGTGGCAAATACCGTTTGGATTATCAATTCAAACTGGATTTGACACAGTTTCCCAGGCCCTTTCAGATTGGCACCTTGGGGGAAAGCGACTGGACCATGAACGTCAAAAGAAGCCAAAGCTTTGCGTTTGAGCCCTTGAAGGCGCCCTAAAGAGATGAGCGAGCTGCATCTAGATCGAAGGCCTCGCCACTTTGAATGGGCCTTGGATGTGGGCTTAAACTTGTTTTCAACATCTCCCTTTGGGTTTTCCTGAATGCGTCGCATCTTAGGCACTGAAGTTTCCCTCAAAACCATGCGCTGGAGCTTGGGCGTGGGGGTGTTTGTGATTTTGGCGCTTGGCATGGTGCTCTTGTTCTTGCTCACCCAAGCGACCCAAAAATGGGACTTGTACGAGCAAAACTACACCACGCTTTTTGTGTTGAACTCGGTGGTGGCGGTCTTTTTACTTTGCGTGATTGTGTGGATCATTGTTCGCTTGACCCTCAGGTGGCGAGCCGGCAAATTTGGCTCCAGGTTGCTGGCCAAGTTGGCGTTTATCTTTGTGGTGGTGGGTTTTATTCCAGGACTCTTGATCTATTTGGTCTCCTACCAGTTTGTCTCGCGCTCGATAGAGGCTTGGTTTGATGTCAAAGTCGAAGGGGCGTTGGACGCGGGCTTGAATTTGGGAAGAGCGACCTTGGATGCCTTGGCCAATGACTTGGGCAACAAGACCAAAACCGCGGCCATGCACTTGTCGGAATCTAATTACTCGAGCGCTTCTAGTGCCCGTGGAGCTGAACCCAAGGGGTCTTCAGCTCAAACACACTGGGCGTTGACGCCAAGCGATTTGCAAAAACCTTCCTACCAATTGGAGGCCAAGGGGGGGGCTGTGGGTCTGGAAGGCATGAAGCTTGATGCTCGTACTGCACGCTCTGCAAGCACAGCACCTACCAAGGCGACAAAGCCAGAGGCTTCAAACAAAGAGAGCTTGAAGGACGAGGGCATAAAAGCTGAGGTCATGAATGCAGAGGGCAGGAATGCAGAGGGTTCAAAGCCAGTGCAAGGTGAGCCTTTGTCAACAAAGACACCAAGTGTGCAGTTGTTCTCGGGCTCTGCGCTTGAGAGGCTGCGCGAGCAATTGGGGGCTGAAGAATTGATCATCTGGTCTGCAGACATGAGCCCCTTGGCCACCGCTGGGGGTGAGCGCTATCAGTTGAGTCCCGAGAGGCCCAGTGCAGCTCAGTTGAGACAGCTTAAAAGCCAATCGGTGCTGACCGTGATTGAGGGCTTGGAGGATGCGGCGGCACACCCAGAGGTCAAGCCCCAAATCAAAGCCCTAGCTTTGATGAACCCCACGGCGTTCAACTTGGGCCTCGCCTCACTGATGGAGCCCCAAGTGCTGCAGGTCACCCAACGACTGCCACCCGCATTGGTGGCCAATGCCTTGGCTTTGCAAGCGGCGAACTTGGAGTATCAAGAGCGGTCCTTGGCCAGAGAAGGTTTGGCTCGCATGTACATTGGCACGCTCACCTTGAGTTTGTTCTTGTCGGTGTTTGGGGCGGTGCTTTTGGCGGTTCTTTTGGGCAATCAATTGGCCCGTCCATTGCTTTGGTTGGTCAGGGGCGTGAGAGATGTGGCCGCAGGAGACTTGAGTGCCAGGCCCGTGCTCACGGGCGCTGATGAGTTGGACGGTTTGACGAGATCGTTTTCTCAGATGACGACCCAACTGCTCAATGCCAGGCAAACGGTGGAGCAAAGTTTGGAGCAGGTCAACTTGGCCAGAAGCAACTTGCAAACCATTTTGGACCATTTGACCGCGGGTGTCATGGTCTTGGACCACCATGGCGTCATTGTGTCGACCAATCCGGGAGCGACGCGGATTTTAAAAATACCCATGGCCGCCTTTGTAGGGCAAGCGCTTCATAAAATCGCAGGTTTGGAGGTGTTTGCCACGCAGGTCTTGGCGCAATTTCAGGGCTTTGAGAACGAACTCGGCCAAGGCGGGCAAGACTATTGGCAGCAGTCCTTTGAGATCCAGTCGGTGGACGCTCAGGGCTTGAATGCCACCCATGGTGTACCAGTGTCTGCGCAATCGCCAAGCGACGCCAATGCGTTTGAAGACTTTAAAAAGAAGGGCTTGACCAATATCATTGCCCGTGGGGCCTCTTTGCCGAACTCGGCATGGCTTTTGGTGTTTGATGATATTTCGGAAATCGTCTCTGCCGAGCGCGCACAAGCTTGGGGAGAGGTCGCGAGAAGACTCGCGCATGAGATCAAGAACCCCTTGACGCCCATTCAGTTGTCTGCAGAAAGACTGCAAATGAAGTTGTCTGGAAAGCTTCAAGCGCCAGAGGAGCTCATTCTCAACAAGTCGGTCAAGATGATTGTCGACCAAGTCGACGCGATGAAACGTCTCGTCAATGAGTTCAGAGATTACGCGAGACTGCCTCAAGCGCAGCTGGAGCGCTTGGACTTGAATGCGTTGGTTGCAGAAGTGGTGCAACTGTATGGCACCAGCTTAGAGGTTCAAGAGGGTCTTGAAGGAACAGACCGCAAAGAAGAAAAAGAAGAAAAAGAAGCTAAGGCGGGGCAAGTTGCTCACCTGCACTTCAAGAGCGTGGACGCCAGTGGATTGAGCTTGGAGGCGATCTTGGAGGCGTCATGCCCCGATATCAAAGCCGATCCTCTGCAGCTGAGGCAAGTGGTGCACAATTTGATCCAAAACGCCCAAGACGCAAGCGAAGGCAAGCTTCTTCGTCAAGTGCGCTTGTCCACCCAGTTCAATGCGGCATCGGGCCGAGTGCGTTTGCGCGTTGAAGATTCTGGCGGGGGCTTTCCAGATTTCATTTTAAAGAGGGCGTTTGAGCCCTATGTGACCACCAAATCCAAGGGCACGGGTTTGGGTCTGGCGGTGGTTAAAAAAATAGCCGACGACCATGGCGCTCGCATCACCTTGAAAAATGTAGAGTCTGAGGGGGTTATCATTGGGGCCCAAGTATCTTTATCCTTCGCAGTTGTGCAATCACAACAGAATGTGGTCTAATTCTAACTATGGCAAATATATTGGTGGTTGATGATGAGTTGGGAATCAGAGACTTGCTCTTTGAAATTCTCAATGACGAGGGGCACACGGTTGAGTTGGCGGAGAACGCCGCTCAAGCTCGGCAAGCCAGACAGCTCGCCCGTCCGGACTTGGTGCTCTTGGACATTTGGATGCCAGACACCGATGGAGTGTCTTTGCTTAAAGAGTGGTCGGCCCATGGTTTGTTGAATATGCCCGTCATCATGATGTCTGGGCACGCCACCATCGATACCGCTGTAGAAGCTACGCGCATTGGGGCCTTGGCTTTTTTAGAAAAACCCATCACCCTTCAAAAGTTACTCAAAGCGGTTGAGCAAGCGCTGCAAAAAAAACCCGCACCCGCTCACGCACAAAGTGCGGCAGCCTCAAGCGCTAATTTCTCTGCCAACGCATTGCCTGGTTCAGGCACACTCTATCCGCCTGGTCAAAATCCATTGAGAGCCCATGCGCCTGGGGCAGTGTCTCGTTCCGGATCTGTTTCAGGAGCACCCCAGTCGAACATGGTGCATGGGGTTCAACAAGGCAGTGGTTTTTCGAACGATGGCCATTCGTATGGCATGGACACGGGTGCGCAGATGGGCGCCATGCATTTGTCGGCCACGCAACAAGTCTTTGAGCTCGATCAACCTTTGAGAGAGGCGAGAGACGCTTTCGAGAAGGCGTATTTTGAGTTTCACTTGGTGCAAGAAGGCGGCTCCATGACACGCGTGGCTGAAAAAACGGGGCTAGAGCGCACCCATCTTTACAGAAAACTCAAACAACTCGGTGTCGACCTGTCAAAAACCAAACGCAGTCTGGGGCATTGATCGATTGGACACTTCGTGTCCATTGGTCTCTAGGGAGCTGGCAGCCATTTTCTGACCCAGACCTGTAAAGGCTGACTCAATGAAGGGTGGTGGGCCCTGTACTTTGTGCCCTGAGCTCTTAGGCTTTATTTTTAAGCAACCATATCAATTGATCCCCATGATCGAAGAGATCGGGAGCATTGGGCAAGTGTTGGGTGTCAGCCCAACGCTGTAGCAACTGTTTCGTTTCTGTCAACAACAAAGGCTGCCGCACTTTGGCCAAATCCAAGGCGGCTTCACTTGCCCGGGCGCGTTCAGGCCTACCGATGGCCAAGAGTTGGGCTGCGGTTTGAAGGTGTTGAATCTCTCGCAAAAGACTCACCTGAGCGTTCAGGACTTTTGGGTTACTAAGTGAGGTCATTGAGTGTTAAGCATGTAGACGAACGCATGAAAAGCGTTCATAAATCCTAACACGATAGATTTTGCTGGGAAAGCTCAAGTGTGAAAGCCTTGAAACCAAGCTTTTTTTGAGAGCCTAGTAGCCTGATAGCCTGATAGCCTCGAGACCACCTTGAACTCAGCTTCAAGAGGCATCAGCCCAAACTTGCAAGCAGCTCTATTTTTGGTGCGACAGATCTGACCAGTTTTTCAATGCCATGACCAGGGTTCGGCCTTTTTTGCGAAACAAGCAATCCTAATTTTTCCAAGAGTCCAACATCTTTCGCAATGGCAGAGCGCTCTCGGTGCAGTTTGAGCGTGAGTTGGGTCATCGTTTTGGGCTCATCCATCACCTCCAACAGAAGGCGCCTACGCGACTTTGAGAGAACGGTGAACATGTCTTGAGGATCTTCAAATGAGAAAGTGGCTGTCTTCTTAAACGGTTCACCTCGGTCTGCTTTTTGCGCAGCCTTTCGCGCACGATCAAAGAAGCCTTCAACTTGATCAGTCCGAATAATTACTTTTGTCATATCTTCACCTTTTTTAATCCCCTAATTATTTCTTGCCATTCTTTTTGAAACTGTTCAAGCGTCTGCTCATAACTCACAAATTCAACAGAGGCAACATCGCCCATATAGTGCCGATGGTGAAAGTCATGTGCATTGTCAAATCCCAATACCCGCCCATTGTCTTTCTGGTAAATCAGTGGATTGATATAAGCCAAGTTGTATCTTGTCACCACTGTTTTGGCGCCTTGAGCGTAACCCCAAACCTCGAAACTCAAAATCCCACCGCCCTTGTTTGCCTTTAGTTTAAAAGTTTCCCTCTCTAACTGAAATTCAATCTTTGGCTTGGTTTTTTTATTCATTGACATCAGTTTACCAGATATGCTCTTAAATTGCACAGCTGATGATCGAGGGTTACGATAAAGCTTATCGTTTGCACGCATGGGGATCCGGTGAGAAAATAGCTCAATGATCTTTCGTTTTGAAGACTTGTCCAAACCGAGAGCACTTTACAAAATATGTTTTATAAATCTATTTAGGGGTAGTTGTGAACGTTGTTGAAGCGAATGATTTGAAGTCCAAGGGCATAAAAGCCATTGAAGAGGCTTTGCTGGGGCAACTTGAGGCTTCAGTATCCGTGCGTGGACAAGTGAAGTATGTGGTGATGAGTCAACAGCAGTATCAATATTTGCGTGAATGCGAACTGGAGGCCGCTTTGGCTGAATCCAAAACAGATTTAGTTGGCGGGCATTTTGTGAAAGAAACTGTGGCTCAGCACATGAAGCGTATCCAACAAATCAATACGTCAGCGTCACGACTTGGCAGTGAATTATCCCGCAACAAGACAACAGGCGCGGGGCTAAATTCTTAAAGCGCCGCCCTGATGTTGAAACACAGTGCGCCAAAACAGTGG
>Ga0114971_10002051_pt1 | contig 13845 bp, 3 predicted proteins | sample M_140625_MF_Meta_FD_87320 | JGI IMG/M metagenome (GOLD analysis project Ga0114971, IMG submission 87320) | Freshwater microbial communities from Lake Montjoie, Canada to study carbon cycling - M_140625_MF_MetaG | ecosystem: Environmental > Aquatic > Freshwater > Lake | place: Lake Montjoie... | reverse complement strand
TCGGGTAAATGCCCCAAAAGCCAACCCACATCGCCCCGCGCTCCTTCCCGATCCCCTAAGCGCTCCCGCGCCATCGCCCGACTGAGCCGCTCCGATGCCGCCTCAGGATCCAACGCAAGCAACAGGTCCAAATACGGCAGGGAATCCCGCGAAGCATTGCGCGCTTCCAGTGTCGGCCCCAATAAATTGCGGATCATGCGTAAAACCACTTCCCGAGCCGAGGCGGGCTGAGTCGCCTTTTTGGACACGCGACCGTCCTCGCTCACGAGGTCTACAGCCTCCGCCATCGTCAACTCTTTGCCGCCATCGTACGCATCGATGATCGAAAACTGCGCCGTTCCCAACTCACGATAGCCCACCATGAAGCGCCCTGGCAGAGGAATCCCAGCCACCTCCCTCACGCCAAGACGACGGGCGAGTTCCACGAAAACTACAGACAACGTAATCGGCAACCCCTCGCGGTCGTCCAGCACCTCGTTGAGGTAACTGTTCGATCGACTCGCGTAGTCGCTACGACTTCCGTGAAATCCGTTTTCCTCAAAAAGATAACGCCGAATCCGACGAACGGCCGCCTCCGTGCCCTGCCCAATTTCAGCTTCTCCGGCAAGATCCTGCACCATTTCGTTGAACTCGCGTTCGTAACCGCCGACGTCCAACTCGGGATTGTCGTGCTTGGAAAGCAGTAAAGCGCACCTCAGCAAATTTACAGACTCCTCGGACTTCGAAAGCTCCGCACTCAACTCCTCGCGAACCGCGCGCCGATGCAACTCCCCCGCGAGTTGCTTCAAAGACGCTGCGTCCCGCTCCAGCGCCCGTTGCCGCTCCAAGATCAGACGTCGCCCCAACTCCGCCTCTTTCGCCAAACGCACCAGCGCCTCCTCTTTGGAATCCGGCGAAGCCAGGAACCCTTCCAATTCCCGGCCCAACTCCGCCTGCAATTCCGGCGCAACAGGTTTCACAGCGAGATCCCAACCGGATTGCAAATGCTTAAAAACTGCGGCCGTTGTCCGGAACTTACACAGCCCGACTCGACCGCCCCGAAAGCCTTCGTCCTCCATATCAAACACCTCTTTTTCATTCACAAAACATTGAATGCGCGGCCCATCCACACGCACGCGCAGCTGATTCCAGTCGCCGGGCAAGTACGCGTCGGATTCGCGATCCCCGAGAATTTTCCACGTAAAGACGCTGGGACCGTCAAACCGGGTCAACCGGAGCTTACCGCCCGTCGGGTAAAAGCCGTAATGCCGGTCGCCACCGTCGGCACAGAACGCGAGGCCCGCTGCGCCAGCTTCGTCGTCCAGTTTGACGCTCACCGCCGCCTCGAAACGCTCCGGGGCGGGAGCCTGGTTCCACAAACAGAGCGAGCGCCCGCCGAACCCGCTCCCAGTTTGCGCCACCTCAACGACTCCCGCACGCTGCGACCATTGCGCGCCAAAAAGCGTGGTCCAGAGTCGCGGATTTAGCACGCCGATGGTCAACCAACGTTGCATGGGCACCGGATTGGGTTTCTCCCAAAGCCGTTTGAGGGCATTGACTGGCATGGCAAACCCGAGGTTTTCCGCGAGCGCAAACTTGAGAGTGAGCACACCCAAAACACGCCCCTGCCGGTCCAGCAACGGGCCGCCGCTATTGCCTGGCTCAATGGGAATGGCGACCTGAATCATCGGGCGCCCCTCAATTTCACGTTTCGGTTCGGAAATGACGCCCTCCACCACGCTATAGCTCATTCCCTTCGGATTGCCCATGGCGACGATCGCCTCGCCTTGTTTTGCGGTGTCCGAATCCGCAAAGTTCAGCGGCAAAAGATCCTTCATCGCGACCCGCAGGATCGCCAAATCCATTTGCGCATCGCTTGCGACAATCTCAGTCACATCATGTTTGCGGCCATCACTGGTCTCCACTCGGAGGCGCTGTCCCTGACCGATGACGTGCCGGTTTGTCGCGATTAACCCCTCGCCGCTAATGACAAAGCCGCTCCCGCTCCCGTTAGGGCCCTCGCGCCCCACCTGCGTCACAGTCACCAGCGAGGGGCGAACAGCGGCCGCGATCTCCGCCACACTCAAAGTCGCATCCGCGCAAAGGCCGGAGGCCGCGAGCATTCCCCCTAAGAGGAGGATAACCACCGGCCGCACGAATCTGGAACGTCTCGGATGCATGGGCACAATTTGCACCATCATCCGAGGAAAGTCCAAACCCGAGGAAGTACTAAGGCTGGGGCGTGAAACACACTGGGCCGCAGCCCTTGTGCGAGCATTTGATGCCCATGCGCGCCATGATACGCTTAATCCGAGGATCGGTGTCATTGTCGGCCATCTCTGTGTAACCGAGGCTTTCGTACCCGCGCGAAGTGAGGCGCTCCCAAGGTTGCTGCGAGAGAGGATACCGTTCCTGAACGCTAGTTTTGCAGATCAGTTTGTCAGATTCCACTTCAATGCTGACCGCTAACTGATCCTCCTTATCCCAAAGAACACTCCATTTTTCCGAGCCGATCTCGCCCTTGAATTCTTGAACCTCTCTTCCGAGGAAAGTCTGCGTACCGACCGGCTTCAATGTGTCCAACAGCCCCTGTGACACCAAAGAACAGCACCGATACCAGTCTGCAGGGCGTTGCTGAATACGCAGCTCCATGGCGTTAAAGACGACTTCGACACGCTCGGGATGCAGAATACGAGCGAGCATGACACCACCAGCGCCGTCGAGTCGCCAAGCTTCGCCGTCGCGGGAGCCGATTTGGTAGACTTCGACCTCGTGCTTGGCCCGCCACATTCTCCAACTATATTTATCGTCGGGCTTGGACTCGTCTTTGAAATGAGCGGTTGTCTTAAATTCACAGGCAAGCTCGCTGTGAGACTCGGAAAGTGGCTTTGCCTCTTGCGCGGGAAGTGAGGAAATACCTGCGAGAACCGAGAGTAAGAGGGTGGAGAGAAGTGATTTCATTGAGAGTAAAGAGTGGAATCCGTGACGAGCAGAGCAATTTCGGAGTGTGCGTTATACAAAAACAAATGCCCCCGGTGCCGAAACACCGGGGACAAAAGGATTACCTGCAAACGATTTGCGGGCGTGGACTAGTTGTTGAGGCGCAACGCGTCTGCCATGATCCAGTAGATCATCGACTGCTCGAGAGAGCCCCTGAACAAATGCGCGTTAGGTCCCTTGGCGAAGATTGCGACATCTTCCCCAGCGTGGGTTTCGGAGCTCAGCGGAATGGCGGATTCCTGAGCGTAATTCATGTTCGAGGTAATCGCCAAAGTAAGGGTGGGACGAGCAAGGGTTGCAGTACCGCTAGAGGTGATGCCAGAAACCGCAGTGATGTACGTGCTGAAACCACCAGAGTCGGTGGGAACCTGCATGTTCACCAATCCCGTGCGGCTGCCCTGCGCTACCGATGTACTGCTTGTGACAAGGGCAGAACCAGAAACCGTACCGTTGGAAATGGTACCGCCTGTGACCGTGTAGGTTGCCTGCGTCGCTGCCCCAGTGTACCCTGGCCCGTTTTGGTAGCCGAGAGTGGTGTAAGGAAGCCCGAGCATGTCATTCACCTGGGTCGTCTTCACGGTGTTGACGTAGGAATTGGTCGACGTACCCAAAGTGAAACCAGGTTCCGTAACCAGGCCGAGGATCGGGTTTCCGCGCACAGGGTAACCAGCGATGGTGAAAACGTGGCTGTGGTCAGCCGTGACGACAATGAGCGTGTCGGAGCTGACTTTCGCAGCCACGGCGCGAATAGCATCAGAGAACGCGATCGTGTCAGTCAAAGCGCGATAGGCATTGCCCGCGTGATGGGCATGGTCAATACGGCCGCCTTCGACCATAAGGAAATAACCATTACGGTTCTTCGAGAGCATATCGACTGCGGTCGTGGCCATGTCGGCAAGGGAAGGCTCACCAGCTGCGTCGTTGGCGCGGTCAGCTTCATACTGAACGTGGCTGGGTTCAAACAATCCGAGGAGACGATCGTAACCAGCGGGGTTCGCCTTAACCGCGTCGAACTGGGTCTTATTCCAGACGTAAGCCGAACGGGAATTGTCGGACAACGAGGATGCGTTGCTGTTCACGGTGCCCGTGGTCACGTTCCAAACACGGTTGGGCAACTTTTTCCATTCGTTAATCAAGTCGCGACCGTCTCCGGTACGCTTCCCTTTGAGGTAAGTGTACTCAGGATCGGCCTGCGTATTCTTCATGAAATAGTAGCGACCACCGCCGAGTACTACGTCGAGGCTTTTGCCACCATTGGAGTCGAGTAACTGGGCAGCGATATCTTTAACCCCAGGAGTGCGGCCGCTCGCAACGCCGTTGCTCGTGGTGAAGTTACTATCGCATTCCCAGTTACGATCGGAGGCATGCGCGTAGCAGGCAGCTGGAGTGGCGTGCGTCACACGTGCGGTGGATACGATTCCAACCGAAAGCCCCTTAGCCTTGGCCTGTTCAGCGATGGTCGTGAGCTTCTGGGCCTCTGTGTGGTCATTACCGCGAACCACGTCCGCAGAAACACTCAGTGCGCCGTCGTTATTTTTAACACCGGTGACCATCGCGGTCATCGTTGGAGCGGAGTCAGATACCTGTTGATTGACGCTATAGGTGCGCGAAAGAGCGGAGTACGGAAACTCTTCAAAGCTCAGGAGGTTGTTTTCACCCGCAGTGTAGGTGTTAGTGCCATCGAGGGTCGCCTTCAGGGCATTGTTCTGGCCCTCAAGAATGCGGGCGGCTGTGATGGACGAGACTCCCATGCCGTCCCCAACAAACAGAATGACGTTCTTTGCGCGGGTAGGAGGCAGTTGGTAAGACTGCGTCTTGATGGCGTTCAGTTTTGCTTTGTTAGCGCTGATCTGGCTCGCCTTGGACTCGTTGGTCGTAGCGGCGATGTTGGTGTTGGTTCCTGCAAAAATTGAAGGAACGAAGAGCGTCTGGCTTAGGGCCAGCACTCCGGCGGTGAGCATTCCGGGAACGCCAGAGCGCTCGCGGAGCAAGTGGAGGATGGTGGTGTTTTTCATTTTGATGTGTGGTGGATGAACTTGGAGAGCTTCGGGAGATGTGGGTTAGAACTGTACTGTCAGGCCGAGGTTCACGCCGGGTTGGTTGCTGCCGTCGCGAATTTGCCAACTGCCGTTCAGACGGGCGCTGGTGCGTGGGGAAAGGCCAACGCTCGCGCCCAACCCGAACTCGAAACCGTCGGCGCCAAAGGCATCGCCGCTGGTCGTGTAGCTGCCTGCCGCAGAACTTGCTCCAGAGAAACGCGTGTTAACAGAACGTGCCGCACGGTCGAAGTCGTGGATCCAGTAAGCCGACGCCAGCAAGTTCGCGGGCTTCGTGCCAGCCTTGAAGCTGCGAGAAATCTCGCTGCCCAAACGCGACTGCCATGCGCTCTTGCTCACGCGATCCGTGGTAAGAGCCGCGCCGTCTCCCGTGGACTCCGACACACCATTCTGACTGTACCCGTTGCACAGCAGCGCCACAGAAGGCGTCACCAAATACGAGCCCGCCACTTTCGGAATATTCAAACCTCCGCGAAGATGAACGGCGTACTCACTGGACTGGAATTTTGCACTGGTAGAGGTGGCGTATGTTCCAACCGAGATAGAACGCGCTGACGTTTGATCGATACTACCCGCGAGCCAGGAAACATCGAAAAACGGCATTCCGGCTTCGACGTGCGCGTACATACCGCCGTGGAAACTGTCGCCCTTCACACTGGAACTGGAGAATGACGCATTGGAGTAGCCCGTCGCACCGAAAACCCCGATGGAAAGCCCCTTGCGGGTATGCTGTACACCCAGCACTTCGCCGGTATTGGTGCCATTCCACGAAGCGTTGGCTGAGGTTGAATCACGGTGAATGCCCCAAGCGTAGGTCTCGCTCCATGCTGTCCAGCCGTCATGGTCACCCTCTGGGAACGCGGTCAAATGCCCCTGCAACGTCTCGCTGATCGCAGCCGTGCGGCGCAGTGAAAGGCGCTGGGCCTCGGCGTAGACTTGACCGTTCAGTGATGTGAGGCTGGCCTCCAGCGCGGCGGCGCTAGTGGAAACATCAAGCGCAGACAGCAGGCTACCCAAGCCCGTGCCCACCGTTGTCCCAGAAACAAGACTCAGGTAGTTACCTACAGTCTGGTTCTTCGGCGCGGAAACCACAGCGCCATAAGAGAGCTTCACAACCGACAATTGCAGTGAGTTTCCTACGATCGACGAAGCAACTGAAGTCAGCAGACCGCCGGAGGCCAACGAAACCGTGGGAGCTCCAGAAATTGAACCAGCTTGGAAGATATTCCCCAGAGCAAGCGTGGTAGTCGCAAAGTCAGTGTAGGTGCTGCCATCGCTGTACTTCGAAAGAACGATGCTAGATCCGGCGCCGAAAGTCAGGGTGCCGCCGACCACCACCACATCGGTATCGATATTTCCAGTCCCAGAATTTTTTCCGTACTCGATCAATACCTGACCATTGAGCGTAAGATCCCCGCCTGTGTTCGAGGCCTTGCCGACGGTGAAGGTACCCGGTGAATTCCCTGGACTGAAAACGCCGTTCGAAACAACGGAGCCCACCACCTTTCCGCCACCGCTCAGTGTCTGGCCGGAAGAGAGGACAAGAGCGCCGCCGCTCAGGCTAGAAACATCGAGAACCGCCTTATCAGAGCTAGACGTCCCGACTTTAAGCAACGTTGTGCCGATGGAAGAGGAACTCGTCATGGTAACCGTTCCTGACCCAGTGAGGGCGAGCGCACCAGCACCAGTCACACTGCCAGGAAAGGAAATGTTGCCGGAGGACATGTCGACTTTGAGCGGCGTCTTTGGATCCTGCACGCTCACGTTTCCTGCCGGCATATCTCCCTTCACAGTCACATCGACTCCAGAGGCAACTGTGATGCTGCCAGTGAAGAGCGAATTGCCTCCCGATAGAACGATTTTACCTGCGCCCAATGACACGTCTCCGCCACCGGAGAGTGCTGGAACACTTACGGCCTGGGTTAAATTTTCGGGAACCACGCTGAGACTTGCGCCGCTGGACAGAACAACGCTTCCACCAGCACCAGCACCAAGGCTGCCTGTCAGAACCGCAGAAGCACCGGAGCCAAGCGAGGTTGTTCCTTCGAAGCCAGGGCTATCATTCAACTTCATCGAGCCTGAGGTGAGAGAAACGGATCCCTTGCCTGTAAGACGAGGAACCTCAAGTCGAATAGCCGCGTTCTCGGGCGTAACCGTGATCGCGCCCTCTGCTTGGAATGAACCCTCGAAACTCTTCGTTTTCGCCCCATTAGCGCCGACCGTCGTCGGAAATCCGGACGTCAACGTCACGGAATCACCGGACTTAATCTGGACTACATCCGAGGCGTTTTTGGAAACCAGTGATGCGGTACCCCCTAACACCAACGGCGCCCCACCGGAAGAGGAGAGACTCACCGAACCACCGCTTAAAGTCACCGTCGACTCGATGCTGGTCAGAGCGATGTTGACGCCCGCGCCGACAGACGCTCCTGAGCTCGCCGCTGCGGTCCCGATCTTAATGAGGCCCTTGCCGAGGTTCAAAGTCTGGCCCGTAAACCCGGCAGGAAGCTGCAGCACTTCATTAGCACCAGTCCCATTGAAAACAACCAGCGCGTCCGAGGCAACCGAGTCAAATTTGCTACTCAAGTCGCGTCCTACTCCGCTGATAACCAAGCTGACTTTGCTCGAGAGGGAGATCTTGCTGTTCACCAAAGATCCGCCGCCATCGATGGTCAAGCTCCCCTCCTGCACCTTTGTCGTCCCAGCGTAGGTGTTTGCACCGCCCAAAATCAGGTTACCAGAGCCCACCTTTAGCAGCGACAAAGACCCTCCAGAAATGATCCCCGTATACCGGGTGCCTACGCCGTTAGTTCCAACCGTTAATGTGCCAGCGTTAGAAAACGCTAAGTCGCCATCACCTGAGAGTCCGCCCAGAATTACGTCGCCTGTGGAGAACTTCACATTGCCCGCGCCGCCGGAGTAGACCTCGAGGGTGCTGTTGCGAAGAGCGCCAGATGTCGCGACGTTCAACGTACCTGCAATCACGATGGTGCGTCCCTTGAAGCCGCTCGCAGAATCATTCAGCACCAATGTGCCGCTCGTCGCCGTGGTGGTAATTCCGACCGGATCGAATGGCGCAGAAAGCGGCGCCCACACGGACAAACTTCCAACACGCCCGACCTCAAGATTACCACTTCCAGTGAGGGACCCCGTGAGCGTGAGCGTACTCGCACCCACGTCGATGAGCGAATCGCCGTTCACTGCCAAAGAGCGACTCAAGGTCAGCGCTGAACTGCCCGCGTAGTACAAACCGGCACCGTTCAAAGCCAGAGCCGTTCCCGACGCACCCAAATTCGAGTCAGAAGTGACCTTCAAGAGCACCCCGCCGCTCACATCCGTTCCGCCTGGGTAGGTGTTCACTCCAGACAACTCCACTTGCGTCCCCTTGTTCCCGGTAACTGTTAACTTTCCAGCCGACGCACCCACACCTCCAGAAATCACACCCGACCATTTGATGCTCGCGTCCGTAGCATCAAGCGTGGCTCCGAGCGCCCCGATCGTGATGTTCCGCGCTGTGACTGGGGTCGTGGACAATGTGCCATCCACCGCCAAGTTAGGCACAATTTGCAAACGAGCGTTATTAAGTTCAATCGCAAGCGCAGAACCCGAGGCTAGCGTTCCGACACCAAGAACCGAGGTATCAGCCGTGTGAAACAAACGCAGTGTTGTCCCGTCGACTAACGTGATCCCACTGTAAGCGTTACTCGCTCCCGAGAGAAACAGAGCACCGTCGCCATTTCCCTTCACATACAACCCACCCGTGCCAGCGCCTGAATCCGCCACGACACCGCTGAGTTCCGCCGTGTTGGAGCCCACATCGACGGTCAGTTCCGTATCGAGAAGGAGCGCATTGGGAATCTGTGCGGAGGTGGTAAATCCAAGAGTTGCATTCGTGAAAGTGACGGCGCCCGTCCCGAACACACGACCCGAACCATAAACACCATCGTTGTTGTCATCGGCGCTGTTCACCGCAACATCCACACGAGTCCCCTCAACGGTGGTCCCGCCCGTGTAGCTGTTTATACCTCCTAAACGCACCGTACCAAAGGGGTGTCCCGTGATTCTAAGACTTCCGTAACCGGAAATATCACCATTGATCGTGAGCACGCTCTCACCCCCATCTAGGCGCGCTTCGTCCTCCACCACAATCGACGAAGATATTGCTTGGTCCACTCCCGCTTGAATCCCCGCGCCCGAGCGAAGATTGACGGTACCGGCGCCAATGCTGAGCCCACCATTCAAACGAATGAGCGAACTCTGAACCGACAAATCACCGGTCAGCGATCCGGAGCCAGACAGAGTCAGGACCGAGTTCGTGCTGCCGAGCACCGTGAGAGGCACCGCCGCAGAAACCGTCCCAGAGAACTCAACGGCGTTGTCTCCAAGATCAACCGTCGTAAGCGCGTCAGATACCGAGCCCGCGTTGAACCGAATAGCGTTGGGTAGCAGCACGCTTTCATCGAAACCAAGAGTCGCCCCAGCCTTCACAGAAACCGGGCCTTTCCCCGCAGCAGAGGAGATTAGAACGCCATTCACCGTAACCGATGGCGAACCAAGAACCAACTTACCCTCGTCCAAGGACAAGCCACCGGAGAACGTATTGGCACCGGTCAAAGTCAACTGCTCCGCACCTGTTTTGCGAATGGAGCCAGATCCCGAGATATCCGCCCAAATGGTTTGGTCTACAGTCTGATTGGCTGTGTTGATGGTAAGCGTACCGGCGCCAACCGTTAAAAACGCAAGCTTCGAATAGTCGTTGTCGCCCGAGAACTGGACACTCGCTGTACCGGCAGGGATGGTGAGTGTCTTGTTCTGATCTCGAATCGCTGCGAGCGCCGTCCCGGTATTCACCGCATTGTCGTTCCAGTCGATCTTAAGAGATCCACCAGTATTGATCGAGATCGAGGCGAAGTTGGCCAACGCGCCAGCGATGGACATGCCAGTACCAGTGTTGATGGTAAGCTTGTTTGTGACGCCATCCAGTCCCGAGGGAATGATGTCTCCAGTGATGGAGGCGTCGTCCGTAAGATACATATTGTAAGTATCCCCTGCGACTGCCAGACCGTTCTTAACGCTAGCTCCAGCCCATGTGGTCGTATTCGTCGTGAAGCGAGTGGTGTCTGTATAATCCTGAAGCGAGCGGCCAAACTGGTCTTTGTACGCTTCAGATTTTGCAAGGGCAATGCCATTCGCCGTCGCCAAGTAGAACGAAAGCGGCGCACTGATCAGGTTCTCGTTCCCAGCAATGATCGCGGCATTGTCATTCCAAACGACCCTGTTGCGCAGAAAATCTGCCCAGTAAAACTCAACAAAGTTGATGTCTGGCTGTGAGGACAGCGTGGAGAGGGAGTTGACTTTGTCGTAACCCTTAATCTTTGAATTCGAAATCGTGGACGCGGTGGAGACAATCCCATCCACCATCCCCCAAGTGAGACTCCGGTAGATATCATTCGACATCACTGTCCCACCAGCAAGAGTCGCAACCGTCTGAGAACGGCTCGGAGTGGTTGGCATCGGATTCGCGGTGCTCGGCAAAATCGGCTGTAAACCTTCATAGCCAGCATCACCGGGGACAGCCAACAAATTGCCATTGGTCCCATAGAGATACGCATCGTTGGCATTAGAAAAATCCGACCACATTGTCCCGTTCGCGACCGTCTGTGAAGAAGGGTTAGGAGTAATGGTCCCGAGCACCACATGGTTCATACCTGGGAGAATCGCGCCACCAACACCCTCTAGATATCCGGCGGTCGTATGGTGACCATCGGTGATATAGGCTTTACCATCCACACCCTCCATGATCGGCAAATCCTTATAGACCCAGTAGCCAACGAGGTTTGTCGTCTTCTTGCTTGCGACCAAATTCGTCCCGTAATTGTAGATGGTGTTACCACTTGCGTCCAAAGTTCCAGAACTTAGGTAGGTCGTAGTTGCAGCAATGGAGCTTAAGAAAAATCCTTTGTAGACCACTTCTCGGTAACCAAGGGAGCGTTGGGTCGCACTCAACGTCGAACCCTCTGCATCGAGCCAAACCGGAGTTCCAACCGGAAGGGTCGATGAGTACGGCTGATAGTAACGGCCATTTGCGTAAATGATCGTTTTCCCAGAGATGCCAAGCTGTACGCTCGACTGGATCGGACCGCTCGTGTAGATCGCTGGCACCGTTGTACTAAGCTTCAACACCGAGGAGCTGTCCGCTGGATTGAAATAGATGGACGCAGTCTTGGAATCTGCACTGACCTTCCCGGACAGGTTGACGGTCCCTCCCATGTTGAGCACCAAGCTGGCGCCGCTCGAGATAGAAAGGCTGCCCGAACCAGCACTCCATGTCGTTGTGCCAGAACCTACCGAAAGACTCCCTGCGGTGACATACACATCGCCGCTGAATCCGGCACTGCCCCCCTTCAATTCTAGAGATCCCGCACCCGACTTCGTCAACGCGCCCGGGCCAGTCAACGAACCGTTCCAAACGACGCCCTTCCCCGAAGCAACTTCCATGGTTCCACCGCCCACGTAGTACCCAGCGGCATTGCTGAACGAGCCAGACTGCGTTAACGCCAGCGTCGCACCTGCGTTCAAATTGATCTGGCCAGTCCCCAAATTCGAGGCGGCGGAAACCTGAAGCTTCGTGGCGTTCACCTCGGTGCCACCAGAATACGAGTTGGTGCCAGACAAGGTCAGCGCGCTTGCCGAACTTGTTCCAAACACCGTCAAAGCGCCTGCACCGCTAACAGAGCCGCTTAAGACGACCTTGTTACCCAGAAGATTCAAAGCTCCACCATCGATTCCCACATCGATAGGACGGGTGATCGTGAGCGAACCGGGAACCAAGACAGTAGTGGCTGAGATATCGTAGGTCGAACTACCAGAACTCAGGGTGCTTCCACCGTCCACTACAATACTAGCGGCCTGTGAAGGCGTGCTGCTGAGGGAAAGATTGCCGAGCGTGGTGTCCGAGGCTCCCAAAGGAAGTGTCACCCGATAAGCAAGAAACATGGTGTCGTTCTCAACACTCAACCCAAGTGACCCCGCGGTCGTGACGGTTGTCCCGTCGGTGGACTTCATCTTGAGCTTTGTCGTCAGGAAATCGTTGTCGTTTGCGACAAAAAGAAAGTAGTCGTTCGGCTTGGACGCATCCAAGGCAGACACCAGGGCCATACCTTCCCACTTTTCACTGATGGTCGCGGATGTGCGTGCTGCCAAGGTACCATCGTTCGTGTTCAGTCCAAATTTCGCCAACTGAGTCGCGTCAATGATGCTCACGAATTGAACCGGTGAGACGGCCGTGATGCCGTCTTTCAGTTTGGTCGTGAAATCCCCCGAGATCGACGTCGACACCGTCCCGTTCTTCACGGTAAAACTGCTCGAAGTATCCTGACTCAAAATGTTAGTCCCACCCTTGGTCAGGTCCGCGATCATAACCGATTTAAAAACTGCGGGGGCAGCTGTGGCGATTCCGTTGCCGTTGCTGTCACGTGAGAGGAGCATGATGCGGTCGCCGTCTAACGCTACCATCTCGCTCTGCGCTCCCGTCTTGTTCGGAGTGAGACCGGTCTGAGTCGCACTGGTGTCGTTGAAGCGTGGAAGCTCAACCACATACTCCGCGAGCAAAGTAGGATTCGAGCGACTCGAAGACACATCGTATTTGTAGAGGCGGGCGTACTGGCGATTCTGCGAGCCAGAAGTGGAGTCCTGCATGGTCGCGCTCTGCAACATGGTAAAGAGCGTTCTACCATCGGGGCTAATCGCGACTGCCTCCATTCCCTGATTCCCGCGCCGCCCCGTGGTTGGGTCGGCTGCTGAGGACCCTGAAACTGTATAAGTCAAAGAACCACTCGCCGCTGACGGCATCGCCGACGCTGGTGGGTTGATCACGCTGGTGATGTTACCACTCTGGACATAGTAAATGTTCGGGCCGTACTCGTCGGTGACGTATCCCGAGCCGTCGCTGAACAAAGCGATTCCCTCCGCGTCAAAAGAAATTTTACCGCCAGCGGTCTTTGGGACGAAGCCAGTTGTCAATGTTCCGATTTGTAGTGCCGCAGATGTCGTCGGCAGAGCGCCCGTGGTATTGGCGGGACCGTCATTGATGGTTAGAAGCGAACCGCCCATGTATTTGAGCGAAATCTGATTCACCGAAGACGAAAGCGCCGTTGAGCCAGTGTACGGCGTGAAGGAAAAGTCTACCTGCTGCACCCTAGCCCGGTAGTCGGAATACACCGCTCCGCTGTTGTAACCGCGGTCAGGCAAGGTGAGGAAAGATCCCGTGTAAGTACCGCTGCTCACCTTCCAATTGGTTATTTGCAAACCAGAAACGGATCCGAACGTCTCCCCGAAGGCGTCTACCTGACTGGCCGAAATTCGTCCTACGCCCTGAAGCCCAAGATTGATGTAACCTGAAAAGTCACCCGCCATAGTTACGCTGCCTGTGCCGGTAGTGAACACCGGGGCGGCTTGGCTTACGACAAGGAGAGGCCCAGCGAGAAGGAGAGCGAGAGTGCGTTTCATATCAGCGATCCGGTTGGTAATCGGCCGCCCTGCGCGAGGCGAATGGTTTACTGTAACAAGTTTAAGGCAAGTATGTTTCAGAAGTGTGTCGGACACCTCAAGCCATTTTGATTCAGCTACTTAACGCACCCAAAAACGGACCGACTCACTCCGCTTGGGGAATCTTTCAAAGACTCAAAAGCCCGAAGATGACCCCAAAAGGCAACCGCTGAGACCAGTCACAATGAGACGTAGGATTCCCAAACAATCGATTACAAATTACCTGGCTCTTTGCATTCCTCTAAATACCACCCCTCTAATT
>Ga0114971_10002050_pt1 | contig 13845 bp, 12 predicted proteins | sample M_140625_MF_Meta_FD_87320 | JGI IMG/M metagenome (GOLD analysis project Ga0114971, IMG submission 87320) | Freshwater microbial communities from Lake Montjoie, Canada to study carbon cycling - M_140625_MF_MetaG | ecosystem: Environmental > Aquatic > Freshwater > Lake | place: Lake Montjoie... | reverse complement strand
CATTTTTAATTTCCCTCATCAACGAGGACAAATCAATATTTTTTTGAGAATCGTTTCTAAAAACTTCAATTACTTTCCCCAAGGATTCTTTATCTATAAAAGGTTCATCCCCTTGAACATTTACCACAATATCTACACCAAGATTTACAACTGCTTCTGCAATACGATCACTGCCCGATTCATGTTCTTTTATTGACATTATGGCTTTTCCTTTGTTGGATATAATTTCATTAAAAATCAAATCAGAATCGGTTACAACAAAAACTTCATCAAATAATTTACTTGCAATTGCGGCTTCGTAAGTTCTTACGATAATCGTTTTTCCACCCAAATCTTGCATTAATTTTGCAGGAAAACGAGTAGAGGCATAACGAGCAGGAATTACAGCAATTACTTTCATAATCATTATTGTTTTGAAAAAAGCAAATATATTAATTTATAAATGTTCTATTGTTTTTAGATAATATTATTTTAAATTTGATTTCTATTTTTTTTCTTAAAATTTATAAAAAAATCTAATTATGTTTTCTTTCAATAAGTATCTTTTTTTAATTAGCATTCTTTTATTTATTGGTTGTAAAACTACCAAATACGTCAAAACTAATAATGATCAAACATTAAAAAATAATACTCTAGGTGGAAATTCTAATGCTCTTTATGAAGGAATAAACGATACTACTTTTGTTAAACTTAAAAATTTCAGCAACGATTTTGTACTAGACATGAAATATGCCACTCAGGATAATTTTCTAAAGCAAAAAGTCTACGATTGTGAAGAGTGTTATTTGCGACTTAAAACAATTAAATATTTAATAGCAGCGAATTCTGAATTTCAAAAAAAAGGATATCGAATCAAATTGTTCGATTGTTATCGTCCTTTAGATATTCAAAAAAAAATGTGGAAGTTAATTCCAAATGCAGATTACGTTGCTGATCCCAAAAAAGGATCCATACATAATAGAGGAGGCGCCGTTGATATTAGTCTTGTAGATTCTAAAGGTAAGGAACTTGATATGGGTACTAGTTTTGATTTCTTTGGTCCAGAAGCGAGTCATAAATACCAAAGTCTTTCATCAAAGATTAAAAAAAATAGAATTTATTTGAAAGAAGTAATGTTGCGTAATAATTTTAAATCTTATGATTCTGAATGGTGGCATTATAACCTGTTTGAAAGCACTAAAGATAAGTTGGCAAATTTTCAATGGAACTGTAATTAACACTATTAGATTTTAGGTCATAGTAAACTTCTAAAATCTAATATCTTAAACTCAACAATAAAATTTGTAAGTTTGTAGAGTTCGAAATCTAATTATGACAACAAGCATCACCAACAAAGCCTATAAAAAACTCACCATTCAAATTTCTTTGAATAGTTTGTCGTTTTGTATTTTTGATACATTAAATAACATTCCGCTAATAGTAAAAAAACTGCCATTTTCTAATTTGAATCGTAGTATTAAGATGGAAGATTTGCTAGAAACAGTTTTTAATGAAAATCCCGATTTGAAAAATAATTATGATGAAACCCTTGTTATTCACAGCAACAATCTTTCTACATTTGTACCAATAGCATTATTTGATGAGGAGTTTATTGGAAGTTATTTACAATTTAATACTAAGGTTTTTGAAACCGATTTTTTTACCTTTGATGCTTTAGATAAATATGAAATGAACCATGTTTATATTCCTTATGTAAACATGAATAATTTTTTTATCGATAAATATGGTTCCTTTGATTATAAACATGCTGCTACTATTTTAGTGTCTAAATTGTTAGATTTTTCTAAAAATAAAGAAGAACGAAAGATGTTTGTGCATGTAAATGAAAATCATTTTGATATAATTGTTGTTCAAAATCAGAAGTTGCATTTATTCAATTCATTTGAATATAAAACTCCTGAAGATTTTATTTATTACATACTTTTTACTGCCGAACAATTGCAGCTAAATCCTGAAAATTTTATTTTGCAATTTCTTGGTTCAATTTCAGAAAATGATGCTTTTTATCAAATTGCCTACAAATATATTCGAAACATTTCTTTAATGGATGTTTCAGATTTTAAAAATCCGTTTACTGAAACTGAAAACAGGGAACATTTTATATTACTTAACTCGTGAGAATAATTTCCGGAAAATACAAAGGCAGAAGAATTACTGCTCCAAAAAAACTTCCAGTTCGACCTACAACCGACATGAGTAAGGAAGCCTTATTTAATGTGCTTAACAACCATTACAATTTTTCGGAACTAAAAGTTTTAGATTTATTTGCTGGGACAGGAAACATCAGCTACGAATTTGGTTCTCGTGGATGTGAAAATATAACTAGTATTGATGGTGACGTAGGTTGCGTTAATTTTATCAAGAAAACTGCTAAAGAATTCGACCTTAATATTACAGCTATAAAAAACGATGTATTTAAGTTTCTTGAAAAACACAAAGCAACTTACGATATCATTTTTGCCGATCCTCCTTATGGAATAGAACAAAAAGAATTTGAAAAGCTTATTGAATTGGTCTTTGAAAAGGAACTTTTAGATTCTGCTGGAATGCTAGTTGTTGAACATTCTAAACGAACCAAACTAGACCACATGATGCACTTTTCTTTTGAAAAAAATTATGGAGGTTCCGTATTTACTTTTTATGAATTGAAGGGTGAAAACGAGGGAGATGAAAACCAAAATGCATCTCTAAAATAAAAACATTTAAGTTTTGTTACTATTTTTAGATACTGATCCTTAAATAATTTGATATTTAGTAAACTGAAATTAAAAAATATTAAAAAAATGCAGACCTATAAGCCGGATTCTGTCACTAATAAATTAGTGCCTTACCATTTATCTAGGATTGTAATTACTCACAACCTCTATCTTTCTACCCTTCAACAACGGGCGAGTAACCCTTAAATGTTGATATACTTGAAATTTCACCACATAGAGTTTACCTGTTTTCACTACAGCCTTACCTGTACATTCTTTCTGTTGCACTTGTCCTAAATTGAATACTCAACCCGGCGGGAGTTACCCGCTATGCTACTCTTTGGTGTCCGGACTTTCCTCTCTTCATTACTGAACAGCGGTAAGGCGGTCTGCATTGCAAAGGTAAATTAATAGATATTAATAAAAGGTAAAATGGTATACATTTAAATTCTAAAGATTAGAAAAAATTAAGTTTTCTGTTTTTTCTTTTTAGCAGCAGGAAACAATACATTATTTAATATTAATCTGAAACCTGGAGAATTTGGGTGTAAGTCCAAAACGGTTGGCGCATCCCCTACTCTATGTTGGTAATCTTCCGGATCGTGACCTCCATAAAAAGTGAAAAATCCTTTTCCTTTTTGCCCATGAATATAGCGAGCTTCGCCATTTAATTCATTTTGACCTAGAATTAATACACTTGATTTTATTAATTCCCCATCAAAAGATGTTGTTTGCCCCATGAAACCTTTCACTAAAGAAGTGTGATTTTGGCACAACATACTCGGAATAACATCCCATTTTGCAGAAAAATCCATTAATGTAAAATAATCTTTTTCCATGGGAATTTTACGTTTTTCAGTCATATCGATGTCCGAAAATTCATAATGTTCGGGTTTTCTATCTAAGATATAATTCTTGAAAGCAAAGGATTTGTTATAGTCGATTTGTGATTGATAATTAGGGGAACTATCATCACCATCAAACATCGGTTCACATATATCAACTCCTTCAGCAGAAAGAGCAATATCAAAGCTATCTGTTGCAGAACACATTGCAAACATAAAGCCACCTCCAATTACAAAATCTCTAATTTTCTTTGCAACTGCCAACTTTTCTTCCGAAACTTTAGTATAACCAAGTTTTGTTGCTAAGACTTCTGCATCTTTCTTTTGGTCTATATACCAAGGTGCATTTCTATAAGCACCATAAAATTTACCGTATTGACCTGAAAAATCTTCATGGTGTAAATGCAGCCAATCGTACAAAATTAATTGATCCGATAGTACTTCTTCATCGTAGATTGGAGTAAATGGAATTTCCGCATAGGTCAAAACCATCGTAACGGCATCGTCCCAAGGTTGTTTTCCTTTAGGTGTATAAACTGCTATTTTAGGTGCTTTTTCTAAAACAACCGTTTCCATGTTTTGGGAAGGAGAAGAAATTTCATCCAGTATTTGATTGGCTTCACCATCCGAAAGCACTTCAAAACTAACACCTCGTACTTGACATTCTTTTCGTATTTCAGCAGCATCAGGCAATAAAAAAGAGCCCCCTCGGTAGTTTAATAACCAACTTGCTTTGTATTTTTTGTCCAAACACCAATAGGTTATCCCGTATGCTTTTAGATGATTTTTCTGGGTGGTCTCATCCATCGGAAGCAAAATAAAATTTGCCTTAATAGAAAAGGATATTAATAAAATAAAAAGTGTTATCGATTTTTTAAATTGCATGAATAAAATTATTTTTTGATTTTTTTCAAACTCGAATCTAGTTGTAGTATAATTATCATAAATATTTTTATCAAATTTAATAAAAAAAAAGATTCAAAATAAGATTTAACAAAAATTCAAGTCCTTGTTATTAAAAAGGAACATCACTGTCGTCGTCGTTAGAATTGAGGTTACTTCCAAATGCTTCATTTGGAGAAGGTAAATTTTTAGTAAAAAATGGATTGTCATCATGATTCATTTTAGAAGGTAAATCATCAAATCCGCCACCATATTCATCTAGATTATCAAATTTTCCAAGGTTACCAATAAATTTTAATCGAATATTTTCTAGAGATCCGTTTCGGTGTTTAGCAATAATAAACTCTGCTTGCCCGGCAGTTGGCGATCGATCTTCATCATCCCACTCTTCAATTTTATAGTATTCTGGACGATAAATAAAGGAAACAATGTCGGCATCTTGTTCAATTGCTCCAGACTCCCTCAAATCAGAAAGTAATGGTCGTTTACTTGAACCACGAGTTTCAACAGCACGAGACAATTGTGATAATGCAATAACTGGGACTTCCAATTCTTTGGCTAATGCTTTTAAGTTTCGAGAAATAGTTGAAATTTCTTGTTCTCTATTTCCACCACCTTTTCCGTTACCTCCTGCAGTCATTAATTGAAGATAATCCACAATAATAAGTTTAATGCCATGTTGTGATGCTAGACGTCTTGCTTTTGCACGTAAATCGAAAATTGAAAGTGATGGTGAATCATCAATAAATAAGGGTGCTTTTTCAAGATCTTTTACCTTAACGGAAAGTTGTTCCCATTCGTGTTTTTCTAGTTTTCCGGTTCGAAGTTTCTCAGAAGACAAACCTGTTTCAGATGAAATCAAACGGGTAATCAATTGAACTGATGACATTTCAAGTGAAAATAAAGCAACTGGATGACCAAAATCTATAGCAATATTTCGTGCCATTGAAAGTACAAAAGCAGTTTTTCCCATCCCAGGTCTGGCCGCAATAATTACTAAATCAGAGGGTTGCCACCCTGATGTTAACTTATCAAGTTTATTAAAACCAGTTGCAATTCCGGATAGACCTTCTTTGTTTGCAATTTCTTCAATTCGTTTTTTTGCTTGAATAACTAAACTTTGTGCCGTTTCTGAACTTCTTTTTATATTTCCTTGTGTTACTTCATATAATTTAGATTCCGCTTTGTCTAATAAATCAAAAACATCTGTGGTTTCATCATAGGATTCCTCTATGATTTCTGAGGAAATTCTAATTAAACTTCGTTGAATGTATTTTTGAAGAATAATTCTGGAGTGAAATTCAATATGCGCCGAAGAAGCAATTTTTTGCGTAAGTTGGATTAGATAAAAATCACCACCCGCTAATTCTAATTTAGCATTCTTTTTTAACTGTGCCGAAACTGTTAATAAGTCTATAGGTTGCGAATCTGTGAATAACTGAAAAATAGCCTCAAAAATATGTTTGTGAGCATCTTTGTAAAATGCATCCGATTGTAAAATATCAATAACTTCATCAACACCTTTTTTATCAATCATCATTGCTCCTAAAACAGCTTCCTCTAGATCGAGTGCCTGTGGAGGAATTTTTCCTTTTTCAAGATTGATAATAGTAGTTTTATCTACTCTTACCGGGTTTAAGTTTTTGAGATTTTCCATTTAGCGAAAGTAACCAATTCTTTAACTTTATTAAAGTTTAGTTATTACTAAAAATTGTTTACAACTAACTATTTTTTGTTAACAACTAAAAAAAAATCCGAAACCATGGGGCTCCGGATTTAATTGTTTTGTAAGAAATTTACTCCTTAAACTCACCCATTTTACTGTATTTATCCATCCTATGCTCTAAAAGTTGCAATGTTGATAAATCTTTTAATTCTTTAAAGGATTTGGTAATATACTGTTGAACTGTTTTAAAAGTCGTTTCTCTATCGTAATGCGCTCCACCAAGAGGTTCCGGAATAATATCGTCCACTAACTTTTGTTTTTTCATATCTGCAGAAGTAAGTTTTAATGCTTCAGCTGCTTGTTCTTTGTATTCCCAACTTTTCCAAAGTATAGAAGAACAAGATTCTGGTGAAATAACAGAATACCAAGTGTTTTCCATCATTAAAACTCTATCCCCAACACCTATTCCTAAAGCTCCTCCAGATGCTCCTTCTCCAACAATCACACAGATAATTGGAACTTTAAGACGACACATTTCAAAAATGTTTCTAGCAATGGCTTCTCCTTGACCTCTCTCTTCAGCTTCTAAACCCGGGTATGCGCCCGGAGTATCAATAAAAGTTACTACAGGAATACCAAACTTTTCAGCCATTTTCATTAACCGTAAGGCTTTTCGATAACCTTCAGGGTTTGCCATTCCGAAATTTCGGTACTGACGAGTTTTAGTATTATACCCTTTTTGTTGTCCTACGATCATAAACGATTGACCGTCAATTTTTCCTAATCCACCAATCATTGCTTTGTCGTCTTTAAATCCTCTGTCTCCAAAAAGTTCTAAAAACGAATCGCCACAAATGGCATTAATATAGTCTAAAGTATAAGGTCTATTGGGATGACGTGATAATTGTACTCTTTGCCAAGCAGTTAAATTCTTATAAATAGTACGCTTGGTTTCTTCTAATTTTTTTTCTATTTTTTTGCAGGTGTTGGTAACATCTACATCCGATTCTAAACCAATAATTTGACATTTATCTAATTGGTCTTCTAATTCTTTTATAGGAAGCTCAAAATCTAAGTATTCCATAGTTTTGCTGCGTTTAAATTAAAATTTGAAGTACAAATATAAAATTTTTAATTTTCAATAAAAGCAATTTTATGTTTTAAGTTGTAAAATATACCTAAGAAGCTTTATCTCTTGACTTTATAATTCCATTTAAAATCACTGTGATTAATATAAATGAAGCCCCAATATAAAAAGCAGGACTCATTTGTTCTTTATCCTTGAAGATAATAATTGCTAATACTATTCCGTAAATTGGCTCTAAATTAATAGTAAGCATTACTGTATAAGGACTTAAAAATTTCATTACTGATGTAGAAGTAATGAATGCATAGGCGGTACAAACCGAACTCAAAATCATAAGATACATAAAATCGTTTGAAGTAATTTGAAAAAAATTACTATCAAAACCAGAAGTCCCTAAAATAAAAATGGTGAAGAATAGAACGCCTCCTAATAATTCGTAAAATGAAATAATCGTTGGTTTATTATTTTTAACAAAAGTACTGTTAATTACTGCAAATGAGGCAGATAGAAATGCAGATATTAAGGCTAAAAGAATTCCTTCTTTATATTTTCCTTCTACATTAAAGATAATTGCGAGTCCAAAAACAACAATTAATCCGAAGAAAATTTCATACCAAACTATCTTTTTTTTATAAAAAACAGGCTCTATAATAGAGGTGAAAAAAGCACCGGTAGACAAACATGCTAGAGTGATGGAAACATTAGAAACCTTTATAGCTCTAAAAAAAGTGAACCAATGTAAAGCTATTATTAGACCAGCAACTAAAAATTTAAGTAAAAGTTTTTTGGAAAGTTTTAATGAAATTTTCTTTATTTTAATATAAGTAAAAATGAAAATCACTGCAAATAGCATTCTAAACCAAACTAAAGGCAACGCATCTAAAGTGATTAATCGACCTAAAATTGCCGTAAACCCCCAAATGAATACTATCCAATTAAGTTGTAAGTGGCTTTTTAAATTATCGCTTAGCATTACGTAGTAAAAATACTGCCAAAATTCCAAAAACGAAATTTGGAAACCAAACGGCAATTATTGGTGGATAGTTAGACTTTTCTGCTAGTACTCCAAATATCTTATCTAAAAAAACAAAAGCAAATGCTAATAAAATTCCGATTGCTAAATTTATTCCCATTCCGCCACGTCGTTTCATAGATGAAACTGCTACAGCAATAATGGTTAGGATAAATGCCGAAATTGGAATAGAATATTTTTTATATAAAACTACCAAATAAACATTAATATTAGTAGATCCTCTTTGTCGCTCCTTTTCAATAAAACGTACTAATTTATTATAAGGTAAAGTTTCGGCAATATAAATTACGGGTGTCAAATCTTCTAAATCAAATTTAAAAACAGTATCTTTTATTTGGCTTGTTTCAATACTATCTCCTAATTCACCAACTTTCCTTTTAGTATAATTATTTAAGGTATAACTACTGTCTTTTGGGTTCCATCGTATGCTATTGGCCGTAACTTTATATTTTAGCTTGTCTTTTTCAAATCGTTCCATAGAAAAATTAAAGCCCATTTTAGAGTCCGAATTGTAATTACTTACATAAATATATTCCTCTTTATTGACTTGACGGTACACATCCGAATTATCTCGCATTTGGCTCTGACCGTCACCAATAAGATAAATATATCTAAAGTTATTAAATCCATCACTTGCTTTTGGAACTAAAAAAAATCCCATTATTAGAGCAAAAATGGATACAATGGTTGCACCTATAACATAAGGACGTAAAAATCTTGAAAAGGATATTCCGGAGCTTAGTATAGCAATAATTTCAGTATTATTTGCCAACTTGGACGTAAACCAAATTATTGAAATAAATAAGAAAATAGGAAAAAGTAGATTCGCAAAATAAATAGTGAAATCTACATAATATTGAGCAATTGCTGAGAAAGGCACCTTGTTTTCGATCATTTTATTCACTTTTTCTGAGACGTCAATGGTAATTCCTATTGGAATAAACATCAAAATCATCACTGAAAAAGTGCTTAAATATCTTTTTAATATGTACTTATCTAAAATTGTCAGCATCAATAATTAGTTATAGTCGTTGGCTCATTTGTTTTACCATCATTTCTTTCCAAACTCTAAAATCTCCTACTAAGATATGTTTTCTTGCTTCTCGAACCAACCACATATAAAAACCAAGGTTGTGAATAGTCGCAATTTGTTTTCCTAAATATTCATTTGCAGCAAATAAATGTCTTAAATATGCTTTAGAATATTCGGTATCTACAAAGGTGTGTCCCATTTCATCAACGGGCGAAAAATCATCCTCCCATTTCTTGTTTTTTATGTTAATAATTCCATGGGCTGTAAACAACATTCCATTTCGGGCGTTACGTGTCGGCATTACACAATCAAACATATCCACACCGAGTGCTATATTTTCTAAAATATTTATCGGAGTTCCAACACCCATTAAATATCGAGGTTTTTCTACTGGTAAAATAGCACAAACTATTTCGGTCATGGCATACATTTCTTCTGCAGGTTCTCCTACGGAAAGTCCGCCAATAGCATTTCCTTGTTGTCCTGAATTTGCTATATATTCTGCCGATTGCATGCGTAAATCTTTATAAGTACTTCCTTGAACAATAGGGAAGAAAGTTTGATCGTAACCATATTTTGTTGGCACTTTTTCCAAATGATTGATACAACGATCCAACCAACGGTGCGTCATTTTCATAGAACGTTGTGCATAACGATAATCACACGGATATGGTGTGCATTCGTCAAATGCCATAATTATGTCGGCACCAATAGTTCGTTGAATTTCCATCACATTTTCAGGCGTAAAAAAGTGAAAAGAACCATCAATATGCGATTTAAATTTAACTCCTTCTTCTTTGATTTTTCTATTTGCAGAAAGCGAATACACTTGATAGCCACCAGAATCTGTAAGAATATTTCTATCCCAATTCATAAACTTGTGTAATCCACCTGCTTTTTCAAGTATTTTAGTTTGCGGACGAAGGTATAAATGATAGGTGTTTCCAAGAATAATATCCGGGTTAATTTCTTCTTTTAACTCACGTTGGTGTACTCCCTTTACAGATGCAACAGTTCCAACAGGCATAAATATAGGAGTTTCAATAACTCCATGATCGGTAGTTATTTTTCCAGCTCGGGCTTTTGAATTTGGGTCTTTTTGTAATAAATCGAATATCATATAGGCGTTTTCAATTCGCAAATATAATTTATTTAGATTTTAGGTTTCGGGTTTTATACTTTAATTTAACAGATACTTCAAAATAGAGGAAATGATAAATATCAGATACTTTAGAATAGATTCATACACTATAATTTTTTAAAATTTAATTAAAAACATACCAACTTCGAAATAATTTTTAAATCCTTAATTATTCTAGGACTTTTTTGTCAATCTTAATAACTTTTGAAAAGTCGGTAAATTATTTGTTTACCAACTAGTATCAAAATCTTATCTTTGAATCTTCAAATTAATTAACTACATCAAATGTCTGACATTAAACAACTACAAGATTTAACAACACAAGTTCGACGAGACATCCTTCGAATGGTACATGCTGTAAATTCAGGTCATCCAGGAGGTTCTTTGGGTTGTGCCGAATTTTTAGTAGCATTATACCAAAACATTCTTAACAGAAAACCAGAATTTGAAATGAACGGAAACGGGGAAGATTTGTTTTTTCTTTCTAATGGTCATATTTCACCACTTTTTTATAGTGTTTTAGCTAGAAGTGGCTATTTCCCTGTGGCTGAATTAGCAACTTTCAGAAAATTAAATTCCCGTTTACAAGGACATCCAACAACACATGAAAATCTTCCTGGAATCCGCATAGCTTCTGGCTCTTTAGGACAAGGGTTATCTGTTGCTATAGGCGCTGCTCAGGCTAAAAAATTAAATAAGGATACTTCTTTAGTTTATGTTCTTACTGGAGATGGTGAATTGCAAGAAGGGCAAAACTGGGAGGCAATAATGTATGCTTCAGCTAAAAAAGTAGATACTATTATTGCAACTGTTGATTTAAATGGAAAGCAAATTGATGGTTCTACTGATGAAGTTTTATACATGGGAAATATAAAAGCAAAATTTGAAGCTTTTGATTGGGATGTATTGGAAATAAAAGAAGGAAACAACTTTGAAGCAGTTCTTACAGGATTGAAAGATGCTAAATCAAGAACTGGAAAAGGAAAACCCGTTTGTATTTTATTACATACCGAGATGGGTCATGGAGTTGATTATATGATGCATACGCATGCTTGGCATGGAAAAGCACCTAATGATGAGCAATTAGTAAAAGCATTGGAACAAAATCCAGAAACCTTAGGAGACTACTAAAATAATTATGAATTTTAAATTATGAATTTTGAATTTTCAGAATCTTAATTTTTAACTCATTCAATCTTTGAATAAGAAATGAAAAAATATACAAACACAGGAAGTAAAGATACCCGTTATGGATTTGGTGCGGGAATGACCGAATTAGGTCAAAAAAAAGAAAATGTAGTAGCACTTTGTGCTGATTTAATAGGTTCCTTGAAATTGGATGATTTTAAAAAGAACCACCCAGAACGATTTTTTCAAATTGGAATTGCAGAAGCCAACATGATTGGAATTGCAGCAGGATTAACTATAGGAGGAAAAATCCCTTTTACGGGAACCTTCGCAAATTTTTCTACTGGTAGAGTTTACGATCAAATTCGCCAATCAATTGCTTATTCAGATAAGAATGTGAAAATTTGTGCTTCGCATGCAGGTTTAACACTTGGTGAAGATGGTGCAACACATCAAATATTAGAAGATATTGGCTTAATGAAAATGCTTCCAGGTATGACCGTAATTAACACCTGCGATTACAACCAAACCAAAGCCGCCACTCTAGCAATTGCAGACTTCCACGGTCCAGTTTATTTGCGTTTTGGACGACCAGTTGTACCAAATTTTATGCCATCTGACGAGCCATTCGTAATTGGAAAAGCAATTCTGCTAAATGAAGGAACGGATGTAACTATTATTGCTACAGGCCATTTAGTATGGGAGGCATTATTAGCTGCTGAAGCACTTGAAGCAAAAGGAATATCTGCCGAAGTTATAAATATTCATACCATTAAACCTTTGGATGAAGAGGCTATATTAAAATCGGTTGCTAAAACTGGATGCGTAGTTACTGCAGAAGAGCATAACATTCTTGGAGGATTAGGAGAAAGTGTTGCTAGAACTTTAGTATTAAATAATCCAAGACCTCAAGAATTTGTTGCAGTACAAGATTCATTTGGCGAAAGCGGAACTCCAGCTGAATTAATGGAAAAATACAAACTAAACAACCAAGCCATTATTGAAGCTGTAGAAAGAGTTATTAAGAGAAAATAATTTTTAAATACGATTGAAATAAAAAAATCCTGAAATTCTAATTTCAGGATTTTTTTATTTTATAAATTATTTATTTAATTATTATGTAAAAACGATTGTCTATTTAAAAGTGTTTCTTCTGATTCTACATGATTATCATCCGGAATACAACAATCTACAGGGCATACTGCAGCACATTGTGGTTCTTCATGAAACCCTTTACACTCGGTACATTTTCCTGGAACTATATAATAAATATCATCTGAAATCGGTGTTTGGGCAGCATCCGAATCTACTTCGGTCCCGTCAGGCAAAATAACTTTACCTTTTAGTTTTGTACCGTCTTTATAACGCCAATCATCTGCACCTTCATAAATTGCAGTATTAGGACATTCAGGCTCGCAGGCGCCACAGTTAATACATTCGTCAGTAATTATTATTGCCATCTTTTACTTTTGATATTAAAATTTAGATATTAGGTGTAAAAATCAATTATCCTAAATGATTTGATTAGTTTTGCAAAATTACAATCAAAACAATTCATAAACAAGTTGCAAATGTTACAAATCGAAAAAAAAAATTGCTTTGTTAAATTAGGAAAGTTTTTAAATCAATTTTCTTTAGATAATTCTGCACTAAATCCTTCTGTGATTAACAATGATTTGTTTTACAACGATTTCTTAAACCTTATCCAGTTATCACAATCCCACAATGGTTGGTTTACTCCAGATCAAGTTCATTTTGCAATTCAATCTTGGGCAGAAGCATTATCCGAAGAAAACCTCAATCTTTGGTTATCTAAATATGATTTTAAATCTATGAACCCAAAAACTGTTGCTTTAGTATTAGCTGGAAATATTCCACTTGTTGGATTTCATGATTTTCTAGCGGTAGTAATTTCTGGGCATAAAGTATTGGTTAAAACATCTTCTAACGATCAAAAGTTATTGCCTTTTTTAGCTAAATATCTTATTTCGATAAATCCAGAATTAGAAAACTTCATCACTTTCACTGAAGGTAAAATGGAAGATTTTGATGCTGTTATCGCAACCGGAAGCAATAACACAGCACGTTATTTTGAATATTATTTTAAAGATAAACCAAGTATTATTCGTAAAAATCGAAATTCAGTTGCAATAATAACCGGAAATGAAACACCCGAAGATTTAGCAAATTTAGGAGAAGATATATTTAGGTATTTCGGATTAGGTTGTAGAAATGTATCTAAATTATTTGTTCCAAAAAACTATAATTTTGATGCTTTTTTTCAAGCAATTTACCTCCAAAAAGACGTTATTT
>Ga0114971_10002049_pt1 | contig 13856 bp, 9 predicted proteins | sample M_140625_MF_Meta_FD_87320 | JGI IMG/M metagenome (GOLD analysis project Ga0114971, IMG submission 87320) | Freshwater microbial communities from Lake Montjoie, Canada to study carbon cycling - M_140625_MF_MetaG | ecosystem: Environmental > Aquatic > Freshwater > Lake | place: Lake Montjoie... | reverse complement strand
CAGTCCACGCTGTCGGAGGCGCGGGTGCCCTTCATTTTTATGAACGCCATCGGCCTGCAGCGCGATGTGGAGACGATCCTGCACGAGGCAGGTCACGCCTTTCACGCGCAGGCCACGCGCGACGAGGATTTGTATGCGTATCGCAGCGCGCCGATTGAGTTCTGCGAGGTCGCCTCGATGGCGATGGAGCTGCTCGGCAATGAATTCCTTGAGGAGTTTTATCCGGGCGCCGAGGCGAACCGCGCGCGCAAGACGCATCTTGAGGGGATCATCGGGTTTTTCCCCTGGATGGCGGTGGTGGACGCGTTCCAGCACTGGATCTACACCCACGCGGGCCACACGCGGGCTGAACGCACGGCGGCGTATCTGGAACTGATGAGCCGCTTTGGCGGGGACGTGGATTATTCGGGATATGAGGCATCGCGCGCCTGTTCCTGGCACCGGCAGCTCCATATTTTCATCCATCCGTTTTATTATGTGGAATATGGCATCGCGCAGTTGGGCGCCTTGCAGGTCTGGGCGAATTCGCGAAGCGACAAGGCGGCGGCACTGAGCGCTTATAAGAAATCGCTGGCGCTGGGCGGCTCGCGGCCTTTGCCGGAATTGTTCGCGGCGGCGGGCTGCCGGTTCCAGTTTGACACCGACACCCTCCGGCCGTTGATTCAGCTGGCCGGGAGTGAGATGGCCCGATTGTAGCGGCAGGCGATCCCGGATGAGGTTGCAGCAGGGGTCGGATGCGGGCGATTTCACCTTGCGCCGTAGAAAAATATGATGGGCTTCTCTGGTAATGAGTCAGCCCTCCCAAGTTCATTCCTGTCGAGGTCAAGACTTCTGGGAAGACCTGCTTTTTAAAAAGGTTCAAAGCTGACCTGTTTCGCGCTGAATCGGCCCTTGAACGGGCTGAAAAGTGTTTCGGGTCACAGCTTCCTGGAGCAAAAGACGTCCGGTTTTAAGAATTTTAAGCCAAAAAAAGAAAGGGGGCGCGTTTGTCGCGGTCATAAAGCAGGCGACGGCAGTTGATAAAACCTACGATTGAGTTTCATAGCGCTCCACTGGAATCTGGTGGGCGTTTTTTTTGATTATTCGCCGTGGCTGCTATTGCGCCGTCGGCCCGAAACGGAGCCGGAACCCTGCGGTTGAGTTGCAGCGCGGGCTCGAATTCAACAAGACAACTATTAATCTATGAATTACTTGCAGAATTAAACCCCACTGCATTGCAGGAGGATTTCCTCACGGTTGGGTGATTCATTGGAGGGGGCATAAAATTGCATCGGGTTCGTTTTGTGAGCGGGTTTCTTTCCGTGACGCTAGAAACTCGGCTCAGGTCTTGCCCTGGGCGTCCTAGGTGCCCAGGCGGCAGGGGTCCGGTTGAGAGCAGGTGTCTGATCGATCCTGTCCGCTCTCCGAACTTTGCCAGCCATGACTGCAGGCCATTTGGAGGCAATTCGGGTTTGTGGCTTGTGTCCAACTCAACACCCCGAGCGATTGTTCCCCATTTTTTCGTCATAAGTGGTGTGGAACGGCTGAATTGTAATGACCCAAATGGCATCCGCTCCGCCACTTACAATCGAACCAAAAATCAAACAATTATATTGTCCCGGCGTTGAGTTTTGAGACGCGACAGAGCTGTCAATCGAGCGTGGTATTAAGAATCAAAAAAGCGAAATGAAGATTTGTTTGAAACTGACTGTTTGTGCGTTCCTGCTGGCTTGCCTGGCCCCGAAGGCTTGGGCCGCGCTGGGGCTGGCCCGCGAGGCGTATGGTGTCTGGGATCGGGCAGGTTATAATTCGGTCACTAATTACCCCTACACCCTCGGGCAGTGCTACGTGGAAGGCTGGGACACTATTGAAACGTCCCGGACCAACTTCAATTGGTCGGCGCTGGACGCCCAATTGCAGTTCGCTTACGCCCAGAACCAGAAGTTTACGGTTCAAATTGAACCGGCTGGCGGACCGGGCACCGGCGATATGCCCCGCTGGTTGACCAACAGCCCCAGCACCTTGACGCGTTACTCAGACGGTAATTTTTGGTTTTGCTACTATCTGGATACGAATTATTTCCAACCTTATTTGAAGGAAATGATCGACGCGCTGGCCAAGCATCTGCGCACGGAAGTGGACCCGAAATTAGCGGCCCGGGTTGCTTGGGTGCGCTGCGACACGGGAGCCACCGGCGACGAGACCCCCTATCAAACGGCGAGCGGTGTCCCCGCTCAATATGCGATCAATGACGCAGGCCCGGAATGGCGCGCTTACCGGGAAACGGTGTTCGAATATTACCGGCATGCGTTTCAGGACGGGACGAACGGGCCGGTGATTCCGCTTCTATTTCAGGACATTGAAAAAGTGAATCACCCTCTCGAGTGGACTTGGGTGACCAACCATGTGCTGGGCGGCTTTGGCGGCAAGTTTGGCGGACAGGTGCGCGGTCACAATCTGACCGGGGCGCAAGAAGTATCGGATTCGTATCGGGAGTATACCGTGGGCGGGAGTCTGAAGATTTTTGCCCGGAACGAAATGGACCAGACGTATCAAAACATGTCCATGTACAATACCAATCTACCCCTGTGCATGTATTGGACGGCGGTGGAGCAGTTGCATCCCGGGCAGAGTGTTTGGGATATCTCGGGCGGATGTTTGGCCCCCGCGACCAATAGTGGCTCCTACACCTTTGCGTTTCAGTTTTTCAATAAGTGGGCGGCGCAGGTGGATCCGCCCACGGCGGGCGGCGGCTTTTGCATTTTCCATGACGGCCTCGATGCGGGCGACACGACCCGATTCCCGACGGCCACCTACGGGGCGGCAAACACTCCAGCCCGCTATTCGAACATTTGTGCGTCAAATGCGATGGATGGCGCCCGGGAGGATGACCCCTACGCCGCGACGCAAGGTCAGGTATATCAGCGTAAGAGCCAGATTGGGTTCAATGATTCGGGCCGGAGCGATGTTCCTGGAAACTACGAGCGCTTCATAACCCAGCTCGAGCCCGCCAACAGCCCGGGGGTGTGGCGCATATATGGCGCCACCAATGGCGTGCTCACGTCCATCTCGCATCCCTTTGACCGGTTTGGGCGCCGTTTCGACCATGCGAATGGGAGGGATGCGATGTATTTCAACATCGACGACAGCCTGATGACCTCGCCCGGGCAGCAGTTGGAGATTTCGGTGGTCTACCGGGATAAAGGTACGGGGCAGTTCGCCTTGCTTTATGACGCTGTCACCAACAGCCAGAAGACGGCGTTCACGGTCACCAAGGGCAACACGCTCACGTGGAAGACCAACATGGTGTGGGTGACCGATTGGGTGTTCGCCAAGCGTGGACCGAACGGGTCGGACCTGGTGCTGGCCAATCTGGGAACGGAGGATACGATCTTCCACAGCATCGAACTCGTCAAACTGGCGGATGTGAACGTGGGGACATATGGCAAGGGCGCGGTGACCGGGCGCACCGATTTCACGGTCTACACCAATATCATGGGTAGGTTCATGGAGCGGCAGCGGCTGGGGTTGACCGTCACGCCGGCCGCGGGTTGGAAGTTCACTGGTTGGAGCGGCGATACGAACAGTTTGAGCGGGGGTGATGTGGGCGTCACGAACACCCGGCCGTTTTTCTTCCCCACGAATGGATCTCAGTTGACGGCGAATTTTGCGGTTAGCGCCGGCACCAATAGCCAGCCGCTGTTCAGCAGCGATCCCATCAACAAAGGCCCGGCGACCAACGGCGTGATCTACGCGGGCACGCTCGCCGGTGACGCCAGCGATCCGGGCAGCAAGCTGCTGACCTTCTCCAGGGTTTCCGGCCCAAGCTGGCTCAGCGTTTCTAACAACGGCGTCCTCTCCGGCACGCCCGCCAGCACGAATCTTGGCCTCAACAGCTGGCTGGTCCGCATCACCAACGGCGCCAGCGGATCTGATGATGCCATCCTCCTGATCAATGTGAGCGACACTAACACTGGTGGTTCGGCCATCTTGCCCAAGGTGATGGCGAGTGTCGCAACCGGCATCACAACGAACGGAGGGACCTTGAATGGCAATATTACGGACATGGGCAGCGCGGCGATCGCCGACCGCGGATTTGTTTACAAGATGAGTTCCGGGGTCACAATCAGCGACAATAAAATCCCTGCAACCGCGATTTTTACTCAACCGGGCACAAATACTTGGATTTGTCCGGCTGGTTTGACAAATGTTCAGGTGGAATGTTGGGGCGGCGGTGGCGCGGGCGGATGGGCATCAAAGAACGACACCACCAATGGAACTGTCGGATGCGGTGGCGGTGCGGGTGGTGCTTATGCCAAGAAGAATTCTTATTCGGTGACGCCCGGAAACACCTACTATGTCAATGTGGGAAGAGGTGGCGTGAGTGTTATTACTGACGGCGCCACCGGTCCCGGGGGTGACTCCTGGTTTAATTCCGCAACTACTCCTTCCGCCGCCATCATCGCCAAGGGGGGTGCGGGAGCGCTGAGCAAGCGCACGTCAGGCAGTCAGACGAGTAACACCTCTGGCTCCGGTGCGACTGGCACAGTCGCCGGCTCTGCTGGCGACGTGGTTTATGCCGGTGGCAGTGGTGGCAATGGTGCCATTCAGAATGGTGGCAGCGGGGGTGGCAGCGGTGGAACAGTCAGTGCGGGAATGAATGGCACGAACGCGACCACGACCGCCGGCACCCAAGTCCTGGGCGCAGCCGCAGTCACTGGCGGCGGACCGGGCGGTGACGGATCAATTGGAACAGCCGCCGGTTTTGCGCCGGTCAACCCTCCCGGCGGTGGCGGGGGTGGAAGCAGGTCTGCGAGCACCAGCCAGACTTTAAATGGCGGCAGTGGTTCGGCGGGCCAGGTAGTGCTGACCTACGGCGGCTCCAATCCGGGAGCCTTCACTTATCAAGTGTCCGGGTTGAGTCTCAATACGCAATATTTCTACCGAGCCTACGCCAGCAACTCGGTGGGCCTCGCACTCTCCTCTGAAATCAGTTTCTACACGCTGGCCCGCGTGCCCGTGGCTCCGACGCTGTCCACGAACGCCGCGTACTCGCCCGCGACCACCCTGACCCTGCAAATCAATTCGGACGGCAATCCGAGTTACACGGGATATGCGATTCAGGAAACCAACAGTGGTAACTATCTCCAAGCGGACAACACACTGGGAGGCGGTGAGGTCTGGCAAGCCGCCGCCGATTGGAAGGGGGTCACCAATATTACCGGCAATGTCACCAACCCCGTGGCGCTTGTGACCGGCTTGACTTCCGGCAGCACCTACGCTTTCCAAGTCAAGGCGCGGAACGGGAACTTGGTCGAAACCGCTTTCGGACCGGCTGTGACCCGAGCCACATTACTGCTGCCGCCGTCGGGCCCGCCGGTAATCACATCGACATGGGTAAGCGGAAGCAATCTCATAATATCAGGCACGAACTCCAGTGGAACCGCAGGGGGCACCTACTACGTGCGGGCCTCCACCACTATGGCACTCCCGATGGCAAGTTGGCCGCGCATTTCCACCAACACTTATGGTGCCGGGGGCGCGTTCTCCGTAACCAATCCGGTCAACTGGGGAACACCCAACAACTTCTATCGCTTGGAACAATGATGTGGCCCGGATGAAGGAAAGTCTCAAACATGAGCGGTAAAACTGTAGAAAAAAAAGATCTCGTGCCTTTCCCCGAATGGATGAATGCGGGTTTCACCGGGGTTGGCTCCGGGCCGCTTATCAGCGGCTTTCTTTCCGTCACCCACCGCAAGAAGACGAACGTCAAGCCCCGGCTTTTTATCCGATGACTCAGCCCAATGCAGTGAACCAAGGCGCGAGCTCCGCCAAATCACCCTCAAAATAAATCTATGCAAGCCATCCAACTCCACTTCATCGACTACACCATCCTCATCGCCTACGTCGCCTTCGTCATTGGCATCGGCTGGTCCTTGTCACGTTACATGAAGACCTCGGCGGACTTTCTCACGTCCGCCCGCTCCATCCCGACGTGGGTAACCGGCCTGGCGTTCATCTCCGCCAACCTCGGCGCGCTTGAACTCGTCGGCATGGCGGCCAGCGGCGCCAAATACGGCATCGCCACGGCGCACTTTTACTGGGTGGGGGCGATTCCCGCGATGATCTTTCTGGCGGTATTCATGATGCCGTTTTATTACGGATCCAAGGCGCGTTCCGTGCCGGAATATCTAAACATGCGTTTCGACGGACGGGTGCGCTGCCTCAACTCCATCGCCTTTGCGGTGATGACCATCTTCGCCTCCGGTATCTCGATGAACGCGCTGGCCAAGCTGCTGAACCAGTTGCTGGGCTGGAACTATGATTTGGCGTTGTGGATTTGTTCCGGCGTGGTGCTGCTCTACGTTTTGAAAGGGGGACTGACCTCGGCCATTTACACGGAGGTGCTGCAATTTTTCATGATTGTGCTCGGCTTCGCCCCGGTGGTTTATCTCGGTCTGAAGGACGTGGGCGGCTGGCACGCGATGAATCATTCCCTGAAGACCGCCGCCGTGGAGAACGGCTTCAAGGACAACGCCTGGTCCAGCGCCTGGCAACCGCTGCTCGGCGGGCCGTCGCAAAATCCGATGGGCGTGGATTGGTTCGCGATGATCTTTGGTCTCGGCTTTGTGCTGAGCTTCGGTTATTGGTGCACCAACTTCCTTGTCGTCCAGCGCGCGATGGCGGCCAAAAACATGGGCGCGGCCCGCAACACGCCCATCGTCGCCTCCGTGCCAAAGATGTTTTTCCCCTTTCTCGTCATCGTGCCCGGCATGATTGCCGTGGCGCTGACTTCGATGCCGGAAAAGGACTACCGCATCCCGCCGCCGCCGATTGCCGCTGAAAAATATTCCGCCGCCGTCACGGCGTTGAAAGGGGCCGATGCCGCCAACGCGGATGCCGGTGCCAAAGCCGTTGCCGCTGCTCTGGGCACAGACGTGAACGAGAAGGCCGTCGCGGCGATGATCATCAATGCCCACGCCGGCAATCTGACCGACGACCAAATCAAGAACGGCATCTACAACGCTGTTTCCGCGAAGGACTACGACGGCGTGATTCTGTCGCTAGTGAAAAAATACTGCCCGGCCGGCTTGCTCGGTCTGGCCCTCACCGCGCTGCTCGCGTCGTTCATGTCTGGCATGGCCGGCAATGTCACCGCCTTCAACACCGTCTGGACCTATGACCTGTATCAGGCCTATCTGGTGAAAAATAAAAGCGACAACCACTATTTCTGGGCGGGAAAAATCACGACCGTCCTCGGGATCCTGTTGAGCATCGCGGCGGCGTATTTCGCCTCGATGTATAACAACGCAATGGACATCATCCAGCTCGTGTTCGGCTTTGTGAACGCGCCGCTGTTCGCGACGTTCCTGCTGGGCATGTTCTGGCGTCGCACCACGGCCACCGGCGCGTTTCTCGGTTTGTTCGGCGGCATTGCCAGCTCGGCGGTGTTCCATGCGCTGACGCTCGCCAAAGGAAACCTGCCCGGTGTCAAGGGCGGCTACCTCCACGTCCTGCAAACCTTCCCGAGCGATATGGCGCAGAATTTCTGGCTGGCCTCTTTTGCCTTCACCGTTTGCTTCGTGCTGACGCTGGTCATTTCGCTGGCAACGGCGCGCACCAAGTCGGATGACGAACTCAAAGGTCTCGTCTATTCGCTCACACCCAAGATCAAGGATGAACAGTCAGTGTGGTATCACCGTCCGGCGGTCACGGGGATTATCCTGCTCATCGTCTGTCTCATCTTGAATTGGTATTTCTGGTAAACCGCCGCCGCCTGAAACCTTAACCGAAATAAAATTATGGGACTCGATATCCGCTGGCCAATCGGCCTCATGTTCACGCTCATCGGCATCCTGCTGACGGGCTACGGCGCCGTCAACGCCGGCGTCTCGCGATCGCTGGGCATCAATATCAACCTCATCTGGGGCGTCGTGCTTCTCGCGTTCGGCGCGTTCATGCTGCTCGGCGCCCTCAAGAATCACAAAAAAAATTGAGCTTATAACAGCCTCTCTCAGTCATGGTCGGGCTTGGCTATTGCGCCCTTCCGCCTGCAGCCCTAGCTTTCAAAACAGCCTGGCCGATTTTACACATTTATGTTTGCACCGCTTAAAGAACTGACCGCCCACATCGCCACCGCATTTCAAAAGTCCTATGGCCGCGCGCCGCGCTGGATTGCCGCCGCGCCCGGCCGCGTCAACATCATCGGCGAACACACCGATTACAACGACGGCTTTGTTTTACCGATGGCCATCGAGTTCTATACCATCATGGCGGCGGACAAGCGGCCCGATGGCAAGGGCCTCATCACTTTCCGCAGCACCTCGCAGGCGGATGTGGCGATTGTGGATTTGTCGCAGCCGGTCAAGCCGATGGCGCCGAAGTGGGGTAATTATCCGCGCGGCGTGGTCGCCGGTTTTCTTGAGCGCGGCATTCCGTTGGGCGGGCTGGATGTGCTGCTGCATTCCACCGTGCCGCTCGGCAGCGGGTTGAGCAGCAGCGCCGCGCTCGAAGTCGCTACTGCGACGTTGCTCGAAGCCGTCACCGGCAAGACCATAGATCCAGTGGAGAAAGCGTTGCTGGCGCAAAAAGCCGAACACGAGTTTGCCGGCGTGCCCTGCGGCATCATGGATCAATTCATCTCCTCGCTGGGATGCGAAGGCCATCTGCTTCTGCTCGATTGCCGCACGCGGAAGACCGAGCTCGTGCCGATGACTGACCCCGCAGTGGAAATTCTCATTATTAACACCCACGTGAAGCATGAGCTGTCCGGCGGCGAATACGCCGAACGCCGCGCGCAATGCGAGGAAGCCGCTGCCAAGCTCGGCGTCAAATCGCTGCGCGACGTGACGGCGGAACAACTGGATAAAAACAAGGGCAAATTATCCGAGCTCGTCTATCGCCGTGCGCGCCATGTCATCGGCGAAATCAATCGGACCATCGAAGCCGTTCAACGCACTCGCTCCAATCATTGGCTCCGACTGGGCGAGCTGATGTATGCCAGTCATTGTTCGCTGCGCGACGACTTCGAAGTGAGCTGCGCCGAGCTGGATGCCGTGGTGGCCATCGCCCGAGTCATCGGATTACAAGGCGGCGTCTATGGCTGCCGCATGACCGGCGGCGGCTTTGGGGGCTGCTGTGTGGCATTGGTAAACGCCACCGCCGTGGAGGCTATTTCGAAAACTATCGAGGCTGAATACAAAAAGAAGACGGGCATCGAAGCGACCGTCTTTGCCTCCCGCCCCGCCGCCGGAGCGACCATCCTCAAAACCAGTCAGGACTGATCGAATATGTCATCCCATTTTGACGAACATCCGCACCGCCGTTTTAACCCGCTGCGCGGTGAGTGGGTGCTGGTTTCGCCCCATCGCACCAAGCGCCCCTGGTTGGGACAGGTGGAGAAAACCGCGCCGGATCAGCGCCCGGCCTACGACCCCCAGTGCTATCTGTGTCCGGGAAATCAGCGCATGGGCAGCGACGTGAATCCGTACTTTGATGCCACGTTTGTTTTCGTGAACGACTTTTCCGCGCTGCTGCCGGACATGCCGGAAATGACCGCTTCGCCCGACGGGTTGCTGCGCGTTGACCCGGTGCGCGGCGAGTGCCGCGTCGTCTGCTTTTCCCCGCGCCATGATTTGACGCTGGCGGAGATGGCCGTGCCCGATATCCGCAACGTCGTGGACGTCTGGGCCGAGCAGACCGCGGAGCTGGGGAAAAAATATCGCTGGGTTCAGGTCTTTGAAAACAAGGGGGCGGTGATGGGCTGCTCCAATCCGCACCCGCACGGGCAAATTTGGGCGAGCTGTTTTCTCCCGAACGAAATCGCCATTGAGGACCGCGAGCAGCGAAACTATTGGGAGACAAATAAATCTGTCTTGTTGCTCGACTATGTGCGGCGCGAGTTGGCCGACCCGACGCGCGTGGTGGTGGGCAATCGCCACTGGGCTGCCGTGGTTCCATTCTGGGCGGTCTGGCCGTATGAGATCCTGCTGCTGCCGACGCGCCCAGTACGGCGGCTGCCGGAATTGACCGACGCGGAACGGACCGGCCTTGCGGAAGTGTTGCAGGCGCTGTTGATCCGCTACGACAATCTGTTTGAGACCGCGTTTCCTTATTCGATGGGCTGGCACGCCGCTCCGAACGACGCCGGCGACAGCGATCACTGGCAGTTGCATGCGCACTTTTATCCGCCGCTGCTGCGCTCGGCCACGGTCAAAAAATTCATGGTCGGCTACGAAATGCTCGCCGAGGCGCAGCGCGATCTGACGGCGGAGCAGGCAGCCCAGCGGTTGCGCGAAGTGCCCGCCACACATTATCGTCACCAATAAATCCAAAGGAGTTTCATGAAAGTTCTCGTCACGGGCGGCGCCGGATACATCGGCAGCATCACCACGGAAAAACTCATCGCGCAAGGGCATGAGGTCGTGGTTTTCGATAATCTCTATCAGGGCCATCGCGCCGCCGTGCCTCCCAAGGCGGTTTTCGTGCGGGGTGATTTGGCGGTCAAAACGCAAATCAGCGCCGCCCTCGCCGAACACAGGCCGGAGGCTGTGATGCACTTCGCCGCCTACTCGCTCGTGGGTGAGTCCATGCAGAAACCCTTCAAGTATCTGCAGGAGAACACGAACAACGGCCTCAATCTTATGGGGGCCATGTGGGACCACGGGGTGAAGAAGTTCATCCTGTCCTCCACCGCAAACCTCTTTGATCAGCCCGAGCGCATGCCGATCGCCGAAACCGAACGCATCGTCCCAGGCAGCCCGTACGGCGAGAGCAAGTTCTTCATGGAACGCGCGCTGCATTGGCTGGAGAAGACGCATGGGATCAAATACGCCTGCCTGCGTTATTTCAATGCCGCCGGTGCGAGCGAGGAACGGGGGGAAGATCATAACCCCGAATTGCATCTCATTCCGCTGGTGCTTCAGGTGGCCCTCGGCCAGCGCGAGCACATCAGCATCTTCGGCGATGACTACCCCACGCCCGACGGCACCTGCGTGCGGGACTATATCCACGTCAGCGACCTTGCCCAAGCGCATATCCTGGCCCTGGCCGCGCTGGAGCAGGGCAGCTGCACCTATAATCTGGGCAATGGCCAGGGCTTCTCGGTGAAACAGGTCATTGAGACCGCACGCGAGATCACCGGGCATCCGATTCCAATCAAGATTACCCCGCGCCGCGCCGGCGATCCCGCCGTGCTGGTTGCCGCCAGTGAGAAGATTCGCAGCGAACTCGGCTGGTCACCCCAGTTCCCCAATCTCAAAGACATTATTGCCAGTGCCTGGAAATGGCACCAAGCCCATCCTCACGGCTACGGCGATGCGAAACGCTGACCACGCGATTTTCGGGAAACGACACGCCAGAATAGCTGGCAATGAATATTATTCTACTGCTGACATCCCCGCTTGTTTTTGCCGCACCCGCAGTGGCGCAGGACGAAGTCTCGGTCCTGCGCACAATCACTCCGGAGCTCCAGTCCAAAATTTAATTCCTGAATCCGGAATGTCTGGTCTATCTGCCGGTTTCGAATACCAACGCTAAGTTGCCCTTATTGATTTTCCTCCATGGGGCTGGCGCCGTGGGGAACGACATCCTGCAGTCCAAAGTCAAAGGCAAGCCGACGGAAATTCGGCAAGGCATCCAGACGTTCAACAAAGGTCCCTGCATTGCCGTAGCGCCGCAGTGCCTGAAAAAATCAAAGAGTGGCGAGCGCGGCATCTGGACGCCGAAAGAACTCAATCTCCTGCTCCAGTACCTCAAGGCCACCTTGCCTGTGGACGACCGGCGAATCTATCTGACGGCATCAGCATGGGGGGCTATGGCACATGGGCTTGGGCCGCGCAGGACCCGCAACACTTCGCGGCCATCGCGCCGATCGTCTTCGGCATCGGCCGGGAAGGGCCGAAGGCTATGACGCCTGATTTTGACCAGTGGGCCACGAATCTGGCCCGGATTTCCGTTTATGCCTTTGTCGGCGCGTTGGATAAAACCGTTCCGCCGGAACGATCGGCGCGCAGGATTGCGGCCATTCAAAAAGCCGGCGGCAAGGATGCGAGGCTCAAGATTTACCCCGAAGAAGGTCATAATGCTGGTCGCGTCGTGGTCGCCGATCAGGACTATTACAACTGGCTGTTCGCCCAGAAACGCGATTGATGAAATGCCGGTGGGGGACTTTCTTAATGAAGGGCTAGCTGCAGTCATACCCAACTTCGGTAAGCCGGAGCCACGTTTAACACTCGCAGGTTCTTAGTGAATAATGCCGCACTCGCATCCCGCTCGGCGTCCGCACTGAAACTTTTTCATAACTGTCCAATAGTAAAATGTTAATTATAAGTGCATTGCAAATTCATGGTCAAAAAAAATGGCTGGTTTTGAGCATGGCCGTCACTGCCTATTGAAAAATGCCAATGAAAATAATTGATTCATCTGTTGAATAGGTTTATTTCTTGGAAACCTCTGCAAAATTTTTCTATGTTTATGCGTCACAAACTTCTGCCGGTGGCTGAAAAAGATATGACCCACACCCAACTTGGCCGCATGGTGATGTATTGTGCCATCTCGCAGCCGCTCTAAAGCTCAAAGGTTCCTCGATTCAAATAAAGCTAAAATCCCCAATGAAAACATTACTGATCACCTTCCTGAAAACCGTTGCCCTCCCCGCCTTCCGCGTGCCTTGCGCGCTGTGCCTGACGCTCCTCGCGCTCGCGCCCGCGCCCGCTGTATGGGCGGACACGGTCACGCTGACAGTCGCCAGCAACGCTGTCAGCCCGTGGACCGTCCCGACGGGAGTGACCACGGTGATTGTTGAAATGTGGGGCGGCGGCGGCGGCGGCGGAGCAGAAACTTCCTTAACTTCTACTGGCTGTGGTTCTGGCGGCGGTGGTGGTGGTTATTCCCGCGCGACGCTTGCTGTAACCCCGGGCAACACAATTGCCTATTCCGTCGGTGGTGCGGGTTCGGCAGGAACCACCGCTGGCGCAGCCCCCACAGCGGGCGGCAACACGACTTTTACTGGCGTCACCACTGCGGGTGGTGGTGGTGCTGGAACCAACGACACCGTTGGCACGGGTGGCGGCCCTGCTGGCACAGGTGGCACGGCTAATGGCGGCGCGGGGGCAATTGGAGCCTTTCCAGGACAAAACAATGGAGCTGGCGGCGGCGCTGGCGGATGGAATGGATCCACGGGTGTGGCTGGCGGTGCGGGGTCGACCGGCACTGGAACCACTCGCGCTGGTGGCGTTGGCGGTGGAACAGCGCCATCCAAAGGCGGCGACGGCGGCACTGCTGCCAATGCAAGTGTAGGCGGGACTGGCGGCTCTCCCGGCGGCGGCGGGGCTGGCGGCAGTGCTACAAGTGGTGGCGTATCTAATGGCGGCCCCGGTGCGGCCGGCACGATTATTTTGACCTACTCTGTGGCCGGTAGCCCGCCCTCTGTGACTACGCCGACTTCAGCTTCCGTTACCAACGTGTCGGCGACCCTCGGAGCGAACGTGGTTGCGAACAGCGGCGCCACCATTACTGATTACGGTGTGGTGTATGCCGCCACTTCAGTGAATCCCGCACCGACGCTGGGCGGGACGGGCGTGACCAAGCTCCAGAAGAGCACGACCGAAACGCTGGGCGTCTTCACGGTCTCCGCCACGGGGTTGACTCCGGGCACGCAATATTCCTATGCCGGTTACGCGACCAATTCGTCGGGCAACGGCTACTCCTCCTACGGCACTTTCACTGCGCTGACGAACGAGCCTACGGGTCAGGCCTCCGCCGTCAGCTTCTCCAGCGCGCAGCGCAGTGCTTTCACATTATCTTGGACACGGGGCACTGGAGAGAAATGCATCGTGCTGGTCAAGGCCGGGTCGGCGGTGGATGCCTCGCCGGTG
>Ga0114971_10002048_pt1 | contig 13861 bp, 11 predicted proteins | sample M_140625_MF_Meta_FD_87320 | JGI IMG/M metagenome (GOLD analysis project Ga0114971, IMG submission 87320) | Freshwater microbial communities from Lake Montjoie, Canada to study carbon cycling - M_140625_MF_MetaG | ecosystem: Environmental > Aquatic > Freshwater > Lake | place: Lake Montjoie... | reverse complement strand
TCTGTTTCCTTCGGCACGGCTTGCATCTGAATCACTTCAGCTTGCAAAAGCAATTCGGGATATGCCCGAGTCGCCAGCGCGGGGTCATAAAGAGGAGCGGTGCAACCTCCCAGCGTCATAGAGACCGCCACAAATGCAAGCAGCGCAAGTGGTCTGACAATCGACAGCGGGGGAGTCGCCCAACAAGAGATGGATCGGCATTCGATCATTGAAAGACAAGTGTATGAGATTGCTCCGTAGACTTGGGGTATGAGCGTCGAACTGAACCCAAGTGAATTGCCTCCGCGAAAACTCTCGCGTTCACCTGCAGAAACCGCGAAATTGGTTCGGGTTGATCCGCGAGTGCAGGCACTCTTGCCAAGATTCGACGCGCCGTTCTTTCAGGCTGGGCTTGCGGGATATTCCGACGGTGCAATGCGTTTGATTGCGCGAAGACACGGCTGTCCATTCTGCGTGACAGAGGCGTTGCTTGATCGAACGCTGCTCAATGGAGGCAAAGGAAAAATTCGCGAGGACCCAGATTTGATCGCCACCGAATGCGGGATGGGCGAAGTCGCTGACAACATTGCTGCAACGGTTGATGATCATCCTCTTGCAGGTCAAATCATGGGATCGAAGGCAGACGAGATGGCGCGCGCCGCGGACATCATCGTCAAGATGGGCCACGATGTTGTCGATGTGAATCTCGCATGTCCGGTGAAGAAAATCAGTGCGAACAATCGAGGCGGACATTTCTTGGCGCATCCTGAGGAGGCGATCGGCATTCTGCGCGCCGTGGTTGACGCCGTTGCGGGTCGCGTGCCTTGCACTGTGAAACTTCGACGCGCATATGACGACACTTCGCAGATGGCAAAAAACTTCGAGCGCATTTTCGATGCGGCGTATCAGTACGGTTATGCCTGGACGACTGTGCATTGCCGTACGGTCGAACAGAAGTATCACGGTCCAGGTCGTTGGGAATTTCTTACGGACTTGACGGCGCGTCATCCAGACAAAATTATTTTCGGTTCTGGTGATGTGTGGACCGTCCAAGATATTTTCGCAATGTTGGATCAGTGTGCAGTCAGTGGAGTCAGCGTCGCACGTGGATGTATTGGAAATCCCTGGATTTTCAGGCAAGCGCGCGAAATGATGGCGGGGGGAGAGCCCACGCCTCCAACGATTGCCGAACAGCGCGCGGCGCTACTGCAACATTTCGAGCTTGCAAAGTTTCTTTATGGCGACAATGCCACAGGAAAACGCATGCGCAAGTTTGGAATTAAGTTCGCGGCGCATCATCCGCAGGCTGTCACGGTCAAAGCCGAATTCATTCGCTGCGAAAACTCTTCGGAGTGGAAAGCGGTGATTGAAAAGTTCTATCAAACGAATCCATAATCACCCCGCATAGAACTCCGATCGCAAGCACACTGTGCCAATTTCACTTATTCGCAAGTGGGCTGAGAACATTTTGCGGCAAGCGCGCGTGAGGCCAATAGATATTCGCTGCTCCAGGGCCCGGAGGCACATCTGGATTTCCGCCACGACCGACGACAAGAAATGCAATGGCAGTTCGCAATTCACTTCCCACAATTGGCTGCATGCAACCAAGCGCCACTCGATATCCATCGTGTGCATCAAATACCGCGTCGGGTGCAGTCAATCGTTCGCCAGTACGTGCACCAAATTCCCATGACGTTCCTCCCACATCTGCGGGGTGGAATAAATAGACCGCTCCGCTTCCTTCACCTTCGTCGTGATCTTCGCCAGCAGCAATTGGGTTGCAAGATTCTGAAGCTCCAACCGCAATCGTTCCTCTGCGAATACTCAGCGACATTCCAAATGCTTCCGGGCGATATTGCAACTCTCCACACCATGGATGCGGCGAGGTCAGCGCAAAAATCGCTTGCCATGCGTCGCCTTCACTTTCACTTTCAGTTCGCTTGAATAGGTGCACCACTCCAGCGTGATCTGGAAATGACTGTGATTGCAATGGAGTCTCGCGTGGCGCACCGACAGCAAGAATGTCGCGCGAGATCGCAACGCTCATTCCAAACCACGCGCTGGATTGTGGATTCGGCGCTTCGATTCGACCCGCGTGTTGCCACCCATCCTTCTTGAGTCGAAAGACATCTACACGACCACTGCCAGCACCAAACCCACTGAAACTCGGCGAGCCAACCACAATTGTCTCAGCATCAATCGCAAGGCTTGTTCCAAAGCGCATACCTGCAATCGGAAGTGGTATCGCAAGCTCACTTTCGTGCATCCATAAATCGCCGCGGCGAACAAAAACATCGACGCGTCCGGCTACAAATCCGCCGCTGTTGTGATCGGGCGATCCAACCACCACACGCGCGCCGTTCGTGGCGACAACAGATCCGAAGTGTGCTCCGACATTTGGTTGTGGAGATTCCAGCGTTGCGCAAAGTTTCCAGTGCGCGCTGGAATTTTCCCCAGCGCCATTCCCAGCGCCACCCCCAGCGCCACCCCCAGCGCCACCCCCAGCGCCACTCTGCGACATATATAAATAGACGCGTCCCATCTGAAAGTTGCCCGGCCACTTGCCAGAGTCTTTCTCGACGCCATCTTCATTTGGTGCACCGATACATAACACACTTCCGGCAGGATCAATTGCAAGCGCTTGCCCAAACGCTGACTGACGATGATCCTTTGGATGCGTAATTCTTTCTTGCGCAGTCACATCATTGATAGAACAATTCCAAATTGCAACTGCCCCTGCATCCACGCCAATGTCGGAGTCATGGCCTCCGCCCACAGCGATCACTCCTGTTTCACTTGCAGCAACAGCAGCGCCAAGACCGAGCGGCAGCATTCTCGGCGGCGCATCGAGGCGCGTGCGATGTTGCCACTGCGCATCATTATTCGCACTTGCGTTCAAGCCGAATCCTATTCCTGTCATTGCCGCGACCCCTGCGACTCCAAGAATACATACCAATTTCGACGTAAATCTTCGATGATTCCTTCCGCTTTTCATGCTCGACTCCTTTCGAGCGTGGACAATAAACACTCGCCGAGTGCTCTCGAGAAATCACTCCCTTTTTCTGGCGCCTTCACATTCTTGCGCCTTTTCAATTTGGGGTACAACCACACGCATGCAACAGGAGATCTATAAGTATTCCCACGGCGACCTTCCATGCGAGGGTTTGATCGTCCGCAAGCCGAATCTCACCCTGCCCGCGCCAGTCGTGGTCATTTGTCATCACTGGAATGGTCGTGACGCATTGATGGATAGCCATGCAGAGCGCATTGCGCAATTGGGTTATATCTCGCTCGCTGCGGATATCTATGGCCAACATCAGACATCGACCGATCGCGAGCGATGCGCCGCATTGATGAATCCATTCGTTGAAGATCGCGCACTGCTGCGCGAGCGTTTGCGAGCGACGATCGCAGCGGCGCAGCGTATTCCAGGAGCAGATGGCAAGCTCATCGTCGTCATCGGATTTTGTTTCGGTGGACTCTGCGCGCTTGATGCTGCGCGTGCATGTTTGCCTGGCGTGGTCGGCGTGGCATCTTTTCACGGACTCTTGAATCCGCCAAATATCGGAAAACAAATTCCAGTCACTGCGAAAGTTCTTGTCTTGCACGGCTATGAAGATCCAATGGCAAATCCAGATTCATTGACCGCCTTCAAGAACGAGATGACTGCTGCCAACGCGCACTGGGAAGTTGATGCGTATGGCAACACTGTTCACGCATTTACAAATCCAAACGCTCAGGAGCGCGCAGCAGGAATGGCATTCGATGTGACGATCTCTAAGCGTGCATTCTCACGTTTAGAATCCTTCTTGAGCGAATGCTTCGCAAAGTGAATTGCAAATTGCTCTCTATTGATTACGCTCTCTCTCGCGGTTACGATTCTCAAGTGCGAACAACTTCAGAGACAGATTGGATTTGAATTCTCATTGATTTTTAAGCAAATTTGAAGCCTAGAATTGAATCGAAAGGAAACAAGCCAATGTCAGGAATGAAATCCAAATCACGCGCCTTTACTTTGGTCGAACTCCTCGTCGTGATAGGAATCATCGCAATTCTCATTGGCCTTCTATTGCCGGCGCTTGCAAATGTTCGAGCAAGTGCTCGCACCGCAACGGATTCCACGCAAGCTTCACAGATTCTCAAAGCGATGATCATTATGGCGCAGGAAGATGCGCAGCAGAGATTGCCCACTCCCGGCAGAATCAATCGATTGGCGACCATGTCTGCCGGTACCGCAGCGGAAATCCAAGGAATGGGAGATGAAAACCCCCTTCAAAATACGACGGCGAATCTCTATGCAGCATGCGTTGCGAAGGAAGCATTTGGTACCGATATTCTTGTGGGCCCAACCGAATATCCAGGATCAAATGTTGTCGTGATGGGCAAGGCAGATTCGATTGGATTGCCTGTCGATACTGAATATGACCTCACGCAGTACAACCCATCCGCAGACAAATATTGGGATCCCAAGTTTTATTGCAACTTGAAAGGCAATACGCCACCCACGGGACAGACAGCCGTTTGCTATTCGTCCTATGCACACCAACCACTCTTTGGGCAACGAAAGGCGATCAGTTGGAGAGCGGTCGGAGACAGTACGCGACCTCTCTTGGGAACTCGCGGTCCGCGTCACACCAACGATGGTCCCGCATCTGCACAAACGGATCCAATCAGTTATGCAAATAGCCCAACGCTTTTGCTGCACGGTTCAAAAAAGGAATGGTCTGGAAATATTGTGTTTGGTGATGCTCACTTTGAATTTCTCACCACGATGTTTCCAACGCAGACACAATTTGATTGCGGAGGATCTGAAGCAGTCACCAAGGACAACATTTTTGCGATGGACTTCTTGTGCAATGGGGCAACCGGGGTGGCAGGTGCGGCAAAACAAGCAGATGCGATAATCGCATTTACGATCAAGCCTCCAACATCGCTCAATGACGGCGAAGTTGTATACGACCAAGAAATTGTTCCCTGATCATTCGCTGCTCTGAAATCACGTTCCGCGTTTGCCTCTGCGACCTTGCTTGAATCCCTTCTTATGACCACGCTCGGTGCGCGGTGCGCCGCGACCGCCGACAAACCCTTTGTCGCGCTTGCCACGCACTTCGCTTTCTTCGCTCTTGATACTGCTCGCCTTGCGAAGTGATTTCACCAATCGCAGTTCCATTTGCCGAGTCGCAAGATTGATTTCTGCAATTTGCACTTCGACTGGATCGCCCACGCCAAGACTTGCTCCACTGCGCGGCGAAGTCATTCGGCCCGTCGTTTCGCTTCGTGCCCATTTCTCTCCGCCCCCGCCAATCTCGCGCAGACGAATCATTCCATCTGCAAGGAATCGATCAAGCATCACGAAGACTCCGCCGCCGCCAGGCGAAACTCCAGTGACGACACCAGTGAGTGTCTTGGTGAGGAAATGATCTTGCAAGAATTGCAGAACGAGGAAAGTTCGCAGTTCGCGCTCGGCGCGTTCCGCATTCACTTCGGTCTCGCTGCAATGCGAACCACATTCGACCAACGAGTCTGCATTTTCCACGCGCGGATCGGTTCTCAGTTGATCAAGCAACGCGCGACGTTGCTTTCCGCCAGGCGGCTTGCGTCCGTTGTCAGTCAATTCAGTCCACGCTTCCAACATTCGGTGCGTGACAAGATCTGGATAACGCCGAATCGGACTGGTGAAATGCAAATAATGTTCGCTCGCAAGCGCGAAGTGTCCGATCAGCGCCGGTGCATAGACAGCTTTCGCCATCGATCGCAGAACTGCAAAGTGAATTGCGCGTTCGCTCTCGGTGCCGCGCACTGCATCGAGCAATGCTTGCAAATCTTTTCGTGTTGGCGTTTCAGGCAAACGAATTTTCGCCGTGCGTGCGTACATGCGAAGTTCTTCAACGTCATGAAACGATGGCTCGGGATGAATACGGCGCAGCGCAGGAATTGCCAATGATGCAAAGAGTCTCGCAACGGCTTCGTTCGCTTCGACCATAAACATTTCAATCAACTTGTGCGTGAATGCATCATCTTCAGGTTCGACATCTTTCACGCGGCCATCGTCGTCATAGACCAATTCAGATTCTGGAAGACTGAGAACAATCATTCCATCTTTCAACCTTCGCGCGCGCAGAATCTGCGCAAGCTTCGCAGACATTCGCAATTCGTCGATGAGAGTCTCATCCACAGGCGTTTCGGTTTTAGCGTTCTTGCGCGCCGCTGCCATATCGCCATCGATGACTCCTTGCGCTTCCAAATATGTCATGCGCTTTCGCGATCGAATGACCGTTGATGCATATCGCTCATAAAGCACACGGCCATTCTTGTCGAAAGTGATCCACGCAGTCTTCGTGAATCGCGCAACGCCTTCTTGCAAAGAGCAGACGCCGTTGGAAAGCGTTTCGGGCAACATCGGAATGACACGGCGGGGGAGATACGCGCTATTTCCTCGAGCGCGCGCTTCGATATCAAGCGCGCTACCGCGCGGAACAAATGCTGCGACATCTGCAATATGAACTGCAAGAGTCCATTCTTCCTTCTCTGCATCAAACGAGATGGAAATCGCATCGTCGAAATCTCGCGCATCGGGCGGGTCGATCGTGAAGACAGAAGTTGCGGTCAAATCTTCGCGACCTTCCCATGGTCCTTCGCGATGAACCTCGAAGCTTCGCGCGGCTTCGGCGGCTTGATCCAGAACTTCGGCTGGAAATTCGTCTCGCAAGTTGTAAGTCACCATTACCGATTGCGTTTCAACATCGGGTTCGCCAGCTGCGCCAAGACGCTGCGTGATCACGCCTTCGGCTTTCGATCGCAGATCGGGAAAGCGCGTGATTTCGACAATAACTTTGTCGCCGATTTGCGCATCCTTTGCACCAGGATCGCGCACGACGATTGGCTCGGTCAGACTGCGTCCATCAGGAATCACAATCCAACCTCGACCTTCCTTTTCAAGTCGGCCAGCGAATCGAGTCTGCTTGCGCTCGAGAATTTCGACAACTCGCCCAGTTGGTCTTGCATCGGGCGATCGATCCCAATCCTTGCCACGGCGATTCACGGTGACGCGAACGCGGTCGCCAGAAATTGCGCCACCCGTGTCGCTTTCCGCGATAAAGAGATCGCCTTCGCGGCTTGGAACATCTGGGATCAAATATCCGTCGCCTTTGCCTCGAGCGTTGATGCGGATTCGCCCGATGGTCTCGTCTTTGAAACGCGTGAGCCGAACGATGTCTTCATTGCTGATGTCGATGAGATCTTCGGTTGCGAGCGCGTCAAGCGTCACTCGAAAATCTGGAGTTTGATCCTCCAAGATGCGCATTTGGCGTTCGAGTTCGCGGGATCGGACGGGCTGATAGCCGTTGTGTCCAAGGTGATTGAGAATTTGATGTCTGAATGATTCGCTCATTTATTTTTTGTCTTTCGTGCCGGCTTCGATGCACGGCTTGGAGTCTTTGCTGGTTGTTTGAGATTTCCGACACCGCGACCTTCGCGAGCAGATTTCTTTTCTTGTTTCTCTCTCGGAATCGCTGGCGTTTCCCTGGCTGCTTGGGCGGCTGCTTGGGCGGGTGCTTGGGAGGACGCTTGCGATTTTGATTCACTAATTGTTGATGCTGTTGCCGCTTTCTCCGCAGGTTTGTCTGTTTCTTTCGGCGCAGGGACTACTTTGCTGTCGGTGGGTTTCGCGCTGTCGGCAGGCTTTTTCTCCGAAGCTTTCTCCGAAGCTTTCTCAGACTCTTTCTTTTCTGCTTCTTCGGTCTTGCGATACGACTCGCTTCGATAATCCGTTTCATAGAAACCGCCACCCTTAAAGAGTACGGCTGCGCCGATACCGATCTTGCGCTCGACTCGCTTGCGCCCACACTTTGGACAAGTTCGTACGGGAGAAGAAGTGATCGGCTGGAATCGCTCGAATTCGTGCCGGCACGCGCGGCAGACATATTCGTATGTCGGCATCTCTATCAGGCGTCCGGATTTGGAGTGACCGCGACCTTTGCGGATCGCAGTGGAATTTCGCCAAAGCGATAACCCGCTTGCAGGCATTGACCAATTCGGCCAGGAGCGATCTTGTCGACAGCTTGCTGCATGACGGCTTCATGAAATGTTGGATCGAATTCGGATCCTGGTTTTGGATCGATGCGTTCGATTCCGCATTGACCAAGTGCCTTCAGCAATTCGCTACGCATCAGCGTGACGGCATCGGCAAGTTTGTTTGCATCGAGTGATCGCAAATCGTGACCAAGTGCAAGATCCATATTTTCCAGCACGGGAACGATTGCTCGTGCGACATGCGCAACTCCGTGATCGCGTGCACGCATTTCGTTCTCTCGCGATCGTCGTTGAAAGTTTTGAAAGTCTGCAAGCACGCGCAAGTATGCCGTTTGCTTTTCTTCCACTTGCTTGTGCAATTCTGCAAGCAGCGTCATTTCATCGCTTGGTTGAACATCAGGGACTTCTGCAGTCGGTTGTTCTTGCGGGGGTTGGGTTGGTTCAGCCATCATGTCTCTCTCGTCCTTCAACTTCCTGAAATCGTGTCCTTGATTTTCTTCCAAACGCCTTTGCCTGCAGGGCGCAATTCTTCGTCAGGATTCGGTTGCGTCTTTGCAAACTGTTCCAGCAACTCTCTTTGAGCTGCGGTGATCTTATTCGGAACTTCGATACAGATACTGACGCGCAAATCACCGCGAACTTTCGGCGAGCGCAAGTGAGGCAACCCAGAACCTTCGACGGTCAAGACTTCTCCATGCGGTGTCCCGTGCGGGATTTCCAAAGTCACCTTGCCATCAAGAGTTTCGATGACAGTTGTTCCGCCAAGTGCCGCGAGTGAGAAACTGATATCGCGCGTGGTGATCAGATCATCTTCGATTCGTTCGAAAACTTCGTGATCGTTGACCGCGACAACCACATGCAAATCCCCGCGCGGTCCTTTGCCAGCTGGATCTGCTTCTGGTGGTGGCGGTTCACCTTCATTTGCAACTCGGATGACTTGTCCGTGAGAGATGCCAGCTGGAATCTTGACATTCAGATTGCGCTTTTTCGGAACGCGGCCATTGCCTCGACACTCCGCGCAGAATTCGGTGATGACCATGCCGCGCCCACGGCAGTTGGGGCAAGTGGTGACCATACGAAACATTCCGCCAAGTCCTTGTTGCGCAACTTGACCGCCTCCTCCACAAGTTGGACATTTGATTGGCTTCGTTCCAGCTTTCGCTCCCGAACCATCGCATGTGTTGCAACCATCACGCCGAGTGAATGCGACTTCGACATCTTTGCCGTTGAGTACATCGATCAGTTCGATCTCGATACTGGTTTCGAGGTCGTATCCGCGAACAGGCCCGCGTCGTCCTCCGCGCGATCCGCCGCCGCCGCCGCCACCAAAAATGTCGTTGAATATCGAGAAAATATCGTCTGGCCGCATCCGCGAGAAATCGTGTCCGGGCGCTTGCCGAAGTCCAGCGTGGCCGTACTGGTCATAGAGCGCCTTGCGCTCAGAATCAGAAAGCACTTCATATGCCTCTGCGCAAACTTTGAATTCTGTTTCTGCTTTCGGGTCACCCGGATTTCGGTCGGGATGCCACTTCATCGCCATGCGCCGATAGGCGCGTTTGATTTCGTCACCGTTGGCGGTTCGCTCGATTGAGAGAATTTCGTAATAGTCGCGTTCGACGGGCACTGTGAATCTCATCAAAGAAAAGTTGAAAGAAAAACGGAGGACCGAAGAACAGTGATCTGTCCGACGATCCTCCGTTGTCTAAGCAAATGAATCAGGAGATCGCCCCTTCAGTCGCAGCGGTCTCGTCCTTCAGTTCTGTAACCAGAACATCCGTTGTCAGCATCAAACCAGCAATGCTCGCAGCATTTTCAATTGCAGTCTTGGCGACAAGCGCTGGATCAATAATGCCAGCCTTGATCAGGTCTTCGTATTCGCCAGTCGACGCATTGAATCCGAATGAGCCCTTGCCTTCGAGAATCTTCTCGACAACAACATCTCCATCGGTGCCATAGTTGGTCGCGATTTGCCAAGTCGGACGGCGCAATGCTTCGGCAACGATGTCATAGCCGAACACTTCGTCGCCTTCTGCATCTTTGCGTGCCGCATTGATCGCTGCGATTGCGCGCAGATATGCAACGCCACCGCCAGCAACATAACCCTCTTTCGCCGCAGCGCGAGTGGCGTGAAGAGCATCGTCGACGCGATCCTTCTTCTCCTTCATTGAAACTTCTGTCGCTGCGCCAACATGGACAATCGCCACGCCGCCAGTCAGTTTCGCCAAACGTTCCATGAACTTCTCGCGGTCATAATCAGAGGTCGACTTTTCGTGCTGAGATTTGATTTGCGAAACACGGTCAGCGATTGCCGCCTTCTTACCAGCGCCTTCGATGATCGTGCATTCGTCCTTGGTGATGACAACGCGACGAGCAGTTCCGAGTTCGGAAAGTTCGACATCAGCGAGATTGCGACCGATGTCTTCTGCGAAGAAGACGCCGCCAGTCAGCGTGGCGATATCGCCAAGCATGGCCTTGCGACGATCGCCAAATCCTGGAGCCTTCACAGCGCAGATTTGCAGAACTCCGCGCAGACGATTGACGACGAGCGCAGCGAGAGCTTCGTTCTCGACTTCTTCGGCGATGACCAACAAAGGCTTCGACGAAGTCGCGATCTTGTTGAGTAGCGGAAGGAAATCAACAAGATTGGAGATCTTCTTCTCATAGATAAGCACGTACGCATTTTCCAAGACGCACTCCGCCTTCTTTGGATCAGTCATGAAATATGGAGAGAGGTATCCCTTATCGAAGCACATGCCTTCGACATAATCCAGCGTGGTGTCCGCAGTCTTGCCTTCCTCGATTTCAACAACGCCATTTGCGCCCACTTTATGGATCGCTTCAGCAATCAGATCGCCGATTTCCGTGTCGTGATTCGCACTCACAGTCGCGACCTTCGCAAGATCATCTTTGCCTTTGCACTTCGTTGAAGCGGAAGTGATGAAATCGCCAGCAGCTTTGGCAGCAGCGTTAATGCCGCGTTGAATTGCGACAGCGTTGGCACCTGTTGCGACGAACTTCAGTCCGCCGTTAAAGATTGCAGCGGCAAGCACTGTTGCAGCAGTGGTTCCATCGCCAGCAACATCGGCAGTTTTCTTTGCAACTTGTGCAACCAACTTCGCGCCCATGTTTTGGAATGGTTCGGAGAGTTCAACTTCCTTCGCGACGCTGACGCCGTCTTTGGTGACGGATGGACTGCCGAAAGATTTTTGCACAATCACATTGCGTCCAGCTGGACCCATCGTGACGGCAACTGCTTTGGCAATCTGATCGACGCCACGCTTCAGTTCTGCGTGCGCAGCGGTTGAGAATTTCATTTGCTTACTAGACATAGTTTGGATTCCTATCTGTTGATGGATTGGATCAGCCGTCGATGACGCCGAGCAATTCGCTTTCGCGGATGATGAGATGAGTCACGTTCTTGATTTCGATTTCAGTTCCCGAGTACTTGCCATAGACAACGGTGTCGCCCTTGGAAACAGTTGGTGCGAGTCTCGTGCCGTTTTCCAGCAACTTGCCTGGCCCGACGGTGATGACTTTTCCCTTCATCGGTTTTTCTTTGGCGGATTCCGGCAAGAAAATTCCTGATGCGGTCTTGGTCTCTGCGTCAAGAGGCTTGACGACGATGCGATCTTCTAGTGGTCGAACATTGCTCATGTGTGAATCTCCGTAAGTTGAAAGTGAGGTTGTGAATTATGAATTTGAACGTGTGTGAAAAAGTCTGCTTAATAAACTCTGCGTGGGATCAGAAGTCCATGCCACCCATGCCACCCATGCCGCCCATGCCACCCATGCCGCCCATGCCACCCATACCGCCCATGCCACCGCCGCCGCCGTGATCGTGACCATGGCCGCCCTTGGCTTCTTCCTTAGGCTTGGGTGATTCGGTGATTGTCGAATCGGTGACCAACAAGAGTCCTGCGACGCTTGCAGCATTCTGCAAAGCAGATCGATCAACTTTTGCTGGAGTGATGACGCCTTGTTTCATCAGGTCGCCATACTTGCGAGTGAGCGCGTTGAAGCCTTCGCTTCCCTTCATTTGTGCCACTTTGGTGACAACAACAGTGCCGCGTTCGCCAGCGTTCTCTGCGATTGTGCGCAGCGGAACGACGAGTGCTTCAGCGACGGTATCGACTCCGAAGACTTCATCTCCGGTGCATTCTGCGCGAACTTTCTTCAAGCCTGGAATTGCGCGGATGAAAGAAAGTCCGCCGCCAGGAACAACGCCTTCAGCGACTGCAGCGCGTGTTGCGTGCAATGCGTCTTCGACGCGGCTCTTCTTCTCTTTCAATTCTGTTTCGCTGCTTGCGCCAACTTTGATTTGTGCAATACCGCCAGCGAGTTTCGCCAAACGCTCTTGCAGTTTCTCTCGGTCATATTCGGAATCAGTTCGTTCGATCTCGGTACGAATCTGAGTGCAACGACCTTGAATCGTCTTGGTGCTTCCAGCACCTTCGATGATCGTGGTGTTGTCTGCGTCGACCGTAATCTTCTTTGCTTGACCGAGTTGCGAAATCGCAACCTTATCAAGATCGATTCCAAGATCCTTCATGATCGCAGTTCCGCCGGTGAGGATCGCAAGATCTTCAAGCATTGCCTTACGGCGATCGCCATATCCAGGAGCCTTGACTGCGCAAACATTCAGAACACCACGCATCTTGTTAATAACGAGAGTGCTCAGTGCTTCGCCTGTGACATCTTCGGCAATGATGATGAGTGGCTTCTTTGATTCCATCACTTTCTCGAGGAAAGGAACCAACTTGGTGACTGAGTCGATCTTGTCTTCAAAGATCAGGACGAGTGCTTTGTTGAATTCAACAGACATCGCTTCGGTGTCCGTGACAAAGTTCGCGCTTAAGTATCCGCGATCGAAGCGCATGCCTTCGACAACATCAACGATTGTTTCGCGACCCTTGCCTTCTTCGACGGTGATGACGCCATCTTTGCCGACCTTCTCGAAAGCTTCGGCCATGATCGCGCCAACTTCGGTGTCGTTGTTTGCACTGATCGTCGCAACATTTTCGATACCGCCATCGATGTTGCCGACGGGTTTCGCCATCGACACGATTGTTTCAGTCACGGAAGTGACGGCCTTGCGCATTCCGCGCACGAGTGCGTTGGCATCAGCGCCAGCGGCGATAAATTTTAGTCCGCTTCGGAAGAGAGCTTCGGCGAGCACGGTTGCGGTGGTGGTTCCATCGCCTGCATCGTCGGAGGTCTTGGAAGCAGCTTCCTTGACCAACTTGGCTCCCATGTTTTCGATCTTGTTGCGAAGTTCAATTTCTTCTGCGACGGTCACGCCGTCTTTGGTTACAGATGGTCCGCCCCAACTCTTATCGAGTACGGCATTGCGACCGCGAGGTCCCAGAGTGCTCTTCACTGCGGCGGCGAGTTTTTCAACGCCTGCGAGAAGTTGCTTGCGGGCTTGGGTATCGAATGTGAGGTCTTTGACGGCCATGGTGTTCTCCAGCTGTGTGTTTCTGATCTATTAAAGTTTGAGTCTGAAAGTTTGAGTGACTTGAATCTGATGACAAACGCCTGTCAACACTGTCATCGCCTAGAGCAAATGCCGTGCCATAAGCTGCGGTGGGATGTAAGTGCGATCCTGACAGTCAAGCGTGGTTGGCCGAGCCAAGATCGACAACCAATATGTGAATATGCCAAAGAGGCAGGGAAATAGAGCAAAAAATGGTCTAATTCGCTGCAGCGGAGCGGTCAGTTCAGCGATTCGCCAGGCGACATTGGTACTATAACCCTAACGACATCTTCTATATGAAGAGGCGGGTTTGTCAAAATGCGGTAAATCCAAACAAAGTTCATCAGTAGATATCCGCCACCCATCAATAGGAGTCCT
>Ga0114971_10002047_pt1 | contig 13869 bp, 11 predicted proteins | sample M_140625_MF_Meta_FD_87320 | JGI IMG/M metagenome (GOLD analysis project Ga0114971, IMG submission 87320) | Freshwater microbial communities from Lake Montjoie, Canada to study carbon cycling - M_140625_MF_MetaG | ecosystem: Environmental > Aquatic > Freshwater > Lake | place: Lake Montjoie... | reverse complement strand
GGAAAGTCGGAATCATGATCGGTGGCGCAGCGGTGGTGCGTGACCCCGAACTCGTCGCCAAGGTTGGTGCCGACGGCACGGCCGCCAATGGCCCCGCCGCCGTGGTGCTGGCCAAGAAGCTGCTGGCAGAAGCCCTCGTCTGAGCTTGCATCCGCCGCGCGTTACGGCGAGACTTCCGCCCATGACGACCCACAATTTCACGCCCAAGGCTCTTTACAACACCATCGGCATTCATGCCCCTGCACTCGTGATTGCCAGCGGCGACACGGTGACGGCGGCCACCGCCGACGCGCACGGCTTCGACTGGCGCGGCGAAAAAATCGCCGAGCGGCCAAACCCGATGACCGGGCCGTTCTTCATTGAAGGTGCAGAACCCGGCGACGCGTTGCTCATCACCATCCGCGACATTCGCATGACGCGGAAGACCGGATGGACCTTCGACGTGCTGAGCCCGAACGTGGTGGACCCCAATGCCGTTCATCGCTTCCCCGAGCGCCACAAGACCGAGTGGGTGATCGACGCGGACAAGGGCCGCGCCTGGCTGGCCGAACCGCCAACGTCACTTGCCACATGGTCCGTCGCGGTGGAGCCGATGATCGGCTGCTTCGGCGTTGCGCCGGACTTGGGGCAAGCGATCTCCACCGCCACCAGCGGGCGCTATGGCGGCAACATGGATTACCGCGGCTTCAAGCCGGGAGTGGAGGTGATGTTCCCCGTGGCCGTTCCGGGTGCGCTGTTCTTCCTCGGCGACGTGCATGCCCAGCAGTGCGACGGCGAAATCGTGGGCACCGGCATCGAGACGGCAGCGGACGTCACCTTCACCGCGCGCGTGCTGAAGGGCAGCAAGATCGGCTGGCCGCGGGGCTTGAACGAGACGGAGATCTTCACGATCGGCAACGCACGCCCGCTGGACCAGGCGCTGCAACACGCGACAACCGAAATGCTCGAATGGCTGATGTCCGACTATGGCCTCGACGCAGTGGCCGCGAGCCACGTGATGGGGCAGTGCGTGCGCTATGACGTGGCCAATGTGTTCAACCCGGCCTTCACGGTGGTGTGCCGGGTGGCGCGGGAGGCGCTGGCTGGGCTCGCCTGAACCAGCCCTCAACTCGCGGACGTTATCAGCGCCTTCAGCGTCTCCAGCGTGTCCGCCTCTTCTGCGGGCTTGTCCCAGCGGATGCGTGAGACGCGGGGAAAGCGCATGGCGATGCCGGACTTGTGGCGCTTCGACTCCTGGATGGCATCGAAGGCAATTTCCAGCACGAGCTTCGGTGTGACCGCGCGGACGGGGCCAAAGCGTTCCACTGTGTTCTGGCGAACGAAGCGGTCGATCTCGGCGAGCTCCGCGTCGGTGAAGCCTGAATAGGCCTTGCCGACAGGCACAAGCAGCTTCTGGCCGTCCTTCTCTGTCCAGGCACCGAAGGTGTAGTCCGAATGGAACGAGGAGCGCTTGCCAGCACCCTTCTGGGCATAGAGCAGCACGCAGTCAGCGGTCAGTGCGGCACGCTTCCACTTGTACCAGTGGCCCTTGGGTCGGCCGGCGAGATAGGGGCTCGCCTTGCGCTTCAGCATCAGGCCCTCGATGCCCTGCTCGCGCGTCGCCTCCCAGCTCGCCTTCAGGTCTTCCTTGCTGGCGAAACCGAGAACTTCGGAGAGGTCGCTGTGGGCAGGGCCATGTTCGCGGTGCCAGGCTTCGAGGCGCTCTCGCCGCGCGGTGAAGGGCAGCGCGCGCAGGTCTTCACCGTCGATTTCGAGCGCGTCATAGAAGCGAACATGCACTGGATACTTGGTGAGCATGGCGCGCGTCAAGGTCTTGCGGTTCAGGCGCTGCTGGAGTTCGCTGAAGGGTGCAACTTCGCCATCGCGCACCACCAGAAGCTCGCCGTCGAGTACGGCATCAAACTTGAAATGGTCGACGAGCTCCGGAAAGCTTTGCCCGATGTCGTCACCCGTGCGCGAGAACAGCCGCGTGGTGCCGCCCTTGGCAGACACCTGGATGCGAATGCCGTCCCACTTCCATTCGGCGGCGACGTCATCGAGGTTCATGGCCTGCCAGTCGTTCTCCTCCAGCGCATGCGCCAGCATAAGCGGGCGGAAGATCGGCGTGGCGGCAAGCGAGGGTCGCTCCGTCCTCTGCTCCAACCAGTCGAACAGCGCGGCATAGGGTGGCTCAAGGCCGTGCCACAGTTCCTCGATGTCATCGACGTTCTTGCCGAAGGCATCAGCCACCGCCTGCTTTGCAAGCCGCGCCGAAACGCCCACCCGCGGCGCACCGCTGAGGAACTTCAGCAACGCCCAGCGGCCCGTGGCATCGAGCCGGTCCAGCCATTGCGTGAGAATCGCCGCATGCCCGCCCCTGCCCGCCCTCGACAGATCCGCGACAATGTCGCAGAGGCGCGGCGCATCGCCCTCGGCCTGCGCGACAGGCCAGATGAGGGCCACCGTCTCCGCCGTGTCGCCCACGTCGTCGCGCGACATGCGGAAGAGTTCCGGGTCGAAGCGACTCTCGCCGATTTCCGAGAGAACGCGGCGCAACGGGAATGCGATGGGCAGGCCGTCAGTCAGTGCAGCCAGCGCAAATCCGCGATCGGGATCGGGCGTTGCCAGAAAGTAATTGCGCATCAGCATGAGCTTGGCGTTGCGCGCCGGCGTGTAGGTGAGGCGGTCGAGGAGCTGCGAGAAGGCCTTCATTCGGCATCGTCCTCGCGGCCCACGAGGCGCAGTGCGCGCGCCGTGATCTGACGCTTGCCAAGTTCGTGGACCAGCGCCTCCTCGCGGCCATGGGTCACCCAGACTTCGCGCGCACCCGTCTCGGTGACGGTGCGGATGAGCTCCGGCCAATCGCAATGATCCGATATGATAAGTGGCAGCTCGACGCCGCGCCGGCGCACGCGCCCACGGATGCGCATCCAGCCCGAGGCGAACCCCGCAAGCGGATCGGCAAAGCGGCGCGACCAGCGGTCGCCTAGGGCGGAGGGTGGTGACAGCACGATCTCACCCGCAAGCTTGCCGGGTGCTTCCATGGCATTGGGAACCTCGCCGAGGTCAATGCCGCGCGACACGTAGTAATCCGACATCGCGCGCAGTGCACCGTGCAGCCAGATGGGCCGCTCATAGCCTGCCTGACGAATGAGCTTGATGAGGCGCTGGCACTTGCCGAGGCCATAGACGCCGATCTGGTGGGTGCGCTCGGGAAAGTCCCTGAGTGAGGCGAGAAGCTTTTGGACTTCCGCCATGTCGGGCTCATGGCGATAGACGGGAAGGCCGAAAGTGGCCTCCGTCACGAAGAGATCGCAGGGCACGAGTTCGAAGGGCTCGCAGGTCGGGTCCGCATGGCGCTTGTAATCGCCCGAAATCACGGCGCGCTGGCCGTTGTAGTCGATCACCACCTGGGCAGAGCCGAGAATGTGCCCGGCAGGCACGAGCGTGACCGTGACGTCCTTCACCTTCAATGCTTCGCCATAGCCAAGTGCCTGCGCCTGCCCCAACGCGCCAAGGCGCAGGCGCATGATGGCGAGTGTATCCGCCGTGGCCAGCACCGCGCCGTGACCGGCGCGCGCGTGGTCCGAATGGCCATGCGTGATGACAGCGCGCGGCACCGGCCCCGAGGGATCGATGAAAAAATCGCCGGGTACGCAATGAAGCCCGGAAGGACCGGGCATCAGCCAGCTTTCGAAGGGAGGGGAAAATGCCATGACCCGCCCAATGTCATGCGCGGGAGGATGTTTCGCAATGGGGATGGCGGAAATGGGTGCGGGGAGCCCGAATTGGGGCTCCCCGCCCAAACAGAGGCACCGGGTACGCAGTACATGATCCCGGATCGCCGTGGCACTGGGACTGCAAATGTCGCCGTGGCCATGGATGCATCATGGGGTGTTGCGGTTTCCAAACGGTTTAGAGGGTGCGAAGAAAGGCTTAACGCCCAAGGGGTTGCCGTCTCAGCGCGGCACAGGCAGGCTTGAAGAACCCAACCAGCGGTCGAGGAAACGCGAAAGCCAGTCCTTGACGGGCGCATCATGCAGCAGGTTGCCTTCGAGATGGGCGGCTGAATTCTGCGCATTGGGAAGCACGAAGCGGTGCGCCCCGGTGACACCCCACCGGTGCATGGTGAGGCGCGTGACCTCCGGGTGGAACTGGATGCCATAGGCCTGCGCCCGATAGCGGAAGGCCTGGTTCTCGAAGGTGTCGCCCGTGGCCAATCGCACCGCGTCCTTCGGCAGCGTGAGGCCTTCGCGGTGCCAGTGATAGACATGGGGCGGCCAGGGGCCATGGTCGCTGCCCTCTACCGTGGGCCGGAGCGGATAGTAGCCGATCTCGACAAGGCCATCGGCATGGGGCCCGACGGTGCCACCCAAATGCTTCGAGAGCATCTGCGCGCCGAGGCAGACGCCAAGGAAGGGCTTCTCCTCCTTCAACGGCACGCCGATCCAGTCGATCTCGCGGGCAATCCAGGCGTCAGGATCATTGGCGCTCATCGGGCCACCGAAGATGACGGCACCGGCATGATGCGCCAGCGTTTGCGGCAGCGGGTCACCGAGGCAGTGGCGGCGAATGTCGAGGCGATAGCCCTTGTCCTGCAGCATGTGGCCGATGCGGCCCGGGGTGGAGCTTTCCGAGTGAAGGACGATGAGAATGTCGCGCGCCTCGCTCATCCGCGCCGCCCCAGCATGTGGTCGAGCGAGAAGCTTCCCGGCCCGGCCTTGATGATCAGCAGCAGCAGTGCCGCCCAGGCGCCGTGGAGCGCATAGGGGTCGGCATGCACGAAGATTTCGAAGACGATGAGCAGCACGAGAAGCCCCAGCGCCACAAAGCGGCTTGCCAGCCCGACGGCGAGCAGGATGGGCAGCGCGAACTCCGCCAGCTGCGTGGCGATCGCCGCTGCCTCATAGGGAATCCAGCGAATGTTCCAGCCGCCGAGATACATGGTCATCGTGGCGGAGCGCGGCTCGATGATGTTCCAGCTTCCGGAGACGCGGGCGCGGCCCGCTTCCCAGATCAGCCATGCCACCGAGAGGCGCGCCAGCAGCGCGATGAAGGAATAGGGAATGCGCTCGAGCAGGCGGATGAGCGGGTCGAACAGGCGCATCACGCTAGACCTCCGCCACGGCGGGTGTGGCCTGCCGGCTGCGGCCCTCGAGGAAGACGATGGCAAGGCCGGCCGCCATGATAAGCGCCATGCCGGCGATGGCCAGCGCATTGGGGATCTGGCCGAAGACCAGCACGCCCGAAATGCCGGCCCAGATCATGAAGGCATAGTTGAAGGGCGCCACCACGCGGGCGGGCGACATGCGATAGGCCATGTAGATGAAGGAGTGGCCGCACATCAGGAAGAAACCCGCGATGAACATCAGCCAGCCGTGGCGGAAGGTGGGGGATACCTGTGTTTCGAACAGAAACGACATGATGAGTGCGCCCACCATGACGATGAACAGCGTGGAGAAGGTGACGGCGAGTGCCGGCGTGCGGGCCGGCACCTTGCGCGAGAGGATGTCACGGAAGGCAGCACCCACCGCTGTGAGGAAGCCAAAGATGGCGAAGGGCGAGGAGGCCACGCCGCCAGGCTGCGCCACCATGAGCGCACCGGTGATGCCGAGGCCGACGAGGAAGAGGCGGAGGCCGCCCACCTTCTCGCCAAAGAACACCCACATGCCGAGCAGCACGATCAGGGGCGAGATCTGGGCGATGGCGGTGACATCGGCGATCGGCATGTTGGCCAGCGCCGTGATGAAGGCGAGGATGGCGAGAAGCTCGCAGCCTGAGCGCAGCAGCACCCAGGGGTGGAAGGCCTTGGGCAGTTCACGGATGAGGCCCAGCGCGAAGATCAACGGCAGGCACCAGATGATGGCCGCGATGCCGCGCATGACCAGCACCTGGAAGGGGGGCGCATCCTCCAGCGCCAGCTTCATGCAAGTGTCGTTGGCGACGAAACTGCCGGTGGCCACGAGGATGGCGGCGATGCCGCGAAGGTTCTGGGAAAGGGCCATTCAGTCCGGACGGGGTGAAACGTGATTCGGCAGAGGATAAAGCAATTCGGGAGCGGGCGAAGGGGTGTCGTTGGCTGGGCGCCATGCGTTCGACCCCCCCCCTTCGTCATCATGCCCGGGCGTGACGCGGGCATCCGCTTCGCGACCACGGCGAAGGATCGCAGGGTCAGGCCCGGCGATGATGAGCCTGGGGATGCCCATCTCACCTAAAATAAGATTTTAGTCCTTGACAGCGCGCGCTCGATGTGCTAGAAAGGGGCATACTCCGAAATTGGGTCTCACGATTTCATCATGCGCAGGCTTGACCCGGGCAGCCTCTTTGGCGGGCACCAGAGAGGATCGCCGGGTCAAGCCCGGCGATGATGATTGGAGCGGGAGAGCTGGGGAGCGGCGGCTAGTTCGGCAGTGTGATCGGCACCTTCAGATAATGCACGCCGTTGGCCTCCGCCGGGGGAAGCTTGCCGGCGCGCATGTTGACCTGGATGGACGGCAGGAGAAGCGTGGGAGCGGAGAGCGTGGCGTCACGCGTGGTGCGCATCTTGACGAAGTCGTCTTCCGAGACGCCCTCGTGAACGTGGACGTTGCGGGCCTTCTCCTCGGCCACCGTCGTCTCCCAGGCATAGTGCTTGCGGCCATCCTTGGGCAGGTAGTCGTGGCACATGAAGAGGCGGGTCTCGGGCGGCAGCGCCATGAGGCGGCGGATGGAGCGGTAGAGGATGCGGGCGTCGCCGCCGGGGAAGTCGGCGCGCGCCGTGCCGTAGTCGGGCATGAACATGGTGTCGCCGACGAACACGGCATCGCCGATCTTGAAGGAGACGCAGGCAGGGGTATGGCCCGGCGTGGCCAGCACTTCGCCGGTGAGGTTGCCGATCTGGAAGCGGTCGCCGTCCTTGAACAGCATGTCGAACTCGGAGCCTTCGCCGGAGACGTCGATTGCATTGAACACCGGGCGGAAGATCTTCTGCACGTCCTTGATGTGCTCGCCGATGGCCACCTTGGCACCGGTCCTGAGCTTGACGTAGGGGGCGCCCGAAAGATGGTCGGCGTGGACATGGGTTTCGAGCACAAGCTTGATGGTGAGGCCCAGGTCCTTCGCCTTGGCGAGGATGGCATCGGCCGAGGTGACGTTGGCCTTGCCGGACTTGTGGTCGTAGTCGAGCACCGGATCGACCACGGCGGCATCCTTCGTCTCGGGATCGCCGACGAGATAGCTGACGGTGTTGGTCGGCTCGTCGAAGAAGGCTTGGATGATGGGCTTGCTCACGATCGGCCGCTCCTCGGTCACGAATTCGCTTGACAGTATATTAGAGAATTCTAACTTATCAAGCATCGAAATGGAGGTGCCGATGGGCACGATGATGCTCGACCGCTCGCTCGCGGGCTTCGAGGAAAAGGCCACCGAGGCGGCACAGATGATGAAGGCGCTCAGCAACGAGAAGCGCCTGATGATCCTGTGCAAGCTGCTGGAACATGGCGAGATGAGCGTCAACGCGCTGATCGAGCATGTCGGACTTTCGCAATCCGCCCTGTCGCAGCACTTGGCCCGCATGCGCGAGGAAAAGATCGTCGACACCCGGCGCGACGCGCAGCAGATCTTCTACCGCGTCGCCGACCCGCGGGTGAAAGATATTCTCACCACGCTCAAGAACACTTTTTGCTGAGGAATTTCACGATGGCGCTCAAGCACATCAACGCGGCGGAAGCCAAGAAACTCGTGGACCAGGGCGCACTGCTCATCGATGTCCGCGAGGACCATGAATATGACGACGAGAACATTCCCGGCGCACGCAATGAGCCCTTGTCACGCATTGCCGGCGCGGAGATCACGGGCGTGCCGGCCGTGGTGTTCCACTGCAAGTCGGGTGCCCGCACGCGGATGAGTGCCACAGCACTGGCCCACTGCACCGATGCCGAAGTTTACATCCTCGATGGCGGCATCGAGGCATGGAAGGCGGCGGGGTTTCCGGTGAAGCGCGGGTAGGCTCGACCGCATCTCTTGAAGTCATCATCGCCGGGCGTGACCCGGCGATCTCTTTTGGTGGCGGAGATGAGGATGCCCGGGTCAAGCCCGGGCATGATGAGTTGGAGAGTTGGCTAGATCGCGCGCGTCAGGAACACGCTGTTCGGATCAAGCTTGTAATCGCCGAACGGCAGACACTCCTCGAAGCCGTGCGCCTTGTAGAGCGCTACTGCGGGTTCGAAATAACCGAAGGAACCCGTCTCGAGGCTGAGGCGTGTGAGGCCCCTCGCTCGTGATGTCTCGACGATGTGCGTCAGCAGGGCGCTGCCGACGCCGCGGCGTCGGGCAGCCTCCGAGGTGTGCATGGATTTTACTTCACCGTGGGTTTGATCCAGCGGCTTCATGGCGCCAACGCCGAGCAGGGTTTCACCGTCCCAGGCGGCCCAGAAGTCAATCTCGGGTGCGGCCAGCCGGGACACGTCGAAGACATGGGCGCTGCCCGGCGGCGTCACCTCGTGGCACTTGTCGAAGTGGTAACGCAGCAACCGGAGGATGCGGTCGTCGGTCAGGTTGCCTCTTGAGATTTGCATTTTTTGCTCCTCTGGGCAGGATGGTAACGTCGCGCCCACGAAATTTTATTGCTGATTTTGGGGCTGCCTGATTCCTATCTTGCGCTACGCCCCTCATTCTGTCATATAGAGATAGGACAGCGACACTGTCCTTTCGTGGCATTCTCAAGGTAAGTGGACCCCGGATGATCCGGAATACGACCACCAAGACCCTGAAAACGACGGCCAAACCGGCCGGCGATGCCTCTCGGCTGCCCCGCGCTACGCTCCGCAAAAGCAACTGAGGGCGAGCGCTCAGGGCGAAAATGCCCAGGAGTTTGATCGCCCTGACGGGTCCGGCGCCACCCGAAGGCACCACCCTCAAGAGATCGACACCTGCGCAAGATACGAGGAAGACCCACCGGGCCCAGGACGGCCCCGGCGGGAGGATGGGATGAGGACGAGGCAAGGAGAGTTGGCCATGAACATTCAATACCGGCCAGAAGGTCTTCCGGAGGCGCACGGTCTTTATGACCCGCGCAACGAGCATGATGCCTGCGGCATCGGCCTCATTGCCAATATCCAGAATGTGAAAAGCCACCGCATGGTGGCTGATGGCCTGTCCATCCTCAAGAACCTCGAGCATCGCGGTGCCGTGGGTTCCGACCCCAAGGCGGGCGACGGTGCGGGCCTGCTGCTGCAGATCCCGCATGGCTTCTTCGCCGAGGAGGCCAAGCGCTTGGGCTTCGAGCTTCCCGCTGCAGGCCATTATGGCGTGGCCCAGCTGTTCATGCCGCGCGAGCCCCTGTACCGCCAGGACGTCGAACGCATCTGGTGGGAAACGACGCGCGAAGAGGGCCTGAAGGTTCTGGGCTGGCGCGACGTGCCGGTTGATTCCACCGTGCTCGGTTATTCGGTGAAGGGCACCGAGCCCTTCCACCGCCAGCTGTTCATCGGCCGCGGCCCCACGATCCGCGACGAGGCGCATTTCGAGCGCAAGCTCTTCGTCTGCCGCAAGGTCGTGTCCAACCGCGTGCTGGAAGTGCTGGGTGGCAAGGCCCGCACCTATTACCCGGTGTCCGTGAGCGCACGCACGCTGGTCTACAAGGGCCTGGTGCTCGGCAAGGACCTGGGCGCTTACTATCGTGACCTCGAGGACGAGCACCTCGAAAGCGCTTTCGCCATGGTGCACCAGCGCTTCTCGACCAACACCTTCCCCAGCTGGCCGCTGGCACACCCCTATCGCTTCGTCTGCCACAACGGCGAAATCAACACGGTGCGCGGCAATTACAACTGGATGGCCGCGCGCCAGGCCAACATGCGTTCCGACATTTTGGGCGAGGACCTCTCGAAGCTGTGGCCGATCTCCTATGAGGGCCAGTCAGACACCGCGTGCTTCGACAACGCGCTCGAATTCCTGACCATGGGCGGCTATTCGCTGCCCCATGCCATGATGATGCTGATCCCCGAGGCCTGGGCGGGCAATCCGTTGATGGACGAGGACCGCCGCGCCTTCTACGAATATCACGCTGCCCTGATGGAGCCGTGGGACGGCCCCGCCGCAATGGTGTTCACCGACGGCAAGATGATCGGCGCCACGCTGGACCGCAACGGCCTGCGCCCGTCCCGCTACATGACGAGCGATGACGGGCACATCCTGCTCGCCTCGGAAATGGGCTGCCTGCAGTTCGCCGAAGAGCACATCACCCACAAGTGGCGCCTGCAGCCGGGCAAGATGCTGCTCATCGACCTCGAGCAGAAGCGCATCATCGCCGACGAAGAACTGAAGAAGCAGCTCTCCACCGCACATCCCTACAAGGAGTGGCTGAAGCGCACGCAGATCGTGCTGAAGGACCTGCCCGCCTCCAAGACGCGCCGCGCACATTCCACCGTGCCGCTGCTCGATCGCCAGCAGGCATTTGGCTACACGCAGGAAGACCTCAAGGTCCTGATGGCGCCCATGGCCCAGACGGGACAGGAGGCCGTGGGCTCCATGGGCAATGACGCGCCGATCTCGGCGCTTTCCGACCGGCCCAAGACGCTTGACACCTATTTCAAGCAGAACTTCGCGCAGGTGACGAACCCGCCCATCGACCCAATCCGCGAGGAGTTGGTGATGTCGCTCGTCTCCTTCATCGGGCCGAGACCGAATCTGCTCGATCTCAAGGGCACCTCGACGCACATGCGCCTCGAGGTGGCCCAGCCGATCCTCACCAACGAGGACCTCGAGCGCATTCGCACCATTGGTGCGGTGGCCGACAACCCGTTCCGCACCGCCACCATCGACATCACCTATGACGTGGCCAATGGCCACAACTACATGGAAGCGGCGCTTGATTCCGTCTGCGCTCTTGCCGAGCGGGCGGTGAAGGATGGCTACAACATCATCATCCTGTCGGACCGCGCGGTGTCGGCCGAGCGCGTGCCGATCCCCGCGTTGCTGGCGACCTCTGCCACGCATCACCATTTGATCCGCAAGGGACTGCGCACGCAGGTTGGCCTCGTGGTCGAGACGGGCGAAGCGCGCGAGGTGCACCAGTTCTGCGCGCTTGCGGGCTACGGCGCAGAAGCCATCAACCCCTATCTCGCCTTCGAGACGCTGGAGCACATGCTCCCCACGCTCGAGGAAAAGATCACGGCCTATGAAGCGCTGAAGCGCTACATCAAGGCTGTCGACAAGGGCATCCTGAAGGTCATGTCCAAGATGGGCATCTCGACTTACCAGTCCTATTGCGGTGCCCAGATCTTCGATGCGGTCGGCCTCTCCACCGATTTCGTAGCCAAGTATTTCACCGGCACGGCAACGCAGATCGAGGGCGTGGGCCTTCTCGAGATTGCGGAGGAAGCCTTCCGCCGCCACGAGAACGCCTTTGGCGAAAATCCGGTGTTCCGCGCGGCCCTCGACGTCGGTGGCGATTATGCACAGCGCATTCGCGGCGAGGCGCATGTGTGGAACTCCGACACCATCTCCAACCTGCAGCACGCAGTGCGCGGCAATGCCAAGGACAAGTACGTCGCCTTCGCCAAGGCGGTGAACGAGCAGTCCGAGCGGCTGAAGACCATGCGCGGGCTGTTCCGCATCCGCACGGCCGAGGAGATGGGCCGCAAGGCGATCGACATCGCGGAGGTCGAAACCGCCGCGAGCATCGTCAAGCGCTTCTCGACGGGTGCGATGTCCTATGGCTCGATTAGCCGCGAGGCACATACCACGCTCGCCATTGCCATGAACCGCATCGGCGGCAAGTCCAACACCGGCGAAGGTGGCGAGGAGTCAGACCGTTACACGCCGATGGCCAATGGCGACTCCATGCGCTCGGCGATCAAGCAGGTGGCGTCGGGCCGCTTCGGCGTGACGACGGAATATCTCGTCAACTCTGACATGATGCAGATCAAGATGGCGCAGGGTGCGAAGCCCGGTGAGGGCGGCCAGTTGCCGGGCCACAAGGTGGATGCCACCATCGCCAAGGTGCGCCACTCAACGCCGGGCGTCGGCCTCATCTCGCCACCGCCGCACCATGACATCTATTCGATCGAAGACCTGGCGCAGCTGATCTTCGACCTCAAGAACGTGAACCCGGCGGGGCAGGTTTCCGTCAAGCTCGTGTCCGAAGTGGGCGTGGGCACGGTGGCGGCCGGCGTTTCCAAGGCGCATGCCGACCATGTGACGATCTCGGGCTATGAGGGCGGCACAGGCGCTTCGCCGCTCACATCCATCAAGCATGCGGGCCTGCCGTGGGAGATTGGCTTGGCCGAAACCCAGCAGACGCTGGTGGCCAACGACCTGCGCGGCCGCATTGCGGTGCAGGCCGATGGCGGCATCCGCACCGGCCGCGACGTGCTGATCGCTGCACTGCTCGGTGCCGACGAGTTCGGCTTCGCCACGGCACCGCTGATCGCGGCGGGCTGCATCATGATGCGGAAGTGCCACCTCAACACCTGCCCCGTGGGCGTGGCGACACAGGACCCGGAGCTCAGGAAGCGCTTCAAGGGCCAGCCGGAGCACGTCATCAACTACTTCTTCTTCGTGGCCGAAGAGCTGCGCGAGCTGATGGCGGCGATGGGCGTGAAGAGCTTCAACGATCTCGTCGGCGAAACATCTTGGCTCGACCAGGCCACGGCGATTGCCCACTGGAAGGCGCGCGGCCTCGACTTCGCGAAGATCTTCGCGAGGCCCGACGTCGTGGCCCCTGTTGCCACCAAGAAGGTGAGCGCGCAGGACCATGGCATCGACAAGATCCTCGACCGCAGGCTGATCGCGGAAGCAAAGCCCGCCCTTGAGAGCGGCACGCCGGTGGTGCTCAATTCCGAGATCCACAACTATGATCGCACGGCGGGCGCCATGCTGTCAGGCGAAGTCGCCCGGCGCTATGGTCATGCCGGGTTGCCGGAGGACACCATCACGGTAAAGTTCAACGGCATCGCGGGCCAGAGCTTCGGCGCATGGGCGGCCCGCGGCGTGACGCTGGAACTGACGGGTGAAGGCAACGACTATGTCGGCAAAGGCCTGTCGGGCGGCAAGCTGATCGTGCGTCCGCAGGACAAGATCGGCTTCGTGCCCGAGAAGTCCATCATCGTCGGCAACACGGTGCTCTATGGCGCGATCACTGGCGAGTGCTACTTGCGCGGTGTTGCGGGCGAACGCTTCGCGGTGCGCAACTCCGGTGCTGTTGCCGTCGTCGAGGGCGTGGGCGACCACGGCTGCGAATACATGACAGGCGGCGTTGTCCTCGTGATCGGCGAGACCGGCCGCAACTTCGCGGCGGGCATGTCAGGCGGTGTCGCCTATGTGCTCGACGAGGCGGGCGACTTCGCCAAGCGCTGCAATCTCTCCATGGTCGACCTGCAGCCGGTTCCGGCAGAGGAGAAGACCACCGAGAAGCTGCTGCATGCGAGCGGAGACCTGATCAGCCATGGCCTCGTCGACGTGACCTCGCACATGGACCGGCATGATGCCGAGCGGGTGCGCGAACTGCTGAGCCGCCACATGAAGTATACGAACTCCTCACGCGCCAAGGACATTCTCGACAACTGGGCGGACTTCCTGCCGAAGTTCGTGAAGGTGATGCCGGTCGAATATGCCCGCGCCCTGAAGGAACTCGAAACGGCACAGAAGACCAGCGACGGCATGACGATCGGCGTGAAGAGGAGCGCATAAGATGGGAAAGATTACGGGTTTCCTCGAGATCGAGCGGCAGGACCGCAAGTACACGCCAGCCGCCGACCGGGTGCGGAACTACAACGAGTTCGTCATTCCGCTGTCGGCGGAAGCAGTGAAGAACCAGGCGGCGCGCTGCATGAACTGTGGCATTCCGTTCTGTCACAGCGGCTGCCCGGTGAACAACCAGATCCCCGACTGGAATGACCTCGTCTATCTGGG
>Ga0114971_10002046_pt1 | contig 13870 bp, 16 predicted proteins | sample M_140625_MF_Meta_FD_87320 | JGI IMG/M metagenome (GOLD analysis project Ga0114971, IMG submission 87320) | Freshwater microbial communities from Lake Montjoie, Canada to study carbon cycling - M_140625_MF_MetaG | ecosystem: Environmental > Aquatic > Freshwater > Lake | place: Lake Montjoie... | reverse complement strand
CCGAGGCTCCCCCCGAGGCTACACCCGACGCAACACCCGAGGCACCACCCGAGGCAACACCCGAGGCAACACCCGAGGCAACACCCGAGGCCATACCCGAGGCAACACCCGAGATTAAGCAGAGGCGTAAATATGTTCGCAAGGTTAAGCCGACCTTCAAATCCCCATTTCGAGAGTCAGTCGTGTCCCTCGAGCCTGAGGTGAGTACTCTACCAGATCAAAAACCTGCCGTATAATATGAACTCCCAACCCACCTGGGCGGACTTCACTGAGGTCGCGGGGATAGGCATTGGGATTTTCACAGGGCCTTCCATAATCTCTTAAAATAATGCGAAGGCGTTTTCGAAGGAGTCTCATTTCGATTCGAAAGGGCTTGGCTTCTCCTTTGTAGGCGTGGCGGATAATGTTGGTGCAGGCTTCGTCTATGGCTAGAACGACGGTTGCGGAGAGATCGTCCTCCATGCCGGCAGTAAGTAAAAAATCTCGCACTTCATTTCTCGCTGGGGCTAGGTCTTCGGTTTTTCCCGAAAAAATCCACTTTTGGTTCATTCGAATCCTCCTACTAATATCGAAAGATCATCACGGGCGGTTGCACCTGCACGGTGAAGCATGGCGGCACGGAGGATGCGGTTCATCAGTTCACTGGGGTCTGTGTGTGGGCCGGATGCAACTTGAATCAGTTGGCTATCAAACATGGGGTCGCTTTCCTTGGCTTGGGATTCGCTGAGTCCATCAGTGAACAAAATGAATCGGTCGCCGGGTTCGAGAGTCAAACATATTTCCTCGTATTGGATTCCGGGGGCTATTCCCACAGGGAGGGATGAAGGGCATTCGATTTCTCGAGCTTCTCCATTGGCGGGAACGAGGAGCGGTTGGCAGTGCCCTGCATTGGCCAAGCGAAGGAGGCGCTGGGATGGAATCAATCGCCCAGCAATCGCCGTAATGAACATACCGCGGATCATGGCTGGTTGAAATTTTGCATTCCACTCAGACAGAGCTGCGGCGGGGCCATCGGTCGCCGCAAAAACAAATGGCAAAGCGCTAAAGCTGCGAGTCATGAGAAGGGCCGCGGGTATTCCCTTTCCCGAAACATCCCCCATCACAAAGTCGATGACGTCCTCGCCCTGACAGAAAACGCCGTAAAAATCTCCGCCCACTTCGGCCGCTGGGGAACTATGAGCAGTGAATCTGACTCCGCAAAGAGCGGCTGGAATTGCACCCGAGAGCAGCACGCATTGGATATCGGCTGCGATTGCGAGATCCCTTTGCACACGATCCTGCTCGCGCTGGATTTCGAGGCTGCGAAGCTTATCAATCGCCGTTGCGGTGAGATCGGCGTAGGCGGAAAAACCCTCGAGGTCCGTGAACTCAAACGCTGTCTTTCCTAACGGATTCAGTACTTGCAGGACGCCGATGTTTTTTCCTCCGCTTCGCAGGGGAGCGCAAAGAATCGAGCGCGTGATGAATCCAGTTTTTTTATCAGCAGCAGCATAGAAGCGTTCATCCTTGTAGGCATCGGGAATCAATAGACTCTCGTTCCGCTCCATCACCCAACCCACAATACCTTTGCCCTTCGGCACTGTGATGTCGGGCTCGTCAAAGCCCCCGTCGGCGCGGGTGGCGATCGCGAGTCGAAGGTCAGCGCTAGCCTCGTCGAGGAGGAATAATGACGCGGCTTCCGTTTGAATCACGCGTTGCGCTACGCTCAGTATCTCGCGAAGCAAAGTGTGGTAGTCTGTGATGGAGTTAATGAGGCAACTGACCTCCACCAAGCCTTTGTAAATCTCGAGTGTTTTCCGAAGGGTTTCTAGGGGGAGGGGATCCATTACCTTAAAATGTCATCTATGGGAGCTAACTTTTTTATATTCCTTTTTTGAATGCCCTTTGCGCTGAAATCCCAGATCAAAAGGGTGAGGGGATAAACGATGAAAGCTAGTAATAACGCGGTGGGAACTATACCCACGAAGAATGGCATCGGCGCATGGGTGAGCATGGCGAGCGCGTCATGACTCCTAAAGCCGATCGCTTCCCGGGCCGTCAACAGGCAGCCGATCCGGTATTGGGCATAGACGCATAAGGGGAATGTGAAGGGATTGCTGATCCATGTCCCCGCAATGGCCGCAGGGATATTCACTCGTGTGATATAGGCCATCAATCCAGCCGCGATCATCTGTATGGGCAGGGGCAGGAGAGCGAAAAAGGCCCCTATGGCCATGCCTGCCGCAAACCGTTGCCGATTTGGGTGCCAAAGCTCTGTATCAAAAAGCCGGTCCCCCATGCATCGATGGAGCCATGTTCCACGGATGTGCTTGGCCCGCGGCAGATGGCGCAGGTATTTGCCGAGTTTTGATCGGCGCCATTGGATAGGTTTCATTCTCGATCAAATAATACCCGTTCCTCTTGAGGCTTGCCAGCCAAGATCGCTTGTGGTTCCTTTCGGTCATCATGAAAAAAATCGAAGCCATTATCAAACCATTCAAAATGGAAGACGTTAAGGAAGCCTTGGCCGAGGTGGGCATCGAGGGAATGACTGTCAGTGAGGTCAAAGGATTTGGCCGCCAGAAGGGCCACACGGAAATCTATCGCGGCAGCGAATACACGGTGGATTTTCTTCCGAAGGTCAAAGTCGAGATCGTCGTGAGCGATGCCATGGTAGAAAAGGCTGTTGCAGCCATCACCTCCGCGGCAAAAACCGGTAAGATCGGTGACGGAAAAATTTTCATTTTGCCGATGGAAAATGCGATCCGCATTCGCACGGAGGAATCCGGCGAAAGCGCCATTTAATTTCCCGATCCCTTGTCACTTCCCGACTGGCTGGTCATCGTCATCCTTGGCATCGTCGAGGGGGCAACAGAATTTATCCCAGTCTCATCCACCGGGCACTTACTCATTTTTCAAGAGTGGTTGGATTGCCGCCAGAGCGATCTTTTTAATATCGTGATCCAGTGCGGCGCCGTGTTGGCCGTTCTCCCGCTTTTTAAGGAGAGGCTCAAGATGATGGCGAACTGGAGAAACCCACTCACCTTTGAGTTCAATCTCAAAATCTTGGTCGCCTTCGTCATCACGGTCATTGGCGGCTTGGTATTGGACAAATTGGGTATCGAGCTGCCCACTTCCTGCGTTCCTGTGGCTACAGCACTCATCGCGGGTGGCATCATTTTCATTCTGGTCGAGAGGCATCTCAAGGGGCGTGAATTACAAGATGTGATCACATGGCCAGTTGTCTTCATGGTAGCAGCCGGTCAACTTGCAGCGGCCGTCTTTCCGGGCACTTCACGTTCGGGTGCGACCATCATTTTTGCGATGATTTGCGGATTGAATCGCGCTGTCGCGACGGAGTTATCCTTTCTCGTCGGCATTCCTACACTTCTCGCGGCAGGTGCCTACAAGATATTCAAGTCCTTCAATGGAAGTTCTCATGAGAGTTGGTGGCTTTTACTCCTAGGCGCATCCGTGGCTGCTGTGGTGTCCTTCATTGCGGTCAAATGGTTGCTGCGTTTCGTCCAGTCTCACACTTTCGTTAGCTTTGGCATTTATCGCATTATCCTCGGCGTTTTTCTGCTGTGGACGATGCGACCACGTTAATTTTCCATGTCTCAATTCATCCTACCCGATTTGCAGGCTTGTCTCCTCTGCGAGGACGTGCGCCAAGAGGCGAGCGGTCAACATACTCTCGTTGGCATTCTCGGAGTGATTCCAGCCCCAATGGTCCCAATTGGCTTTTTTAAGCTTTGTCTCTGGACTCGTTGGTGCGGAGGCACTGGCGTATTCATCCAGCAATCCTCGATTCTAACGCCGGAGGATGATTCGCCGATTGCGACGAGCGAGGTTCAGTTTGAGCTCCCGACACTGGAAACCCACGCCACAAATGTCCACGTCTTCGGGGGCCTCCAATTTCATAAACACGGGGTTTATACAGTCGAGATCAAGATCGACGGTGAGTTGAGCTTCCGTTTCCCTCTCCCTGTCATCGAAGTCCAAGGAAACGAAGTAGCCTAGCGGTTGCTTATTTTCTTGGGGTGAGCCTGCCATCGGCGAGCAGAAAAATAGCGTCACTGGCGGTATGATCGACCCAGTCGAGAAAGGTCGTTGTGATCACCGCCTGAGCATGCGCAGGGAGGGCCATAAGCAAGCGATTCCTTCGCTCGGTATCGAGTTCGCCAAAGATATCGTCTAGCAAAAGCAGGGGAGGTTGGCCGTGGAGATTTTCAATGTGAAGGGCTTGGGCGATTTTTAATGCGAGAGCAATGCTGCGCTGCTGGCCCTCAGAGGCAAACGCGGAGGCCTTCAGTCCATTAAGAGCGATATCGATATCATCACGGTGAGGCCCACAAACCGTCTGTCGTAGCCGATCTTCTTCGTCGCGTGAGGCAGCAAGGGCCTCAGCAAAAGGGCCGTTGCAACCAGGTCGGTATCGAATCTCAAGGGTGTCAGCTTGACCGCTTATTTCCTCGCAGGAGGATCGAGCCAGTGGGGCAAGGCTGGAGCAAAGTCCCGCCCTTGCCTCCATGAGTAATTCGCCACTCTCAATGAGTGAGGAATCAAATGCCGCAATCTCGCGGCGATGGCGTCCGACCTTGAGGAGCGCATTGCGTGATCTCTGCGTGCGCTCGTAGTTACTCAGCGCCCTCTTGTAACCGGGAGCGGATTGGACACCTAAAAAATCCAGATATCTACGCCGCAATGCCCCGCCCCCTTTGACAAGTTCCAGATCGGTGTTGGCAAACCAAGTCACTCGCGCGACTTCAAGGTAGTCGGCTGATTTTAGCTGAACTTTGGAGTCCAAGGATATTTGTCTTCCTTCATCTGTGTTCCGAAAACTCAAACGCGTGTCATTGAAAACGCCTTCAAGCGCAAATCCATTCGTTTTGGATTTGAACAAGTCTGTGACCGTTGAGGTGCGTGGAGACTGAAGTCGAAGCAGAACGCATATCGCCTCCAAAATCGAGGTTTTGCCCTGAGAATTTTTTCCCACGACATACGTGCGCTGCGGCCCAGGATGGACATCCAGCGAGTCGAAGCAACGAAATTGGCTCAAGCGAACCTGTGTGATCACGCGTCAGATATTGACTGGATGCCGCAGCGGGTCAAACCCTCGAGAAAAAAGCTTTTTCAATTCTCGTCCCGCCGACCGGTCAGCAGGGGTAGCAGATGCCAGATAAAATATCCTAAGGAGGTCAGGAATGCGGCGACATAGGTGAGTGCAGCAGCATTCAGAACGCGACCGACGCCCACCTCTTCCGTGCTGGAGGAAAGGATGCCGCAATGGCGAAGTGCGGCTCGGGCGCGATTCGAAGCATCAAATTCCACGGGGAGGGTAATGAGATTAAAGAGCATGATAACACCCCAACCGATGGCCATGATGAATAATACGGTGTGGGGGCGAATGAACCCTGTGAAAAGGCCGATCAGTGGCAACCACATCACGATCTGGCTCGCAAACTGTGTCGCGCCTACGGCAGCCATTCTCATATTGAGCGGGGCATAGGCACGGGCATGTTGAATGGCGTGTCCCGCTTCATGCGCGGATACCGCCAACGCCGAAATGGAATGCCCACGGTAGTTGTCTGTGCTCAGCACGAGTCTTTTGTGTGTTGGATCGTAGTGATCCACCAACTCCCCCTCTTGAGACACGATATCCACATCCTGAATGCCCGCATCGGCCATCACACGTCTCGCAGCCTCCGCGCCCGTGATCCCAGAAATGGAGGGTTCTTTAGCATAGCGGCGATAGACGCTCTTCACACGATGGGAAGCCCACATCGAAAGCCCCATTGTGACAACAAAGATAAGTAATGGAATCATACAACCCCAAGATATTCGTTTTTAGAAAAAAACAACCGCTTTCGGAAAAATTAAAAAAATCTCACCCAATTGAGGATGCCTCGATCGGAGAACCTTCAGAGATTAGTCGTTGTAGGCGCTTTCGCCATGCTCGGCCAAGTCTAGCCCTTGGTCTTCCTCTTCCTCTGAGACTCTCAACGGCATGATAGCTTTGATCACAACCAACAAAATCAACGTAAGGATTCCCGAGAAAACGATTGTGAATCCCACTCCGATAGCCTGGTTCATAAACTGGCTCATTCCCCCTTGAAGCGAAACCGCCACCCCGGCCTTTTGAAAAGTGCCAGCGATCAAGGGATTGATTTCAGGCGACGCCATCAAGCCGAGTAGAAGGATGCCCACCGTGCTACCCATGCCGTGCACGCCGAAGACATCCAACGAGTCGTCGTATTTGAAAATGTTCTTGAGCTTGGTCACCGCCAGATAGCAAGCCGTCCCCCCAGCCAAGCCGATCAGAAACGCGGATGGGATCGTCACAAATCCCGAGGCAGGTGTAATGGTAGCCAAGCCCGCGACCATGCCGGAAGCCGCACCAAGGACGCTTGGCCTTCCGAGTTTGATCCATTCCAAGGCCACCCAAGCCAAAGTCGCCCCGACTGCTGAAAAATGCGTCGCAGCAAAAGCACTCGTCGCCAATGCCCCCCCACTGACAGCACTGCCGGCATTGAACCCAAACCAACCGACCCATAGCAATCCAGTCCCAATGAGCGTTAATACCACGTTGTGCGGGATCATGGGTTCATGGAGATAGCCCGAACGTTTCCCAAGAAAGATGGCGCATACGAGTGCCGATATACCCGAACTGATGTGCACCACGATGCCGCCGGCAAAATCCAGGACGGGAATACTTCCACCCAAAGCCCAATTAAAAAGCCCACCTTTTCCCCATATCATGTGAGCGAGGGGACAATAAACGCACAGAACCCAAAGTATCGTGAAAAGCAGGTAGGCCTTAAATTGCATACGCTCGGCCACGGCTCCGCTGATGAGCGCCGGAGTGATGATGGCGAACATCATTTGAAAGAGCATGAATGTTTGATGCGGGATCGTCGCTGCGTAGTCGGGGTTAGGTTCCAAGCCCACCCCTTTGAGGAAAAAATATTGCATCGGATTTCCAAAAAAGGCGTTCCCTTCGCCAAAGGCCAAGCTGTAACCGACCGCCATCCAGAGGAACGAGGCCACCGCCATCAGGATGAGGCTATTCATCATCGTCGAGAGCACATTCTTTCGACGAACCAACCCTCCGTAAAAAAGAATCAATCCTGGTGCCGTCATCATCAGCACCAGCGCCGTGCAGACGAGCATCCAAGCATTATCGCCCGTGTTGATCTTGGGCGTTGCAGCCAATGTGGATTCGATTTGGGCGACTCTAGCTGCGATATCGGTGGCGGCATCTTCTGCGCTCGCGAAGCCCGTAAACAAGGCAACGGTGGCCAAGATCAGAAAAACAAATTTGAAGCGGAAAAAAATGGTGGAAGAGAGTTTCATCGGAGACTGGATTGTAGACCAAAGGACTCCCACGCTGTCAATCAAAGCTCTTTTTGATGCCAGATTGCTATTGCCTGTCCGCTGAAGTTACGAATGCGGCCATTTGTGTGTTCGGCCAACACACCTTCGGATTTGCCATCGGCAATCTAATTCCATTGTCCCTTTGAAATTGGACTTTGCAGCGGAAAAGAAGGGGGCATGGCCGTCTCGGCCGTGAGGAGACTGACCTAATTGGTCGCACCCAATCGCATTCGAACCAAGGAGCACGCCAAAGCACACAGGGGGGGCGCTGTGCCCATCTTCTAAAATCTAAAAGCAAGCTGCTTTAGGTATAACTCCCTTTGGTTGGGTGTTTCCTCCGCATTCAATTCTGCGAATTCGGATTTATAGCCTTGCTAAAAGGGTGAGCATGCTCTAGTATGGGTAAGTTCATGTTAGAGTTAAATTTTAAAGTGTCTGCGAGGAAGATGGCCGGAATGCTCATCATTCTCTTGTTTGGGTGGGGTATTATCAGTTTTTTAGATGTATTATGGAGTGCATATTCAAACTATAAAAGTGATTCTTCAAAAATTATAAAATCAGGACATTGGGGTGATATTGTCACAAATGACGTCTTACTGGATCTGCCCGATGAGCTCGTCGTGCTACCTGTAAGCTCGAAGGACACCCAGTGGTTCTTTGAAGACTATACGTGGTCCATGGTGCTTGATCTTCTCAAGTCCGCTCAGTTATCTGACCAAGCACTACATGCCTGGATCACCGAAACGCCTAAGCGACATGATACTGATGGAATCCGACTCATGCCTACGGACCAGCAGATCCTAGATTTGTCGCCGGAATCTCGCAGCATCCTATATCCGATCTTGACGGGAATGTCTGCCAATGCGGATGAAAAAGACATCGACTGCTTTAAGGAGGAAATGCTGAACCAGCAACTTCAGGATAGTGGACTTTCACAGAAATCCATCGCGATTCTGAAGCGACTCTTGTATCGCAACCCTGGCTCACCGCTTCTGATATTTTCCGATTGGGGGGTGGCGCTTCGGCAGATTCCAGACGAAGCGGAAAAGCGTCTTTTTATGAAGACCCTTTCACGAAAGCCTTCGCTGTTGGCCGAGATCCGGATCACACCCGATTCTAATATTGATCAATTAGCGAATTACTGGGGTGTTGGCGGACGCAGAAAGGACATTGAGCCGCTTCTCTCCTCCATTAAAAACCTCAAGACTAACGTGGATTTAAGCTTGATTTATCTTCTCCCAGCATTTGTCCGAGATCGCATATACACTTATCCCTTTCCCTCATCGGACGGCACAGGCATCAAGCAGGATTGTTTTTGGACTGCCTTCAACACGTTCAACCTCACTCCTGACGACAAGATGTGTGAAATGGATTACATCGCGAAAACACTCGAGCATGAGTATTATAAAATTTATGAACCTTCGCAACTGGGGGATATTATTTGTCTTTCCATCGGCGGCAAAAAAGTCATTCATGCGGCTATTTTCATCACCACCGATATCGTATTTACCAAGAATGGATATGATTTCACTCAACCCTGGGTTCTGATGCGCAAGCAGGACATGCTCGACACCTATGCTGCTCGCTATCCCGCAAGTACCCTCCAGTCCATTTATTTCCGCAAGCGTTCGATATAAGAGCGAACGTTACCATATCCCCCATCGAATTCAAAAAGGAGTTCTTTTGTGTATCAGAGACGCTCCGATCCGGTGGTCTCTAGGGTAGTCTGCTCTTTGCGGACCGGATCGAACTCGGGTCGGTATTTAACGCAGATTTTTCACCTGCAGCCCATGGCATGGAATCGCCGCACTAAGTCGAAAGGCTCATTTTTATACCCGATCGGATTTATTATTCCGAAAATAAAAATTGCAGAACCCGTTCGGGTATAGTAAAAGGTATTTTGAATAAATTTATACTCGATCGGGTATTGCAATGAATGATCCATTGATTCAATTTGTAAAGGCCAAGCGCAAAGCTGTGAGAATGACCCAGCATAATCTTGCCGATCGGGCTGGAGTGGGGGTGCGGTTTATACGCGATCTGGAGCAGGGCAAGGCATCGCTGCGGCTGGACAAGGTCAATCAGGTTCTGGGTCTCTTTGGGCATCGAATGGCTCCAGCACCTTTCCGAGAGGCGGTGGACGATGAGAAAAGCTGAAATCCTTCTCCATGACAGGCCGGTCGGTTTGCTTGAGGAACTTGATCGCGGGTATCGTTTCACCTACTCGGCAGCTTATCTCAACGACCCGAAGGCCGTTTCCGCCAGCCTCACACTTCCATTGAGGGCCGAGTCGTTCGAGGACAAGCGGCTTTTCCCTTTTTTTGACGGACTCATTCCAGAGGGATGGCTGCTGGAGATTGCCGAAAAGACATGGAAGATCGACCCGCGTGACCGAATGGGGCTTTTGTTGGCCTGCTGCCGGGATTGCATCGGTGCCGCTGAAGTGGTGCCGATCGAGGAGGAGAGCGCACATGAATAATCTGCGCTGCAAGATTTGCTTGGGTGTCATCGACGGTGAAGAAATGGATTTCCACGCCGCATGTTGCCACAGGCTTTTTGGAAGCGCGCAGCCTCCGCAGCTTCCCTACTCATGGGCTGCACTGAATTCAATGGCCGAGCAGATTGTCCGCAGCCATGTCGCGGTTCCAGGCGTCCAGCCCAAACTTTCCCTGCATCTGGAATCAGGTGGAGCGCGCGCAGGCGGCCGATTCACTCTCGTCGGGCTTGAAGGGGGGTATATCCTCAAAACTCCATTAGAACGGTTCCCCCAAATGCCCGAACTTGAGCACCTCACCATGCGCATGGCGGCTTGCTTTGGAATTGAAACAGCCTATTGCGGACTGATAGCGATGCAGGACGGTCAGTTGGCTCTGGTCGTCAGGCGCATGGACCGAGTAGGAGTGCGCAAGTTGGCCATGGAGGATATGTGCCAGTTGACTGATCGGATGACCGAGGAAAAATACCGGGGCTCGCTGGAGGCGGTTGGCAAAAAAATTCTTCAGCACTGCAGCCATCCTGGCCTTGATGCGTTGCGATTTTTCGAGGTCAACTTGTTCAGCTTTTTGACGGGGAATTCCGACATGCACCTCAAGAACTTTTCCCTGATTCGTTCCCAGGACGGAGAAATCCGGTTCTCGCCGGCTTATGACCTGCTGCCAACCGTGCTCTTATTGCCCGAGGACACGGAGGAAAGCGCCCTGACCATACAGGGCAGGAAAAAGCGCCTCACTCGGCGGGATTTCTTCGCCTTGGGGAACGCATTGGGATTGAGCGACCGTCAGATCTCCAACGCGCTCCGCCGATTCGAAAAGGGGTTGAGCGCGGCAATCCCCCTCATCCGCGCCGGCTTCTGTTCGGAAGAAATGAAGGCACGCTACCAAGAGTTGGTCGAGCGGCGATGGGAACGGCTACAAGAAACTACCGCCAGCGATTAACGGTCCCAGTATAATCCCAGCGCGAAGGCCCGCTATAGTGGCTACGCTGCCTTTCAGGCTCTCAGATTTCAGCCCATTCAGCGTCTCTACTCTTTTCTCGCCATAGTCGCGAAGCGTGCGTGATTCGAGCTTTGTGCCTTGAGTGAGCGCGGAGTTTAGTCCTCTTCGCGGTATTTGCGGGTGATCCACAGCGCTAGGACGAAGATGAGCAGGAGTATGGAGCCGAGGGCCGCTCCGAAGGGCTGATTGCGCCCGGAGGTGAATTGTTTGAAAATGACCTCGCCGATCGTGGGATTGGTTCCACCACCCATAAGCGTCGTAATCGCAAACATCGCGATCGAGGGAACGAAGACGAGCATGGCTCCAGCGGCAATGCCGGGGCGGGTGAGGGGGATGATGATTTGCCAGAAGGCACGGATGGGGCCTGCTCCGAGGTCATAGGCGGCTTCGATCAGGGCATTGTCCAATTTCTCAACGCTCGTGTAGATGGGGAGGATCATGAAGGGAAGAAAGTTGTAAACCAGTCCGAGTACAATCGCGAAGGGGGTATAAAGAATCTCCGCCGAGTGAGAGAATATCCCTGCCGAAACGAGCAGGCTATTCAAGAGCCCGTCTTTGCTCAGGATCGTGATCCAAGCATAGGTGCGGATCAAAAAACTCGTCCAAAATGGGACCATCACGAGCATCAAAAGAAGTCCGCGCCACTGGAGTGGAGCGCGACCTATGAAGTAGGCCACCGGATAACCCACGAACAGGCAAATGAGCGTAGTGAGAAGCGCGTACCAGAGAGAAGAGAAAAGAACCTTCAGCCAAAGCCAATCAAAGGCGCGAATGTAGTTTTGAAATGTGAAATCGTAAACGATGCGACCAAGGGCATCTCGTTCAGCAAAACTCACCACCACGAGCATCACGGTGGGGGCGATAACGAATAAAAAAAGCCATGCCAAAAGCGGCATCAAGACCAGCCAAGCTAGAGGGCTTGGATGCCGACGATAGACGCCCGTATCTCGAATGCCCGAAACAGCTGCAATCAAAGACATGATTTTAGTTTGGCAGCGGCGGAGCACACGAGGCGAGGGGAACAAATGACGCCCTACACCTGTGTGCTGCTCGATGTCGTGTTACTGGGCTTTAAGTGAAGTGACTAATTCATCAACCTTCGAACCTTGGGTGCCGATGTCACGGAAGACCTGCATTTTCGCCATTTCCTCATCGCTTGGGAAGCTGGCCTTATTTCGGATTTGTTCCTCGGTGAGGATTTTGCGCGCGGCAAGGTTGGGGTTCGTATAGGGGAAGGCATCCGAGATTTGTTTGCTGATATCCGTGCGAAGGATGAAGTTCATGAAGGCTTCGGCATTGTCGACGTTTTTCGCGGTTTTTGGAATGGCTAGGCTGTCGATGAAGAGGTGTGTGCCTTCGGCGGGAATGATCCAGCGGAATTTCGGGTCGGATTGAAGGAGGATGGCGCCTTCACCGCCCCAAACGACTCCGATGGCAACATCACCATTGAGGAGCGCTGTTTTGGGGCTATCGGAATCGAAGACTTTCACCATGGGAAGCCAATTTGCGAGCACGGGTTTCACTTTTTCCAGATTCGCATCGCTCACGTCATTGATCGGGAGTCCTTGCGAAAGGAGGGCCCAAGCGGTGATCTCTCGGGCATCATCGAGGACGACGATCTTTCCTTTATTTTCGGGTTTGAAAACATCCGCAAAACTCTTGATGTCATCCTTGATCAAGTCGGTATTGACCACGATACCGACTGTTCCAGCCATGAAGGGGACGCTGAAGCTATTATCCGGATCGAAGCCCATCTTGAGGAACTGCGGCGCGATATTTGAGAGGTTCGGGATTTTGGTCTTATCGATGGGGTGAAGGAGCTTTTGAGCGATGAGCGCCTCAACCACATATTCGCTCGGTTGGATGATATCATACTGCCCACCGCCGGCGGTGAGCTTCGCAAGCATTTCTTCATTCGAGGCATAGTTCTCCACCGAGACTTGGATCCCCGTCTCCTTACTGAACTGGTCGATCACCGATTGCGGGATGTATTCCGACCAGCAGAAAACGCTGAGTTTTTTTGCTTCCGGGGCTTTTCCGCAACCGACCAAAAAGGCGGTCAATGCGGACAGGAGGAGTGTTGTGGTTTTTTTCATGGTTTTTTGTTTCTGTTAAAAAAGTAGCTCCCAAACGCAAATAAGAAAGTCACAAGAATGAAAATGGAGCTGAGTGCGTTCAACTGGGGATTGAGCCCCACTTTGGCCATGCCATAAACTTTCAGCGGCAATGTCTGAGATTGCGCGCCCGAGGTGAAGACACTCACGATGTATTCGTCCAGCGAGAGGGTGAAGGACATTAAGGCTCCCGATATGATGGCAGGCATAAGATAGGGAACGATGACTTTGCAAAAAGCCTGTAGGGGCGTGGCGCCGAGGTCCATGGCGGCTTCTTCCAGAAATGGATCCAGACCTTGCAGGCGCGCCTGAACACCCACCAGCACAAATGGAAAACAGAATGTCGTGTGAGCGATAGTGAGAGTGAGGAAGCCCAGCGGCAAATGGAGAAATTGAACGAATAGCACCAGCAGGCTCACGCCCATGAGGACCTCAGGCATCACCATCGGTATAAAAATCAAAAGGCCAAGCGCTCTTTGATAGGGGAACTTGTAGCGATAGAGCATCCAGGCACCGACCGTTCCGAGGAGCGTCGCAAGGATCGTTGTGGCGATTGCAACCAAGATGCTGTTTTGAAATGCGTCGATGAGAACCTTGTTGCTCAGAAGTTCTCCATACCAGCGGATGGAGAACTCCTCCCAACGAATATTCAATCGGGAGGAGTTGAAGGAAAATACCACCAGAATGAGAATGGGGATGTAGAGAAACGCAAAAACCAAAGCTGTCCAAATACCAAAGAAGCACGCCTGCACACGCGCAGCGGTCAGCCGACCGCCAAGCCGGGGGGAGTTCGACACACCATGGGAAACACCATTCATGGTCATAAATTCCAATGTGTCGAAAATCCTTACCCAAGTCCAGCCTTCCCCGTTTGACCTTCTTGCCTGATGCGTTCATGATTTTCTCATG
>Ga0114971_10002044_pt1 | contig 13873 bp, 11 predicted proteins | sample M_140625_MF_Meta_FD_87320 | JGI IMG/M metagenome (GOLD analysis project Ga0114971, IMG submission 87320) | Freshwater microbial communities from Lake Montjoie, Canada to study carbon cycling - M_140625_MF_MetaG | ecosystem: Environmental > Aquatic > Freshwater > Lake | place: Lake Montjoie... | reverse complement strand
TCCATCCACGCGTACACCACCAGCTGTAAAAAATGCTCCAATGTCAACGCATCCACGCATTTGATTTCGTACAAACAATCCCCTTGAAACGCGTCAATACGTCCCGACAACTGAATGACGCCGTATTCATTGTAATCCGTGCACTCGTAAAAGACAGGCACCTCAAACTCGATCGGTATATCGCGTGCACCCAACTCCCGATACAGCAACCGATGACAATCGTCCACCATTTTATCTGTCAGCCACGAGACGTCGTCGATTTGCGCCAAATTGTTCAAGACGCCGTGTTGCAACGAGGTGTACAGCAAGGCGTATTGGATGTACCGCTTTATAACGGACTGTGATTGTGACGAGCCGGTGGCAGTTTTCTCAATTTTGTCGTAATACGCCCTCAAATAATGAGATTTCTTCTCTTTCTTCTCTTTTTTCCGCATATGCTCGTCGACATAGTCCACAATGCTTGACCGGCCCAACGTTTCGCTTTCGTAAATGCTTGGAATCACCAACCCATTGATTTCCGCCACACTTTCGACCGTTTGTCCCATCTGCAACTTGTCTGGCAAATCGACCAGATACTGCCTTTTTTGGTCCATCACAAACAGCTGTTCCACCAACGTCGTGAGTGGCAGTAAATACTTGTCTTTTACAAATTTCAATAAATCCGTCACCGACGTCTGGTGGATCTCGTCGTCTTCCGGTTTGCTGTCCTTGACACCCACGCCCTCGTAAAACACCTCGTGGATGTCAATGTACGACCGCGTTTTCAGGTCCGCCAACGGGGGCAAAAACGGCAACGGCTCGCTTTTAAAACTCTCCAGCACAATCAAGGTTTCTGACGACCGTGTCAAGGCAACGTACAGGGCGTTTGAGCAGACGCTCATATTACAGTCGCGGGCATAAAAAGTGAAATACGACAGATCGAAATGATAGACGATCACGCATTTGCGTTCACGCCCTTTGGCTTGATGAAATGTGCAAAACACCACTTTGCCGTCGATGATCTCGTCGTCTAGGCGTGTGTCTTCCGACGTCGGGTAATAACACGGCACGCCTTGCTTGACCAAAATGTTTTCAAGCCATTTGGTGTGTTTGCCTTTCAACGACGGCGTTAAAATGAAAATGTCGTGGGGCTTGTACGGTTGCATCTTGGATAGCAACAAGGTGCAATGGCTGACATGACACGGGTCACACCGGATGTAGCAGACCGGCGGGCCGTCTTTGACCGTTTGCATCCGGTTTTCGCCCAAGACGTCGCGATTTAAAAACGAGGCGATAGGATGCGTCAGGCGATACGAGGTTGATAATGGCAAGGTCACAAACGGGCGATTCCAAATTCGGTCGGCAAATGTCAGAAAACGGGCATCGGTGCCTTTAAATTCGTAGATGCTTTGGTACCGGTCCCCCAGAACGATCAAGGTGGGAAACACTGGCAAAAACCCAAGCGTGTATTTCATAAAATCAAAGTACAGTTTGGTCTGGTCTTGGGTCTCATCGAGGCACACGATGTCGTAGGCAAGGGCATTCTTGGGCGTCATTTTGTCGGATAAAATCATATCAAAAATGTGGTCATCGTAACCGTCCACGTCAAAACATGCGCGGGCAAAGCTATGGTAGGTGTGAATGAGGAGATTGTCAAGGCCTTTGGCTTTTTGTCGGACTTCGTCTTTTAGCGATTTGTTGTAGGTGACCTGTAAAATGGACACGTCTGGCAAGGTGCGGGCCATCTCTAAAATCGTGGTGGTTTTTCCGGAGCCGGCGATGGCTTCCACGAGGATGTTGTGGCGTTGCCGTGCGGCATCGATGATGGCAAGTTGTTCGGGGGACGGAGAGACTGATGTTATCATTTTATTTATTTTTAGAGACGGCTTCTCTTTTCTTTATTCTAAATTTTATCTTTATATCTTTATATCTTATCTAAAGTAAGATATAATTTCTTAAATTCTAAATTCTAATAAAGATAATGGCAAAAGCTGAATTATCAGAATTAGAATTAGAAATAGATATGAATAGTGTAACTACATTGAAAGACTTTAAACGCCTTGTAGACAAAGAAACACAAAATTTTGTGATGTTTATTACAGTAAATTATACTAAATATGAGTATAAATGTAAATACGATAAAGACGACGAAGGGGTGCATTTTTTAAGTGAAAATGAAGAGCCTTTTTTATCTCTAGATTTTAAAGGCCTTGTGTGTATTCAAATTACTGGCTTGAGATTCAAGACAATAGAACATCTTAGGCCTCTTGGTACAACATTTTATTTACAAACATTTTTTTACAGAATGGTAAAAATCGAAAAATTTTATATAACAGATCATGCAAATGTTATGTGTAAAAATAAAGATAAAGATAAAACAGAATATAAAGCACTTTTATATAGATTATTTGCAACCGAGAAGCCTCTTTACGAGCTGTCAATTTATTATAAATATTTTACAAAAATTACATTCTATTTAAATGTCGATAGATTAGATCTTAAAGACTTATTGCTAAAATACAGATTATTAAACCATGTAATCCCTAAAGATTTTATGGATAAACCAGACTGTTCTGAAAAAGCCAAACTATTAAACGAGCTGTTCGACACATTAAGAACTACACCAGAATTCCAAACTTTTTATAATATATTATCACACTTTTCTGTAGAAACAAAAGATTCGATTTATTATCCACGTTGCAAAACCTGTAATGGATTGTCTTGCGCTAGACAAGGGCATTTAGATAAAAGTAAACAATCATTATTTAAGAGCAGAAATGCGCGAAAAAATAAATCTAAAAGGCGCAGATCAAAACTAAAAAATATTATTTATAATAAATGAGTGGTGGAAGGACGCATAAAAGAAAAAAAGACACATTTATTTTGGATCCTCAAAATATAATAGAGTATACCAACAGGTACAGTCCATATTCTAGCCCAAATATAGAAACATTGCTTCACATAATAACCCTCCTAAATAAAACGCATGATCCAAAATATACAGATGATCTTATTGCCCACATAAAAACCGTAATAGATGAATACAATACCTTAAACGAATGTGAAATTGATGATATCGAAGATATCGGAGATGAAGAAGATGAAGAAGATAGAAAGTGTGACAGACAATTGTCTGATAAGATTGCAGAAATACACGCCTATCTAGATTTAATATTAGATATTCTTAAAGATGGTTTTGTTTCCCAAATGGAACCTTCTCCAATACAAATAAATATTAGTAAATCAATTAGGCTTATTGAAAGACACTTATCAGGCCATCAAGAACACGTCGTTTCAAAACGTGACATGACTCTGAAAGGGTGTACTCCTTGCAGATATCTAGTCAACGGGCCTGTAAGTTTTTACGCCTTTGTTTCACCCGATTCACCCGATCAAAAAAAAAAATATATTTATTTATTTGGCGATGTACATTCAAAAAAAAGTAGATGTGAAGGAAGCTACCCACCATTTATACGATTAGAAGACCTGATACGTAATACCATCCGTATTCATTCTAATAAAATTATAGACGTGTTTTTGGAAACGGCAATTTCTCGATCCACGTTTAATGATAATTTCATGTCAGAATTAGTCTATTCTTTTATTTTTAAAGATGGATGTACATTGCCTTATACATTTTATCCAGATACATGTAAACAAAAATACCCAAATGCGCGATTTCATTCAGCCAACATACGTTGGTCGTATGTACCACGACCAGAATTATATAAAATGTTAAAATCGCCAAGCCCAGATATGAAGATAATAGATTTGATAACTGAAAAGTTACGTAGACAAATTCTTGCTATAAAAGATGAGGCAATTCAGCTTAAATTGTATGAAATGCTTAAAACTATTCATAAAAAACCAAAAAGCGATAAATCATCTTTTCATAAAGAGCCAATTTACACAGAAGATAAATTATCACCTTTAATGGACGTTTACTTATTGGGACGATTATTTAGATCATATGGCACTGAAAAGGGTATCAAAGATAAAAAGGTTGATTTTGATAATGAAGATGTCAATTATGCAATAGTTTATACAGGAAATGCACATACTAATTATTACTGTACATTTTTATATGAGATTGGTTATGAGCTTCTTTATGAAGTAAATAAAGAAAAGCTTTACAGCCAATGCATTGAAATACCCCTTTTACTAGATGACGAGACAGGAGATCCTTTTTTAGATTTTGGATATGTTTGTCCAGAGAAGCCAAGCAAGATGCGTGGTAAGAAACGTAGTTCCTCCCATAGGAAACAAAGCTTCCGCCGATCAAAAATCAGCATCACACGACGGGTTAAAAAGTCTAAAAGTATTCCTAAAAAGGGCCGTTCCCCCAAAGAGCGGTTCCGCCCACGGTCAGTAAATCTGACGCCTGCAAAGCAGGCACGCGCCACGGGACCCCTCAACAGCCCTTTAAAAAAGGGCCGTACCCCCAAAGAGCGGTTCCGCCCACGGTTGCCCCGCTTTAAAGTGGTCTAAAAAAATAATCATATGTAGACACTTCATATGATTAACGAAAATGCATCAAGTGCATCAAGTGCATCTGACAGACAGCTATGCGCGTCCTGTTCCACGCGTCTCGCCCCTGACGCGCCTCCCGCCGACGACCATATTACCCTATGGCATTTCAATCCTTACATCCACGATACCCATGCCAGCCTAAAAAGTGCCCTCTCTGATTTTATCAATGCGTCACCCATATCGCCGGCATTTTACAACACCTATAACGAAGACGGGTACACCTACGCCCAATGGCAAATTTACTATTTGGCCCGAAACGTCTTTAAATTTCGCCAACACCATCGCCCCACCTTGTGGCTCTTTCAAATCCTCTCACATTATTCATTCTTCGCCGACATGATACGCCAAGGCTCGCGCGACGATCCCGCCTACCACACGCTTCTTCATTTCTCCAAATACACCGAAAAAGTCGGCCATCTTCAACGTCATATGATCGACTTGTTGGTGGCCAACGGGCTCAGTATGGACGACGAAGACGCGGAGAGCATCTCTGCGCGTCTGTACCTCTTGCAAAAACAAATGCATCCTGACGACATCAAGCGTGCCAATCAGCTGACACGGGCCTATAAAAAAATGGAAGACGCCTTGTTTGAGCGCATTAAGGACCATCTAAGACTATGTGATGTATGTCAAGAACCTGTTGCCAAGTACGAGGACTTGACAACGGTAGTAAAGTCACAAACGGTCGAGATCAGCAACACAGAGTTGGCGCAGATTATGCAGTATCGCGACGAGTGCAATATGATTTACAGATTGTACGGCGACCATCACAACGCATCGATCCAACGCCATCAGTATATCGTGGATATTTATCAGGGGCTCCTAAGCGGGGTTCCGCCCCCGCGCGACGGTATTTAATGCGCCTGCTTCGCAGGGGGATGCGCTTTGGGGGTACAGCCCTTTGGAAAAGGGCTGTTGAGGGGTCCTTTAAACTGCATACTAAATCCGTGGCGCGCGGGCGGAACCGCGCTTTGGGGGTACGGCCCTTTTCCAAAGGGCTGTGAAAATAGTTAATTTAAACATAACTTTTTTGGTAAGGCTTTTTGTGAAAAAAATTAGGTATCGACACAAAAACACACAATTTTTAAAATCCTACACTCTCATTTAATGAGTGTGTAGAAAATAAGTTTTGTTGGAAATAATTTTATGAAAATAAATTAGTTTTTTATTTATAGATTGATTTCAGGATCATCTAAAAATCTCAAAAAATGTAAAAAAGTTCAAAAATCGATTCATTAAAATATTTTTAAAAAATTGGATATTTTTTAAAAAATTTAGGCATTTCTTAAAAACATTTTAAAAAATTGATTATATAAAATGTCAGTTTCCAATACGGTTACAAAATGCGATTTTTGTCATTCCTCTTTTAAATCAAAGTATACTTTAAAAAATCATATAATCAACAATAAATCGTGCTTGAAAAAACGTGGTTTAAAATTAGAAACAAAAATTCAATGCAAAGCGTGTTTAATTGTCTTGACCCATCAATCTCATCTATCAGCACACCAAGAAACATGCAAGGAGTATCTAAAATACAATTACGAACAAATCATTCTATCTTTACGGACTGAATTGGCTGAAAAAAATGATATATTGACCAATAAACAATCTGAATTGGATAAATTACAGCAAGATATTATCGTCAAAGATCATTCTATTCAACTCAAAGATAAACAGATATTATATCTGGAAACTCAAAATAAGGATCAATTTGATAAAATCAAAGAAAGTTACGAGCGCATTGCCAAGGAAGCCGTCTCGCGTCCCACAACCACCAATCACACCATTAACCATATCCGCAATAACTTGTCAATGACATATACATTGGATACGTTGAAGGAAGACGAACTGGTCGACCTGTTTCGTGAAAATCTCACCGAAAAGGTGTTTATGAGCGGCCAGAAAGGCCTTGCAAAGCTGTGCACCGACAAAATCATCAATACCAAAGACTCGAAAAAACTGCTATGCTGTACTGATGCCACACGCAAAAAGTTTAAATACATGGACAAAAGCGGGAATATGATCGAAGACATCGAGGCGCGCACGTTTGTAAACAAAATGACCAAACCGATCCGTGAAGTTGGCCAGCAAATTTACGATTCAATGCTATCGGCCATCGACGACGAACGCGATCATATCCAAGAGAGCGATTACGGCAAAAAGGATCGGTTGACTACACAGACGTTTCAGGTGATGGACCGATATCGCGACATTATCAATATTGATGACCCCAAATACAATACAGAGTTTACAAGCGAGCTGGCGATACTAAACAAGTAGTGGAGGGGTTCCGCCCCCTCACGACGGGTTGAGTTTCTCATTTAAAATAGTGGGGTATGTATTTAATTTATAATTACAGCATGTCGACTCGCTATTTATACTATATCACTATATCACTATATTAATATATCTCATTTTTAGCACTTTATAGACACATTAAATTTAAATGTGATGTTTTTCTATCACTATACTGCTTTCTCCTATTTGCGAAAAAACGGTATTTATAAATTGTAAATTGTAAATTATAAATTATAAATTAATTGATAAAGAGAATGTCAAAGAAGAGGAAATCACCCGATAAAGAGACAGAAGAATCCAAAACAATTGACTACTTTTTATTAGAATTTAAAGAAAATACGGATTCTACTGATTTGCAAAAATTTGTACAGATAAAAATAGATAGTTTCAATGCATTAAAAAAGATGAAAAGGGATATAGATCAAAAAAAATTATCCGATAAAATTGCGTCGCTTGAAGGAGAATTGCATGAAATATTAGAAAAGATACGCACCTATCACACAATAGAATTAAAACGATTATCACAGGGTGAGAGAGTTTCTAAAGAACTTCTTATTTCGCTTCAAACCATCTGTAGAAATATTGAAGGTAATTTATCTGGATATCTTGGCAGTTTTCATTCTCGTAATCCATCTAAAAAATATAAAAAGTATGGAATTCAAGCTATCGCTGTAAACGGACCAGTTAGTTACTATTATCTTGTATCACCCGATAGAAAAAAACGGGTGTACTTGTTTGGCGACTTTCATTTTAATGATAGAGGATGTGATACAGTACATCCAAAAATAAAATTTATAAAATTAGAAGAGTTAATACATAATACAATTGAAGCCAATTCTGGTATCGTTGATATCATTGATATTTTTTTCGAGACAGACACAAAAAAATCAGAAGAACTTGTTGAAGAGACTGTTATAGACTGTTATTACAAGGAAACACTAGAATACTTTATACGTCAAGGTTGTTTTATCCCTCATGTTGTACAAAAACTATCAAATAACTGTAAAACTGTGTACCCAAATGCGCGATTTCATTCGGTTGATTTAAGACATATTTTTTGTAAGGGGTCTGATATACAATCTATTTTAAGTGGAGAAAAAACGGATGAAAATAAATATCTAAGAAAAATTGAAGAATTAATGGACAAGAATATTGGTAAAATACAAGATCCCTCTATGAGACAAAAAATAGTATCATCTCAAAAAAAATATGGGCTAGCAGACCATCTATCTTATATAATGGATACATATTTACTAGCGCGTTTATTTCGATCATATAAAACCGAAACCCCTAAAAGACGTGATTTTGGAAATGTTGATGTATCAAATGCCATTATTTATGCAGGGCATGCTCACATAGAATACTATTTAAAATTTTTATCAGAAGAATTAGGATACAGTGTCATTTCATTCATCGAAAATATAAAAAAAGATGGATCAGAAGTTGAGCCATATCGTCAATGTATGCTTCTTGATCTTCCAATTGATGATAATGGTATTCCTTTCTTACCATTTTTTGACCTTGAACTGCCACGATTTCGTAAAACACGTCGATCTGTAAAATACAGTCTAAACCGATGCAAACAAATTAGCCACTTGCGACGGTCTAAAAAGTCACCTAAAAAGTCACCTAAAAAGTCGTCTAAAAAGTCACCTAAAAAGTCGCCTAAAAATAAAACCCGTTTTGACTAGCAATCTTTACAACTTTTTATAACAGTTTTTGTATGGATGACAGCTAGCTTTGGAAAATCCCATCTTTTTACAAGGAGTTTATTGCATTGACATTTTTTGAGGGGACTCGAACTTTCTCACATACTTTAAGGACTTTCGTAGCAGGGACTTTCGTAAGGGGACTTTCGTAAGGGGACTTTCGTATAGATTTTGCCATCTTTTATTTTAGACTAAAAATAGTTAATTTAAACATGACGTTTTTGGTACGGCTTTTTCATAAAAAGCCGTTTTAGACTAAATACTTAATTTAAACATAACGTTTTTGGTACGGCTTTTTCATAAAAAGCCGTTTAAATAAAAAACTTTAAATTAAATAATATAATATGAAGCTTATCCTAGAATACGTTTGGCTGGACGGACACCTCCATCTGCGCTCCAAATACAAAACCATCGACTGGCAACTTTCACGTGCTTTTGCCCTAGAAGACGTCCCCACCTGGAATTACGACGGGTCATCGACGTATCAAGCCAACACCGACCAAAGCGAAATCATCTTGTCACCCGTGGCCCTCTACAACAACCCTTTTTTTCAAAACCGACCCGAACCATCCTTTCTTGTCCTATGCGACACCTACACACAACTAAACAACGTCCTCGTCCCAACGCCCAGCAACCACCGTTTTCTGGCCCGACAACGGTTTGAGTATAATCAAAATAATCAAGACCAACTAGATCCTTGGTTTGGCATTGAGCAGGAATACTTTATGATGAATAGCACAGGTCGCGTCCCGTTGGCCTTTAATACAGACGACGATAATATACGACCCGTGCAACAGGGCGAGTATTATTGCGCGGTGGGCGCCCAAAACGTCCAAGAACGTGCCTTGGCCGAACAACATTATCAGTACTGCCTGTACGCGGGCTTGACCGTCAGCGGAATCAATGCGGAAGTCGCACCAAGCCAGTGGGAGTACCAGATCGGCCCGTGCACGGGCATCGACAGTGGGGACCAAGTATGGATGTCGCGCTACATCTTGCAAAAAGTGGCCGAGACGTACCGTGTGGCGATCAGTTTTCAGCCCAAGCCGTTACCAAACCCGTGGAACGGGTCGGGGTTGCACACCAATTTTAGTACAGCGCCCACACGCGCCCCTGGCGGCGTGGCGGTTATCCATAGTTACATCAATTTGCTTCAACCGGCCCACCAGGCGCATTTGGCGGTGTACGGAGACAATAGCCAGCGGTTGACGGGCGCGTGCGAAACAAGCGATCCAAATGTGTTTAGTTGCGGGTATGGCCATCGTGGGTGCAGTATTCGTATTCCCAACGAGACGTTGCAACGTGGGATGGGGTACTTTGAGGACCGTCGACCGGCCTCGGATGCCGACCCATACCAGGTTATAGGTGTAATTTTTGAGACCATAGCGGGGTCCCGCCCACAGGAAGCTTTGCAGGCACGCGCGACGGATTAGGATGCAGGCCCGCCACATCTACTTGTATTTTTATAAAGTAAAAATACAACAAAATTAGTTTGATTTATTTATTTTTTTATAACCTTTTCCCTTTGACTTTTTTTTACCTTTTGATTTCTTTGATCTATTTTTTTTAAAAGCTTGTACAGGATAATTATATTCTTTAAACGTTAATTCTGGGTAAGATGTAAGTGTAAACGTTGGTTTGTCTTCTTTGTCTTTGTCTTTTTGTGCTTTTATACGTATACCATAATCTGGCATAAAAATGGTGACATGTGTCTCCACTTCATTCAAAAGTACAGTATATCTTTTTCTGTTTGCGCCGGTTCCATATGTAAATAGATATGGGGCTATTTTCGCGGTTATTTCCGGGGCCTGATTAGCCATCTTTATTAATCATTTTTAATTTTTAATTTTTAATTTTTAATTTTTAATTTTTAATTTTTAATTTTTAATTTTTAATTTTTAATTTTTAATCTATTTACCTTTTCTATATCATAAATTGTATTTTATCAATATATTTTTATATTTATATCCATTTAACAACAAATCAACCACTAAAATAAAAAGTGTTTAATTTAAAAATGGGTGTGTGAGGGTCGTCGGCCGGCCTCGGATGCCGACACATACCAGGTAACTGACGCGTTATTTGGTACGTGTAGAATTTTTTAGAAAAAACTGCTCAAAAAGCATGATCATGCTACATATTTGTATTTTTATAATTTTATAAAAATAAACCAATTTTTTAACAAAGGGGCGTAGTTTTCACGAACGAGATTTCTTTTTTTGTATAGGTAATTTAGCTTTTTTCGAACGAGATCTCTTCTTTCTCATTGGTGATTTAGATTTTCGTGATCGTTTAGTACGAAACCCCGACTCTTGAGAAACCAACGTGACATAGTCCTTCTCAACTGGAATATCTGTTACTAAATAAATGCCAATGATTTTATTTCCAAAATGCACATAACACAGTGTATTGGGATTAATAGAATCACGTATTTTGTTTACAATTTCATATTTAGTTTCATCTTTGTCAAGATGTATATGTGTAATGCCATGATTAACAGATAAAGAACCTGCTGCATTTCTCCTTATGTCACGATGTGTACGCGGAGTATAATAATTTCGTAAATCATCGGCAATATTTACAGGACGTAGATACTTTTTAGTATCCACATCGTATATATACTTTACCATTTGTGCATCTGCCATCTGTATATAATTTATTATATACAGAATTTTTATTTTTATAGATTTTTATTTTGTGAAAAACAGTAATATATTACATATGTTTATTTGATCGTTTATTTGATCGTTTATTTGATCGTTTATTTGATCGTTTATTTGATCGTTTAATTGATCGTTTATTTGATCGTTTAACTAATTTTTTAATGATTGGAGAATTTTTAGTTGTTTGTTTGACTGGCTTTTTAGAGTGCGACCTTTTAGATGATTGTTTTGAAACATGTTTAGAAGAGAGCCTACGTTTATGTAAAAAATCTGATTTTTTTCCCTGTGATTTGTCGTCAAAGACAACACCCCTTTCCCAAGCTATCAAACGCGGATTATTCTCTATTATTATGCTTCTCAACCCCTCAACCTCATATATTAGGTATTTAAGCAATACAGATATCATATAAAACTCAATATACATCTTGTCATAATACTTTCTTTCTTTTTCTTCTTTTGTTTCTTCCTTTTCTTTTTTCTCTTCTGATTCTTCTTCTGATTCTTCATTTTTTTTATTAACATTATCTAAAAGTGTTTTAACTTCTTCACGAATAGCATAAAGTTGTTTATTTAATATCCTGTGTGCTTCTTCTAGTTCAAGAAATTTTTTCCCTTTTTTATCTTTTATTTCATCATAAAATTGATGTGCATAAATAAAATATTTTATTCTATGAGACATTTCGTAAAAAATAGCATAATATAAAAAATAAAGATAAGTTGTATTAAAAAGGGTTTTTTGTTGTGTTACATATTTAATATCAAATGATAAATGTACATAAAAATCATCAATATATTCAATAGGATATACACGAATTCTTAATAACATATCATTTAAATCTTGTGTTGTAATTGTACCTATTCTTAACGGCATAAAATTTCTTATCATGCTAATATCATAATATACGTTTGTAGAAGACGTTTCATCAGCAGATATTAACATAAAGTATTCTTGTTCAACTTTTTCATCTTTTTTATCGTCTTCATCTTCATAAGCAGACATACGTCGATGAAGCAATTTATTGTGTTGTTTTATAAAAATTGGGCGATCATCTTCAGTTTTTACCAATATAGTTTGTGGATAATTAAAATGATCTTTTTTACCATCTAAGACTAAAGTATAATGTGGTAATGTATTTTGATAAAATTTAAAATGAATAATTTCATTTCTTAGAGATACTAATAAAATAATTAAAGTTGCACCAGCATTGTAACTTTTTATTATTTCATTGAGTTCAAATCTAAACTGAGCTGTTGTCTGACTAATTCTAGCCTTAATCTCAGGATAAGTAGTTTGTATGGTATCCTCCCTTAGAGCAATCATTAAAGCTTTAAACATTGTTATCTTTTTATATTTTTCGAAATTTTCTACAAACAATACTGATTTTGGTATGAAATAGTTTTTTTCCGCTGTTTGTCCAGAAAAAGCTTTTGGAGGATCAAAAAATTTTATATCATCATGATATATCATAAATTTTTCAATCGCATAACTATCTCTCTTTATATCTTCTATTTTAATAGCGCTGGGGCCTGGATGACTAGTATACCAGCGCTCGTCTGTTGCAAACATCTGTATATTATAAATAATATACAGAAAATAAAAAGTGTTTAGTTTAAAATTTAAAAATGGGTGCCCGTTGATCGGCTTGTGCCGCGTGGCGTTGATGGCGTATTGCCTCCCGTCAAGCACTGAATGGTCGACGGATTTTGATTGTAATCGATATGCTGGGCGGTCGGCAATGTATTTGTGGTCTTTTCAAATGTATTTGTTGCATCTGAGATTACCTTTAATGCAACGCTTGTTTGACTTTGTGTTGGCGCCGAATGCATTCCGTCGCCGTTCCATATATGTTGTTGGCCCTTGTTGTCTGTCCAAACACTGTTTGGGCCTGTTGTTGGGAGATAAGACGAAGAGATATTTACAATGCCTGCTGGTTTGTAAAGGTTGGCCATACTGTAATTTGAAACGCCTGCTGTATAAATAGCTTGCATCTCTTTATTTTTTCTTTTTTCTTTTTTTCTTTTCGCTTATTTCACCGCTTTTTGTTTATTTCTTGATAAGATTTTGGTAGGGAAAAATAACTGTGGGTGGCACTACCAATGGCTGTGGGTTTACCAAGACGTTAACAGATGGGTTTGCGACATATTGTTGGACATAGGTGCCTACCGAATAGGCAGGACGTGCAGGATCCGTATCATTTATATCGGTATACACCGCGACTGTTCCATCATTTGTTCCATTTTGGCGAACGGGTAAAATGATGGGCGCTGGGTTTTGTTGGTAATCAATATGTCTGGCACCGGGCAAGACATTTGTCAGTTGTGTGAAACTTGTTTCGGGTGTTGCAATGGACATGATAACACTTGTGTTGCGTGTGTCGTTTGGAAGACTCGTCATGACGCCGTTTGTTTCATTGAGTTTTCTGTATCCACTGGAGATGTTAACAACACCGGCAGGCTTGTAGAGGTTTGATGAGGACGAGAAATTGCATTTATTACCTGAATACATGCCGTAAGAACCATACATTCTTTGTTTATTTCTTTATTGGTAGATTAAAAAAACAGAAAACGCTGTTTATTTTTTATATTTTTTTTTAAATATATTAATAAATGGTATATCTTTATTTTAAAGCTCGTAAGGCAAGCCCGTCTCCCCGTAAAGTGTCATCCCGTAAGGCAACCCCGTCCCCCCGTAAG
>Ga0114971_10002043_pt1 | contig 13877 bp, 8 predicted proteins | sample M_140625_MF_Meta_FD_87320 | JGI IMG/M metagenome (GOLD analysis project Ga0114971, IMG submission 87320) | Freshwater microbial communities from Lake Montjoie, Canada to study carbon cycling - M_140625_MF_MetaG | ecosystem: Environmental > Aquatic > Freshwater > Lake | place: Lake Montjoie... | reverse complement strand
GTGCAAAGCAAAACGACGGTCTAGAAAAGCGCGATCAAGCGCTCGTTTTACCAAGCGGAAGCAAGAAGCTTTTTGCGGATCAATGAGCGTCTTTGAGAAGGTATCGAAACCCTGAACGACGAGTAAAAAGGTTTGCAGCGTGGCTGTTGGGAGCAACTTGTGAAGCGGGTTGTAAAGGGCTTTCCAAGCGGAAATCTCGAGATCTAACAGACCTTTTGACTACCAAAACGGGGCTAAATCATCACCAAAATGAGCTAAATTCTTGTTAATTCGGTTCACTCATGGCTTTCATCGAAAACTTGCCAAGACTAGCGAGCCATCCCAAATGAATTCAAATCACGCTGCAGAGCACCGTCCGTCGAACTCTGCCCTCATCATCGGAGCACTCGGTGTCGTCTTTGGAGATATCGGCACCAGCCCGTTATACTCCTTCAAAGAATGCTTCAAGGGGACCCACAATGTCCCAGCCAATGCCGCAAACGTCATGGGTGTTCTCTCGCTCATCGTTTGGACCCTGACACTCATCGTGACGGTGAAGTATCTTCTCTTCGTCATGAAGGCCGACCGCAATGGAGAAGGCGGGATCCTTGCCCTGCTTTCGCTGGCTGTGGAGAAACTCGGCCTCAACTCCAAACGGCGCGCCGCGCTGCTTTTCACTGGCGTAGCTGGGGCGGCCTTGCTGTTTGGAGACGGGATCATCACTCCTGCCATCTCGGTGCTCAGCGCCGTGGAAGGGCTCAACGTGATCACCCCAGTATTCAAACCGTACGTGGTTCCCATCACCATAGGCATTCTCATCGGCCTCTTCTCCGTGCAGCGCGCTGGTTCGGAAAAAGTCGGGCGTTGGTTTGGCCCCATCACAGTGATCTGGTTTTCGGCGATTGCCTTGGGCGGACTTTCTTGGATCATCAAAGATCCCGGCGTTCTGGCCTGCATTAATCCAAGGTACGCCATAGACTTATTTTCCAACGGAGGCAGTAAAGCGTTCTTCGTGCTGGGCGGGGTGTTCCTTGTGGTCACTGGAGGAGAAGCACTTTACGCTGACATGGGCCACTTTGGGGTGAACCCGATCCGCGTGGGGTGGTTTGCCGTGGTTTTCCCCTCACTTTTCCTCAATTACTTGGGCCAAGGAGCCTTGGTTCGCATCAAGGTTCTCGAAAACCCAGACATCATGCAGGTGGAAGATTTTAGCCCGTTTTTCGCGCTCTTCCCGCCTTGGGCTCTTATCCCGATGGTTATTCTTGCCGCTGCCGCAACGGTGATCGCGAGTCAGGCCCTAATCACCGGCACCTATTCCCTCACCCTACAGGCCATCCAGCTAGGCTACCTGCCTCGCTTGGGCATCCGCCACACTTCGGCCCACACTCGCGGCCAGATTTATATACCGACCATCAACTGGATGCTCATGGTGGCATGCGTCGTCCTAGTGAAGATGTTCGGCTCCTCGGAAGCCCTAGCCGCCGCCTACGGCATTGCTGTGACCCTCACCATGATGGTCACCACGCTCCTCTTTTTCTTCGCCGCACGCTACAGTTGGGGTTGGGACCTCAACCGCGTGGCGCCCATTGTCGTCATCGCCTTTGCGCTCGAAACCACGTTCTTCGGGGCCAATGCGCTCAAAATACTCGACGGCGGCTGGCTGCCACTAGTCGTAGGCGCCTTTTTATTGATCATCATGACAACTTGGCGCAAGGGCCGCCAACTGGTCCGTGAAAACCTCGATAAAGCCACTTTTAGTCAGGACGAACTCATTGAAAGCCTTAAGAGCTCGGAGCGACTCATTCGTGTTCCAGGTACTGCGGTCTTCATGTCGGCAAACACTCATCGCGCCCCTAATGCTCTCATGCACAACATGAAGCACAATAAGGTGATCCACGAGCGAATCGTCTTCATGACCATCGTCACCGACAACCATCCCTTCGTTTCTCCCAGTAAGCAGGTCGAACTGTCCGAAATAGCCCCCGGTTTCTGGCGACTCACCGGCCATTACGGGTTTCTCCAGGAACCCGACGTGCCCCAACTCTTGCGCCGCGCGAAGCATTACTTCGACTTCGATTGCAACCCAGAGCAAGTCACCTTCTTCTTGGGACGCGAAACCATTGTGCCCTCCAAAGAACGCGGCATGGCCCTTTGGCGTGAGACCATCTTCGCATTCCTCGCCCGCGTGGCGGAACCGCCCGGCACCTTCTTCCGCCTGCCCGAAGGCCGAGTCGTGGAATTGGGAATGCGCGTAGCCATTTAGAAAGTCTCTGTTGCGCCAAGGGCCCCCGCCCTGTGTATGTTACACCTGTGACTCCGCTCCGGCTTTCCACTGTTCGCATCCGCAACCTCGCTCTGGTAGAAGATCTTAGCTGGTCGCCAGGACCCGGGTTCACTGCGGTGACTGGGGAGACGGGTTCGGGCAAGTCAATCATTGTGGGTGCTTTAAAGCTGCTCATCGGAGAGCGCGCGGACAAATCGCTCATCCGCGCAGGGGAGGAGGCATGCACCGTGGAGGGCAGTTTCGAAGTCCGAGACGCCGCGCTCCTTAACGCCCAGCTCGAGGAGTTCGGAGTGGAGCCGTGCGACGAGGGATTGCTCCTAATTAAGCGTGTCATGACGACAGCGGGCACTAATCGGCAATTTATCAACGGCACGGCGACGACCCTCAATGTGCTAAAATCGCTGGGCGACGGCCTAGTCGACCTGCACGGCCCCCACGATCACCAATCCCTCCTCTCTCAAGACCTACAACGTTCCCTGCTGGACGCATTCGCCCACGCCTCCTCAGCGCTTGCCCTTTACGCTCAGACTTATGCAAAACGCACGGAACTGGTGCGCGCCCTTGCCGATCTGCACGGCGATGAGGCCGCTTTCGAGCGAGAATGTGAAATTTTGCTCCATCAGTGCACCGAAATTGAGTCCGCTGATTTGAAGGCAGGCGAGGAAGAGGAGATGCTCTCCAAGTATTCTGTAGCGACCCAAGGTAAACGCCTCTTGGAACTCGCTGCCCAAGTGCTCGATAAACTGGTGGACTCCGACAATGCAGCCCTAGCAAAACTCAGCAGTGTGGGCCGTGCTCTACGCGACATGGAGCGCTTGGACCCCTCGGCTCGCCGCCTCAACGAAGCCCATCTGCGCGCGCTCACCGAAGTGGAAGAATTGGCGACGGAGTTGCAGCGCTATGGCGAATCCGTGGAAACGGATCCGGAGCAGTTGCGACAATTAGAAGAGCGCATCGAGGTGCTTGAGACGCTGAAGCGTAAGTACGGAGGCACCTTAGAGAGCGTGATAGCTAGGGGAGCGGAAGTTTCCGAGCGGTACCACAAACTGCGCGCCCGCGGAGAGGAGCGGCAGCGGATTCAAAGCGAGCTGGCCGCCGTCATTGTGGAGTTGGAAATCAACGGCATGGCCCTACGCAAGCTCCGCTCCGACTCCGCCCCGTTACTTGCTGCACGGATCGTGGACCACCTCAAAGACCTGGGCTTCAGGCGCTCCGAATTTGGAGTGCGCTTGGAGCCTTTGCCCCAAGCGGGCCCCTCGGGCATGGAAGTCGTCGAATTCATGTTCGCACCAAATCCCGGCGAGCCTTCCAAGCCGTTGCGCTCCATCGCGTCCAGCGGGGAAATTTCACGGGTGATGCTGGCCGTAAAATCCGCACTGGCTGAGGAAGACACCATTCCCCTTCTGGTTTTCGACGAAATCGACGCCAATGTCGGCGGGGAAATTGCGCACGCGGTGGGCCAAAAAATGCAAACTCTGGGCATAGGTCGCCAAGTGTTGTGCATTTCTCACTTACCCCAAGTCGCGTCCAAGGCCGACCAACAATTTGTCGTCACCAAATCCTTCACAGGCGGCAGAACCATTTCCGCCTTGGAACGGGCCGAGGGAGCAGAGCGGGAACTGGAAATTGCGCGGATGCTTGGCGACACTACCGGCTCGGCGCTGGAGCTTGCGCGTAGCCTTCTGGCCCGTCCAAAAAAGAGAAAGTCGACTCGCTGACGATAACGAAACTCTGTTTTTAAGGCGCAAATCCAGCGCGCAATGCCTAGTGTGCTGTGTGGATAAACGCCTCGCTCTTCCGATGTCCGTACAAAATCCTTTTGCCACATTTCAAGTACCAGTACGGCCGTGGCTTGCGCCGGAGACCATCCAGCACACGTTTCTCAAACTTGCTGCGCAGTGGCACCCAGACACCAACGCAGCCCCGGAGGCACCGTCGGAGTTCCAGAAAATCAATACCGCTCACCAAATCCTCAAGGATCCCGTAAAGCGCTTGGAAGCGGTGCTTGAATTGGAAAATCCCGAGGCGCTTGCCATCGCCAGCGAGGGGGCCATCCCGTCAAACTTGCCGGAACTCTTCATGACTATCGCGACCTTCCAGCGCGAGGTCAGCACGTTTTTCGCCCAGAGCAGCCCCAACCCCTCTCCCGTGGAACGCGCCGTTCAACACGGCGAACTCATGGTGCTACGCTCTGACATGGATCACCTCATTGAACGCGTGGAACATCATTGGATCCGTTGCGAAAATCAGGTGCGCGCCGCCGATTTAACTTGGGACCGGCGCACAGCGGAAACTTTGCGACACCTTGCCAACACCCAGCGGGAAATGCGCTATTTGCAGCGTTGGCAGGAGCAGTTGCACGAGACTCGGTTTAAATTGGAAGAGCGGCTCTGAACCGCAAAACGCCTCAAAATCATGCACTACATTCAAGAAGCTTCCATAGACTGCCCTTGGTGCGGCGAGGTCTTCTCGACGTCCATCGATACCTCCCAAGGATCTCACGAACATATTGAAGATTGCGCGGTGTGTTGCCGCCCAATCGCTGTTTGCGTGGAATGCGAACCAGGCGAAATACACTCCCTCGAATCAACCCGCCCCTAACCCCCCCAGAACTCCCCGCCCCCCAACTCCCCCCAAGAACCAAGAACCAAGAACCAAGAACCAAGAACCCAGAACTCCCCCCCATTGAACTTGCAAATGCGCGTCGAACTCCTCAACACCGGCTCGGAACTCCTTCTTGGGCAGGTGCTCAATACTCATCTGGCCACTTTGGCTGAACAGCTTTGGCCACTGGGCCTCACCATCCAGCGCCAAGTCACCGTTCCAGATGGTGATGCCATTCGCCTCGCATTATTGGAAACCTTTGGGCGCGCAGATATTGTCATCATCACAGGCGGCTTGGGGCCCACCACAGACGACCTCACCCGCGACATCACCGCAGAGCTTCTCGGCCTGAAATTGCACGCCGATCAAGCGATTGAAAAAAGCATTGTAGAGCGCCTTGAAAAGCGCGGTATACGTCTCACGGAACGGGTCTTGCGCCAGGCGCAGCGCCCCAAAGAGGCTGAGATCCTCACCAACCGCTACGGCACAGCCCCAGGGCTTTATTTCCCTCCGCTTCCTCTTCAAAATGGGGAGCTTTCGCCACACCTTTTCTTGCTGCCCGGCCCTCCGCGTGAACTAAAACCCATGATGGAAGACGAGGTCCTGCCCCGTTTAAGAAGGATCCAACCTGATTCGCCTCGGAACCAAATGCAGACTTGGCGCGTGGTTGGGATTCCTGAATCCCACGTCGAAGACGCAGTGGGCGAGGCTCTTTTGCAACTAGGAATCGAACCAGGCTACTGCGCGCGGCCCAACGAAGTCGACGTGCGAATTATTGGCACAGAGGCGCAGCTTACAGCCGCACAAGTGCTCCTGGAAACGGCTTTTGGCACCGCCATGTTGCCTCGGGACACGCGCAGTTTGGAACACTGGCTGGTGGAGACGCTTCAGCAACGCGGTCTCACCCTCGCGACGGCGGAAAGTTGCACGGGAGGATCGCTCGCCGGCAAAATAACCGACGTGCCCGGAAGCTCTAACGTATTCGGTTACGGATTCATTACTTATGCAAACGCAGCCAAGGTCGCACTGGGCGTTCCTGCCGACTTACTAGAAGCGCACGGGGCTGTGAGCGAGCCAGTCGCTCGAGCGTTAGCCCTTTGTGCGCAACAAGTTACTGGAGTCGACTACGCGCTAGCCACCACCGGCATCGCTGGCCCCACCGGCGGTTCGGAGGAAAAACCCGTCGGCACCGTTTTTATTGCCCTCGCCCTTCCCGATAAAACCGCATTGGTGGAAAAATTTCGCTACCAGAGCGACCGCCAAATCTTCAAGCAACTGACGATGCAATCCGCATTTAACCTCCTGCGAAAGCAGTTGTTAAGCTCACATTTTGTCACTTAGGAGCAGGATGTTCACGAGGTCTCTTTCACCGAATTTGCCCGACAACAAACTGGTCGCACAACGTGACATTTGACCCATTCGTCACAACACTGCCCTTGTGCTGCCCTGAAGTCGGTGCAGAGTGGCAACGTAATTGGGAGGCTTTATTCAAGCATTCCAGTCACGGTGTGCAGTCCTCAGCCCCAGCCACCCGCGACGGGCCGTCAGGAGTGTGCATCTTGGTAAGTCCTACTAAACCCTAACCACCAAAACTTGTTATGTCCGAACACAACCACGAAGTATCCGCACACGACCACGAACTTCTCGAAGAAGCGTTCCACGCTCATCGTGAAGCTGCCCATCACTTTGAATTGGCAGCCAAGCATCACAACCTCGCCGCTGATGCGGACCACAAGGATGATTTGGTGACTGCCGCGCACCACGCCTACATCGCTTACGGCCACGCTCTCCATGGCGTGCAGTTCGCAGAAGAAGCCGCTCAGGAGCAGCTCGCCGCCGACGACGAAGATGAAGATCACGGCCACGAAGAGCACACGGATCACTCCAGCGACCAACACGGTCACGAAGAAAAGCACTAGATTTTAGTTTAGTGTTAGTTTTCAAGAGCCAGTCTGAGAAATCAGGCTGGTTCTTTTTTTGTCCCGTTTTGTGCCGTAAATGCCCAACTCACAGGACCCCAATCGCGCAACCCCAAAGAAAGGAGCCGCACCAAACTCAAATTCACAGCCCTCGGTTGACTCTGACCAGCACACTCACGAAAGTACTCCCCTACCCTTCCAATGATCGAAAAGCACATCCTGAGAATCACCGCCGAGCTTAAACTGCAGGCGCGCCAAGTCGCTGCTACCGCCGTCCTGCTGGAAGAAGGCGCCACGGTTCCCTTCATTGCCCGTTACCGAAAAGAGAAAACCGGCGAGCTCGATGAAGTACAGATCGCAGCCGTACGAGATCGCCTAGAGCAGCTCGGCGAGTTGGACAAACGTCGCGAAGCAATCCTCCATTCCTTGGGTGAGCGCAACCTGCTTTCCGACCCACTTAAAGCAAAAATCGAAGCTGCTGACGCGCTTTCCACCCTCGAAGATCTTTATCTTCCCTACCGCCCAAAAAAACGAACCCGAGCCACCATCGCCAAAGAGCGCGGTTTGGAGCCCCTCGCCGAAATCCTTTGGCTACAAAGCCCTGACACCCAACCCGCCCAAGAAGCCAACGCCTTCGTCGATGTTGCCAAAGAAGTCGCCGACGCCGACGCCGCTCTCGCCGGTGCGCGCGACATCCTTGCCGAACGGATTAACGACGACGCCACCGCCCGCGCTCGGCTTCGCGAACTTTATGTGGCTCAGGGCGTTATTCGCTCCAAAATGGTCGCTGGCAAGGAAGTCGAGGGGGCTAAGTTTAAAGATTACTTCGATTGGAGCGAACCGGCTAAAAGTGCGCCTTCTCACCGAATTTTAGCAATGCGCAGAGGCGAAGAAGAGGGATTTCTGTTCACCCGACTCACCCCGCCGGAAGAGGCCGCACTTGCTCATTTGGAAGCGCTTTTTATCAAAAACACCTCCCCGACAGGACAGCAGGTGAAACTTGCAGTCCACGATTGTTACAAGCGCCTCCTCGGCTTTGCGATGGAGGGAGAGGCTCGCGTCCACTTTAAAAAAATCGCCGATGAGGAAGCCGTGCGCGTCTTCGCCGACAACCTACGCGAACTGTTACTCGCCGCGCCACTGGGACAAAAGACAGTGCTCGCCATCGATCCGGGCTTTCGTAGCGGTTGCAAGGTGGTTCTGCTCGATAAACAGGGCAAACTACTGGCCAACGACGTCGTTTATCCGGAAAAAAGTGCTCGGGAACAGGCAGAGGCCGCAGAGATGGTAAAAACGGTTGTGACGCGCTTCAAAGTGGAGGCCATCGCCATCGGCAACGGCACTGCTTCTCGGGAGACTGAGGGATTTATCCGCAAACTCGGATTACCCGCCTCCATCCCCATCGTGATGGTCAACGAAAGCGGCGCCTCGATTTATTCCGCGAGCGAAATCGCGCGGGAGGAATTCCCGAACCACGACCTCACGGTGCGGGGCGCCGTCTCCATCGGACGCCGCCTGATGGATCCCCTCGCAGAACTCGTCAAACTCGATCCCAAATCCATCGGTGTCGGCCAATACCAGCACGACGTCGATCAAAACGCACTCAAGCGCTCTCTGGATGATGTTGTGGTTTCCTGTGTGAACCGAGTGGGTGTGGAACTTAACACGGCCAGCAAAAACCTACTCGCCTACGTCTCAGGTCTTAACGCACGCACCGCCTCGAGCATCGTCGCGCACCGCGATGAAAACGGCCCATTTCGTTCCCGCAAGGAACTGCACGCCGTGGCTGGGCTAGGCCCAAAAACCTTCGAGCAAGCCGCCGGTTTCCTTCGTATCCGGGACGGCGAACATCCCTTGGACGGCAGCGCGGTTCACCCCGAGCGCTACTCCTTGGTGGACAAAATGGCGGCGGATATTGGCTGCTCAGTGGCTGATTTGCTGCGGGATTCCGCCAAACGTGCCAAAATTGATGCCAAGCGCTACGTCAGCCCTGAAATCGGTCTTCCGACTTTACAGGACATTCTTGCAGAGCTTTCGAAGCCTGGTCGCGATCCTCGGCAACAATTTGAAGCTTTTTCATTCTCCGAAGAGGTCAACAAAGTGGAGGACCTCACCCCTGGAATGAAGTTGCCAGGGGTGGTGACCAACGTGACGGCTTTTGGAGCATTTGTGGATGTCGGCGTGCATCAGGATGGCCTCGTTCATATCTCTCAAATCTCGGACGACTTCGTCAAAGATCCCTCTTCGGTGCTCAAGGTTGGGCAGCGCGTGCGGGCCACGGTGATGGAAGTCGACCTTCAACGAAAACGCATCGCGCTTTCACTGAAAACGAACCCGGAAGTTGGCCCCCGCGAGCCACGATCCGCCTCCGGTCCCAGCAACGCATCGGGCCCGCGCCGGGAGGGTCCGCCTCGCTCCGATTCGCGCCCACAAGGCCCGCAAACCGTGGACTGGTTCACGGCGGCTACTCAGAAAAAAAGGTAGGACTTTGCAAGCAGCGCGAGAACATCCGCAAACGGGCGAGGCCTCCGTCCTTCAACCTGAAACTCTTTGAAGTAGGTCCTCGGATGCGCCTCGTACCGCCCCTAGCACCGTACTTATAACTCCTCCAATGCACGCGTCATCCCCGCTCGAGTCCACCGCTCACAGGATTGTCCGGCGCATTCAAGACGCGGGCCACCAAGCCGTGTACGCCGGAGGCTGCGTTCGCGATATGCTCCGCGGTGTCGTCCCCCACGACTACGATATTGCTACCAGCGCGCGCCCTGAGGAAATTCAGTCGCTCTTTCGTCGCACACACGCTGTTGGAGCCGCTTTTGGGGTGATTAATGTGCTGGAAAATAACGCGGATTTTCAAGTCGCCACTTTCCGGTGTGACGGCGTTTATGAGGACGGGCGACGGCCGGAATCCGTTGAGTTTTCCAACGCTGAGGAAGACGCCAAACGCCGCGATTTCACCATTAACGGGCTTTTCTTCGACCCGATCCAAGGCGAACTGCGCGATTACGTGGGCGGCCGGGAAGACCTCGCTAAAAAGTGCATTCGAGCCATTGGAAATCCCGAAGCGCGTTTCGCAGAGGATCGTTTACGAATGCTGCGAGCGGTACGCTTCGCTACGACCCTCGATTTTGAAATCGAACCGGCAACTTGGGCTGCAATTCAAAAGCACTCGACCGCGATTCACGAAGTGAGTGCCGAACGCATACGGGACGAGCTTCTGAAGACTCTGCACGCTCCCCAACGCGTGCGTGGATTTGATCTTCTGGACGCCAGCGGTTTACTCCGAGAAATCCTTCCCGAGATGGAGCGCCTAAAAGGCTGTCAGCAGCCTCCACAGTTCCATCCGGAGGGAGACGTTTGGGTGCATACACGGCTAATGCTCAGTCTTTTGCCGGCCGAAGTTTCCACCCCGCTGCTGCTCTCTGTCTTATTCCACGATATCGCCAAACCCGACACCTACTCCCTTGACCCAGCCGAGGGACGCATCCGTTTTTCAGGTCACGAAAAGTTGGGGGCCGAAATGACCTCCGAAATCCTCACTCGGTTGCGCCTGCCCGGAAAGGATCTTGAAGCCACAGTTGAGGCGGTTCTCAACCACATGGCCTTCAAGGATGTCCAAAAAATGCGAATCTCCCGTTTGAAACGCTTTTTGGCGCGTCCAACCATGCCCGATGAACTCCAGTTGCACCGCGTGGATTGCGCCAGCAGCAACGGCGACCTTTCTAATTTCGTCTTCCTCCAAAATAAACTGGAGGAATTTTCCACCCAACCCTTGATTCCCGCACCCCTCGTAACGGGAAACGATTTGATCCAGTTAGGGCACCGTCCAGGCCCAGAGTTCAAACGTATCCTCGAGGAAATTCAAAGCCTTCAACTCGAGGGGACTTTGCAAACCAAGGAAGCTGCGCTCCTTTGGGCAAAAGCTCATTATCCCCCACCGCAACCTGCCTGAGTCTCTCCAAGTACTCATTTGCACTACGCCTTACTTCCTCTGAAATACGCGTTTCACCAATCTGACACACGCCCCCCAGCTTGAGCGCTTGCTCATTTGCCGCAGGAACGCTCTCTTGATTCGATGGACTGGGAAAATGCATATCGCCAAAAGGACACCCCGTGGGACAAAGGGGCTCCCTCGCCGGGCTTGGTCGATTTCGTAGGAACGGCTGCCATTCACGGTCGCGTGCTCGTCCCAGGCTGCGGCTTCGGACACGATGTGCGTGCCATCGCTGCACTTGCGGATACCCAAGTGACGGGAATTGACATCGCCCCAAGCGCGATTGAAAAAGCTCGAAAAAAACGCCCTGTAGGCTCCGAAGTTTTCCTCCTAGCCGATCTCTTTGCGCTTCCTCCCAGTCTGTTGGGCACCCAAGATTGGGTGTGGGAACATACTTGTTTCTGCGCCATCGAACCCGCGCAACGAAAGGATTATGTGAAGGCAGTCCGCAGCGCCCTGCGCCCCAGCGGACATCTCGCCGCGATTTTCTTTCTAGATCCCGGCCATACGGATCCCGAAACTGGCCCGCCTTTCGGCGTCGGCGTGCGTGAATTAGATACCCTGTTTCAAAGATCCGGCGCCTTTGAACTGCTCCACGAATGGGAACCTAAACGCTCCTACCCAGGCCGAGAAGGCAGGGAATTGATGCGCTTATTTAAGGCTAAGTAAATTTCCGAGCGGAAACTCACTCGCCCCCGACTCACTCCCGCCCCAAAACATCCCCCACCCGCCCACTCAGACTGAGCGCCAAGGCCACTCGCACCGACAAGAAGGCGACCGCTCCCAAGACCGACAGCGAAATCAACAGCGGCGCAGGATTGACCTCCACCCCCCGCAACCACTGTCCGGGCACCGTCACCAACCAGGCACAGCCGCCCCCCACTCCGAGACCGGCCACCACCAGAGACAGCAATTCCCACAGCAACAACCGCACGACTTGGGAATGCCTCCAACCCCCAGCCTCCAAAATCGCGAGTTCTCCACGCCTTTCCAAGGCGTTGCGCCCCGCCACCACGCCCACTCCCAGAGCTCCCAATAAAACGCCCAATCCTCCGAGTACTTGGAAAATCGCCAAGTATGTGTTCGACACCGCCTGCAATTCCGCCAAACGCTGCTCCGCTGCAAGCAACTCCAATCCCCTATCTTGCAACGCCCGGCTCCACGCTGCCCTTACTTCTGAGAGCGTTTCTTTAGGCGCATCCAGCAGAAGCAAGCGATACCCGCCCGCATCCGGAAACGCCTCAATGAAGCGGGCCTCATCCACCAGCAGCGCCCCTTGCAATATGGACCCCGCCAGCGTCGCAGCCAAACGCACACGGACCTTGCCCCCACGCCCATCGGGGATCTGTAGCACATCGCCCACTTTTTTCTGAAGCGCCCACTGCAAAGTGTCCTCGTCCACCGCAGCAGGAATGGGCTCTTGGCTCAGACCGATTCCAGAACGCAGAGTGGCCCACCCTGAAGCAGGGTCCACAAAACGAAAAGCCCCTAGCTGCTGCAAAACCTCACTCGGCACACCCAGTAGCTTCGGCTGCACCGCCCGGTTCAAATTAAGGCAACTCGCGTCCTCTCCGTCCCTAACCCGGATCGAGACCACATTTACAGCGGGGTCTAACGGCAAACCCAAGTTGTCGCGCACATTCGCAAGATTCAGATCCTCATAAACAGGAGCCGCTAATTCTCCAATTAACGCAAACCCACCCGTCCCCGAACCTCGCGTGTGAACCCCCTCCGCAGTGTCCTTGTGAAAAACCTCGACCGACAGAACCAAAAAAGCACCGGCTGCCAGAACCGATATCACCGCCACAGCGCGCACTGGCCGCCGCCCAGCGTTGCGGATCGCCAGATGCCGGATTGCCCTCAAACGCCCTTGAGCGAGACGCCCCAAAACCAACCGGCAGCCCACCAACAGCGCAATCAAAAACAATGAGCCACCTCCAAAAAAGCCTCCAGGATTAACCTCCCGCTTCCAAAGTCCATACCCCAACAGCGCCGCACCACCCCCAAGACAAGCCAACATTACCAACGTGCCCCACCCGTTTCGCCTCTGTGCCAAAACTCCGCCCGCAGCCACGGCTTCACCCGAAAGCAGTAGCCGAATCGGAGCCCTCCAAGCGCTCCAACTTACCCACGCCATGGCGATCCCAGCGCTTAGCACCGCCGAGCTCAATCCTAGTACCAAAGACACTGGAGCTACGCAAAACGTGAGGGTAGCCCCGCCTGTTGCTCCTCGCCACACCCCACTCAGCGCGCTCAACACGGCCTGCGTGTACCAGAAACCGCCCGCCGTCCCCACGCACGCCCCGAATAACGACACACCAATTCCTTCACCCAAAAATAGCATCCGCACCTTTACCACAGGCCACCCCATCGCCATTAGCGCCCCAGCCTCGCCACGACGACTTTCCACGGACAAGCCAAATAGTAATCCAACCAAAGCCAGCGACGCCACAATCAAAAATATGCTGAACCCCAAAAATAACCCCGCAAAATCCACCGGACCGTCCACCGCAGCGTCCGCCAGTTCACGCAGAGGAAGCACCTGTACACCTGCCACCTGCGGTGTCACCGCCTTTGAAACGGCCGCCACCTGCGCCCCTACGTTCTCTCCCGTATAACGAATCGCCGTCGTCGCTCCCCAACGATTCCCCCACATTTCACGCCCAGTTTCCAACGCTATGAATGCCTTGGGTGCTCCCTTAAACATTTTCCAATACGCCTCGTCCTTCTCTCTGATGCGCGAAGTATCCAGTGCAAAACCGGGCTTCCAGTCCCGACAATTTCCCACATCGGAAAGCCCAGGAAAATCAGGCATCCAAGATCCATCCCAACCGTCTGCCTGCAGCGCCTGCACCGCACGAATCTTAAACCGACGAGTCCTCTCCTCAAACTGCCGTTTGCCGTTTAAGACAAAATAACGCAGCTCCAATTCGCCGCCGACTTCCAGCTCCAAGTCCTCCTGCAACCAGTCGCTCACCACTATTTCATCTGGAGCGAGGTCCACCGGCAAGAACGGCAGCGAGCCAGGCTTGGCGGCGCTCACCATCGAGTAAGGTGTGGCGTGTTCGTCGCTACTCAGGGTGCTCACAAAGTAAGT
>Ga0114971_10002041_pt1 | contig 13884 bp, 11 predicted proteins | sample M_140625_MF_Meta_FD_87320 | JGI IMG/M metagenome (GOLD analysis project Ga0114971, IMG submission 87320) | Freshwater microbial communities from Lake Montjoie, Canada to study carbon cycling - M_140625_MF_MetaG | ecosystem: Environmental > Aquatic > Freshwater > Lake | place: Lake Montjoie... | reverse complement strand
GAAATCCCCCTTTGTGCCCTGGACTGGACTCGAACCAGCATACCTTACGGAACCACCCCCTCAAGATGGCGTGTCTACCAATTTCACCACCAGGGCAATTGAGATTGAAAAAGGGCAGTCTCCTGCCCTTTTTCCTTTTCGTGACCCCGCTGGGATTCGAACCCAGGGCCCATACATTAAAAGTGTATTGCTCTACCAGCTGAGCTACGAGATCATCTTGCTCTTAAAAGCGGGTGCAAATATACACATATTTTTGAATTTTCTATTTTTTTGAAATCATTTTAACGAACGGACAACTATTTTCTTGATGAAATAGTCAACACATTACCTAATTTTGTTTTTATGGAAAAGAAAATTCTGCTCTCTCTCTTTTTGTTCTTCGGAACAATGGGAATTTCGTTCGCTCAGTCGAACATAACCAGTCGTCACAACAGTGATGCTTCTTGGTTGATTTTTTTACAAAATAACATGGTTTCAGTGACCTTAGCCCCAGAGAAAGCCGCGAGCTCTCCCAAGCTTAAGATTGCTTCAGGCCAGTCTCTCGAGTCGGTTGTTCCTACCGCAAATATGATGTTCGATGCTTTGAGTTCTGCACCTGCATTGCAACCAGATGCTATTGAAACCAAGACCTATCGCTGGATGAATTCAGATTATGTAATCACTGTTTTTTCTGCAAAGCGCTTAGAGACTTTGTACAAAAGAGAATTGATAAACAACAAAGCCAAGTAAAATGAAAAAAGTTTTATTCTCCCTTTTCGTAGCGGCGTTGTCCGTTTTTCAAGCATCCGCTCAGGAATATCCTGTAGGAACTCCTTTTATTTCTAGCTGTGGTGGTTTCTTGGTCGATCCAGGATTAAGTGCGGCAGACTATGGACCGAACATCGTAGCGATTTCAGTAATATGTTCTGACGCAACAATTCCTGGACAGCTTAATTTAGATTTTAGCTTCTTTAACCTTGGCGCCGGTGACCAGCTTTCTTTATTCAATGGTGGAGACGCAAGTGCACCGTTGATTGGGACATACATCGGAACTGATTTGAATGGTATTACGATTTCTTCAAGCAACGCATCAAACTGTTTGACAGTAGTATTTACTTCAGATGCCGATGCAAGTGTAGGAAGTTTCGGAGCAGAAATTTCTTGCGGTATACCTTGCGACCCCCCAGTTGTGGCAGTGACTACAGATCAACTCGATTTTCAACCAACACGCTTGTGTGTGGGCGAATCAATCACCTTTGACGCCTCGACAACTGTTTTTGCTCCAGGCACTGTATTGGGAAGTCATACTTGGGATTTCGATGACGGAATAACCGACGTGTCCTCTTGGCCTATCGTTACGCACACGTACACGGAATCAGGCGCATACATGGTAGAGCTGATGGTTCTTGATACGAATGGATGCGGAAATATTAATTTGATTGATGCTCTGATTCTAGTGGATACTTATCCTTCTATAAACATTGCAGCAGATGATTTCCAGGCTTGTCTGGGACAAGAAATAAACTTAGCTGTTTCAATAGATCCAACGTATTGGTCGGCCCTTCCAACAGCGAATTTAGGTGGAGCCCTGTATATCCCAGATGATCAGACGCAGTGTTTCTCTGATACATTGCTGTTTGGTGGTTTTAATGCCGGACAAACCATTCAAAGCGTAGGTGATTTCGAAAACTTCTTTATCAATTTCGAGCACAGTTTCATGGGCGATCTCGTGATTTCATTTACTTGTCCAAACGGTCAAACCATTATCGTTCACCAGCAAGGCGGAAGTGGTACGTTCCTCGGCGTCCCAGTTGATATAATGGGTGCTGCTGATCCTCCTGGTGTTGGTTATGACTATTATTGGTCACCAACCGCAACTGCAGGTACATGGGCTGCGAACATAGGCGGCACCTTGCCAAGTGGTTCGTATAATTCGGCACAACCTTTTACAAACCTTATCGGTTGTCCGTTAAATGGTGCTTGGATAGTGGAAGTATGCGACATGTGGGGATCGGATGACGGATGGATCTTCGACTGGTCGGTGAACTTTGATTCAACAATGTACCCGCCATTGGTTTCCTTCCTTCCTTCCTTCGGATATACCTGCGATTCTATTACCTGGACTGGTCCTGGAATTACTAGCACAGTTGCGAACTGTGGAGGAGCGATATTGAATCCCACAACACCAGGGAATTACTACATTATTGTTTCCGCTTTGGATAACTTTGGTTGTACCTACAGCGATACAATTGGGGTGAATTACTTTGCACCTCCCGTTTTAGATTTAGGTAACGATCTTCCTTATTGCTTGAATTCAGTGAATTTGTCTAGCAATGTTTCAGGACAAGTGCCCGGAATAAATTACGTATATGATTGGTCTGTGGTCAGTGCGAATGGTGGAACGTTCAACGCTTCGAATATTCCTTTCCCAAGCTTTAGTGGCGCCTCAGGAACGTCAGAAGTTACCTTGTCTGTTCATCCGATTGATGATTTACAGTGCACTGTCACCGATAACATCATGTTAGTCACCCCGTTGACACCTGTTTTTGAACCTTTATCAACTGATTCAATTTGCTCAGGCGAAAGTATATTATTGCAGGCTCCTGTTATCGATCAAAGTTCTTTTGATTATGTATGGACTAATACAGCTACAGGTGGGGATCTAGATAATTCGAATCCGACCTATTTAGCAATTGCAAATGATCCTGTGGTGCCCTCTCTTTACAGTGTTACTGTCACAGAGAAAATTTGCTTATTCAACAGCACCTCAGACTTTGAAGTAACAACACTTCCTTGTGATGTCTTCTTGCCGAACATAGTCTTGCCAAATGGAACCACAGAGAACCAAACGTTGAATTTTGGAGATGCATTATTTTATTACGCGAACGCAAGTGTAGAAGTCTTTAACAGATGGGGAGATTTGGTTTATGAGAGCAACGATTACAAAAACGATTGGGCACCGAACGATGTGTCAGATGGTATTTATTATTACGTTTTATTGGTTACAACGCCTACGGGTGTTGTAGTAACTGCCCCAGGTGAAAAGGTTCCAGGGTTTCACGGTTACTTCCATTTAATAAGAAAGGAATAACTGTTTATTATATTAAAATAAGGGGCGATATTCGCCCCTTATTTATTTGTACCCATGACCCTTCAAGAAAATTTAGCATATCTCGGAAATCTCGCAGAGCTTCTTAAGATAGAACGCAATGAAGATTGGGCGCGCTTTCAAAAGCAATTGAAAGAGCAACCGGTTAATGCGCGAATTAGGGAAGGGCTCACTTGGTTTCCGCTGAAAATTGTGGAAGATGGATTCGGATTCGGTTCATATCCATTTTTAGTAGTTGAAAAAACCAATGGTCCGGCGAAGCATTCCTTTCAATCTGGACAGCCGGTTGAATTGTTTTCCAATCATGAAAACCATCAAGGTGAATCGTTAAAAGGAACCATCGCTTTCGTGGATCATCTGCGAATGAAAATTCAATTCAGAGTTGACGAATTACCCGATTGGACCGACGACGGAAAAATAGGTTTGAATGTATCCTTCGATGAAAAATCATACAAGGAAATGTTCGCGGCATTGAACAATGTCATCAACGCAAAGAACAATCGCTTGGCTGAAATTCGCGATGCCATTACTTCCGAAGAGAAACGACTTTCAGAAATAGAATATTCCGGCTCACACGGAAATTTGAACGATTCCCAAAATGAAGCTGCACGGGGTGTTGTGAATGATTTGGTTGTGAGTGTTGTTCACGGTCCTCCAGGAACCGGGAAAACCACCACGCTCATTCATGCTATGCAGGAGTTGGCAAGGTCGAAGAAGAAAGTACTCTGTTGTGCACCGAGCAATGCGGCAGTAGACCATTTGGTGGAAGGGTTGGGGGAGAAGGGAATTAGAGTTTTGCGTTTGGGGAATCCGGCGAAAGTGCATTCAAAAGTGAACGCATTTACAGTCGATGTGAAGTTGTTGGAAGACAAAGATTACTCTCGCGTTCGCGAATGGAAAAGAAGAGCGAAAGAGCTGCGTTCGTTGGGAAGTAAATACAAACGTTCGTTTGGAAGAGAAGAAGCAGAGCAGCGCAAATTAATTTTCAAAGAAGCAAAAGAAATGATGCGTGAAGCGCGCGAGACGGAATTGTTTTTGTTGGACAGACTCATTGAACAAGCCGATGTGATTTGTACCACGCTGGTTGGTTCTGCTAACGATATGCTTCGCGATCGGGTGTTCGATGTGGTTGTGATAGATGAAGCCGGACAGGCGCTCGAGCCGGCCTGTTGGATACCGATTGCGAAAGGAAATAAATTGGTTTTAGCGGGCGACCACTTGCAATTACCTCCAACAATTTTTTCGAACGAAGCTGCTCAAAAGGGATTGTCGATTTCGTTAATGGAAAGAGCTGCACGCGTAAACGCGGGAGTGCATTTCTTGAATGTGCAATATCGAATGAACGAGAAGATTGCGGCGTTCAGCAACAAGTATTTTTATGAAGGAAAACTTTCCGCTCATAAATCTGCAGCTCGTCGAATGCTTGAAGGTGATTTGAATGCGATTCAATTCATTGACACTGCTGGAACGGGATACAATGAAGAAGCAGGAGCAGAGGGCCATTCGCGCATGAACAAAGGCGAAGCTGAATTGGCCATGAAAATGTATACCATGCTGAAGGAACAAACGCAACGGTTTTTTTCATGTGCCTTAATTTCACCGTATCGTGCGCAAATTGAATTGCTGGAAAAGGTTTTCAAAGAAGAGGAGGTGACGATTAATACAGTGGATTCCTTTCAAGGACAGGAGGCCGATGTGGTTATTATTTCTTTGGTGCGAAGCAACGACGAGAATGAAATTGGATTCTTGAAAGACTACCGCAGGATGAATGTTGCGCTCACTCGCGCGAGAAAGAAGTTGATTGTTATCGGAGACAGCGCAACAATTGGTGGAGATTCTTTTTATCAGGAGATGCTTCAGTTTTTTGAAGTCCAAGAGTCCTATGAAAGTGCTTGGATTTACATGAGTTGATTTTCAGAAAAAGTATTATTTTCACATTATGAAAAAATCGAATTTCCTTTTTGCTGTTTTAATGATGATGGTTTTGGTGTCTTGCAATAAATGCAAGGACGATCCACATTCAATGGATGGTCCAACAGTTTACATAAAGATTGTTACCGACCCAACACAAGAGCGTTTGAACAATTTGGGTGTTCCATCAACAGTGCCTGCGGGACATGCGGCGTTAAGTCCATTGTTTCAAAAAATTTCTGCGCATTACATTGAATTCACACCGAACATGTACACAGCATTAGGCGCAGGAGAAGTGGTTTATCATGCAGATGAAACCACCGCAGGCGGAGCGAATGCAATTGATTTCGCGAAAGCTAGAATTGCCGCTCCAGGAGAAATTTTCGTGGCTGTTCCCATAGCTTCATTTACCCCCGGCACTTATGAATACGTTCGTGCTTCGTTGTTGTATCAGAATTTCGATGTGAATTTATTGGCGAACGGATTCGATTTAACAGGACGTGTTTCGAGTTTTGTTGGTTTCAATACTTACATAACAAATTATTTAATAAACACCCAATCGGTTGCGGTTAACGACGATGTGCTGCAAGGCTATTGGGGATTCGAGACGAGCGTTTTAGGAACTCCATATGTAACTTCAGGACAAGCACCTCCAGGCGCCACCACGGTTCCGAATCCGATATTCGCAACCTCTCCCATTCCTCAAGGGAGTTGCGTAGTAACCGGCGGATTTTCTTCACCCTTGGTTATTACAGGGAATGAAACGCAAGACATTTATGTGACGCTTTCACTTTCCACCAATAATAGTTTCGAATGGATCGATACCAACTCGGATGGTAAGTGGGAACCAGGTGCGGGTGAGTCTGTTGTAGATATGGGCCTACGCGGAATGATTCCGAGTTGGAATTAATGTTGTTTTTGCATTTTCCTAAACGGCAACAACACCAAGAAAAATAAAAGCGCTCCCAAGCATTCGAGCGTGATTAAATAATACGGATAAGGGCCGAAGAAATCCATGGCGCTTCCGCCTTCAGGCTTGTGCATGAGATATCCGTAATTGCTTCCGATAATTTTGTTGACTGAAAAAGCCAATGCGAAATAAATCTGTGAAGCCGCCACAACACGCAGCCAAGATCCTTTTTGCGGATACATTTTCATTCCGAAAATTAAATAAGTCGTAGCAATTATTAGCCCTGCATGTCCAATGAAAAATGAGACATACGGAACTTCGGGAAATACACCCATGAAATCTGGAGTAATTAATCCATTCAATGTTCCTGTCATAACCCAACACCAAGCAATTTCAGCCATGCCTCTGCGCTTTAGGAGCAATGCCAATGCGGTTAAGATGTTAGCGAGGTTGCAAAGTTCTAAAGGTAAATCGTGACGCACGTCCCACAGGCCTGTTTGATAGCGATAGGTCTGATAAACCACCATGTTCGATAATAAGAGTATCCCGAAAAACCAGCGAAGTATTTCTCGAGCCTGCACATTTTTCCTTCCAACCCAAACGAAAAAAAATGACAGGAAAATCGTTAGTCCAATGATAAAAAAATGCTCGGTGGTGAACAGCTGAAATTTCATGAAGATCGGTATTTTTCGGTTTCGCTTTCTAACATAGATCTGTAACTGATGTAGCGCGATTCTGCGATTTCCCCTTCATTCAATGCCTCCAACACAGCGCACTTCGGTTCGTTAATGTGCTTGCAATTGTTGAACTTGCAAGCAGGTAATAATTCTAAAAATTCAGGGAAATAATTCCCCAATAATTCCTCTTCGAAATTCACCAAACCAAATCCTTTGATACCCGGAGTATCAATTAAGAACGACGTTTCACTCAACGGAAATATTTCAGCAAATGTGGTTGTGTGCTGTCCTTTCCCGCTCCAGTCGCTGATATCACCAATGCGAATGTCTTCGTTGTTGGAAATCTTTCCTACTAAAGATGATTTTCCAACGCCACTGTGTCCTGAAAATAAAAAGGTTCCCGTCTCAATGAGTTCTTTCAATTCTTTCAGTCCTTGTCCGGTTTCAATACTCGTAAACAACAATTCGTATCCAATGCCTTTGTAGATGGAAGCCAAGTCAATGGCCTTCTCTTTTTCTTCGTCGGTATAAATATCCCACTTGTGGAAAATCAAGGTAACGGGAATGCGATAGGCTTCGGCAGTAACTAAAAAACGATCGATGAATCCGGGCGTAGTTTGCGGACGATCAATGGTAACAAGCAAGAATGCACGTGTAATATTTGCCGCAATAATCTGTGCTTCTTTCGAAAGGTTTACCGATTTACGAATGATGTAATTTGTTCGGTCGTGAATGCGATTGATACTTCCATTGCCGTCGCTGTCCAATTCAACATCTACGTAATCTCCAGCAGCAATAGGGTTTGTGGTGCGAAGTCCTTGCAGTCGAATTTTTCCGCGCAATGAACACACCACTATTTTTCCGTCGATTAAAACGTCGTAAGATTTCCCCGTTGTTTTAAATACCAATCCTTTTTTCACTTGTCTAAGGTAATACCTTTCTATATTTGACCCGTTCTCATAGGGGTGCCATTTGAAATAAAATGGCTGAGATTAGACCCTTCTTGTTTCAGAACAAGAGGAACCTGGGCGGGTAATGCCGCCAAGGAAAAGATGAACAACGTGCACCGCAACCCCTGTCGTGCGCACAAAGGAAAATACATGATTAAGAAAATTATTTTTGGAAGCGCTGCACTTTTTGTTGCGTCATTTTCAATAGCGCAAAACAAAATTGACACTACAGTTGTTCCAACTTTTGTGTTGGATCCTGTGAGTATTCGTGATGTGTGGTCGGCGAATAGCACCGCTCCATATGCGGTGACGAATATTCTGCCGAAGGATATTGAAAAAATAAATACAGGAGTGGATCTCCCATTCTTGTTGCGATTCACACCGTCTTTAACTGTTACTTCCGATGCCGGAAATGGAATTGGATACACAGGCCTTTGGATACGCGGAAGCGACCCCACTCGGGTGAACGTTTCCATAAACGGAGTGCCGTTAAACGATCCTGAAAGTCAGCAAGTGTTTTGGGTGAACACACCGGACTTAGCTTCTTCAACTTCCAACATTCAAATTCAGCGCGGAATAGGAACTTCTGCAAACGGAACCGGTTCTTTCGGCGGAAGCATTCACTTGGATACTGACACAGATTTAGAACGAAATTTCGTCCGGTTGAATACCGGTGGAGGTTTATTCGGAAGTAATAAACTCATGGTTGAAATAGGGAGTAGAAGGAGCCCCAAGTTCGAATACAACCTCCGTGCAAGCAGCATTCAATCGAATGGGTATATCGATCGCGCAGAGACCCGTTTGTTTTCTTATTTCACCAAAGGAAAATGGAGATTGTCTCAAGAAGAAAATCGCAAGAGTGAATTGACAATTTTTGTTTTTGGTGGAAAGGAAAATACCTATCAAGCATGGAATGGGACGCCGTATGAAAAACTTTATGGAACGACTTCGGATATTATAAATTTTGCAGGAAGGAATGGATTATCGCAAGCCGATGCGGATAATCTTTTGAATTCTGGGCGAACATACAATGCGTATATGTATGAAAATGAAATTGACAATTACGCCCAAGACCATGCGCAAGCGCATTATTTTTCATCGAAGAAAAAGAATGGTTTTGTGCATGAATTTCGCGCGGCAGCTCACTTTACACACGGTCAAGGATATTTCGAACAATACAAGACAGATCAAGATTTAGCGAACTATAACCTACTTCCACAGATTGTAAATGGCGACACCATTACCACCACGAATTTGGTGCGAAGACGTTGGTTGAACAATAATTTTTATGGCGTAACCGCTTCATATGTATTGAAGAAAAACAACCTTACAAGCACAACAGGATTTGGAGCGAATCACTACAACGGTCAGCATTACGGAAGGGTAATCGCAACTGGAAATCCGTTGATCTTTGTCGTTGATCATGAGTATTACTATGGACAGTCAGATAAGTACGATGCGAATGCTTTTTCAAAAATAGAGTGGACGATTATTCCGAAAAAAATTATGGTGAATGCAGATGTGCAAGCGCGCTATGTTACCTACAACACAAAAGGGATAGACAACGATCAGAGACCGTATGATGTTAATACGAACAGTAAATTTTTCAATCCGAAAGTGGGTGTGCGTTATTTCATGAATAAATCTATTTCGCTATATGGTTCTGTTGCTCAATCAGGAAAAGAGCCGAATCGAAACGATTTTGTTGACGCGCCTTTTGGTGTAACTCCAAAGAATGAATATATGACCGATTACGAGGCTGGCCTTCATTTCGAGAACGACAAATTGTTTCAATTCGATGTGAATGTCTATTCCATGAACTACAACAATCAGTTGGTACTTACTGGTGCATTGAATGATGTGGGCGCTCCTCTGAGAACCAATGTGGCAGCGTCTTACAGAAGAGGGGTAGAGTTGAGTTCGGTAGCATACTTCAACCAACAACGTTTAAAGGTGAATGGAAATATAACCTTGAGTGAAAATAAAATCATTGATTTCCAGGAGCGCATTTTCAATTATGATAGTTATGAGGAAGAAGTTATTTCTAGAGGAAAAACAGACATAGCGTTTAGTCCGAATATTATTGCAGGATTGTCTGCCGAGTATCAGGTGTTTCCCCACGGATGGCGTGTTTCAATGAAACCGGTTCGGAAGCAATTGTATCTTTTGTTCAACGAGAAGTTTGTTGGGAAACAGCATTTGGATAATACAGGAAGCAATACTGCTGTGATTACGGCCTTTGCTGTGAGTGATTTCGGAATTCAATGGGACTCGAAATACGGAAGTAAACCTTCGGTGAAGATTACCTTTTGGGCGAATAATATTTTGAATCGAATGTATTCGAGTAATGGATATGCCTATTCGTACATCTATGGCGATACAGTAACAGAACGCTTTTATTATCCGCAAGCGGGAAGAAACTACATGCTGAATTTCTCGTTCGAAATAAATTAAAGAATCGTTACCAAAGAATTTTTTCCGTCGATGCTTACGGTCACGTGTTCTTTCAATGTGGTAGACAATTTCAATCCAACAAAATCGGCTTTGATAGGAAATCTTCTGTGCTTTCTTTCCACCAATACCGCTGTAGTTAAACGATGAATTTCTTGTGCAGCAAGGAAAGAAGCAGCATGCATCAGGGTTCGTCCAGAGTTGAACACATCGTCAATGAGCACCACACACTTATTCTTGAGAGAAATAGAATTGGAGAGTTGAACGGTTCCGATTGGATTTTCTTTCGCAAGTTGAATGCTGCTGAGTTCGCAAGGAATGGAAACAATTTCTTTCACCAATTGGAAGAGTCTTTTGGAAACTGCAGCGCCGTTGTCTTCAATACCAATGAAAACAATGTTCTTTTCGTTGTAATGACGCTCAGCTATTTCATAAGCCATACGGATGAGCTTTTGCTCAATTTCTTCTGCGTTGAGTAATTCGGAATTCTGCATGCCCAAAATTACACTTTTTTAGGGTGAAATGAATCTTATATGATTTTTATGGAAGAGATGGGATACATTCGTAAAAAATACGATTATGTCAGGTTACATTTTATTAGCATTTACTGCATTGCTTATCTTTTCAGGACTGAAAACAGTGCAACAAGGAAACGTTGCGGTAGTTACGGTTTTCGGGAAATACAGAAGAGTAATTCGTCCGGGATTGAATTTATTGATTCCATTTATTGAAACAATCTTCAAGCGCATTTCAACGCAAAATCGCTCTGTGGAATTGGAGTTTCAGGCGGTTACTATTGACCAAGCAAATGTGTACTTTAAGAGTATGTTGTTGTTTTCAGTTCAGAGCGACAATGAGGACTGTGTAAAGAATGTAGCGTTCAAGTTTATAGATGAAAAGAGCTTGATGCAAGCGCTTATCCGTACGATTGAAGGTAATATTCGTGCGTTTGTAGCAACAAAAAGGCAAGCTGAAGTATTATCACTTCGAAATGAAATTATTGATCATGTAAAAGAGCAGATTGATAATGTGATTGAAGAATGGGGGTATCATTTGCACGACTTGCAGATTAACGACATTACGTTTGACGAAGCTGTTATGCGCTCCATGAGCCAGGTTGTGGCTTCAAGCAATTTGAAAGCTGCAGCAGAGAACGAAGGTCAAGCATTGTTGATTACCAAGACGAAAGCTGCGGAAGCAGATGGAAACGCCATTAAGATTGCGGCTCAAGCAGAAAGAGAAGCGGCGCAGCTAAGAGGTCAAGGTGTGGCGTTGTTTAGAGAAGAGGTAGCCAAGGGTATGCAGAACGCAGCAAGAGAAATGCAACAAGCGAATTTAGATACGTCTATGATTATGTTTTCTATGTGGACGGAAGCCATTAAGAACTTTGCGGAATATGGAAAGGGAAATGTGATTTTCTTAGACGGTTCTCCTGATGGAATGCAAAAGGTCATGAAGCAGATGATGGGAATGGATACGCTTCTCGATACTTCGAAAAAAGTAGACTAGTTCAGAAAGGAGATGCTATTTTAAAAAATAGGGTGGTAAAAAATAAATAGAGTGTTTATTTCTTTTTCGATTCTAATAATAACATTCCGCTTAAAGCAAAAAGAATAATCGAAAAAAGTAAATGCAGCGGCTGAAGAACTCTAGGTATTCCCAAGTATGCCATTCCAACTCCAAATAAAATTTCAAATCCAAGAACGACAAACAAGTATTTAAATTTGCTTGGTTGAATTTCCAATCTTCTGTATTGCAAATACATCATCGTTGCCAAAATAACAATTAAGATGGAAAAGCTTCGGTGTATTTTAAATCCAACAGGCAAATTCTCTATTAGAATATTTCTTCCAATTCCATTTTCTAAAAGTAAATCAACTGATTCCCTTACTTGTGTGCCAAGTAAAAGTTGCACAAGGTGAATGATAAAGAAAAAGGAAAGTGTTTTCCTCAGAATTGCGGGAATGGCGTAATTGGCTTTTTCATTGGTTCTGCGAATAAGGAATAATAAACTAAGAAGGATGCCTAGTGAACCAACCATGTGTAAAGTAATGGTAGATGTATTCAAATTTTTGTCGACGACCATTTTCCCCAACCAAGCTTCGAAGAGAATCATCACAATAGCGAATACTGAGTATACAACGGGCCAGTAATCATTCGATTTTTTGTAATACAACATAGCCAAAAATGTCATAACCAAAATGGGCAACCCAAGAAGTGCAGTTAGCAGACGATTGATGTACTCGGTCCAAGTGTGAAACGAATTGAATTCAGCATATTGATGCTTGGGATAAACTTTTAAGGCAGCCTCATTTCCGGAATTACTTTTCCAGAAATCCGGAGTGTATTGAAAATTACTGTTTGTAATCCAAAGCGTATCGTTATAAATAACCATTTGTCCTTTGGAATACGTTCGGCCCTCTTGCAATTGAACTGTTTCAATGTCGGTAGGAGGAATGTAATATCCAAAACACTTTGGCCAATCGGGACAGCCCATTCCGCTTCCGGTTATGCGGACGAAACTTCCAGCAATAATGATTAAAAACATACAGACTACGCCAATTTTACCTGCTGTATTGAGTCTTTTTTTTGTTTGTTGAAGGGTTGACATTACGAAGCTTTGTGCGAAATAATTTCAGCCTTCACAACGTGGTATTGACCGTCAACAATGGTGTTTACGATATTCGTCATGTCGGATTCTTTCACCAAATTCGGATCGAATTCAACCTTCACAATATTTACATCTCTGTCTTCAACGAAATCTAAAGATGTAGTAACTACACCCTTTAAATTCTGAAGTTCTTTTTGAATTTTACCGCCGCAGCCTGCTACGCAAGTCATTCCACTAATGGAAAGAACGGCTTCTGTTTTGTTGGTTCCGTCTACAACAGTGTTGTTAGTTGCTGCCGGTGTAGCTTCTGCATTAGGAGTAGAATTTCCACAAGCGAAGAATGTCAAAGCAAGAAAGAGATACAATAGATTTTTCATAGTGCGAAGATTAAAAAAAAGGACTTCAACAAGTCCTGTTTTTTTTGATTTTTAAAGTGATTTTCTAATTAAGTTCAAAGCTCCGCCTGCTTTGAACCATTCAATTTGTTGGTCGTTGTAGGTGTGGTTTACAAGAATGTTTTCTTTCGAACCGTCTTCGTGAACCAATTCCAAAGTCAAAGGTTTTCCAGCAGTGAAATTCACCAAGTCAACGAAATTGATTGTATCGTTTTCTTGAATCTTATCATAGTCTGTCTCGTTAGCAAAAGTGAGTGCCAACATACCTTGTTTTTTCAAGTTTGTTTCGTGAATACGTGCAAAGCTTTTTACAAGAATCGCACGAACACCTAAGTGACGCGGTTGCATGGCTGCGTGCTCACGTGAAGAGCCTTCGCCATAGTTATGATCTCCCACAACAATTGATGGAACGCTAGCCGCCTTGTATGCGCGTTGCACCGTTGGCACTTCAGCGTATTCGCCGGTGATTTGATTCTTTACTTTGTTTTGCTCACCGTTGAAGAAGTTGGTTGCTCCAATTAACGTGTTGTTCGCTATATTGTCTAAGTGACCTCGGAAACGCAACCACTGTCCAGCCATTGAGATGTGGTCAGTCGTACATTTTCCTTTCGCCTTAATTAAGACACGTGCGTTTTCAATATTTGCCCCGTTCCAATCGGCGAAGGGTGCAAGTAATTGCAAGCGTTCGCTGTCTTCAGCCACTGTAATTTCTACTGCGCTTCCATCTTCAGCGGGTGCTTGGTAACCAGCATCTTTCACCTCGAATCCAAGTGGTGGTAATTCGAATCCAGTTGGAACATCGAACATCACCTGCTCACCTTTATTGTTCGTTAAAGAATCTGTAAGTGGGTTGAAGGTAAGGTCTCCGGCAATAGCAAGTGCAGTAGTTAT
>Ga0114971_10002035_pt1 | contig 13906 bp, 7 predicted proteins | sample M_140625_MF_Meta_FD_87320 | JGI IMG/M metagenome (GOLD analysis project Ga0114971, IMG submission 87320) | Freshwater microbial communities from Lake Montjoie, Canada to study carbon cycling - M_140625_MF_MetaG | ecosystem: Environmental > Aquatic > Freshwater > Lake | place: Lake Montjoie... | reverse complement strand
GGTTCCTGAGTTGCTGGTGAACGCACCGGTATGTGTTTGATTGGTCTGGCTTGCGGTGCCGGTGTCAACGCCAAAGCCGGTGATGCGAATGGTTTTTCCGCTGGCCGCTGGCGGGGCCGCCAAAGTGAAAGCGGCTTGTTGTTTTTGATATGGCGTGAGTCCGGTGTTTGAATTTGGAAACACTCCAAAGTAGCACCAGTCATTGCCAATTCCACCGTTGGAATATTGAATGCTTGTGGTGTCGATTGCATATTGATCTTCTGGCGGCGGATTCACGATTGTTCCAGAGCTTTGCGAAAGCGGCACATTGAATTGAGCCACGGAGAAAGTAGTTCCGGGACAGTGGCCTGCGCTAAGAAACATGTGGTTTGCATCGTTGATCATCCAGCCCGTGCAACCGACCGAGGTGATTCTGCAAACACGCGGATCAAGCGATGCGATTCGATCGTCGGTGTTGCCGCATTGGGATTTGCTGACCACAATGTCTTCGCCCACTTGCGTGCTCTTGATGGAAATACTGCTGGTGGAATTATTCTTGCCCGAGATCAACTCAATGATCACCATGTCGCCATTGAAGTAGGCGCTGGTGTTGCGCCACTGCGCCAAACTTTGCGCGTTAAGAATTTGCTCCGCGCCATCAAATAAACTTGTGATGCGAATGTAGCTATCTGTTTCAGTGTCGTTGGCGGCTAAGGCCAATTTGGAATCATCGCTAAATTCAAGGCGAAGCCAATTCGCATTTGGCGCTTGAACCATGGAGTACCACGCGAGAGTTTCCTCTGTGGGTGAGCCTTGCTGAATTCCAGATGAGGCGTTGATGGCGACATCCGACCAGATCAACGGGGCGTCAATTTCGGATTGCACTTCACCAGCCTGCGCAACTGAACACGCAATGCAAGGCAAAGCCACAACAACAGTTAAAAATGAATTGAAGGTCAAACGCATACATTTTTTCCCATATGACAAATCAAACTAGTTGATCGCGAACGTAATTACACAATAGACCAGGATTTTATATGTCAAAATGAAATCTCAAATTGCTGATGAAATGCCTCAATTACTTGAAAGATTGTCTTATAACTTTGCTGAAAGAGGCCTGCTTGGTAGCCTTTTGCTTGAAAGATCAATTTAACGGATGACCTTAGAACCAGACCCATCTCCGCCAGACAAAAATCGCGACCCCGTGGATTTAGAATCCACCATTGCGCCCAGTGGAAGTGGAGCATCCCAACCCAAAGCAACAGCGAAGCCCGACAGCGACATCGATGCAACAATTGCTCCCGCAACGCGTGGCGCTTTTGCGGACGATCAAAGGAACGAGGCGGTTCAATCTTTCGCGCCGCGGTTGGAACGCATTGGTGATTGCAAAATAGAAAAAAGATTGGGCGTTGGCGGCTTTGGTGAAGTGTGGCTTGCCACTCAGGAAAGCGATCTGCTGAAGCGGCGCGTGGCCATTAAATTACTGAAGCGCGGAATGGATTCTGAATCCGTGTTGCGCAGATTTGATCTTGAGCGCAAGGTGCTCTCCACGCTCAATCATCAAAATATTTCACGGCTTCTTGGCGCGGGCATGACAGAGGATGGGCGTTCTTATTTCATCATGGAATTTGTTGAGGGCTTAACGCTGGATATATGGTGTAAGCGCCAAAATCTAAGCGTTTCTGAGCGTCTGGCAATATTTCGCCAAGTGTGCTCGGCGGTTGCCCACGCGCATTCTCTTGGAATTGTGCATCGGGATTTAAAGCCAGCCAATGTGATTGTTGGCCCGGATGGCGTTCCAAAGTTGTTGGACTTTGGCATCGCAAAAATTATCAATTCAGAAGTCAGCGCCGCGGACAGCGCGCAGACTTTGCCCGGCGATATTGGACCACTCACACCCATATACGCAAGTCCAGAGCAGTTGCGTGGCGAGCCGCTTGTGGCCAGCACGGATATTTATTCGTTGGGCGTGATTTTGTACGAGACATTGACGGAGCAACTTCCGTTTGATTTCACCAATTTGTCCTTTGACGAAATTCGCCGCAAGGCGTGCGAGTCCGAACCACCATTGCCAAGCAACGCATGCGCAAAGACAAGCGTGTCGGTTGGCGAGACCCACAAGCCTGGCGAGTTGGGCAAAACCACAATTCCCGAGGGCAGTAAAGACAAGTTGCGCCGCCGATTGCGCGGCGACATTGACAATATTGTGTTGATGGCCATGCGCAAAGAGCCAGGGCGTCGTTACGCCACAGTGGACGCGCTGATTGCGGATTTAGACGCACATGCGGCCGACATGACGGTTTCGGCGCGGCCCAACAGCACCAGTTACCGCGCGCAAAAGTGGGCGCATCGCAACAAATCTATTCTGGCGGTGGGAATGAGCGCGGCCATTGTGTTGGGAATTAGTTGGGCGATCTTTGCGGGATTGGCCAGGAATGCCCAAAAGCAGATTGACGAAAATCGCAAGGCTGTGAATCAACGGGTGGTTGATCTTGGAACTGGGGATTCATTTTTAAAATCGCCAGAAAAATCTTTGATGGCGCTTGGTGAGCAGGAGAAAATTTATAGATCTGATTTGCAAAAAAATTCAAAGAACTCCACTGTCCTGCGCCTGCTGGCGGCTAATTTACAGCGGCAGGTTGCGCTTCACAATGATTCCAAAAACATCAAAGATGGGTTGCGTGTTTCAGGCGAATATCTTGCTCTTACAAATCAACTGTACGCCCTCACTCAAAAGAGCGATGATCAAATTAAAGTGACTCGGGCTCTGCAAAGTCGCGGCGATATTTTATTTGCCGGCAAAGAGTTTGTCGAAGCCAAAAAAATGTACGAGGAGAGCTTGCGCGCTCGCGAACAAATTTTAAAGGACAAGCCCGATGATTTAGACGCCGCGCGCGCGGTTGGATTGGCCATCGTCCGCATGCGGGAACTCTCCATCGAAGAGGGCAACCTTGAGGCGAACTTGAATTACTCCACTCGTTTGGTGAATGTACGTTCTAAAAATTTAAAGCAAGCCAAGGGTGGTGACACATCCAAGGTGGAATATGACTGGTTGTTGGCATGTCTTTGGCATGCGGAAGATCTGCGCAATCTGGACCGTCTTGACGAAGCACAAGCCCAAATGACGCAATATCTTGCCATGGCAAATGCCAGGGCTCAGAGTGGTGATTCAGCTCGAAAACAAGATGAATTGAGTTGGGGCGAGGGATTGCTTTGTAAAATTTATCTTGACAAACAAGACTGGAAAAATGCAATGGCCAGCGCCAACCGAATGTGCAAGGCGGCGCGTCAAAGCGTGGAGTTGTCCAATGCGCTGAGCGCTTCATTGAATACGTTCATTGAAGCCGGAGTCATGAAATCGCGGATCATGCTTGAAACCCAGGATGCCGAGGGCGCGCTTGACTTGATTGACTCAACTGTGTTAAGCGCCAAAAATTATCGGAAAAATTCAAATGTGCAAATTACTGGAGTCGCGCTTTCCGATGAATTTCAGTTGATGATGAACGCAAATAAAATTTGGGCATTGCGTTTGTTGGGGCGCATCGATGAGACTCGTCTTGTGGCCCAAGAAACCCTGGCGCTGACCGCAAGGCCAGAAGAGGGCGCGAGTTGGTACGCCGCAATCTCAACTGCATACTCGCAGATCGCCCTTGTCACGAACGATCCAGTAGAGGCACTGAGATTGTCGCGCCTCGGTGTTGAGTTTGCCCAGAAGACCAAGGACTTGATGTTGGAAATAGAATCGCGTGAAATACTGGTTGAGGTATTGAAAAAAATTGGCCCCGCGCAAGAATTGAAGTTGGAAATTGCGAATATCAACAAAGTTTCCACGCAAATCAAGCGACCGCGCGTTGACGCAATCATGAAAAAAATTCTAGGCGTCGCCACTTCCGAGGCGCCCAAAAACAACACCCCAGCCGGCTCGCCCAAAGGCACACATGCGCCACCAGTGCCGCCACCAGCGGCAGAAGAAATTCCTTCAGAGCCAGTTCGGCCTCCAGTAGAGGTTCCCAAGCGGCCAAATGGCATGATTTTGAGCCAATGGACGCAATAATTTTGCGCTTTGGCTTTGGAATAGGCGCGCTGTAGCAAAATGCAATTGATTTTAGGAATTGGTTTATGTCATAATCAAACTTCACCGATTCTTGATCGGTTCATTTATTTATGGCAAAGAACACTCGAACTTTAGACGCCTATCTTGACGCCTGGGAATCCAAGCGCATGAGTGGTGGTCGTGCATTGACCGAGGCCGAGCATGCCGTGGTGCTGGAGGTTGGTGAATTGGTGGCGCGCTTGCGTTTGCCATCCGACGTTTCCCCCGAGTTGGTGGACATTTTGCGACGCCATCAAAATGACGCCGCGGGCGCGTTGCAAATATTGGCCGAACGATTTGAAACCAGCGCCATTGAATTGGATCTGTATCGACGCAGTTGGCGCGATGTGCACGACGCCGCCTTTGAACGACTATTGCAATTGCGTATGTCGGCCATGAAAGCGCGCGACGCAAGCGATGAAAAGATTCAACTTTTCAAAGCGGAAATTTGCTCATGGCGCGACCAACTCGCGCGTACGCGCAGGGAGCGAGAGCAAAGCCGGGCCGATCGCGCGCGACGTGCGGCGGAGGATCAGCTTCGCATTGAAGCACAAAAGCAAGAGGAGTTTGAGGCTCGCTCGCGCGCCGAAGTTGAAGCGCGCTTGGCGCATGAGCAAAAAGTGGCGGAGCAAAATGCAATCCAAGAAGCCCATCTTGCCGCCCGCGCGCAACGACTGGAGTCGATGAAATCCACTCACGCCGCCTCGATCACTCAATTGCAAAGTGAGATTCAACTGGCGCAAGAGGAGCGCCAAGGCTCCCAGAAAACTCTGCGCGAAATTGAGGAGCGAATTGATCAAGCGGAGCAAATGCATCATCAAGTTTCCGAAGCGCGCGGGGCGGCCGATCAGGTTCGAGCGCAAGCCGTGCAGTCCAAGGAAAATGCGAATCAATTGCGAAACGCCTCTGAAAGCGCCACATGCGAGGCCAAGCGCCTGATGCAAGAGGCGGAGCAATTTCGCGCCACCGCCGCGGCGTCAAAGGCCCACGCCGAGTCAATGCGCGCCGCCGCGCAAACCGATCGCGAGGCCGCGCAAGAAGCCGAGAGCCGCTGGATGCGCGATCAAATTGTGGCCAAGGAAGCGCACGAGCGATGCGAAGCAACCCGCTCCATTGTGACCGAAGCACAACAACGCGCCGAGCGCGCGCAAATTTTGGCGCGGGAATCCGAGAGCAGGTCAACACGATTTGAGGAGGCCGTGCGATTGGCCACTGAGCAAGCGTTGCAAGAGCGCGCGCTTGTGCAAACCATGATTGATCGCGTGGAGCGTGAGCGGGCTTCCGTGGAGGAGGCGCGTGAACGCGCGAATGAGGAGCGCATCGCCGCGGACTCCGCGCAACGGCGCGCCAATGAACAACGAGTGGTCGCCGAAGAAGCGGCGCGGCGCGCTGATATTGAACGCATCGCGGCCGAACAGGCATTTGCCCGAGCCGATACCGCCGCGGCGCGCGAGCGTGAGCTGATTGAAAATGTGGAGAAGCAACGCGAGTTGGCGGTGGAGGCCATGCGCCGCGCGGATGAATTGTTGGTCACGGCGAAATCGGCAGGAGATCAGGCCAGCATCGCGCGCGCCGAACTTGGGCAAGCCATCGCAATGCTTGAACGCGATCGCAATGCTGAAATTGAAGCTCGCGCCGGCGCCGATAGGGAGCGAACCGTCGCCATAGAAGCCGAGCGCAGTGCGCGGCGCGAACGTGATACGGTGGAGATTGCGAACAGCCGGTTATACAAGGAAATTGAAGCCATTCGCGAAGCGGATGCGCAAGCTGAAACCGCGTTCGCCCAGGCGCGAGAAGCCACGGCGTTGAGCCAAGAAAAGCAACGTCAAGCCAGCGAGGCGCAGGCGCGGATGGAAAAATTACTGGCCGAAGCGGAGTTGGCCCAAACCGAAGCCGCGCGGTTGGAGCAAGAAGTTGAGCGAGTGGAACGCGACCTTGATCGTCGCCGTGCCATGGCCAAGGAGCAGGCCAATCGGTTGCGCGAAAGAAGCGATGCGTGTGAGCGCTTGCGCCATGCCGTGGACGCCGCCGAAAAATCATTGAAGTTGGAATTGGAGGCCATGTCTTTGGAGGAGCAAGCCGTGCGCGAAGGCGCGGCCGCCACTGAAACATTGGAACGACTTGGACGCTCGTTGAGCGAGGCGCAAAATGCGGCCAATCAAATTCAACAACAACGAATTGCTGTTCAAGCGGAGCATGAACTATTAGCCGATCAAGAAGCCATAGCGTTGCGCCGACAAGTGGAACTGGATCAAGAGTTGACGCAACGCGTGGACAGCGCGCGCAAGCGTGAGCAAGAGGCCCGCCAACGCGCTGGCCAACTTCGCAGTGAACTGCATGACATGTCGCACAATACTGTTGAACCTAAAATCGCTTGATGGGCTGGACTCAATTCGGCCGGTATTTCAAGCGATCGCCTCGATTGTAAAAACCTTCATACATGCATGGTTTTACAACGTTTTTCCTCGCGCCTGGTACTGCGTGAATTCTCCACTTTTGCAAATCATCAAGTCAGCATCTTTGGTCTAATCTAGCCTTATGAATATTCGCTTTCACCGCAGTCTTCTTGGGCAATTTATTGTTTTTGGAATTGTGCCATTTATTGCTGTGGCCGTGCTGAGCGCGGCGGTTGGCGGAACACGAATTGCAACCTTGCTACGCGGCCTTGGTGAAGAGGAAGTGCTTGTGGATGCTCGAGGCATTGCCGCCAACATCAATGATCAAAATAATTCTGCGATTGATTTGGCACATATTTTGGCCAGCGCCGCTGAGAATGCGTTCTTTGGCAAGCGCGAAGAAAGCATGACGTTCACCCGCCAAGTCTTGGAGAAATCGCCTGATTTTTATGGAGTGCATTATTGCTACGAACCCAACGCCGATGGAAAAGATTCTTTGTATCTCAAGGCCAACTCCGCGGCGAATGCGCCAACCAAAGGCCCCGACGCGCATGGTGTTGCGGGCGCGTCATTGCCCGCGGCGGCCATTGACTCCAACGGTAGATTTATTCCGTATTGGTTTCGCGACTCATCCCAAGGCGACAAGATTGCGCTGAAACCGTTGGCTGAATTTGAAAATACCTGGTACCAAGGTCCACTGCGAAATTGGCGCGACCGCAAAAGCCGTGACGCCACTTTGACCGAGCCCTACACCTATGAGGGCACCATGATGACCGAGTGCACTGTGCCTGTTGTGATTGATGGAAAATTCGCGGGAACAACCGGTGTGGATCGCGCGCTTACGGGCATTCAGGTCGCGCTTCAGAACTTGGCCAACGAATCTGGCAACAATGTTTTTCTAATTTCAAGCGGCGGAAAATTTATCGGTGCAGTTTCTCCCTTGGATGAGAGCGGCAAGCCTTTGACCGACTTTTCAGATTTAAAAACCAAGTCAGTGGCCACCACTACATGGGGTGCAATCTTCCAGCCACTGCTTGAGGTGAAAGATTCCAAGGCCGTGTGGATGGAAGATCCCATGAGCAAAAGCGAAACTATTTTCGCCGTCGCCCAAATTCCGTCTGGTCATTGGACCGTCTTGGTGGAGGTTCCACCGGGAACCATTCAAGCCACGATCGCCAATTTTGTGTGGACCAATTCATTGGTGGAAGGCGCCGGCATTATTGTTGTCGCGCTTCTTCTTATGCGATTGGCCAAGCGTCTTGCGGGCAAAATTAAAAACGCCGCCGCCGCCGCCGCGTTTGTGGCGCAGGGTGATCTAAGTCGTCGCTACGCGGATCCAAACAATCTGGATGAGTCCGGTCAACTTTTGGAATCCATGGATGTCATGGGTCAACGTCTTTCGAGTTTGGTTGGAAAAGTTCGCGAAGCCACCATCACTATCACAGGCACCGCCAATGAAATGACCGCGGCCAGCCGTCAACAGGACGAAGTGGCGCAATCATTTGGCGCAAGTTCCAGTGAAATTGCCGCGGCTATTCGCCAAATTTCAACAACAGGCGCTGAATTGTTCCGCACCATGGAAACCGTTTCATCCGGCGCCAAGGAATCCGCGCGCTTGGCCAGCGAAGGTCGCACGGACTTGCAAGACATGGGCGTGACCATGAACGCGCTTGCCACGGCCACCGGTGATATTTCTGGCCGCTTGTCCGCCATCAATGAGAAGGCGTCCAACATCAACGCGATTGTGATTGCCATTACCAAAGTCGCGGATCAAACTAATTTGCTTTCGGTGAACGCGGCGATTGAGGCGGAAAAAGCCGGCGAAAGCGGCAAGGGTTTCTTGGTGGTCGCGCGTGAAATCCGCCGACTCGCGGATCAGACCGCGTCGGCAACGCTGGACATTGAACGCATGGTTGAGCAAATGCAGACCGCGGTGTCTGGCGGCGTGATGGAAATGGATCGCTTCGCCGATCAAGTGCGCCGCGGTGTTGGACAAGTGAAAACCATTGGACAGCGGCTTGCGGGCGTGATTCAAGGCGTAGGCGAAATTGACGGACAATTTGGCGAGGTGACCACCGGCATGCAAAGCCAAGTGCAAGGCGCGGAGCAAATTCGCCAAAGCATGGATGGTTTGTCAGGCAACGCGTCGCGCGCGCGTGACGCCACCAAGGAATTTTCAGAGGCCGCGCAGTCTTTGCTTCAATCCATTAGTTCGTTGCGCGAGGCCGTGGCGCTGTTTCGCCTTGCGGATCACAACAAGCGCTGACACCAATCCGCCGCATGATTTGATTGTGTTTGTAACGCGGTGCGCAAGCAATGCTCTTTGATTCTGTCCAGCTTGAATGTGCGCGCAGGCGTCATCAAGTTTGAAACAGCGTGTAGCCCTTGGATTGCAATTCCATCACGCGCAACCAACCGTCGGTGTCCACTTTCACTGAAGGTAAAAGATCGGCGTTGCCCACGCCTAAATCCTTCATGCGTCCGCCGCATACTTCAATGTCTGCGCCGGATTTCTGAAGATCACCCACCAAACTTTTCCATGGATTACCAGTGGTGGTTCCCATGACGCGGTTAAACGCCGCGTCGTTCAACGCCAGCACCAGCGCTGGACCATCGAAAACAAATATCAAACTCACTTGCTTGGCGCCAGCGGCTTTCGCCTGCGCAATGGCGTCGCGCCAATCTGCAATGCCATAAAAAATCACGTCGGCGCCAGGGCGGCGGTTGGCGTAGACCACAGTCTGCCACTTGTCCATTTTTGTATTGATGTCGGCCGTGATCGCGGGCGCGGGCGTGAGCCGCGTGGCGGGCGCGCCAGCGAAAGGTTGCGTTGCGGAAGCACAACTCATTGCGGCAATCGAGCTGACAACGGTGAGGCATGTGGTTCGAATCATAATTCAAGCATAATCACATTTGAATTTCATGGCGTGGTGGCGAAGAAACTAAAAATGCGTCAGAATGCGAACATGCAACCCGTAGTCCAAGTGGAGTCGGCGATCGAGTCAATTCCGCCAATGCACCCACTCTTTCACGCCGTGATTTGGTTGCTTGCCGTGTATTGCACGGTGCTCGGCGTGAAACTATTTCTAAAGACCAAAGGGGATTCCCGCGGTTTGGGTTTGGGTTTGCTTGTCGCCGTGCTGGGCTGGGCTTGCATCGCCGCGGGTTGGGAATATGTCCTCAGCATTGTCATTCAAAATCCTAATGAAACAAGCACTCTCAGTGTTCCTGTTTTTAGAACAACTATGGAGTTTGGATTGTTGATAGCGCTGGTCAGTTTCGCGCTGGTGGTGTTAAGCAATGTCTGTATCACGCTTCAAGGCGGAGATTTAATCCGCCTGCAAAAAGCGTTATTGCGATTTGGTCTTTGGGTTCTTGGGCTTTCCATTATTTATCAAGTGCACTTTGCGGGGCAATATTCAATCAAAACCTTGGTGATTGGCGTCGGTGGCGCGTTGGTGTTTGTGGTGGGTCTTGGTTTGCAACGCACGCTCACCAATCTTTTCTCTGGTTTCGACCTGCAGGCCGATCACGTGTTTAAAAAAGGCGACATGGTGCAAATTGGTATTGGCGGTCCTGAAGGAGAAGTGTGGGACACCAGTTTGCGCTCCACGCGCGTTCACACGCTTGATGGACAAATGTTGATCGTGGCCAACGGCGAGTTGCTGTTAAAAGAAGTTTTGAATTTGGATCAACCAACGCGCGCCTTGCGCGTGCGGCGCACTGTTGGCATTTCCTACACCACGCCGCCCATGCGCGCCAAGGATGTCATGTTGCAAGTGTTGCGGCAAGATTCCGCGGTGTTGAAATCGCCCGCGCCTGCTGTGTTTGTATTGAATTATGGCGATTCTTCAATCAATTATGAATTGCGTTTTTGGGTGCCAGATCGACGCGTCTTGGATGATATTGTGGACAGCGTGCTCAGCAGAGTGTGGTATGCGTTGCGCGAAAGTGATATTGAGATTCCATTCCCACTGCGAACCATTCGCATGGTGGACATGAAAGCCGACGCCGAGCACGTGGCGGTGATTGAGGAACGTGTTGCCAAAATGGAACAAATCGTGGCCAAATGCCCTTTATTTGATGAGGCGCATATGGGCAGTTTGGAGCGACGCGAACTCGCGCGTGACGCGCAAGAAATCGATCTACAGCCTGGAGAACTTGCCGTGCGTCAAGGCGAAGTGAGCGACCACATGTATCTCATCGTGCGCGGCTCAGTTTGTGTGGTGCTCAAGGGCAAGGATCCGATCGAAGTTCACGCTCCACATTGGTTTGGCGAAATGGCGTTGCTGTTGAATCAACCGCGCTCTGCGGATGTGATGGCGGGCCAGAGCGGCGTAACGCTGTTGCGATTTGCAAAGACAAGCGTGTTGCCAGTGTTGAAGCGGCGGCCGGAATTTGCCAAGGAACTGCGTCAGATTTCAGATGAGAGGCGTATCGCCTCTGGCTTGCAGGACGAGACACAACGTATTCTTTCATTCAAGGAACGCGTGGCAGGGTTGGCGAAAAGAATCATCGTTTCGCTTCAACCGTGGTGATTGTCGCCATGTGTTGATGGATACACCGATCAACACATGGTCACGTATCCAGCATCACTGCGACTTGAGGTGCTGGGCAAATGGATCTTGAAACTCAAATGGAATCGTGCGCGACCCCTCGTCGCCAGGAAGCAGAACTAAAATATCAGGGCGTTTGCCGGAAAATTCGGCGGGAATTTCAAAGCTCCATACGGTCGTTATCGCCAACATGGGATCTTGTTGCATGGAGGACAAACGATTTTGTCCCTTGATTCGCACGCCGGAAAAATCCAGCAGAAGCTCTGGAACCAAGGTGTTCTCCGGAGCTTTTGTGATTTCAACCGTGAACACATTGGATGTGTGGGAGTTGAATTCCGTCAGTCGTATGCCACGTTTACTTAAAGCCGAGCCAAGCAACTCCTTGGATTGGAATAATTTTTCGGCGTCGGGAATCAGATTGCTCTTGTCCGTTCCAGTTCCAATGCGAATTTTACAGTCTGCTGGAATCGTATCCGTGGGCAACACCTTGACCATAAACAAGCCATCCGGACGTGGCTTGCTGGAATAGAAAGGCTTGCCATTGCCATCAAGCAGAAACAGCGTTGGCGCCAATCCTTTTTTATCGGCCGAATAAATAAATTGCAAATTGAAACGTTGTTGCTCGCCCAACTCAGAAAGTTTGAAGCCCTTCCCTTGCAATAAACTGCTTTGAGCAATTTTATTTTTTTCCCTGGATTCAGGTGGAATTCGTATCACGCTCTTTCCAAGTTTCAGCTCAAGCATTCCATTTATTTTGGTGATGTCGGAAACCGCGCTTGTTGGTTCGGTTTCCAAGGCAAGAGAAAATGCCAAAGTGTCGCCACATTTTGTGGGATCACTGCTCGCCTCGCGCCACGCCGCATGATTGGAGTCTGGCAAAATCGCATGCAGGTTCACGGCATTTCCCGCCGCATTGAAAGCATCAAGCGAAGTTAAACGGAATGATTTAGCGAAGAGCCCGCGTTCTCCATTCCAGCAGAGCTGGGTGGTCGCTTTCACTTCCCCTTGCTCTGGGGTGTATGCCAGGAATAGTTGCACACCACTTGGAGACTTTGAAGCGAGATGATTTGCAATGATGATGGTTGTTGGCGCGGGAGCGAGCGCAAGGGCGCCAAGCGCAACTCCAAACCACGCATACTGTGAAAGGTTGAATCGCATTGATCCATTCTACCTTCGATACATTTGAACAAGCATGATGCGTCAACGATTCATTCGCTGTTTGGTTCGCAAAAAACAACAACCGCGGCGAAACGCCACGGCTGTTGTGAAAATTTAAATCTGAAGTTAGGCTCGTCGACGACGGCTGACCAGACCAGCAAGTCCAAGCAGGGCAAACGCGCCTGGAGCAGGAACATAACCAATCGTCAGTGATTCGGCGGCGGAGAATGTGGCGCCAGTTGATCCAATGTGACTCAACTCAAGCGAAGTAATGCTTACGTCAGTGGTAATAAAACCACTGAACGTAGTTTGTGAGGAGATGGATCGAATAAAAGTTGTTCCATCGCTCAACTTAATCTTCATAAGACCGCTCTTATACGCGCCCGTGAGGTCAACATAATGGAATAGACCGCCAACGCCGTAGACATTGCCGGATGAGAAGTCGAATTTGAGAGTGCCCGAGGATGATAAAGTTTGAACAACACCAGCTTGAGCAAGAACGCCAAGGGCAGAGGATGCTTTCCAAGCATAATCGCCCGTTCCTCCCGTGAAGGAAGCGGCGGGTCCAGAATAAGATTCAAATGTTTGGTTAAAACTTGCCAAGGAACTTTCTGACAACCCTGCGTTAAAAACTTGGGCGTTATCAAAAACTAAAACACTGGCAAACGAAGTGGCGCAAATAAAAGTAGATACTGTGGCGACGAAAAGGAACGTGCGCATAGTGGAACTCCAAACGGTTGATCGAATTTTTTGAGTGAGGGAACGAAAAGGGAACGTAAGAAACTAATAAGGAAAGTGCTTAAAACATGCCACTAAATCAATAGTCAGCAATTTTTAGTTCACATATTTCGATATATGTTGGTAAATCGAATGTAAAAAAGCCATAAATGACAGAAGTTATTGGACAAACTTGATTTTTCCTAAAATTACCCACATTGGATCGTTTCGAGCCGGAGTTTCAATTTTAAACATTTGATTCGCAAATCAAGTGTGCTCTATCTTCAATCGCTCCATGTTGGCAAACGCACAAACCGCTTCACAATCACTCGTGACATTGAGGCATTTGGTCGCAGATGTTTTTACAAGACGGATTGAGCCTAAAGAAATTGATATGCAAGGTGGGCGAATTGTCGCACTGCGGTCAGCAAGTGGGGATGTGGAGGACGGGATTTTAATTCCGGGTTTGATTGACGCGCATGTGCATATTGAAAGCAGTATGTTGCCGCCAAGTGAGTTTGCGCGTGTTGCTGTGCGCCATGGCACCGTGGGCACGGTCAGTGACCCGCATGAGATCGCCAATGTTTTAGGCGTGGCTGGAATTGAATTCATGTTGAGTGACGCGCGGCGAAGAACATTTCAATTTTGTTTTGGATGTCCTTCATGTGTGCCGGCCACAGCATTTGAAAGTTCTGGCGCCACCATTGATGCGCGACAAGTTACGGACATATTAAAGCGCCCCGACATTCACTACTTAAGCGAAATGATGAATTGGCCTGGAGTGTTACATGGCGATCCGGAAGTGTTCGCAAAGATTGCCGCGGCCAAGGCGCTTGGAAAGCCAGTGGATGGGCACGCGCCGCAACTCATGGGCGCGGACGCCGCAAAATATATTGCCGCCGGCATTTCCACCGATCATGAATGTGTCACTTTGGAAGAAGCGCGTGGCAAGGCGCGCCTAGGCATGAAGATTTTAATTCGCGAAGGTTCGGCGGCGCGAAACTTTG
>Ga0114971_10002031_pt1 | contig 13913 bp, 14 predicted proteins | sample M_140625_MF_Meta_FD_87320 | JGI IMG/M metagenome (GOLD analysis project Ga0114971, IMG submission 87320) | Freshwater microbial communities from Lake Montjoie, Canada to study carbon cycling - M_140625_MF_MetaG | ecosystem: Environmental > Aquatic > Freshwater > Lake | place: Lake Montjoie... | reverse complement strand
CGATGATGGGCTGGATCGCGTGGCCTTCTATCCGGAGGGGTGGCACCTGCTGCTCCGCGACCGGCAGCGCGCCGTCGTCGCGGGTGACATCCTCGCCTGGCTGGCCGCGCCGGCCGCGCCGTTGCCCTCGGGTGCCGAGCGCGAAGGCGCGGCCTGGCTGGCGCGGCCGTGAGCGCGCCTTAGAGCGGGAGGCGTTGAGGCGGGAGCGCCGAAGGCGCTGAATCCCGCTCTAGCGCGCCGTCGCCGCGGCGATGGTGAAGCGCCCGACAGCCGCCTGATCGAGGCTGATACCGAAGCCCGGCCGGTCGGGCACCGCCAGCATGCCCGCCTTGGGCCGCGGTGCGTCGGGCAGCAGATGCGGCCAAAGCGGATCGCGTGCCGGATCGGCGAAGCATTCCACGCAGATGCCATGCGGGATGCCGGCCAGCATATGGGCGGCGATTTGCGGTTCCTCGTGATGCGCCATGCGCACATCGACCAGCGCGCAGGCCGCCGCGGCGCGGCGCCATTCGGTGATGCCACCGGCTTCCGAGGCGTCGAAGTTGACGATATCGACCGCGCCGGCATCCAGCAGCCGGCGAACCCCGCGGGCGGTGTATTCGCTCTGCCCGGCATTGATGGGGATACGGGTCGCGCGCCTTACCTCGGCCATGCCGCGGGCCTCATCGTACCAGTGGCAGGGCTCCTCGAACCAGGCGATCGGCAGATCCTCGATCAGCCGGGCGAAGCGGATCGCCTCGGCCGTGCTCCAGCCGCGATTGGCATCGACGGAGATCATGAAGCCAGGTCCCGCGCCATCGACCGCGGCGCGCACCCGTGCGGCATCCGCCTCGGCCGCGAGACCGCCGACCTTCACCTTGCAGCCACCCATGCCCCAGTCGCGCAGCTGCGCCATTTCCTTGGCAAGATCGAGCAGCGTCTTGCCTTCAGCGTAGTAGCCGCCGATCGAAATAATCGGCATCTCGGTGCGGCTGCCCCCCAGCAGCTGGCGCACTGAAAGGCCGGCCCGCTTGCCCAGCAGGTCCCAGATCGCGGTATCGACGCAGGCGATGGCTTCCATCGCCAGCTTGCGGTCGCGGTTGGGAATGGCGATCGCCTGCGCCTTCTCCCAGATCCGCTCATAGGCGATGGCGTCCTCGCCGATGATCAGCGGCGCGATCTCCTCGGTGATGATGCGCACGATCTCGCGCCCATGCTCCCGGTTGTCGCCATTGTAGACCTCGCTCACCAGCCCGTCGGTGGTGGCGATGCGCGTGATGACGGCGCAGCGCGTGGTCATGGCATAGACGCTGCCGGCGAAGCGCCGCGGCAGCGGAATCTCGATGGCGATCGCCTCGATCCGTTCGATCCGCATGGCGCTTTCCCCCCTGTGTCGGCTGGCCTAGCTTCACCGAAGCAGGAGAAACAGCAAGGGGAGGCAGGCATGGCCGAGGCGCCGACGGTGCGGGAGCGGCTGAAGGAGCCGCCTTCGCCGAAGCTGGTCGAGAGCTATTACCGCCCGGCCGTGGCCCGCGCCCAGCGGGCGGTCTTCGGGCATGAAATGTGGGCCCATTGCGCGCATGCGCTGATGCTGGAACGCCAGGGCATCGTCGCCCGCCCCCCGCTCACCGCCTGCCTGCGGGAGGTGCTCGCCCTGGCCGAGGCCGGTCCGGCGGCGGTGCCGGTCGATTTCAGCCAGGAGGATCTCTACTCCTATGTCGAGAAGCGGATTATCGGCGCGCTGGGCGCTGAGGTCGGCGGGCGCCTGCACACCGGGCGCAGCCGCAACGACCTGAACGCGACCACCTGGCGCATGGCGCTGCGCGAGAGGCTGCTGGACGTGCTCGATGCGCTGGCAGCGTTGCGCGGCACGGCGCTGCGGCTGGCGCAGGAGCACGCCGGGACGGTGATGCCGGGCTATACCCATTCCCAGCACGCCCAGCCCATCACCTTCGGCTATTGGCTGCTGGCCGCCGCCGATGCGCTGGGGAGAGACCATACGCGCCTGGCCGGCGCGCTGGTCCATGCCGATCAGTGTCCGCTCGGCGCCGGGGCGCTGACGACCTCCGGCTTTCCACTGGATCGCGATTTCGCCGCGCGCCAGCTCGGCTTCCCGGCGCTGCTGGAAGTCGCCTACGACGCCGTCGCCTCCCGCGATGACGCGCTGGAGGCGGCCTCCGCCATGGCGATCCTCGCCAGCCTGCTCTCCCGCCTCGCAACCGATCTTATGGCCTGGAACACGGCCGAATATGCCTTCGTCGAATTGGCCGACCGGCACTGTGCCGTCTCCTCCATCATGCCGCAGAAGAAAAACCCGGCAGCGCTGGAACATATCCGCGCCGCCGCCGCGATGATCGGTGGGGCGCAGGCGGCGGCGCTGGCCTGCACCAAGAACACCCCCTTTGGCGATGTGAACGATGCGGTGACGGCGGTGAACGAGCCGGTGCTGGAGGCGGCCGAGCGCACCACCCGGGTGGTCCTGCTATTTGCTGAGGTGCTGGAGGCGCTGACCTTGCACCCCGTGCGGATGGCCCGCGCCGCCGCGGAAGGGTTCGGCAGCGCCACCGAGCTGGCCGATGCGATCGTGCGCGAGCGGGGCCTGTCGTTCCGGGTTGCCCATTCGGTCGTGGTCGGGGTGGTCCGGGCGGCGCTGGCGGCCGGCCAGCCGGCCGACGCCATCACCGCGGCCGATGTCGATGCCGCCGCCCAGTCCGTGCTGGGCGCGCCGCTTGGCTTGTCGTCCGAGGTGGTGGCCGAGGCCCTGGACCCGGCGGCGAATATCCGGGCACGCAACCTGCCCGGGGGGCCTGCGCCAGCCGAGATGGCGCGCATGATCGCGGCGCGCGAGGCCGGGCTGGCGGCGGCGCGCAGTGGGCTGGCGGCGGCGCGCGGGCGAATCGAGGCGGCCCGTACCGGCTGCCTTGCGGCTGCGGCGATTCTTGCCGGATGACGAAATGGATGACGAAAAAGCCATCGCCTCGCCAAGATTGCGCCATGGATCGGCATTAGATTTACATCTGAGGGCCCGCCCTTTCGGGCTCGGTTCCAGGAGATCATCTGTCATGACGTTTCGTCGTGTCGCCTTGCTGGCCGCGGCCTTGGGGCTGGCGGCGCTCACCCTGCCACAGGAGGCTGCCGCGCAAGGCGGCTGGCGTGGCGGCGGCGGTGGTGGCGGCTGGGCCGGCCGCCCGGCCGGTAATTGGGGCGGTGGTGGCTGGGCCGGTCGCCCCGGCGGCTATTGGGGCGGTGGCTGGGCTGGCCGCCCCGCCGGCTATTGGGGCGGCGGGCCGCGGGTTGGCGTCTATGTCGGCCCTGGTCCCGGCTGGGGATGGGGTGTGCCGTGGATTCCGCCGGTTGTGGTGGCGCCCCCGGCCTATTACGCGCCGCCCCCTTATTATCCGCCGCCGCCCGGCTATGCGCCGCCGGTAGGCTACGCGCCGCCGCCGCAGGGCTACGCCCCGCCTGCGCAATACGGCGCCCCGCAGGGCTACGCGGTCCCGCAAGGGTACGCAGGTCCGCAGGGCTACGCCGTGCCACAGACCGACACGCTGCCGAGCAAGTTCAACGGTGCCGGTGTGGTCGATGGCGGGCTGAAGTCACCCGTTCGCTAAAGCGGGATGCGTTGAGGCGGCATCGCCGAAGGCGCTGAATCCGGCGACCAGACAAACGTCAGAACAGAGTGCGTGCGCGAATGCGAACGCACCATGCTCTGACGCATCCCGCTCTGAAACAATATCCGTTCAGGTGGACGCACATGAACGCGATCTGCTTTAGAGCATGCTGCGTTCACATGCGTTCACGCAGCCCGCTCCAGCATGTGTTGGATCGCGCGATTCAGCGCCTTCGGCGATGCCGCCTCAACGCATCGCGCTCTAGCCATTGATTTGGCGGGCCGATTCACCCGACGCTTGGGTACCAAGCGTCGGGATCGGACCACTAGGAAATATCGATTCCAGAGCAGGCTCGGGTCTGATACCCACGATACGAAGCTTTTGAGGCGTGCCGAGCGCCCGAGAGGGCGCCGCGGCCAACGCCGCGCGTCTCAGGAAACCGGAGGTTTCCGCCCGACGCTTGAGGGCCGGAAAAAGCTCATACCGGCGGTCAAAGGATTTGGCCGCGGCTATCGGCCGCCGCCGCCAGCATCAGACAATGCGCCGCGCCGTGCGCGCGTTCGGCAAGCACCGTGAAGCCGGGCGGCGGTGCCGCGGGCACGGCGCCGTATTCCGCCACGACCAGCCCGCCGGCCGCCACCCAGCCGGCCTTGGTCAATGCAACAAGGGCGGCATCCACCGCCCCCGCGGCATAGGGAGGGTCAAGAAAGACGAGGTCGCAGGCCGCCATCGATTGCGGCGGACGCAGCGCATCGCCGGCGATCACCCGGCACTGCGCGGCCGCCTTGCAGCCGGCGATATTCGCCCGCAGCGCCGCCAGCGCCGCGGCATCGCGTTCCAGGAAGACCGTCGCGGCGGCCCCGCGCGACAGAGCCTCCAGCCCCATCGCCCCCGTGCCGGCGAAGGCGTCCAGCACCTGCGCGCCCGCCAACCGATCGCGCCCGCCCCAGGGCGCGTGCCAAAGCATGTCGAAGATCGCCTGGCGCATCCGCTCCGCGGTCGGCCGCGTGGTCGTGCCGGGCGGCGCTACCAGCGTCCGGCCCCGCCAGCGCCCAGCGATGATCCTCACATCCGATCCGGACGACCGCGTTTCGGCGCATCCAGGCCCAGCTGATCGCGCAAGACCTTGGCGTTCACCTCCTCGGCCGCGCCGCGCGGCAGGTTGCCGAGCTGAAAGGGGCCGTAGGCGGTGCGAATCAGCCGGTTCACTGCCAGGCCCAGATGCTGCATCACCCGCCGGATCTCGCGGTTCTTGCCCTCCTGCAAGGCAACCGTGAGCCAGGCATTGGCGCCCTGGCGGCTGTCCAGCCCGGCCTGGATCGGGCCGTAGCGCACCCCTTCCACCGTCAAGCCCTGGGCCAGGTTCGCCAGCGTCCGCTCATCCACCGCGCCATGGACGCGCACCCGGTAGCGGCGCAGCCAGCCATTCGCCGGCAGTTCCAACTGGCGCGCCAGGGCGCCGTCATTGGTCAGCAGCAGCAGCCCTTCTGACGTCAGGTCGAGCCGCCCGATCGAGACCAGCCGCGGCAGCCCCGCTGGCAGTTCCTCGAAGACCGTGGTGCGGCCGCGCTCATCGCGGTGCGTGGTCACCAGGCCGGCGGGCTTATGGTAGCGGAACAGGCGCGTGCGCTCCGGCGCCGCGACCGGGCGCCCGCCGACCGTCAGCACGTCGCCTGGTTGCACAAAGGTGGCGGGCGAGGACACCACCTGCCCGGCCAGCTTCACCTTGCCCTCGGCGATCAGCTTTTCCGCATCGCGGCGAGAGGCGATGCCGGCCCGTGCCAGATATTTGGCGATGCGCTCGCCGCGGCCGGCAGTCTCCTCCGGCGCGGCGAGATCCTCGGTCTCAGCCACGGCAGGCTTCGATGAAGCCACGGAAGATCAGCGGATCGCCGGGATCCACGGCGTATTCCGGGTGCCATTGCACGCCAAGCGCGAAGCGATAGCCGGGATGCTCCAGCCCCTCCACCACGCCATCGGGGGCCAGCGCATTCACCCGCGCGCCCGCGCCCGGCGTCGCCACGGCCTGATGATGCGCGCTGTTCACGGCCATGCGGGTGCGGCCGGTGATCCGATGCAGCAGCGTGTCCTCGGCGACCTCGATCTCATGTCCCGGGCCGGTGCGCGGCGTCGGCTGTTCATGCGCCAGCGCCTCGGCCACCGCGTCCGGAATGTGCTGGATCAGCGTGCCGCCAAAGGCGACCGCCAGCAGCTGCTGGCCACCACAGATGCCAAGCACCGGCAGGTCACGCCCCAGCGCGGCGCGCGTGACCGCCAGTTCGAAATCGGTCCGGCCGGGCTTGAGCGTAACCGTCGGGTGCACCGCCTCCTCGCCCCACAGCGCGGGATCGACATCGAAGGCCCCACCGGTGACCAGCACGCCGTCCAGCCGTTCGAGATAGGCCAGCGCCAGTTCGGGGTGATGCGGCAGCGCCACCGGCAAGCCGCCGGCCTCGATCACCGCGGCGAAGTAGTTCTGCCGCAGCGCGTACCAGGGCAGCTTGGACCAGCCGCCGGCCGGCTCCGAATCGAGGGTCAGACCGATGAGCGGGCGCTTCGACATGCTGCTTGCTAGACCCGGCCGCCCCGAAAGGACAAGCTCAGATGAAGGAGAGCGCCATGCCGGAGGCCATCGCGATCGCCCTGGAGGAAGCCCGCGCGGCCGCAGCCCGCGGCGAAGTGCCGGTCGGCTCCGTGATCACCGATGCCGCCGGCGCCGTCCTCGCCCGCGCCGGCAATGAGGTGGAGGCCCGCGCCGACCCCTCGGCGCATGCCGAACTGCTGGCATTGCGCGCCGCCGCCGCCGCACGGGGGACGAAATGGCTGGCCGATTGCACGCTGACGGTGACGCTGGAGCCCTGCCCGCTCTGTGCCCAGGCGGCCAGCCTGTTTCGGGTGAAGCGGCTGGTCTTCGGCGCCTATGACCCGAAATCGGGCGGGGTCGAGCACGGTGCGCGGATCTTCAGCGCCGCCTCCTGCCACCACCGCCCCGAAGTGATCGGCGGCCTGCGAGAGGGCGAATGCGCGGCGCTGCTGCGCGGGTTCTTCGCGGGGCTGCGTCAGCCTTGACGCGCGGGGCGGTCGGGCTCGGCAACCTCGCCAGGGGGCGGCTCATCCGGCAAGGCGGCGCCGGCCGGTGCGGCGCTGCCGGCGAGGCTGGCGCCAAGCAGGATGCGGCGAAGGAAGTCCGGCCAAGCGGCGGCGCGGCGATCCCGCCCCGTACCGCTGCCCTTCCCCACTCCGCTTTCACCCGCTTGCTGCGGCATTTTCCGGCCCTTTGCCTATAATGCCGATGTAGAGAGAAGTTGTGGCGCGAGTAGGGCGGCAATAATACCATTTGTTTCCAGGAGGTGGCATTTCCTTGGCAAGAGATAAATCTTTCGTGAACCAGTCTGCCCGCCCGATCGCACCCGCCGGCATTCCCCGGCGTGGCCTGCCCGGCCTGCTCCTCGCCGCGCCTGCCAACGCCGCCGAGCCGCCCGCAACCGCCCCTTGGCCGTCCCGGCCGGTCCGCATCCTGCTGGCCTATCCACCCGGCGGCAGCACGGATGTGCTGGCCCGCGCACTCGCCGAACGCCTGGCCACCGCCATCCCCGGCCCCGGCTTCGTGGTGGAGAACCGGCCCGGTGGGGCGGCCGTCGTCGGGACGCTGGCCGCGGCGCAAGCGGCGCCGGATGGCTACACGTTGGCGCTGGGCAACAACCAGACCCATGCCGCCAATGCCGCCATGGTGCCGAACCTGCCCTATCGGCCGGTCGAGGATTTCGCTCCCATTGGCCGGCTGGCGGCGGTGCATCACGCCCTGGTCGTGCCGGCCACGGCAACCACGGGCACGCTGGCCGCGCTGATCGCGCGTGGCCGGACGGCGCGGCTGACCTACGCCTCCTCCGGGATCGGCTCGGCCAGCCATGTGATCGCCGAAAGCCTGGTGCAGCGAGAGGGGCTGCAGGCGACGCATGTGCCCTATCGCGGCGGCGCCCAGGCGGTCACCGACACCATGGCCGGGACCGTCGATTTCTTCGTCTCGACCTGGCCGCAAGTGACGGCCCTGGTGCAGGAGGGGAAGCTGCGGGCGCTGGAGATCGGCGCCCCCGCGCGCCTTCCCGAAGCCCCAGTGGTACCGACGGCCGCCGAGGCCGGGGCGCCCTATCTGGCCGTCGATGCCTGGTTCGGGCTCTGGGCGCCGGCGGGCACGCCGGGGCCGATCCTCGATCGGCTGGCGACGGCGCTGCCGCCGATCCTGGGCGATCCCGCCTTCGCCGCCCGGCTGGGCCAGCTGGGCTATGCCCCGGCACCGCTCACCGGGCCGGCCTTTGCCGCCTTCCAGCAGGCCGAGGTCGCCCGCTGGCGCGAGCTGATCGCGCTGACCAAAATCCGCATTGAGGGATAGCGCCATGTGGACCCTGTTCCATTCGCCCGGCAGCTGCGCCATGGCCAGCTTTATCGCGCTGGAGGAAGCCGGCGCGCCCTATCGCGTGCAGCGGGTGAACTTCGCCGCCAGCGAGCAGCACGCGCCCGCCTATCGCGCGATCAACCCCAAGGGCCGGGTGCCCGCCCTGGCGACCGAGCGGGGTATCCTGACGGAGACGCCGGCGATCCTCGGCTTCATCGCCGAAAGCTGCCCCGTCGCCGGGCTGCTGCCCGTGGGCGACCCCTGGGCGGTGGCCCAGGCGCAGAGCTTCAACGCCTATCTCTGCGCAACCGTGCATGTGAACCACGCGCATGGCCGGCGCGCCGCGCGCTGGACCGATGACACGGCGGCGCAGGCGGCGCTGGCGGCCTATGTGCCGACCACCATGGCCGCGGCCTTCGCGCTGATCGAAGCGGGGATGCTGCAGGGCCCCTGGGTGCTGGGAGAGCGCTTTTCGGTCTGCGACCCCTACCTGTTCACCATCGCCTCCTGGCTGGAAGGGGATGGCGTGCCGCTCGCCTCCCTGCCCCGGGTCGCGGCGCATTTTGCGCGCATGCAGGAACGGCCGTCCGTACAAAAGGCCCTGGCCTTTACCGGCTGAAAGCCGCGGACGTTAGAGCATGCTGCGTTCACATGCGTTCACGCAGCCCGCTCTAGCATGTGTTGGATCGCGCGGTTCAGCGCCTTCGGCGATGCCGCCTCAACGCATCCCGCTCTAACGCTTGAGCGACCCTAGGATACCTCGGGTCAGCGCCCGGCCGATCTCCCGCGCCGCGCTTTTCGCCATGGCCTCGGCCGGGCTTTGCCGCTTGCCATCACCCATCAGGATGGACCCGAGAATGCCGCCCAGGCTGGAATCCGGGGCCGGGGCAGCGGCGCGGGTGCTGCGCGGCGCGGGCGGCGGGACGGGGAAGTTCCGCGTCGGCATCAGGATGCCGCCCCAGGGATCGTCGCTCCGCACCGGCGTGGGCCCGGACCGCTGCGGGCCGGTCGCGGCGGGGGAGAGAACCCGCCCGTTCAGCCGCTCAAAGGCGCTCTCGCGGTCGATGTCGATGTCGTAGTGGCCAGCAATGGGGCTTTTCGCCAGCAGTGCCTGGCGTTCCTCACGCGTGATGGCGCCGATCCGCCCGCGCGGCGGGGCGATGCGCGCCTGTTCCACCGGGCTCGGCGCCCCATCCTCCTGCAGGGTTGAGACCAGCGCCTCGCCGACCGCGAGCGTGGTGATCGCCTCCTCCACCCGCACCCGGGGGTTGGGGCGGAAGGTCTGCGCCGCCGCCTTCACCGCCTGCTGTTCCAGCGGCGTATAGGCCCGCAGCGCGTGCTGCACGCGGTTGCCGAGCTGGCCCAGCACCGCCGCTGGCAGGTCGAGCGGGTTCTGGGTGACGAAATACACGCCCACCCCCTTGGAGCGGATCAGCCGCACCACCTGTTCGACCTTGTCGACCAGCGCGCGCGGCGCCTCCTTGAACAACAGATGCGCCTCATCGAAGAAGAAGACGAGCTTCGGCTTGGGCAGGTCGCCGACCTCAGGCAATTCCTCGAACAGCTCGGCCAACAGCCACAGCAGGAAGGTGGCGTAGAGCCGGGGCGACTGCACCAGCTTATCGGCCGCCAGCACATTCACCGCGCCACGCCCGGCGGGGGTGACCAGCATCAGGTCCTGCAGCGCCAGGGCGGGTTCGCCGAAGAATTGCTCGCCGCCCTGCTGTTCCAGCACCAGCAGCCGGCGCTGGATGGTGCCCACGCTCTGCTTGCTCACCTGCCCGTAGCGGCTTTGCAACTCCGAGGCGCGGTCGCCGACATGGGTCAGGATGGCGCGGAGATCCTTGAAATCCAGCAGCAGCAAGCCTTCGTCATCGGCCAGCTTGAAGGCGATGTTGAGCACGCCTTCCTGGGTGTCGTTCAGCTCCAGCATGCGGGACAGCAACATCGGGCCCATCTCGGCCACGGTCGCGCGCAACCGGTGGCCCTGTTCCCCGAAGACATCCCAGAACACCACCGGGGAGGCTTCGTAGGCGAAATCGGCGATGCCCATCGCCGCCGCCCGCGCTTCGATCTTCGGGTTGGCGGTGCCGGGCTGGGAGATGCCGGCGAGGTCGCCCTTGATATCGGCGCAGAAGACCGGCACCCCGGCGCGGGAGAAAGCCTCCGCCAGCACCTGCAATGTTACCGTCTTGCCGGTGCCGGTGGCGCCGGCGATCAGCCCATGCCGGTTGGCCCGGGACAGCAGCAGACCGCAGGGGCTCTCCCCCTGGCCGATCAGGATACTTTCCGCCATCGCCGCCTCTCCCGCCGCCTTCTTTCCAGATATAGGGGTCTGGCCGATTCCCCGCCAAGGCTGCTCTACCCGGGTGCCTTTCGCTTGCCGGGGGCCGGGCAGATCGCTACACCATGGCCCAGCGCGCGGTGGGGTTCCCCTGCCGCGCGTCATCTGTCGCGCGACGGGCCTGATGGGCATGCCCGGCCGCGACACCCCGGACCCCGCATCCCGCGGCCGGCCCGGACCCTGACCGATTGAGGAGGTCCAAATGCCCAAGATGAAGACGAAGTCGTCGGTGAAGAAGCGTTTCAAGATCACCGCCACCGGCAAGGTGCTGGGCGGCCCGGGCAAGAAGCGGCACAACCTGTCCGCTCGCTCCTCCAAGGTGAAGCGGCAGAACACCGGCAATCAGGTGCTGCGCCACCAGGACGGCCTGACGGTCCAGCAATGGACGCCCTACGGGCTTGCTCGGTAAGGAGGCGGACCAATGGCACGTGTAAAGCGGGGCGTCACAGCGCACGCCCGTCATAAAAAAATCCTCAAGCTCGCCAAGGGCTATGTCGGCCGCTCCGGCTCGACCTTCCGCCCGGCGCTCGAGCGGGTTGAGAAGGCGCTGCAATACGCCTATCGCGACCGCCGCAACAAAAAGCGGGACTTCCGCGGCCTCTGGATCCAGCGGATCAATGCGGCGACGCGCGAACACGGGATGACCTATTCGCAGTTCATCTTCGGCGTGAAGAAGGCGGGCATCGAGCTGGACCGGAAGGTCATGGCGGCGATCGCCTTCGACGATCCCGCGAGCTTCGCGACGCTGGTCGAAAAGGCCCGCGCCGCCCGCGGGTGAACGGCCGTTCCGGATCGGCGATACGCGAGGGCCGCTCCCGGCAGGGCGCGGCCTTTCGCTTGTGGGGATGGGCGGATGAGCGAGGATCTGGCGGCGCTGGCCGCGGCAACCGAAGCGGCGCTGGCAGCGGCCGATGACCTGCGCGCCTGGGATGCGGTACGGGTCGGCGTCCTCGGCCGCAATGGCAGCCTGACCGCGCTGCTCAAGGGCCTGGGGCTGGTGCCGGCGGACCAGCGCAAGGACCGTGGCGCGGCGCTGAACCGGCTGAAGACCTCGCTGGAAGCGGCGATCGAGGCGCGGCGCGTGGCGCTGGACGGCGCCGCGCTGGATGCCCGGCTGCTGGCCGAAAAGCTGGATGTCTCCCTCCCCCCGCGCCCCGGCCTGCCGGGCGGTGAGGGCGGCATCCATCCGATCAGCCGTACCCTGGAAGAACTGACCGCGCTGTTCGGCGCCATGGGCTTCGCCGTCGCCGAGGGCCCGGATATCGAGAGCGACTGGCTGAACTTCTCCGCGCTCAATATCCCCGAACACCATCCGGCGCGGCAGGACCACGACACCTTCTACCTGCCTGCGGGGGCTGACGGTCGCCGCCCGGTGCTGCGCACCCACACCTCGCCGGTGCAGGCGCGCACCATGCTGGGGCAGGCGCCGCCGATCCGCGTCATCGTCCCCGGCCGCACCTACCGCGCCGACCACGACGCGACCCATTCGCCGATGTTCCACCAGGTCGAAGGCCTGGTGATCGACCGCGGCATCCATCTCGGCCACCTGAAGGGCTGCCTGGTCGATTTCCTGCGCGCCTTCTTCGGCATCGCTGGCCTGCCGGTGCGCTTCCGCGCCAGCTACTTCCCCTTCACCGAGCCCTCGATGGAGGTCGATATCGGCTGGAGCCGCAAAACCGGCGAACTCGGCAAGGGCGGCGATTGGCTGGAGATCCTCGGCAGTGGCATGGTGCATCCGCGCGTGCTGGCCAATTGCGGCATCGATCCGCGGGAATGGCAGGGCTTCGCCTTCGGCATGGGGATCGAGCGCATCACCATGCTGAAACACGGCATGCCGGATCTGCGCCCCTTCTACGACAGCGATATCCGCTGGCTGCGGCACTGGGCGACCAGCCCGCTGGCCCCGCCCTCCCTGGCCGAGGGGGTGTGAGATGAAGTTCACCCGCCGCTGGCTCGCCCGGCATCTTGACAGTGAGGCCTCGCTTGATGACCTCCTCGCCGCGCTGAACCGCATCGGCCTGGAAGTTGAAGGCGTCGAGGATCGCGCCGCCGCCCTTGGCGGCTTTCGCATCGCCCGCGTGGTGGAGGCGATGCAGCACCCCAACGCCGATCGGCTGCGGGCGCTGAAGGTCGATCCCGGCGACGGGCAGCTGCTGTCTGTCGTCTGCGGCGCGCCCAATGCGCGGGCGGGGATGCTGGGCGTGCTGGCGCTGCCCGGCGCCTTCATCCCCGGCACCGGCATCACCCTGAAGAAGGGCGAAATCCGCGGCGTGGCGTCGGAGGCGATGATGCTCTCGGCGCGGGAGATGGGCCTCGGCGACGATCATTCGGGCATCGTCGATTTGCCGGAGACCGCCCCGGTCGGGGAGAGCTATGTCCGCTGGGCCGGGCTCGACGATGCGGTCATTGAGATCAGCGTCACGCCCAATCGCGGCGATGCGCTGGGCGTCCATGGCATCGCCCGCGACCTTGCCGCCGCCGGGCTCGGCCGGCTGAAGCCACTGGATCGACCGGCAATCGCCGCCGCCTATCCGGCACCGCTGGCCTGGGAGATCGCCGACCCGCACGCCTGCCGCTGGGTGCTGGGGCGCGCCATCCGCGGGGTGCAGAACGGCCCCTCTCCGCAATGGCTGCAGGACCTGCTGACGGCGATCGGCCTTCGCCCGATCAACGCGCTGGTCGATGTGACCAACTACTTCACCTTCGGCCTCGGCCGGCCGCTGCATGTCTTCGACGTGGCCAAGGTGCACGGCCGGACGCTGACCCTGCGCATGGCCCGGCCGGGTGAGACGCTGCTGGCGCTGAACGGCAAGACCTATGCGCTGGGCGAGGAGGACGGCGTCATCGCCGACGCCGCCGGGCCGGAAGCGCTGGGCGGCATCATCGGCGGCGAGCCGTCCGGCTGCGACGAGACGACGACCGAGTGCTTCATCGAATGCGCGGTCTTCGACCCCGTGCGCATCGCCCGCTCTGGCCGCCGCCACGACATCCGCACCGATGCGCGCCAGCGCTTCGAACGCGGCGTCGATCAGGCGCTGCCACCAGCCGCGCTCGATCTGGCGACCGCCATGATGATCGAGCTTTGTGGTGGCGAGGCAAGCGAGGTGGCCGAGGCCGGCCAACCGGCCGCCTGGCAACGCGCGGCCAGCCTGCGCTTCGAACGCCTCGGCAGCTTTGGCGGCGCCGCGGTGCCGGCCGATGAGGCGGTGGCCGCGCTCGAACGCCTGGGCTTCACGGTGCAGGCCCGCGACGCTGTGCAGGTGACGGTGGCGGTGCCGCCCTGGCGCAATGACGTGGCGCAGCCGATCGCGCTCGATCAGGCGCCCGGGCTTGATGCCGCGCGCGCGGCGGCGGCGGCCGCCGGCTGCGCCGAGGTGGAAGCGGAATGCGACCTGATTGAGGAAGTGCTGCGGCTGCGCGGCCTGGATGCGGTGCCGCCGGTCTCCCTGCCGGTCGCCGGCATCATCCCGCCCGCCGCGCTGACGCCGAAACAGGCCCGGGCGGTGCTGGCGCGGCGCGTGCTCGCGGCGCGCGGGCTGCTGGATTGCGTCAGCTTCGCCTTCCTGGAAGCCAAGACGGCGGCGCT
>Ga0114971_10002029_pt1 | contig 13916 bp, 15 predicted proteins | sample M_140625_MF_Meta_FD_87320 | JGI IMG/M metagenome (GOLD analysis project Ga0114971, IMG submission 87320) | Freshwater microbial communities from Lake Montjoie, Canada to study carbon cycling - M_140625_MF_MetaG | ecosystem: Environmental > Aquatic > Freshwater > Lake | place: Lake Montjoie... | reverse complement strand
TCATCCAAGGGCACATAGGCATGCCCATAGCGGCGAATGCCACGCTTGTCCACCAAGGCTTTGGAGAACGCCTGCCCCAAAGTAATGCCCACATCCTCCACCGTGTGGTGCCCATCGATGTGCAAATCCCCTTGGGCCTGAATGTCCAAGTCAATCAGTCCGTGGCGTGCAATTTGATCGAGCATGTGGTCAAAAAATCCAATGCCGGTATTCAAATTGGACACGCCCGTGCCGTCCAAATTGATCTTGACCTCAATCAAAGTTTCGGCCGTTTGTCGAGTGACTTGCGCTGTTCTGGGTGTGCTCATGGTTGATTATTTTAAAGCAGTCTGTCCACTTGGGGCATACTTTTTTCTCAAGCATGCGCTTTGGACAAACGGCCAAGTGCCTGGATCACTGCGTCGTTCTCAGCGGGCGTGCCCACCGTCAGGCGCAAGCAAGCGCACAAAACAGGATGCATTTTGGAGACGTTTTTAAGCAAAATGCCCTCTTCTTTCAAACGCTCAAACACACTTTGCGCCAACTCGTCTCCCGTTTTCTCAGAGGCAAAGGCCACTCTCAGCAGCATCATATTGGCTTGACTGCTGTAGGGTACGAGACCATAGAGGGCTTGAAGGGATTTAAAAAGCCGCTCGCGCTCAGAGATGATCACCCGGGCTTGCGCTTCAAAGACCTCTTGGTGCTCCAACGCAAAGGAGGCACACGCAGCGTTCAAAACACTCACGTTGTAAGGGGGTCTGACCTTGTTGATCTCTTCTACCCAAGGGGTTTGGGCGATCAAGTAGCCCAAACGCGCACCGGCCAATCCAAACTTAGACAAAGTGCGCATCAAAATGACTTGGGCATTGGCTCCTGGGTCTTCTCGCATGCGGCTCAACCACGTGTCCCCAGAAAACGGCGAGTAGGCTTCATCCAAGACCACCACCCCAGCATAACGGCTGACCAGCGCAATGATCTGCTCAATCCCCAAAGGGTCCCATAGGTTGGCTGTGGGGTTGTTGGGGTAAGCCAAATACACGATGTGCGGTTGGTGCTCCTCAATGGCTTGCAGCATCTTTGGCACATCCAGCTCAAAGTCCTCTCTCAAAGGCACACCCACGAATTGAAGGCCCATCAATTTGGCACTCATGGCATACATCACAAACCCGGGCTCGGGTGCCAAGACCTTGGCACCCGGCGCCATGCAAGCAAGAGACAACAAAGAGATCAACTCGTCCGATCCGTTTCCCAGCATCAAGTCATGTCCTTGGGGCAAATCGACATAGGCACACAACTGCGCCCTCAAGTCTTCAACAATGGTGCCTGGGTAACGGTTGAGCTCCAAGGCGCCTAGTTTTTGTCCCAAAGAGGTTTGCAACTCGGGGGGGAGCGTAAAAGGATTCTCCATCGCGTCCAATTTGATCATCCCGTGAGAGGACTGCACATGGTAGGCGGACAAGGCTTTGACGTCCTCTCGGATACAACGCAAATCGGGCAGGCCTGGCTTTGAATTCATGGTGTGCTGGAAATTAAAATTTGAAGGGCTCTTAAGTCGGGGACTGCAACTGCTTTAAAAGCGCCAAGTCCTCTGGTCCTAAGCCGAGAGTTTCCTCTTGAAGTCTCATCTCGGCCGCTTTGGCATGCGCGCTCAAACCCTCTCCATGGGCCAAGACGCTGGCAATTCGACCTAAATGCTGCGCACCTTTTGCACTCACTTCAATCAAACTGCTGCGCTTTTGAAAGTCGTACACACCCAATGGAGAACTAAAGCGTGCCGTGCCTGAGGTGGGCAAGACGTGGTTGGGGCCTGCGCAATAGTCTCCAAGCGACTCGCTGGTAAAGGCCCCCATGAAGATCGCCCCCGCATGCCTTAAATGAGGCTCCCAGACATGAGGGTCTTTGGATGAAATCTCCAAGTGCTCTGGCGCGATCGCATTGCTGATCTCGCACGCCTCTTGCATGCTTCTTGTCTGAATGAGGGCGCCACGGTTGTTGATGGACTTCAAAATGATCTCAGCGCGTGGCATCGAGGACAAGAGCTTTTGCATGGACGCGAGCACGCGCTCAATGTAGCTTGCATCTGGGCAGAGCAAAATACTTTGCGCCAACTCATCGTGCTCGGCTTGAGAGAACAAATCCATGGCCACCCAGTCCGCTGGAGTGCTGCCATCGGCCAAGACCAAGATTTCACTGGGACCCGCAATCATGTCAATGCCCACCACCCCAAACACGCGCCGTTTGGCACTGGCGACATAGGCGTTGCCGGGCCCCGTGATTTTGTCGACCTTGGGCACGCTTTGCGTGCCATAGGCCAAGGCGCCCACGGCTTGCGCGCCACCTAAGGTGAACGCCCGGTGAACACCAGCCACATGTGCAGCGGCCAGGACCAAGGCGTTCCTCTCCCCACCTGGGGTTGGGACCACCATCACAATCTCAGCCACACCGGCAACTTGAGCGGGAATGGCATTCATCAGCACACTGGAGGGGTAGGCCGCCTTGCCACCGGGCACGTAAATGCCCACCCGGTCGAGCGGCGTCACCTTTTGTCCAAGCAAGCTGCCGTCCTCATCATGGTAGCTCCAGCTCTCACCACTGGCCTTTTTTTGCGCCTCGTGATAGCGCTTCACGCGAAGAGCGGCGGCCATCAAGGCGTCCTTTTGACGCGCGTCCAAGGATTGATACGCCGCCTCAAACTCCTTCGGGCCTAAACTCAATTGGTCCATGTGCTGGGCATCGATGCCGTCAAGCTCGCGGGTATAGGCCAACAAGGCCTCGTCGCCCTGACTTTTCACACGCGCCAAAATGCCTTGCACTCGAGACTCAATCGCCTCATCGGTGTCTGCAGACCAATGCAGGCGAGCTTGAAAATCTCGCTCAAAATGGGCGTCTGTGCTGTTGAGTCTTAAGGGGTTGAGCTTCATGGGTGTTCAAGGTTCTTGGGCTTTAGGCAATAGGCAATAGGCAATAGGCAAAAGATAATAGGCAATTCAAGCCCACACTTTATTGCTCTTTGTACCTGATTTTGTACCTGACTTTGTACCTTACTTTGTAACTTTATTTCTACCTTTACTCTTGATCTCTTGGTTGATTAGCCTCTTGATCCAACTGTTCATCTATCTTCGACCGCCTTGGCAAAGGCTTCAATGAGGCTCTTGATGTGCGCTTGCTTGAGTTTCAGGGCCGCTTGGTTGACCACCAACCTGGAGCTGATGGGCATGATGTGCTCGACCTCCACCAAATGGTTGGCCTTTAAAGTGCTGCCTGTCGAGACCAAGTCCACAATGGCGTCGGCAAGTCCCGTCAACGGGGCCAACTCCATGCTGCCATAAAGCTTGACCACGTCCACGTGCACGCCTTTGCTGGCAAAGAAGTCTTTGGCAATATTGACGTATTTGGTGGCCACTTTCAAGCGAGAACCTTGCCTGACCACCGCCTCATAATCAAAATCTGCACGGGTGGCGACACTCATGCGGCATTGGGCAATTTTTAAATCCAGTGGCTGATACAGCCCAGCGCCACCGTGCTCGAGCAAGGTGTCTAGACCCGTGACGCCCAGATCTGCTCCGCCATATTGAACATAGGTGGGCACATCCGAGGCTCTCACCAAGACCACACGCACGTGCGCTAGGCTGGTGGCCAAGATGAGCTTACGGGAAGTCTCCGGATTTTCCAAGACCTCGACCCCTGCTTGGGCCAACAGCGGCATGGTTTCATCAAAAATACGTCCCTTGGACAGCGCTAATGTAATCATTTCACTCTTTCTATATCGGCCCCGAGTGCTTTGAGCTTGGACTCCATTTTCTCGTACCCCCGATCCAAATGGTAGATGCGCTGCACACAGGTTTGACCTTTGGCCACGAGTCCAGCCATCACCAAACTTGCAGACGCTCTGAGGTCGGTCGCCATCACCTCAGCTCCTGAGAGTTCTGCGACCCCTTCAATCAAAGCCACTTTGCCATCAATTTCAATTTGCGCCCCCAAACGCACAAGTTCATTGACATGCATGAATCGATTCTCAAAGATCGTCTCCGTCACTTTAGCATGGCCCTTGGCCACGGCATTCAAGACCATGAACTGCGCTTGCATGTCGGTTGGAAATCCTGGGTACTCGGTGGTCCTGAAGCTTTGTGCCTTTAGATGCAGATGCGGATCCTTGGGCGCACTCACCCATAGACCCCCGTCGACCTCTTTGATGCTCACACCCGCACTGAGCAGTTTTTCAATCACCGCTTCTAAGTGCTGCGCATTCGCACCCTTTAAAAACACCTCCCCACCCGTACACGCCACGGCACATAAAAAGGTGCCCGCCTCAATCCTGTCGCTCACCACGGTGTGCTGGCTGCCTTGCAAAGAGTCCACCCCTTGAATTCGAATTTTGGAGGTGCCCGCACCTTCAATCTTGGCCCCCATGCCCACGAGCATCTGCGCCAAATCAGGAATCTCTGGCTCTTGGGCGGCGTTTTCAAGCACCGTCTCACCCTTGGCAAGGGTGGCGGCCATCATCAAATTCTCCGTGCCTGTCACGGTCACCATGTCGGTTGTGATGCGAGCGCCGTGAAGCCTGCTGTGCCCTCCTTTGATGGAGGCCATCATGTACCCGTGCTCGACCTTGATGTCTGCACCCATGGCTTGCAAGCCTTTGATGTGCTGATCGACTGGCCTAGATCCAATCGCGCACCCTCCTGGCAAAGACACGCGCGCATGGCCAAAACGCGCAAGCAAGGGACCCAGGGCCAGCACCGAGGCGCGCATGGTCTTGACCAACTCATAAGGCGCCTCAGGCTTTAACGAATCGATGGCCGTCAATTGGATCTCACCTGCCAAAGCTTGATGGGTCTGCACGCCCATGTTTTTAAGCAACTTGAGCATGGTGACCACGTCTTGCAAATCGGGCACGTTTCGAAGAGTGACGGCTTGAGCAGTTAAAAGGGCCGCACACAACTCGGGCAATGCAGCGTTTTTGGCGCCCGAGATGCTCACCTCTCCATGCAAGGTTTTGCCGCCCCTGATGATCAATTGGTCCATGGGCTTTAGACTCCAGCGCTCTTTGTACTTTCGCTCTTTGCACTTTCGCTCTCCCACTCCGTGGGCGTGAAGGTCTTCATGGACAAGGCATGCACCTCATCGGTGTGCATCTTTTGCCCTAAGGTTTTGTAAACGAGTTGATGCCTCTTGATGGCTCTCATGCCTTCAAACTCAGCAGAGACGATGGTTGCAAACCAGTGACGCCCATCACCTTCAATGGAGATCGAGGTGCACTGCATGCCATTAGAGATCAAGTCTTCCAAGTCTTGTGAGGTCATAGGGTTGTCACTTTCAAACCGAAAAAATAATTGAAAAAGATGTTCATGTCTGTGTGCTGCTCAGCCCCTGATTTTGTAACCCGTCTTCAAGAGGTACAGCGCCAAACTTGCAATGGCCGTGAGTGCACCAAGCAACAAACCAAAACTCAACCAAGGCGAGACATCGCTCACCCCAAAAAAGCCATAGCGAAATCCGTCAATCATGTAAAAGAACGGGTTCATGTGACTCAAGGTTTGCCAAAACGGAGGCAAAGAATGAATCGAATAAAACACGCCACTCAAAAAGGTCATGGGCATGATGACAAAATTTTGAAAGGCCGCCATTTGATCAAACTTCTCGGCCCAAAGACCCGCAATGAGCCCCAAGGTGGCAAGCATCGCAGCGCCTAAAAGCGCAAAGACCACAATCCACAGCGGATACACAAAGCTCAATGGGACGAAATACAAGGTGACGAGCAAAACGCCTGAGCCCACCGCCAGACCCCTGACCATGGCCGACAACACATACGCACTGAACCAACTCCAATGCCCCAGGGGCGACAACAAAATAAACACCAAGTTGCCCATGATCTTGCTTTGCACCATGGAAGATGAACTGTTGGCAAAGGCATTTTGCAACAAGCTCATCATGATGAGTCCAGGCAATAAAAAGGACGTGTACTTCAGTTGATCATAAACTTGCACGCGGTCTTCAAGCACATGACCAAAGATCAACAGATACAGCACCGCGCTCAAGACGGGGGCAGCAATCGTTTGGAAACTCACCTTCCAAAAGCGCAAAATTTCTTTGTAAAAAAGTGCTCTCCAGCCTTTCATGCCTTGGCTCCTTGTTTGCTGTTCATCACATCCAAGAAGACATCTTCCAGATCGGCCTTTCTCACCTCAATGTCCTCAGGCTTCAAATGGGCTTGCCTGAGAATAGCCAAATGGCGCTCGATCTCTTGGGCGTCGTGAGCGGGCAGCTGCACAATGCGCCCCGTGATTCTGGAGACAGCCTCCAACTCAGGGGGCAACTTGCCATCGAGCTTGAACCTGAGCACATTGCTGGCAGAAGACTTCAAGAGCTCACTGGTGGTGTTCAAGGCCACCACCTCTCCAGCTTTGAGCATGGCAATGCGCGAGCACAGGGCCTCTGCTTCCTCCAAATAGTGGGTGGTCAACAAGACCGTGTGGCCTTGAGCGTTTAATTTTGCAATGAATTGCCAAAGCGTTTGTCGCAACTCCACGTCCACCCCAGCGGTCGGCTCATCCAACACAATGACGGGCGGCTTGTGCACCAAGGCTTGCGCCACCAACACGCGCCGCTTCATGCCTCCTGAGAGCTGGCGCATGTTGCTGTGGGCTTTGTCGGCCAGACCCAAACTGTCCAGCAACTCCTCGATCCACAAAGCGTTGTCGTCTATGCCAAAGTAGCCCGACTGAAACCGCAAGGCCTCCTTGACCGTAAAGAAGGGGTCAAACACCAACTCTTGCGGCACAACGCCCAACTGCCTCCTCGCATGGGCCGGGTGCGTGCGCACATTGTGCCCCTCAATCAAAATTTCACCAGAGCTTGCCTTGGACAAGCCACTTAAGATGCTGATCAAGGTGGTCTTGCCTGCCCCGTTGGGGCCCAACAGACCAAAAAATTCTCCTTGCTCAATCTCAAAGCTCACCCCATTCAATGCGGTAAAGGGGCCCTTTGAGGTTTCAAAGGTTTTGCTGACGGACTGAATGGAAATGGCAGACATTGAGGAGGGCTTCTTGCAGAGGTGTTGGGTTGGAGGGTTTGAAAAAAAATTTGAGTTTTGAATGACTCAATGATGAAGCGACAAAAGAATCTTCATCAAAAAGCGACGCCCACGCCAGATAAGCAAGCGTTCACGGGGCCCTTAAAAAAAGATCGACCCCATACACTTGGGCCAAGTTTTGAAGTTGTCCTGGCAACTGCTCCACTTGGAGTTGAAGACCCTTGGATTGCAGCTCTCTTTTAAAGGCCAAAAGAAGCGCCAATGCACTGGAATTGAACTCCTTTAATTCGCTTGCATCCACGACAACTGTCTTTGACTCAGATGCGTTCAAAGCGGGCAAGTCTTTTTTGAAACGCTTCAAGACCCGCTCTGCCTCTGCGTGGCCGATCTTCACGGGAAGTTTAAAACTGTTCATCTGTCTTGACTCAAAAAAGGGGCGAGGTGAATACGAAAAGGATTGGACCTTATTTTTTGGTCGAGTTATTTTTATTTCTCTCGATCAAAGTCTGGACCAAACCATCGAGCCCTTTGGCATTGATTTCTTGGGCGAATTGAGTGCGGTAAGTGTCCACCAACCACACGCCCAGGACATTCAAATTGTAAATTTTCCAATTCGATTGTCCCGCCGCTTTCTCAAGTCTGTAGTCAATTTGAATGGGCTCAGCGCCTCCATGAACCTCGGTCCTCACCAACACTTCCGTGTCTTGCGCACTGGCTCTCAAAGGCTTGACCACCACAGACTGGTCTTTGATTTGATTGAGCGCTCCGGCATAGGTTCTGATCAAAAGGGTCTTGAACTCCTCTTGCAACCGGGTCTTTTGTTCGTCAGAGGCTTGCCTCCAAGCGGGGCCGACTGCGGAGGCGGTCATCCTTTGAAAGTTCAAGTGAGGCATGACCTGGGTATCGACCAAGGTGCGGATTTTTTGCATGTCCCCATTTTTAAGGGACTTGTCGTTGCGAACCAGGTCAAAGAGCTCGGAGCTCAAGCGCTTGATGAATTCATCCGCTGCTTCATCGGCTGCAAAGACCGGGTGAGCAGCCATCAACAGGCCCACAAAGCAACAACTCAACACACCTAGCATGGTTCGTTTGGCAATCAATTTCTTCACGCTCATGAGATTCAATTTTTTTGGAGATGGGCCATCAGCCCAAATGTACAAGGGTTCCTGTTTTTTTGAGGTCCTCAGACCACCCAAGTCCAATGGGCAGTCTTCAAGGCACAAGCCCCCCTAGAACACTAAACAGGACATAACCCCGTATTATCCCTTGTTCCGCCCGCCTCAGGCGCAAAGGGTCTTATTTTTCAATCAAGTGGGCCCTTTAGGGCAAAAAGTTTCGCCCACGTAGAATTTGAGGGGCTTTATTGGGTGAAATCTTCCTCTTTCTCAACCGGAGGCTCCCCATCATAGATGTCTGAGCGCCTCTTTTGCAAATAGACGTCTCGCACAAAACTGTAGCGGTCTAGTGCGGCCTCGTCCAACTCTTTCTCCAGCCCCAAATACCTGGCCCGCTTCTCGGTCAAATTCAGCGCTGCAAGCTCGTACATGTTTTCACTGGGCTTTACGCGTCTAATGGGCGTTGCTTTGATGTCCAAGCTCAGCATCGCAGTCGTGTCCCTGAGCGTGGATGGGCCAAAGAGGGGCAAGACCACATAGGGGCCTGAAGGCACCCCCCACACGCCCAGCGTTTGCCCAAAATCCTCGGTGTGGCGCTCAAGTTTCATGGCAGTCGCCCAATCCATCAAACCATACACCCCCAAAGTGGTGTTGATCACCACCCGAATGAAGCCTTCAGTGGCCTCTCGGGGCTTGAATTGAAGCGCGCTGTTGGCGGCAGACCAAACGTCCGAGATGTTTCCAAAGAAGTTTCTCACTCCCGTGCGAACCAAACTTGGCGCGACATTCACATAGGCTTGCGCCAGGGGTTTGGTCACGTTTTGATCGATTTGATCGTTCAAGCGAAACATTGAACGGTTAAAGCTCTCCCACGGATCCTTGGCGTTGGCTTGCCTTGGGTTTTGTGCGACTTCTTTTGCCGCATCTTGCGCTTGGGCACATGCGGCAGAGAAGTTTAAAGCAAACAAAGACGCCGCAAGTACAACCCAACGCGTCTTTGCGTTGGAGATGTTTGCTTGCCCGTTCAGGCTTAAATAAAGTCCCATGAAAAATCCTTGTCAATTAGAAAAGCACTCAAGCCCCAAGTGCTTGAACTCAAAGTCGATTTATTTGGCCGCTGGCGTGGGATCAGAGGCTTTGCTGTAGAGAAACTGACTGATCAAATTCTCTAGCACCACCGCCGACTGAGTGGCCTGTACTTTGTCACCTGCTTTGAGATTATCAGCTTCTGCACCGGCTTCGATGCCAATGTACTGCTCACCCAAGAGGCCACTGGTGAGTATTTTAAGCGAACTGTCTTTGGGAAAAGCAAAGCGCTCATCCATCGCCATGTCCACGCGGGCTTGGAAGGCCTTGTCATCAAAGGCGATGCGCTCCACGCGACCGACAACCACACCGGCACTTTTAACCGCGGCTTGTTTTTTAAGGCCGCCAATGTTGTCAAAGTTGGCCGAAATGGAATAACTCTTTTGCCAACTCACACTCATCAAATTGGCCGACTGCAAAGACAAAAAGAGAACGGCCACCAAGCCAATCACCACAAAAAGTCCCACCCACACATCGTTTTTAGATCTTTGCATTTTTCTCTTTCACTGCACTTTAAATATTGAACATCAAAGCGGTCAAAATGAAGTCCAAGGCCAATACGCTTAGGGATGCCATCACCACTGTGCGCGTTGTCGCTCTTGAAACGCCCTCAGGTGTCGCTTGCGCTTCATAGCCTTGAAACAAAGCCACAAAGGTGACTGTCACTCCAAACACAACGCTTTTAAGAACGCCGTTACCAACATCTCTCCAGACATCCACGCCGCCTTGCATCTGTCCCCAAAAGGAGCCCGAATCCACGCCGATCATCACCACGCCCACGACCCATCCGCCCAAGATCCCTACCGCACTAAAGACCGCTGCCAAAATCGGCATCGCAATCACACCGGCCCAAAACCGGGGCGCCAAAATGCGCTGAATCGGGTCCACCGCCATCATGTCCATGGCACTCAATTGCTCTCCTGCCTTCATGAGCCCAATCTCGGCGGTGAGGGACGTGCCCGCACGACCGGCAAAGAGCAGTGCGCTCACCACGGGGCCGAGTTCTCTCACCAAACTCAAGGCCACCAAGAGCCCCAAAGCCGAGGACGATCCGTACCGCTGCAAGGTGTAGTAGCCCTGAAGGCCCAAAACAAAACCCACAAAGAGGCCAGAGACCGAAATGATGGCCAAGGAGTAATTGCCCAGAAAATGAATCTGGTCTCGAACAAGAACAGAGCGCTTGAAACTGGCTTTGAAGGTGAGCAGTAGCCTTAAGAACAACGAAAACGCATAGCCCAGTTCTTTAAAAAAGCGCTTGGTCCAAGCACCCAAATTGGCCAACTGGTCTGACAAGTTTTGCAAAAATGCTTGCATCACGCGCGCGCCTTAAGAGTTGGAAAACGGTCCTTCGCGCTTGGCCCTTGGGCCTTCAAGCTTGCACCAAAGTCCTCTTGCAAAGAGGCACTGGGGTAGTGAAATTGAACGGGACCTTCGGGCGAGGCCGTGACAAACTGTTGCACCAAGGGGTCGGTGCTTTGACGCACCTCAGCAGGTGTGCCTTGCGCCACAACGCGCCCATTGGCCAAAATGATCACTTGATCTGCAATGTGAAAGGTCTCATCCAAGTCATGAGAGACGATCACGCTGGTGAGCCCCAAATTGTCATTGAGTTGTCGAATGAGTCTGGCAGCGGTGCCCAGAGAAATGGGATCCAAGCCCGCAAAGGGCTCGTCGTACATGACCAGCTGAGGATCCAAGGCAATCGCTCTGGCCAAGGCCACACGCCTGGCCATGCCACCCGATATTTCGCTGGGCATCAAATCCTTGGCTCCTCTTAAACCTACAGACTGCAACTTCATCAGCACAATGTCTTTGATCAAGGCCTCACTCAATGGAGTGTGCTCTCGCAAAGGAAAGGCGACATTGTCAAAAACGCTTAAATCGGTGAACAAGGCGCCAAATTGATAAAGCATGCCCATTTCGCGCCGAGCCGCATACAGTTGATGGGGCGTGAGACTTGAAATCTCTTGAGACTGCCACAAACACGCGCCCGATTGCGCAAAGTACTGCCCGCCAATCAAACGAAGCACCGTGGTCTTGCCGCCCCCAGAAGCCCCCATCAACGCGGTCACTTTGCCTCTTGGAATTTGAAAGGACACATCGTCCAAAATCTTGCGCTCGCCATAGCCAAAGCAAACGCTTTTAAATTCAACCAAGGACGGTTCAGGCGAAGTGTTCACGAAAGGGGATGTTGCAAGTGGCGATGAGAGGTATGGTGAACACCCATTGTAAAGGCTTGATGACCCTTGTGAAGAATTCACAACACTCGTAGAAGTTCTTCAAGTCATCCCCTCTCAGACTCAAGGTGAGGTGTCTCAAACGCGCAAGGCGCGTTTTCATGAAGGCGGGCCTCCTTTTTATTCACATCCATCCCTCCTCATTTTTGATCAAGTGCTTGATTTTGATAGACTTTCTTCTATTTTTAGAGAAAATTTAGTATCTATTATTCATTCATCTCTTCGCTTTATCCCTCAAACCTGGTCGACGTAGGATCCCTCACGCCAAAAGCATTTGAAGCGGTGCAAGTCCTGTGGGCCTTTGGGTCCCTGATTGGCAACTCAGACATGCACCGCGGCAACCTCTCATTCAGAGCTGAAAAGCTTGGGGGCCCATAGCGATAAAGCCGCCTTTGACACAGCACCTGCTTACTGCGTGACACCCATGTCTTTCGCGCCAACGAGCAGTGCAAGACTGCCCAGAGGAAGACTGCCCAATGCAATACACCCCATTTCACAGCACATCGACGTGAGCCGTGTCAATTGGCACAAAGCCTTGGGAGCCCGGCACGGCTTTGCCTCTCTACACTGGCTGTGTGCCAAGGTGTCCATACAGAGTGTCAAGTGTGCATTCAAGCATTGCGCGCGCACATTCAAGAGGCCAGCGAACACAACAAGAGGTTGTCTTGATGCGCCACATCTCCTTATCTGGGCAGGGTGGACACGCCCATCAAGAACTCATCCACCGCCTTGGCCGCTTGTCGGCCCTCACGGATGGCCCAAACCACCAGGGATTGGCCTCGGCGCACGTCGCCTGCAGCAAACACCCGGTTCACATTGGTGAAGTAAGCCCGTTCGTTTTCAGTCGCGGCTTTTGCATTTCCGCGCGGATCTTTTTCAACACCAAACGCGTCAAGCAATGTGGCCACTGGACTCACAAAGCCCATGGCGAGCAAAACCAAATCGGCGTTCAAGATTTTTTCACTGCCCGCCACCTCTTGCATTTTGCCGTCTTTCCATTGAACTTCAACGGTTTGCAAGCTTTTGACTTGACCGCCTTCACCCAAAAAGGCTTTGGTGGAAACGGAGAACACGCGCTCACAACCCTCATCATGGCTGGAACTTGTTCTTAGTTTCAAGGGCCAATACGGCCAGGTCAAAGGGCGGTTCTCTTCCACGGGCGGCTCAGGCATCACCTCAAACTGCGTGACCGACAAAGCGCCGTGTCGGTTGCTCGTTCCGACACAATCGCTGCCCGTGTCCCCGCCACCTATCACGATCACGTGTTTGCCCTGCGCGCGCAGTTGCGCCTTTAAGCTGTCACCCGCATTGACCTTGTTTTGCTGGGGCAAGAACTCCATGGCATAGTGAACCCCTGCCAACTCTCGTCCTGGAATGGGCAGATCCCTGGACTGCTCTGAGCCCGCGCACAAAAGCACCGCATCGAATTCCTTGGTCAACTGCTCTGCAGCGATGCTCTCCTTGGACCAATTCGTCACCTTGGAGTCTTTGGGCCAAGTGCCCACGGTGACACCGGTTTTAAAGACCACGCCCTCGGCCTTCATTTGTTCAACACGGCGATCGATGTGCGTCTTCTCCATCTTGAAGTCTGGAATGCCGTATCGAAGAAGACCACCCACCCGGTCATTTTTTTCAAACACCGTCACCGCATGACCCACGCGCGCGAGTTGTTGCGCGGCCGCCAAGCCTGCAGGACCTGAGCCAACAATGGCCACTTTTTTTCCTGTCTTGATGGTGGGCACCAGGGGCTTGACCCAGCCCTCAGACCAAGCTTTGTCGATGATGGCGTGCTCGATCGATTTGATCCCAACGGCGTCGTCATTGACATTCAAGGTGCACGCCGCCTCACACGGTGCGGGGCAAATGCGACCGGTGAACTCGGGAAAATTGTTGGTCGAATGCAAAACTTCAATGGCGTTTTGCCAGTCGCCTTGAAAGACCAACTCATTGAAGTCAGGGATGATGTTGTTGACCGGGCAGCCGCTGTTGCAAAAGGGCGTGCCGCAATCCATGCAGCGCGCACTTTGATCCTTGGCACTGGAGTCGTCCAAGGTGAGGACAAATTCTTTGTAATTCTTGAGCCGCTCGGCCACAGGCTTGTAACCTTCTTCGAGACGTTCAATTTCTAAAAAACCAGTGATTTTTCCCATGATTTCCATCCTCTTAAAACCCCCAAGCTCTTTGGACTTGGGGCTATGTCATTGATTCATTCTGTCGATACGGTTCAGCAATACAGTTCAGCAATACAGTCAAAACGCTAAAGCGACTTGAGCACTCATGCAGCCAAAGCCCTCAATGCGTTTTGGCTTTGGAGGCCGCTGCGGGCTTAAGAGCCTTGCTTGTTTTTACAGGCTCGCTGCTGCTTAAAACACTGCCCTTTGAGGCCATCTCACCCAAAGCACGTTTGTACTCATTGGGAAAGACCTTCACAAAGCGTTTTCTCGACTCGCTCCAAGCATCCAAGAG
>Ga0114971_10002028_pt1 | contig 13921 bp, 11 predicted proteins | sample M_140625_MF_Meta_FD_87320 | JGI IMG/M metagenome (GOLD analysis project Ga0114971, IMG submission 87320) | Freshwater microbial communities from Lake Montjoie, Canada to study carbon cycling - M_140625_MF_MetaG | ecosystem: Environmental > Aquatic > Freshwater > Lake | place: Lake Montjoie... | reverse complement strand
GGCGCAGGCGATCAACCCGCAGGCGCCGTCGGCGCCGGCGTCGTCGGACCCGGACAGGTGATGCTTTCCCTCGGTACATCTGCCGTTGTCTGGGCACACGCAGCCAACCCCGCAATCGATCCCGAATTACGCATCGGAACCTTCTGCTCCGCAGTTCCCGGTGAATGGGGCCTGATGGGCTGCATGCTCTCCGGCGGCGGCGCACTCCGCTGGTACCGTGACACCTTCCAGCCAGCCGCTGGGTACCCTGAAATCACCGCCGGTGCCGCAAACGCCCCTGCCGGTTGTGAAGGCCTTATCTTCCTCCCGTACCTCACAGGAGAACGCACGCCCTACGCCGACCCGGATGCACGCGGCGTCTTCTTTGGCGCAACCCTTCGCACAACCCAAGACTGGTTCGCTCGTGCTGTCCTCGAAGGGGTCGCGTACTCCGTAAACGATGCCACTGCTTTACTGACAACTTTAGAAGTTCCAATCAGCGAAGTCCGCGCTATCGGCGGAGGTGCCAAGAGCACGCTCTGGCTGCAAATCATGGCGGATGTCACAAACCAAAAGCATGTCCTCCCAACTCTGGATGAAGGTCCTGCCGCAGGCGCCGCCATCCTCGCAGCCGTCGGGGCTGGGACATTTCCAAATGTTAAAGCAGCCTGTGCATCCCTTGTTGGAACCACGCCCGCCGCTGAACCAAGTTTGGATGTGGCCACCTATGCGAAATGGGCTCCGCATTACCAGGCGCTCTACCCAGCTCTCCAAGCAAGCTTCAAAGCTGTCGCACGAACGGCTGCGGGAGCCTAACACTACATGGCAAGCCTCCTGAGACGCCTTATGGGCATCGAGACCGAATATGGCATCCACATCGATGGCTTGGGCCCCGATGCCCTTGTCAAAGCATCCCGGGAGCTTGTCGAATCACACCCAAAACCCTACGCATCTCCGTGGGAATATCGCCATGAACATCCACGACGAGATGCGCGTGGCTTTGTTGTTGACCGTCTTTCCGTCGATCCTATTGATGCCCGCTACGACCAAGCAGGTACGAATACGACGGACAACCACCTTCGTGCTGACCGGATGCTGCCAAACGGCGCGCGCCTCTATAACGACCATGGCCACCCTGAATACAGCACGCCGGAGACATCAGATCTTCTGACACTCGTCGCCGCCGACAAAGCCGGTGAGCGGATCATGCAAAATCTGGCCGTAAAGCGCTCCGATGTAACTGGGACGCTCGTCAGTCTCCAAAAAAACAATTCCGATGGTAATGGGGCATCTTACGGAACCCACGAGAGCTATCAGGCTTTGCGCTCTGTAGACATCGAAGCCTTCATCCGCGATCTGCCAGCGCACTTTGCGACGCGTATCCTCTACACGGGCGCCGGGAAGACCGGCTGTGAGGAAACCGGCATCCGCGGCATCGACTTTCAACTCTCACAGCGCGCCGATTTCTTCAAAGTCATCGCAAGCGTCGACACGCTCTACAACCGACCGCTTGTCAACACCCGTGATGAATCCCACGATGACCCATCCCAGCTGCGGCGCATCCATGTCATTTGCGGGGATGCAAACCTCTCCGAAACCGCGACATTCCTAAAATGCGGGACAACACATCTGGTTCTGCGTCTGATCGAGGACGGCGTTGACCTCTCCCACATCGCACTTGCTGATCCGCTCGCTGCAATCAAGGAAATTTCGCGAAATCCGCTTACCCTGCCAGTATTCGCGCTAAAAGATGGCAATTTCACAACGGCTTTAGAAGTGCAATACTCCTTGCTCGGGCTTTGCCGGCGCTACGAAGGCACGGATGCTCAGACAGACGTCGTCCTTAGCACGTGGAAGACATTCCTCGATGACTATGCCGCAAACCCACTTTCCGTGGCTGACCGTGCCGACTGGGCAGCAAAATACACTCTCCTGACGCAGTTTGCCGCTGAGGAAGACGTGGACTTCAAATCCGACATCATCCAAAGCCTGGACATTGCCTTTCACGACATCGACCCAGATGCCGGCCTACACTTCGCACTCCTCGATGCTGGGGATGTTCAAACGCTGGTCACCGATGATGCCATCAAACTGTACATCGAACAGCCTCCACAGGATTCTGTAAAAGCCATTATCCGTGGGCATATTGCACGTTACTTGTCGGATGCCGTTGTCTCGATTAGCTGGGATGAAGTCACGCTTCGCCTGCAGTCCGGGCAGAATGTCGCACTGACATTGCATGCATTTATCGGAATAGAGACCGCGACCCTTGCGTCGACGCTGAAGGGCATTTCCACCGCGGATGCTCTTGTCGCGGCGCTAAAAAGCATCCGATAAGCCCGGAACACAAGCGGGCCTCCGGCGGGTAAGATACGTGTACAGAGGTGAATATGATTGCATTTCCAGACGGACCATCCCCAGAGAGAATAGAGCGGCCTTCGCCTGCTGATCCAGCCCCGCGTGGCCCCGAGCAGCCTGGTCCGGTATCCCCCGATGTCGACCGTCCGACAAGCCGGAATATCATGGACCGGATGCGTAAGGTTGACCCGAAGCTTGGTCGTAATTACCGCCAAAGAAGTGGGCAATAGCACGTGGATGTCTCCCTGTTTCACCCGCAAAGTGGTGACTTTGCCGCCATTACTGGCTTCACGCTAACCGATGCGCATCAAAGCGTAACATCCCACGCAAATGGCCTCGCATCCGAGCCTGTCCATGGAACGACTGTCATTGCAGTCAAGTTCAAGGATGGCGTCCTGACCGTTGGCGACCGCCGTGCAACCGGTGGCAACGCGATTATGTACGACAAGGCTGAGAAGGTTTTGGCGCTGGATGACACGATGTTGATGGCTATCAGCGGTGCGTTCAGTAAGGCGATTGAGTTCGTTCGCTTTCTCCGCCACAGCTTCAAATACTACGAGCGATCTCAGCTTCAGTCGCTAAGCCTCGATGGCAAGCTGAACGAAATCGGCCGGATGATGGCTGGGAACCTTGGCGGCGCGATGAGCGGTGGGCTGGTGATTCCGGTCATTGCTGTCTATGACCAAAAGCAGGCAAAGGGGCGCATTTTCTTCTACGATGCCGCTGGCGCGCGCTTTGAAAACCTCGAGTACGCCGCTGCTGGCTCGGGGAGCGTGCAGATTCGCGGAGCCTTTGAGTACATCGTTCGAACGAAAGGCAACTTTAGCGAAATGACGCTTGAGACTGCCCTCGCCGAAGCCCTCCATCTCCTTGAAATCGCCGCTGACCTTGATAGCGCTACCGGCGGTGCAGGCAAGGTTCTCCCACTCGCACGTACCGTAACGGCCGCCGGGGTGACCGAAATTTCCGATGATGCAATCCGGGTAGCGCTTGGCGCATCCACAACGACCGCGACAAGTATCTGACAGGCAACCTGATGTCCTACAACTTTTACGATTTTCAAAATGCGATTCAGCAGCGCAACGACTATGTGGATGACCAGCTGCGTGATGGCAGCCCAGTCGTCGGCATCTCGTGTCCGGATGGCATCGTTCTCTTCACCCTCCGTGGCAGCCAGCGCAAGCTTTTCGAGGTCTATGAACGGATTGCTTACGGAGCAATGGGGCGCCAATCTGATGTTGAATCCATCCGGATCGCGGCAATTGATTCTGCACACCGTGAGGGTTTTCAGCGCTCCGAAGATGATGTCTGCCTGAGCCGGCTCGTTGGCTTTGGTATTTCGCCTGCGGTAAAGCAGGTCTATAATGACCAGCGCGCAGTGCCGCTTACAATCCGCGCACTCTTTGCGGAACTCCACGATAGCCCGGCTGATGATGTTTTTTGTACGCTGAATTACGATGGTGAATATCGCATCAGCAAGGGAAGCGCTGTGATTACGGGCGTCCGGTCTGCAGATGAAGTTGCAAAAGACATCCTCAAAACTGCAGCGCCTTCTACCCGGGATGAAGCGATCCAGGTCGCGGCAAAAGTGTGGGCACATGCCTACAACGCGATGCGCCATGCGCGCAAGCCTGGCGGGGATGTCGATGACAATGGAGTTCGCTTGACACCTGCAGCAGCCTTTAAGGGAGCGCTTGAGAAGGGACAAATTCTTGAAGCGGCACTCTTGACACGTAGTACATCCAAGACCAGTCGGTTCGAGTGCTGCACACCAGAGACGGTGAGTGCGGCGGTTGCCAATTTGGACCTTGGGTGATGGACCAGCCACATAAACCTGACTTTGATCCGCATGCGCTTCGTGTTCTTGAATATTCTCGGGTAATTGACCACTTGGCAGAATATGCCAGTACCGAGCTTGGCCGGGAGCGTTGTCTCTCGGTCCAACCAACCGTTATCCACGCTTTCGTCCGCGAGCTACAACAAGAGACATCCGAGGCGCGTCGCCTCATCGATGACCATGGGCGTTTCCCATTTGGAGGCATCCACGACATTCGAAGGGCGCTGCAATCAGCGCATATCGGACAGCTACTGCTTCCACTTCAGCTCATCGAAGTCGCAAACACCATCGTTGGATGCAATCGCTTAAAAGCGTGGGTTCAGGCGAAAGCGGAGAAGGCACCGCTGCTGGCTGAACGCGCGGATGCCATTGTCGATTCCCCGATGGTCACGGGTGCCGTCGATGGCTCCATCGGACGGTCGGGAGATATCCTCGACTCCGCAAGTCCAGCACTTGCCGCCGTTCGAAGCCGTAAGCGGATGCTTGTGAAGCGCATCGATGAAAAACTTTCATCAATCCTGTCGAGTTCATCGACACGCACGATGCTGATGGACACACAGGTTGTGGAGCGGGATGGCCGTCGTTGCCTGAATGTCAAGGTTGAGCACAAACGCGTTTTTCAGGGACTTGTACATGGGTTGTCCGCAACGGGACAGACGGCATTCATTGAGCCGATAGCCGTCGTTGAGGCAAACAATGAGCTGCGTGAGGCGGAAGCCGTTGAGCAGCGCGAAATGGATAAAGTTCTCCAGCGGCTCACAGAGCTGGTGAAAAAACGGGAAAGCGAACTTGAGTCAGCGATTCAAGTCGCGGGTGGACTTGACCTTGCATGCGCAAAAGGGGAATATGCCATCCACCTCGGCGCCTGTGAGCCACTGCTTAACCACAAAGGCCGCATCGATATCCGGCAGGGCAGGCATCCACTGCTTGACCCCGAAAAATGCATCCCTGTTACAGTAAGACTTGGTGCTACGGCACAGGCATTGTTGATTACTGGACCAAATACCGGCGGTAAAACCGTTACGCTGAAGACGCTGGGACTCTTCACCATCATGGCACAAAGTGGCCTCCAGGTTCCCTGTCAGTCCGGCAGTGAGCTGGCGATGTTCGAGCAGGTCTTCGCCGACATTGGGGATGAGCAGTCCATCGCACAGAATCTCTCCACGTTCAGCGGCCACGTCGCAAACATCGTCAGAATTCTAAAGGTGTGTGGACGGCGGGCGTTAGTCCTCCTCGATGAGCTTGGCTCAGGAACGGATCCTGCCGAAGGAGCTGCGCTGGCAAAGTCCATTTTGACCGAGCTCCTCGCGCACAATGCGCGCATCGTCGCAACAACGCACTACGGTGAGCTAAAGGAATTTGCGTATTCACGGGATGGTGTTGAAAATGCTGCGGTTGAGTTTGATGTAGAAACGCTAAAGCCAACGTATCGGCTGCTGCAGGGCGTTCCGGGATCATCCAATGCATTTCACATTGCGCGTCGCCTCGGGATGCCGAACCGCGTAGTGGATGCCGCGGTGGCTAGTCTTGGGTCTGCGGGTGCGGATGCTGCGGAAGTCATGTTGCGCCTCGAGGCTGCTAAGAAAGCCGCTGAGGATGAGCAACGGGAGGCGGAGCGGTTACGCAAGGAACTGTCTGATCTGCGCGCCAAGCATGCAAAGCGCCTCGAGGACCTTGAGCGGCTGCGTGCAGAAGCGAAAGAGCGCGCATCGGAGGAAGCCAGGCTCCTCATCCGGCAAAAAACGGAAAAGATGGACAACATCATTTCCGAGTTGCGCCGTATGGGGAAAGAAGGGCGAAAGACTCAATCCGCCCGTAAGAAGATGAAGGAGACATCCGAGGAGCTCGTCGGCCAGATCGGGCACGAGAAGGAGCCTCCTCCGGTGGATGAAGCTGACATCCCGACCGCACTCGCTAAAGGTGACACTGTGCGCGTGACCAGCCTCGGTGGAGTTTCTGGTGTTGTCGTTGAAAACACGAGTGGTTCGGATGCCATTGTTCAGGTTGGCGTGATGCGCGTGACAGTTCCAATGACCGGTTTACGGATTGTGGGTGTCTCGGCAGCAAAGCAAAAGCCAAAGGCTGCGGGGGTAAGCGTGCCCCTCCCAGATGCGCCGCCGCTGCCGCCGGCTATTCGCAGCAAAGCGAAGGTTCGCTTGGCGCGGGATGCTGCAGCCAAATCAGCCGAACCACAGCCTGAGAAAGTCAAGAAGACGCCTCGGCCTGGTGGGCTTGCTCCGCGTGCTGGGAGCCAGCTCTCTAGTGTGATGATCGAGAAGGCTAGTAACTTTTCGCACGAGTTAATGTTGATTGGGCTGCGTGTGGATGCTGCATTACCAAGATTGGATAAGTGGCTGGATGATGCAGTCCTCGCTGGCCTCGATGGCGGACGCGTTGTCCACGGCAAGGGCACGGGCGCGCTCAAGCGTGCCGTATGGGAGCAGCTGAGTGGCGATCCCCGAGTGGTGGCGTATCAGCTTTCTCATCCAGATGAAGGTGGTGCGGGCGTAACGGTGATTCGCTTTGCTTAGCGAAAAGACATTGGAAATGCTGGTGGATGCGGCTATAAAAGCACGTCTCAATGCCTATGCCCCTTATTCCAACTACCTTGTTGGAGCGGCATTACTCATGTCCGATGGCAGGATTGTTACCGGGTGTAATGTTGAAAATGCCAGCTATGGCCTTTCGATGTGTGCTGAGCGCAGCGCGGTCTTCGCAGCCGTGGGTGTGGGAAGCCGCACTATTCATGCGTGTGTGGTTGTGACCGCCGATGGCGGAACGCCGTGTGGTGCCTGTCGGCAGGTTTTGTCGGAGTTTTACGATGATGACCACCCGATGCAGATAATTGCTGTCACACTGGATGGCGCTATCACGATGAATAATTGGCTTCGTGACCTCTTGCCAAGTGGCTTTGGTTTTGGGGGGCGCACATTCTAAGCAGTCCGATTGCGGGAATGCGGCAGGAAACATCGGTTACGGAACCGAAAAGCCGTCTATACCCGTAGAAACTTTAGTAAGAGAGTGTTTGGAGGGGGGCATCGATGTATCAGCAACAATGGGGATCTAACTACCAATCCAATGCGCCGGCACGGCGACAGGCGTTCATCTCCCGCGTATATGGTCACCTCGCCGGTGGCTTCCTCGTGTTTGCCGTCATCGAAGGACTCCTCCTAAACTCGCCGATTGGTGATGCCATCCTAGCCATGGTCTTTGGCTTTGGACAAATCGGCTGGCTGCTCCTGATGGGCATCTTTATGCTGATCAGCTGGATTGCACGCTCAAAGCTGGCAACCTCGCCTGATCCAAGCAAGCAATATCTGGGGTATGGCCTCTACATCCTGATTGAGGCAGTTGTGTTCCTGCCGTTGCTGGCCATCGCAAACAGCGTCGCACCCGGCATCGTTCCGCAAGCGGCGACCATGACCGGTGCGCTGTTCCTCGGGCTGACCGCCGTTGCCTTCGGCTCCAAGATGCGCTTCAACTTCCTCGGTCCGATTCTTGGTGTTGGGGGTTTGGTTCTGCTGGGTGTGATGGTCACTGGGATGATCTTTGGCTTCTCACTTGGTCTCTGGTTCAGCGCCATCATGATTGCCTTTGCCGGTGGCGCGATTCTTTACGACACCGACCGTGTGATGAATGAGTACAACGAGAAATACCATGTCGCGGCAGCGCTTGAGCTGTTTGCAAGTGTTGCATTACTCCTCTGGTACGTCATCCGAATCCTTCTCCAGCTCCGCGGAAGAAACTAAGCACTCAGTATCGGTAAGCGGACAGGTTATAATTGACCGGCTTGACAGGGGCTGAACCCGTGTCCGATGCCGGAAGGTAACCCGATGTCCATCCTCTTCGACGAAATTCACCAACAGCCAGCTGCCATCGAGCGGGCACTCACCGCAAATGCCGTGGGCGCACAGGCCCTGGTGGATGAAATCAAAAAACGGGACATCCGCTATGTCATCTTTGCCGCACGTGGAACATCGGATAACGCCGCCACCTACGCAAAGTACCTCTGGCAAATCACCGCCGGCCTCCCCTGCGGTCTGGCCGCGCCAAGCGTGCATACCCTCTACAATGGCAACGTCGCCTTCCGGGATGCCCTTGTCGTTGGGATTTCTCAAAGTGGAGCCGGCGAGGACATCAATGAAGTCATGACACAGGCAAAAGCCGCCGGTGCGCTGACGGCTGCCATCACAAACACACCAACGTCCGCACTTGCTGGAATCGCTGACCACGTCCTCCTCTGCGAAGCCGGCGTCGAAAAAGCGGTCGCTGCGACCAAGACATACACCACTACGCTTGCAATCCTTGCTCACCTCGGCGCGTTGCTCGGCGGAGATCCAGCCCTTCTCGAGTGCGTAAATCGTCTTCCACAAGCGGCGGCTGACACACTTGCGATGCTTCCGGGGCGCATCGAGCCAGTGGCATCCACGCTGTATCACGCCGAGCGGATGGTCACCGTTGCTCGCGGTCTCCACCTCTGTACAGCGATTGAGTCATCCCTTAAGATCGCCGAAACAACGGGTACCGCGACACAGGCCTACTCGAGCGCCGACCTCCTGCACGGACCAATTGCCGCGGTTGGCCGCCGTACCCCGGTGTTAGTGTTTCAACCTGGCGGCGCGACCTTCGAATCGCTCAATGGTGTTATAGATAAGCTCACCGATCGCGGCGCACGCGTTATCCGCATCAATGCAACCGAAAACGCTGACATCCCGCTGCACACATCCGAGTCCGAGCTCCTCGCACCAGTCATCGACATCCTCCCTGCGCAGCTGCTCGCCTACCACCTCACCGTGACGCGTGGCCTGGACCCTGATCAGCCAAATGGTTTGTCAAAGGTAACCATCACCCGTTAGTCCAAACCGCGTCGACGCTGGTCCTTCCAGATACGGTCGCAGTGCGGCCGGTAGTCGCATTCATCGCAGAGGGCTTCATTGAACACCGGCAGGATGTTCGTGAAGTCCTTGTTTCTTAGCATTTCGCCTTCCTCGGCAAGCTCGGCAATCAGGTCTGTTCGCTCATCATCACTCAAGGAGTGGCTGGCGATCATCCCGCTGCGGACCGCATAAATGGAGGCCCGCACTGGCCGGTCTGGGTGATGATGCTTGACCACCGTCTGGTAAATACGCATCGGGAGGGCTCCCGCGACATCGGCTTCCGTAACTGACATCCGGCCGGATTTGTAGTCGACAATATCCAATGTGCCATCTGGGTAGGTGTCGATACGGTCAATCCGCCCAGTGAGGCGGACTTCCGGGGTGATGTCTTGGCTGTATGTCTTTTCGGTTGCAAAGAGCTCCGGGCGTTCATCTGCGGGCGTGGTCGTTTCCGCGTGCAATGCCGCAGCGTGACACTCGATCACAATGGTTTCCGCCTCAGCAAGCTTTGCTTTCGCATCTGCAGGGGATGCATAGCCTGTATTCACCCAGGAGAGACGGAGCTGCTGGACGATGTCATCTACTGACATCACCGATGGACCTCCCGCCTGCGCAAAGGCATCCAGGGTGGAGTGAATCGATGTTCCAAAGCTGTAGTAGGGCTTTGGTCGGCGGTAAAAGCGTCCCAATTTCTCGATGTATTCCCAGCGGTACTTTGCCGGACAGTCACGATAGGTGCGGATTTTGGTTGGGCTTAACTGAAATTTTCGGGTGGATGGCTTGCGCACACGTGTCTCCTGTTAGCGGATGCAACTGCCGTCGGTAGGGACAGTCATAAGCAGCCTGCAATCCCTATTATGACGCCTGAATTTGGCAATGGTGAGCGTGGCACGTTGAACGCCCGGCGATAGAATAAATACACTCATTCCCGAGGTAATCCCCAATGGTCAAGGTTGGTATTGTTGTCGCACTTTCGGTCACATTATTCGCCCTTGTCGGGTGCCGCAAGGAAACTCCTAAGCCAATGGTTCACGCGCCAGCAGCACCTGAGCGCCCCATGGTGGATGCCGCGGCGGTACGTGCCAATGAGCTTGGTCGGATACCGGTTGTCATGTACCACGATGTCAATGACAAGGTCGGTAAAAACACCAAAATGAACCGCACCAAGGCATCCTTTGAGAAGGACCTCCAGCTGCTGCATGACAAGGGTTTCTATCCTGTGACGCTGCGCAGTGTGGTGGATGGCTCCATGGATGTCCCCGCTGGCAAGAGCCCGGTGGTCATCACATTTGATGATGCCCGTGAGTCGCAACTCCGCTTGATTGAGGCATCCGAATCCTACACCGTGGACTCCGAAAGCGCCTATGGCATCATCGAGAAGTTCTGCAAGGCGAACACCGATTGGAAGCCCGTCGCAACATTTTTTGTCCTGCCAAAGTCTGAAAAGACCCTTGAGCCATTTGGACAGGTTGGACTCGGCAGCGACAAGATCAAGTACCTGATGTCAAAGGGTTGTGAAATCGGTAATCACTCATTACGACACAAGTCGTTTGGTAGGATGACGGCTAAAAAGCTGCAGGATGAACTCTCTGCTGCACAGAAAGCGGTCAAGGCTTACGTCTCCGATGTACAAATCACCAGTCTTGCAAACCCATATGGTGTGTATCCAAGAAATCGTGCTGACTGGAAGTTCCTTGCGAAGGGCACTGGCACCGGTGGCAGTTACACGCATACCGCTGTCTGCCAGGCAGCTTGGCGCCCGATGCTCTCGCCCGCTGCAAAAGGCTTCAATCCCGTACGCATCGAGCGCATCACACCGGAAGACCTCAAATTTGGCCTTTCCTACTGGGTGGCAGAGCTCTCCAGTGGTCGGATGACACGCTTCGTCTCCGATGGCGATGTATCCGTAGTGTCGTACCCAAACTCTGAGGCATCTGGTGCTGACAAGGCTGCTATCACCGCGCTTGGCAAGAAACCAAATGCCTATGGTGGATCCGGTGGCGCAGGTGGAAAGAAGATTTTCGGTGCTGGGGACAGCAGTGATGCAACTGAGATTCCAGCCGCACCTCCTGCCGCAAGCAAACCAATCACAGGCGCTGGGGGCTAGAAGCCCCCTCGCTGTCAACGATACAATGCCGGCGTGAATCTTGACCAGCAAGTAGAGCTCCTTAAGCGCGGAGCATCCCTCATCGTTCCCGAAAATGGCCTCCGTGCCAAGCTCGAAAAGTCGGCGAAAACCGGCAAGCCACTTGTTGTAAAGCTTGGTCTTGACCCGACTTCCCCCGATATCCACCTCGGCTTTGCCGTCGTGTTGCGGAAAATCCGCCAGTTCCAAGACCTCGGACACCGCGTCACAATCATCATCGGGGACTACACAACGCTGATCGGAGATCCATCGGGCCGCTCGGCAACACGCCCGATGCTGACCGAAGAACAAATCCGCGAGAATGCGACAACCTATGTCGATCAGCTCTCCGTGATTCTTGACCGTTCCCAAACTGATATTCGCTTCAACAGCGAGTGGCTAGGCAAGCTGTCCTTTGCCGATCTGGTCAAGCTCACCAGCAAAATGACCGTCGCACAGGTGTTGACGCGTGAAGATTTCCGCAAGCGCTGGGATGCTGGTGCGCCGATTTCCCTTCATGAGCTCCTCTATCCGCTCGCACAAGGTTACGACTCGGTCGCAATCGAAGCCGACATCGAAATGGGTGGCCAGGACCAGACATTCAACATCCTCACTGGACGCGATCTCCAAGCTGAAAGTGGTCAGGATCAGCAAATTGGCTTCTTCATGCCGTTGCTGGTTGGTCTCGATGGCCAGAAGAAAATGTCCAAGTCGCTTGGTAACTACGTCGGCATTGCTGAGCCGGCGATTGATCAGTATAGCAAGGTGATGTCCCTCGCGGATGAGCTGATGGGAGACTGGTTCCTCCTCTGTACAGATGTCCCGGTAGAGACCTATTCTGAATGGCTGGCGGCTGGAAGCAACCCGATGGAAGCGAAGCATAAGCTGGCACATGCCATCGTGGCGATTTATCACGGCTTGGAGTCCGCGGATGCGGCATCAGAGCAGTGGAAGAAAGTCCATAGCGGGCGCCAGTTCCCAGATGATGCTCCTGAGCACACCGTGAGCTCCAACTCAATTGCGCCTGTCGCGTTGTTGGTTGAGCTGGGTGTCTGTGCATCCAATGGAGATGCCCGCCGGCTGGTCGAGCAGGGTGGACTGTCCATTAATGGTGAAAAGCACTCGGATACCAAAATTTTGGTAAATGTGACAACTGGCGATCAGCTCAAGGCCGGCAAAAAGCACTACTTCGTCCTCCGGACTGCCTGACATGCCCGAGCCGCGCCCACTTTCCGAAGCGACTACGCTAAGAGTTGGTGGAGTTCCCGGGGCGTGGCACATCGCCAACGATGCACAAGCGGCGCTTGATGCGCTCCTCGTCATCCGCCAGGCTGCTCTGACGCCGTTCGTCCTCGGCGGCGGGAGCAACTGTGTTGTCTCCGATGACCCAGCAACGGTTGGCGTCCTGCAACTGGCAGCGGGTGAGCCTGAAATCCTATCAACCGATGCGGGTATTGTGGATGTCTTCGTCCCGGCCGGGATGCCGTGGGATGCCTTTGTGGACTGGGCAGTGGCACGTAATTTCCAAGGGATTGAATGCCTTGCAGGTATCCCGGGTCAGGTCGGTGCAACTCCCATCCAAAATGTTGGGGCATATGGCCAGGAAGTCGCAGCCGTCATCAAGACCGTTATGGCCATCGATACGCAAACCGATGCGCTTGTCGAACTAAGCGCAAGTGACTGCGACTTTGCATATCGGCATAGCCGTTTCAACAGCACAGACACCGGACGGTTTGTGATCACGGATGTCCGATTTGTACTCAAGGAGCGGGGAGAGCCCTGCCTTGCGTATCCCGAGGTACGGCGTGCCGCCCTGGATGCTGGAGCGTGTGAGCTCTGGCATGTGGCTGATTTGGTCCGTGCAATCCGCCGGCGTAAGGGGATGGTTGTCTCCCCGGATGATGCCGATAGCCGAAGTGCAGGGTCATTTTTCCGGAATCCGATTGTCGATGCTGTCGATGCGGATCGAATTGTCTCTGATTTTCCAGACGAAATCGTGCCGCGCTGGGATGTGGGCGCAAGCGCGAGTGGTGCCTCCGTAAAGCTATCTGCTGCTTGGCTGATGGAGCATGCTGGCCTCTACCGCGGGATGGAGCTTGCGAGCTGTGTTCGCCTCTCACACAAGCACGTGTTGGCATTGGTGACGGAGGATGGCGCGGCGGCGGGCGATGTGGCTGAAGCGGCGATCAAAGTCCAGGACGCGGTGCAAAACCGGTTTGGTATCAGGTTGGTTCCCGAGCCTGTCTGGGTGGGGTTTGGCATGAATGCCAAGCTGCCTGCGGGGTCGGTGCGCCTCGAAGCCCATTGATACAAGGGACTTGACCCATATCTGTCGAATGAGCAGGTATGGCATCCATCACACGACGAGACATCCTGCGGCTGGCATCGACAGCTGGCGCTGTAGCCACGCTTCCATCGCTGACAGCGGATGCAGCAGCTCCAGACACTGAGACTCTCCCAGGCGCACCGAAGACGAACATCGTCTATATCCTGATCGATGACCTCCGTCACGACTGTCTGTCGATCGCTGGGCATCCATATGTCGAGACGCCAAACATCGACCGTTTGGGCAAGGAAGGCATTTGGGCGCGTAACGCTTGTGTTACAACTGCGTTGTGTTCTCCAAGCCGGTGTTCGACGCTGACCGGGATGTACGCGCATAAGCACAGGGTTGTAGATAACAACAATCCTGTTTCAAAAGATGTTGTGTTCTTTCCGCAGATACTCCAAAAGAACGGCTACAAG
>Ga0114971_10002027_pt1 | contig 13924 bp, 15 predicted proteins | sample M_140625_MF_Meta_FD_87320 | JGI IMG/M metagenome (GOLD analysis project Ga0114971, IMG submission 87320) | Freshwater microbial communities from Lake Montjoie, Canada to study carbon cycling - M_140625_MF_MetaG | ecosystem: Environmental > Aquatic > Freshwater > Lake | place: Lake Montjoie... | reverse complement strand
TTTTAAAATGATTGCCAAAACCTTTTTTGGTTTTGAAGAAATATTAGCCAAAGAGTTGCAACAACTAGGCGCCCAAGAGGTAGAAATAGGAACTAGAATGATTTGTTTTAAAGGGGATAAAGGATTTATGTATAAAGCCAATTTATCACTTCGAACTGCATTGAAAATATTAAAACCCATTTATTATTTCCGAGCAAAAACCGATGCATTGCTGTATAAAGGCATCCAAGGAATTGATTGGAGCAAGTATTTGAACGCCAATCAAACCTTTGTTATTGATACTACTATCCATTCGGATCATTTTAAACATTCGCAATTTGTTTCGCAAAAAGCAAAAGATGCAATTGTAGATCAGTTTCGCGATAAAACTGGACAACGCCCTAGCGTAGACAAAGATTTTCCCGATTTAAGAATCAATATTCATATCGATAAAGACCAAATTTCAGTTGCGTTGGACACTTCTGGATCTTCCTTGCACCATCGAGGGTATAGAACAGCGACTAATATTGCGCCGATAAACGAAGTTTTGGCAGCAGGAATGTTGTTGCTGGCAGGTTGGGAAGGCAAAACCGATTTACTAGATCCAATGTGTGGATCAGGAACTATTTTGGCGGAAGCCGCTATGATTGCTTGTAATATTCCAGCAAACATTAACCGAAAAGAATTCGCTTTTGAAAAATGGAACGATTGGGATAACGACCTTTTCGACCAAATTATTGATGCTTTGATGAAACGTACTAGAGAATTTCATTATTCAATTAAAGGTTTTGATAAAGCGCCAAGCGCAGTAGAAAAAGCGAAAGCCAATGTTAAAAATGCTAATCTGGATGACTATATAACCATTGAACAAAAGAATTTCTTTGATACTGAAAAAGAAACCTCAGGGCCCTTGCAAATGGTTTTCAATCCACCTTATGGGGAACGATTGGATGTTGATTTAGAGCGTTTTTACAGAGAAATGGGAGACACCATGAAGCAACATTATCCAGGTACAAATGCCTGGTTTATAACAGCAAATTTGGAAGCTTTGAAATTTGTAGGATTAAAACCTTCTAGAAAAATAAAGTTATTCAACGGAAGTTTAGAGGCACGTTTGGTGAAATACGAAATGTACGAAGGCAGCAAACGAACCAAATTTCAAATTGATAAAGAGGAAAAAACGGAACAAGACACTAGTTTAGATTTCAAATAATAAGTAATAATTATGTCTAAAAAAACAAAATCATTTGTTTACAACCTTATAGGTTTTGCATTATTTTTCATTCCGTTGCAAGCAGTTTTAACTCGTTTCACCAATTTAACAGGATTGTGGATTCCAATGACGGCTTTTATTATAGGAACAATTTTAGCACCAAAGTTTCAAGCAGTTCGAACCAAAGACGGAGAGAAATTATTTATGAAATGGCTTTTTATTAAAGGGGTAAAAGAGATTAAAAGTTAAATTCCTTTCAACCCATCAATTAACGCATCAATATCTTCTTTGGTGTTATAATGGCCAAAGGATATACGCAAACTGGGTTTTTTCAAATCTTCCTCTGCAAGGATTTCTGCTAAAACGTGGGACGGTTTTACACTGCCGCTTTGGCAAGCACTTCCGCGAGAAACCGCAATGCCTTTCATATCCAAATTAAATAAAATCATGGCTGTTTTATCTTCCGAGAAAGGCAATAAAACATTCATGATATTGTAAAAAGTATCCGATCCATTGGTTTTTATTTCTGGAAAATTTGTTTGCAATAACGTAGAACAATAGTTTTTCAATTCGAAGATATACTTTCTTTCGGCATCCAAATGTTCGTACGATAATTCCAAAGCCTTAGCCATTCCCGCTACTTGGTGCACCGCTTCGGTTCCGGCACGAAGTCCTTTTTCTTGTTCTCCTCCAAATAAAAATGGTTGTAAGAGTATTCCTTTTTTTACGTAAGCAAATCCAACTCCTTTCGGTCCGTAGAATTTATGGGCGCTGGCAACAATAAAATCCACTGGTAATTCGTGCAAATTGAATTCTGTTTTACCTATAGATTGCACCGTATCACAATGAAAAACTGCGTGATGTTGGTGGCAAATTCTTCCTGTTTTTTCTATATCTAAAAGAGTTCCTATTTCATTATTTACATGCATTAAGGAAACTAAAGTTTTCACATCCTTTGAAAGTAGTGTTACCAAATGGGTAGTATCTATAGCGCCGGAAGGAAGTATATTTACGTAATCAACTTCAATTCCGTATTGCTTTTGCAAATGTATAACCGTATATAAAGTAGCATGGTGCTCTATTTTACTTGTAATTATGCGTTGCATATTTAAATCTTTTACAGCACTTTTAAGAATCCAATTGGTTGCTTCAGTAGCACTGGAAGAAAAAATAATTTCCTGTGCAGCACAACCAAGAAGTTTGGCAATTGATTTACGAGAAGTTTCCGTAATATTTTTGGCACTTCTTCCAAAACTATGAATAGAGGATGGATTTCCAAAATCATTTTGAAGAACCTGTATCATTTCGGTAATCACTTCTTCCCTGAGCGGAGTAGTAGCAGCATTATCGAGATATATTTTTTTCATGTATACTTTTTTATTTTTTATTTCAAAACCTAGAACCCAAGATCCAGAAACTATTTCATTTTCTGCTTAAAATAAACCTCAGTTGCTCCTAATCCATATTTTTGATAATTGGCATCTTGAAAGGAAATTCCTTCATAACGATTTAACATAAAATCGAGTTCTGCTTTCAGAACACCTTCGCCAACACCATGAATAAAAACAATTTTCGGAATACGATTTTTGATCGCAAATTCGATATGTCTTTTGGCAGTTTCTGTCTGAATAGTTAGTATGTCATAGTTGCTCATTCCTCGGAAAATTTTTACTAATTTCTCAATATGTAAATCAAATTCTGGAACGCCTCTTTCTATTTTATCCGACTTAAAACTTGGTGCATTTTGTTTTTTTGATGGCTGGATATCAATACTTTTATTAACTAATGTTTCACTTCTAATGATATAATTTAAATCACTGGAATTGTTTATTTTAACTAATTCATTGACAAAATATGTCATCGAGAACTTATCTGTTGTTTCAATCGTAATTTCATTATTTTTTACTGCAACCACTACTCCGTCAATTGCTTCATCTAACACTGAAACTAAGTCGCCTATATTAAATTTGATTGCTGTCATCTTTGGTGTCTTTAGGTGGAATTTTAGCAGATAATTTTATCATTCCGAAGATAAAAACTACAAGAGCTAAACAAGTAATTATTAGGTTCGGTTTTGCTATATTTTGTTCATAAAAGGCAACAAAAATTGCAGCAATCATTATTAAAAAGAAAAACTTTTTCATAGTAGTTGTTTTAAAAATCAAAAATAGAAAACTTAATTTAGATAGATGGATTTTAAAAATTTATTTGTAAAATTGTGGATAATAATTTCAAAATGGAAAAATACATGTTGCCCTGCATGTTCAAAAGAATAATTGGATTTGATTGCATTGGATGCGGAATACAGCGTTCTTTCAATTTTATCCTTCATGGTGAATTTGTAAAAGCCTTTACTGTATTTCCAGCTATTTATACCACAATAATTTTCTTTCTAGCTGTTGTATTTTACTTAATAGATCCTAAGCATAGAAACTCTAAAATGGTTATTTTTTTTGCAATTAGTAACGCCATTATAATGATAACTTCGTATGTTTACAAAATGAAATTTCTTTTCTAACTATAATCTAAAAAAAAATGGAAAACCAAAAATTACCCAATGCTACCGCAGTTCTCGTTTTAGGAATCTTATCTATATTGACTTGTTGTTGTTACGGATTATTCGGACTAATATTAGCAATCGTAGGGTTGTATCTAACTCATAAAGATCTTATTATTTACAATGGATCTCCTGAAAAATTTATCAATTTCAGTCAATTGAATACTGGCAAAATATTATGTATTATCGGAGTAGTATTAAATGCAATTATGCTTCTCTATTTTATTTGGATAATTAAAATGATTGGATTTGAAGCTTTGCAGGATCCCGCTTTACTTCAAGAAAAACTAAAGCAGTTACAAAACTTATAGATAGCATAAAAAACCTTCACGATAGAAGGTTTTTTATGCTTTTGTCAAACTATTGTTCAAATTGTTTTAAAGTTTTAATGATAATAGAAACACAATCTAATAACTGCTCTTCATTCATCACTAAAGGCGGAGCAAAACGGATGATGTTTCCGTGAGTTGGCTTTGCTAATAAACCATTGTCTCTTAGAGCCATGCAAATATTCCAAGCGGTATCACTTTCTTCTGTGTCGTTGATAACGATGGCATTCAGCAATCCTTTGCCGCGAACTAATGTCGCTATTGTGGAAGTTTTTATAAATTCCCCTATTTTATCTCGAAATAGCTTTCCAAGTTTCCTTGCATTTTGAGACAAGTTCTCTTCATTTATAACGTCTAAAGCAGCAATTGCAACCGCTCCAGCAATTGGGTTACCCCCAAAAGTAGATCCGTGTTGTCCAGGCTTAATTACATTCATTATAGGATCGTTTGCTAAAACCGCCGAAACTGGGTAAGCACCTCCGGAAAGGGCTTTACCAAGAATTAAAATATCTGGAGCAACGTAGGATACCTGTTTTTCGCAAGCATTTTCACAAGTACAATTTCCGCAAACAGCCAAAATAGAACCTGTTCTAGCAATTCCGGTTTGGACTTCATCTGCAATAAACAAAACGTTGTATGCAGCACAAAGTGCTTTGGCTTTCGCCAAATAATCCTCAGCTGGAACATAAACACCAGCTTCACCTTGAATAGGTTCTACTAGAAATCCAGCGATATTTTTAGTTGATTTAAGCGCGCTTTCTAAAGCAGCTACGTCATCATAAGGTATTTTAATAAATCCTTCGGTGTAAGGACCAAAATTCTTTCTAGCATTTTCATCATTGGAAAACGAAATTATGGTAGTAGTTCTGCCATGAAAGTTACCATCACAAACAATAATTTGAGCTTCATTTTCAGAAATTCCTTTTTTTTCATAAGCCCATTTTCTACATAGTTTTAAAGCCGTTTCAACCGCTTCGGCACCTGTATTCATTGGTAATACTTTATCAAATCCAAAATAATTGGTTACGTATTCTTCGTAAACACCCAATTTATCATTGTAAAATGCTCGTGAGGTTAGTGTTAAAGTTTGTGCTTGCTCAATCATTGCATTCACAATTTTTGGATGGCAATGCCCTTGATTTACAGCCGAATAAGCAGAAAGAAAATCGTAGTATTTCTTACCTTCAACATCCCACACATAAACTCCTTTTCCTTTGCTTAACACAACAGGAAGCGGGTGGTAATTGTGTGCTCCGTATTTGTCCTCTAAAGCAATAGCCTCTGCGGAACTCATTTTTTCAATAACTGACATATTCTTTTGTTTTTATCTGTAATGAAACAGATTTTTTTAAGTAAAACAGGTATTCCTTCTTGTGGAGAGAAATCATCCAAGTAAGCAAAAATATAAAAATTTATTACGATAATCGAAAAAATAAGATCAAAAAAACATTAAATATTCAATAAAATCAAACTAATCACTTTTTAGTTGTAAGTAAATTAAAACCACTGAAGCAGCAGTCATTAGGATTAAAGTTGCAAATCCTAGAATATTAGATTTTCTACTATTTGTAAATTCTCCCATCACTTTTTTATTATTAGAAATATGTAAAATAATAGCAATTAAAACTGGGGCAGTCAGACCATAAAGTATTGCTGTATAAATTAAAGCTTTAACTGGAGAAATACCAACATAGTTTAGAGACAAACCTAAAATTAAGGATATTGCTATGACAATATAGAATGCTTTAGCTTCGTGAAATTTCTTGTCCAAGCCTTGCTCCCATCCAAAGGTCTCGGTGATAATATAAGATAAGGAACCACTTAAAACCGGTATTGCTAAAAGTCCCGTGCCAATTACACCAATTGCAAATAATAAATAGGCAAAGTCACCGGCAATTGGTTTTAGTGCTAATGCAGCTTGCTCTACTGTATCAATTTGGTGAATTCCGGCTTTATATAAAACGGTTCCTGTAGTTAGAATTATAAAAAACATTACCACACCCGAAAAAGACATTCCAAAATCAACATCTTTTTTCATATCGTGGATAATTTTTTTATTCACAATTAGGTGCTTTTTTTTATGGCTCATTTCTTCAACCTCCATAGAAGCTTGCCAAAAGAAAAGATAAGGAGAAATAGTAGTTCCAAGAATTCCAACCAATACACTAATAAATTCTTTATTGAAATGAATAGTAGGGATAAATGTATTTTTAGCAATATCCAACCAATCTTGATGGCATAAAAAAGGTACTATTAGATATACCAAAAGTACAATACACAAATATTTTAAAATTGCGGCAATCTTTTGATAAGGCAAATAAATAATTAAAAACAATAAAAGTATAGTGAAAATTATGCTAAAATAAGTGGCTTGAATTTTAGGAAAAAGTAAATTTCCAACTGCTCCCATACCTGCAATGTCGGCTCCAATGTTCATTACAATAGCTGGAAAACTAAATAGTAACATTAAATACAAAATTGGTTTTGGATAGTTCTTTTTTAGCGCGCCGGTCAATCCTTGCGAAGTTACCAACCCGATTTTGGCACACATTTGCTGAATAGCAGCCATGAGTGGGAATGCAATTATGGAAGTCCATAAAGTAGATAATCCGAAAGCAGCGCCCGCTTGTGAATAAGTTGCTATGCCTGATGGATCGTCATCGCTAGCTCCCGTGATTAAACCAGGACCTAGTATTTTCCAAAAGCGTTGTAAGGAATTGGTTTTTTTCAATTTAATTTTTAAGACATTACCTACAATAAAGATACTAAATAGTTTCGTATATTTCTAATAATTTATTCACTGTATTCCAATTACGTATGGTGGAAATAACATTCAGTTTTTTTTCAATATAATTATTATCCAATCGTGTTTTGGCTGGTGATATATCGTATTTTATGTAAATTCTGCTTTCGTCAATATGCACTTCATCGGGTTTAATATTGCTTATTTTTAAGTCATGAATTCGATCACTTTTTAAAACCATAGAAACAAAAGAAACATACAATTTCTTGGTGTCTACTTCTTTTTCTTTCAAAAAAGGATTCGCAGTTAAACATGTTTCCAAGTCTTCTTTACCAATCACAACTACGGGAACATCATGTCCGAAAGTTCTATAAATTTCTTGTTTTATAAGAAATCCAACTTTACATGGACTTTCTTCTGGAGTAGAAAAAAAAACGTTTCCCGATTGGATGTAAGTCACCACATTTACAAACCCAATTGCTTCTAGTGCGTTTTTCAAGGCTTCCATTTTAATCCTATTATGACCTGATACATTTATGCCGCGAAGTAAAGCTAGATGAATTTTCATTGTTTAAATGTTTTTTCAAAGATACTATTTTATTAAAATTTATAATACCCTTTTAATTCTTGACTGATTTTGAAAATTAACCAAATTCAAAAGATTTCTTATTTTTTTATAAAACCCAATCTAAAAACAATTCAAACGCTTATTTTTGCCTTATGGGAAAAAAGAAAACAGACAAAGTTATTTTTGAAAACGTCACCGTTTTGGATGCAGGTGCTAAAGGAGTTTCGGTAGCTAAAGCGCCTGAAGGACAGGTGATTTTCATACCAAACGTAGTGCCTGGTGATGTGGTGGATGTGCAAACATTAAAAAAGCGCAAATCCTATTACGAAGGAAAAGCAATTAAATTTCATTCTTTTTCGGAAAACAGAATTGAGCCTGTATGTCAACATTTTGGGGCCTGTGGCGGTTGCAAATGGCAGAATATGAAGTACGATCAACAATTATTTTATAAAAATCAAGAAGTTTACAATAACCTAAAAAGAATAGGCAAAATTGAATTGCCTGCTTTCGAACCTATAATGGGATCAGAAAAACAATTCTTTTATAGAAACAAAATGGAATTTGGGTTTTCGGATACCCGTTGGTTAAATGAAACCGAAATCCAATCGGAAGACCAAACCTTAAGTAAAAAACCTGCTTTAGGTTTTCATATTCCTAGGATGTGGGATAAGATTTTAGATATTGAAAAATGCCATTTACAAGAGAATCCATCTAACGAAATAAGAAATGCCATTAAAGAATTTGCTGTAGCTAACAACATGACCTTCTTTAATGCTAGAAATCACGAGGGTTTACTACGGACTTTAATGATTCGTACTGCTTCTACTGGCGAAATTATGGTATTGATTCAATTTTTTGAAAATGATAAAGTCAATCGCGAAATGCTGATGGATTTTATTCACGAAAAATTTCCGAAAATTACGTCCTTGCAATATGTAATCAATAGCAAAGCCAACGATACTTTATACGATCAAGATATTAAATTATATAAAGGGAGAGATTATATTTTAGAAGAAATGGAAGGCTTGCAATTTAGCATTAACGCTAAGTCATTTTACCAAACTAATTCCGACCAAGCCTATGAATTGTATAAAATAACCAGAGAATTTGCAGGTTTAACCGGTAACGAAGTGGTGTATGATTTATATACAGGTACTGGAACTATAGCACAATTTGTATCTAAAAAAGCAAAGAAAGTCATTGGCGTAGAGTCGGTTCCAGAAGCTATTGCAGATGCCAAGGAAAATGCCAAACGAAATTCAATAACTAATTGTGAATTTTACGTTGGTGATATGAAAAATATATTCAATGAAGAATTTATCGCTCAACATGGCACACCAGATGTTATCATCACAGACCCTCCGCGAGACGGAATGCACAAAGATGTAGTAGAACAAATTATGAAAATTGCTCCTCAAAAAGTAGTATATGTAAGTTGTAACTCTGCAACACAAGCAAGAGATTTAGCATTAATGGACGAAAAATATAAAGTAACTCGGGTGCGCCCAGTAGATATGTTTCCCCAAACGCATCATGTTGAAAATGTTGTACTTTTGGAACTTCGTTAGTTTTCAAATGGAATAAGTTAAATTTATGAAAAAGATATTTTTATTGTTTTTAGTTACATTCGCTTTATCATCCTGTGAGAAGGATGACATTTGCGATGCTAGCACCTCTACTACTCCGAGATTAGTAATTGAGTTTTATGACAATCTTATTGCAACACCAACTTTAAAAAATCTTACCAATATGAAAGCCGTTGCTAATGGAATGTCCGACGGAATAGTTTTTAATAACTCATTGGCAATCACAAATCCTTTACGTTTTGTAACAAATTCAAGTAAAATCTATCTTCCATTAGACCCTTCTACGAATATAAGTACTTATGCCTTGACTAATAATTTTGGTTCCTCTACAGCAAATGAAGATGTAGTAACTTTTAATTACACAAAAAATAAAGTTTATGTTTCAAGAGCCTGCGGGTATAAATACTTATTTAATTTAACCAATACTAATACCAATATTTTATTGGCTGACACTAATAATTGGATAAAAAACATCTTACTAGTTAAACCTAATCTCGAAACCGAAAATGAAGTTCACATTAAAATATATTTTTAGTTTATGCTTTTTGCTGTGTTCGTTATTAGTAACATCACAGAAAACAGAAGTAAAAGATACAACCGCGATAAAAAAAGATAGTATTAAACCTAAAACCGAGCGCTATGGATTGCGCCTTGGGATAGACTTATTTAAAGTCGCTCGTACGTTTTATGATAAAAATTATAAAGGGTTGGAGCTAGTTGGTGATTTTAAATTTACAAGAAAACATTATTTAGCAACCGAAATTGGAAACGAAAATAAAACGGTAGCAGATGACCAATTGAATTTTACCACCAAAGGAACCTATTTTAAAGTAGGTTTTGATTACAATTCTTATGAAAATTGGCTTGGCATGCACAACATGGTCTACGTTGGGATGCGTTATGGGGTGAGTTCGTTTAGTCAAACTTTAAATAGTTATTCTATATATTATGCTAATAATTATTTTCCAAAACCAATTGTAACGTCGGGAGAAAAATTTGATGGATTATCTGCCCAGTGGATTGAAGTTATTGCAGGAGTTAAAGCCGAAATTTTTACAAATTTATATATTGGATTTAGTATTAGAATGAATAATTTAATCTCTAATAAAGCTCCTGAAAATTTTGACAACCTCTATATTCCTGGGTTTAACAGAACCTATGGAGGCAATTTTGGTGCTGGATTTAATTATTCGATATCGTATTTTGTGCCTTTATACAAAACAGTACTTAAAACTAAAGTTAAGGCAAAAAAATAGTATCCTAAAAATTTTTAATTAGCAAATATTTTTTTTTAAATATATTCGAATTAAAAATTACGATTTAAAACCTCTAAATACAAACACTATTTTCTGACGGCTTTTTAAAAAATGGTAACTTTAAATCTAATTTTTTTCAACCAATTTAGAGCCGTTAGAAAAATAATTCATAGCACCTTTTTTGATAAAATAGTATTTAATATGGATACTAATACGTAAGCTATTATTATTAACGGAATAGCCAGAAATTGTAAAGTAACAATCATAAAAAGGGATACCAATAAAAATGCGATTTGTAATTTGTATTTCTGAAAACTGAAATTTTTAATTTTCAATGAAAATAACGGAATTTGAGCATTCATAACATAAGCACTTAAAATAGTAATTATAACTAATGCCCAAGGATCTAGTATAAAAGGTGCCACGAAAGAGTTTGTTACTAAAGGCAAACTAACTATAAATAAGGTATTAGCAGGCGTAGGCAAACCGATAAATGAATCCGATTGTCGCGTATCAATATTAAAATTTGCTAAACGATAACAAGCACCTAACGTAATGATAAAACCTAAATAAGGTAAATAGATATTTGTAGAATATTTTCCGGAACTCAACAAACAGAACATTACAAAACCAGGCACAACACCACTAGTTACCATATCTGCCAAAGAATCTAATTGAACACCTAAAGGCCCTGAAACATTAAATTTTCGCGCAAAAAAACCATCAAAAAAATCAAAAAATATTCCTAACGAAACAAAATAAAATGCCATTTCGAATTTTAAATCGGCAACCATTACTATTGCAATACATCCGCAAAATAAATTAAGTAGAGTTATAAAATTCGGAATATGTTTTTTGATTTTCATGCTATTAATTTTTATAGGCTACAAATTTAGTACAATAAGTTAAAGGGAAGTGCGTTTTTTAGTAGAGAATTTTATATGATATTTGCAAAAACAATTGAATTGAAAAAAACCTTATTCTTTTTTCTTTTATTTACAATGCTTAGCTATAGCCAAGTGGTTAGAAAATATTCAAACGAATTTATGAATATTGGAGTGGATGCTGCTGCATTAGGAATGTCAAATACAGTAGTAGCAAATACAAATGATGTGAACTCGGGCTACTGGAATCCGGCGGGCTTACTAGGCTTAGAAAATGGACAAATAGCAATAATGCATGCCAGTTACTTCGCAAATATTGCACAATACGATTATGCAGCTTATGCAAAACCTATTGATAATGAAAGTGCTTGGGCAATATCGATGATTCGTTTTGGTGTGGATGACATTTTAAATACTACCCAACTTATTGATGGAAGTGGAAATATTGATTATAATAGAATAAGCAAATTTTCTACTGCAGATTATGGTTTTACTTTTTCTTATGCCCGAAAATTAAAACTTACTGGTTTAAAATATGGTGTGAATTCAAAAATTATTCGACGTGTAATTGGAAATTTTGCTAATTCTTGGGGATTTGGTTTTGATGTTGGAGTACAATGGGAACGAAACGATTGGCATTTTGGATTAATGCTTCGTGATATTACTACAACCTATAACATCTGGAATATCAACGAAGATGAATACAACAAAATAAAAAATACAGTTGCAGGACAAAATCAAGAATTACCAGAAAGCACAGAAATAACTATTCCAAAAGCGCAATTTGGTATGTCAAAAAAATTTGAATTTCACAATGAAACTAGTCTGTTAGCTTCCGGTAATTTAAATATGCAATTTGCAATGACCAACGATATTATATCTTCTAATGCTGTAAGTATTGATCCCGCATTAGGTTTTGAATATGGATATACTGATTTAGTTTTTTTAAGAGCAGGATTAGGAAATTTTCAAAATGTAACCCAAATAGATAATACCAAACGAATTGGTTTTCAACCTAATATCGGACTTGGATTCAAGTATAAAGGAATTCAAATTGATTATGCATTAACCGATTTAGGAGATCAAAGTGCTGCATTATATTCTAACATATTTTCGTTAAAAGTAGATTTAAGTATTTTTAGATAATCACATGACAAAAAAATTACTTTCCGTAGCATTACTTTTTTTATCTATTTTAGGTTTTTCTCAAAACATTTCTTTATCTAACAAAGCAACAGTTAGCATATTTACTTGCGGAAGAGGAAATGAATTATACACCACTTTTGGCCACACTGCTATCCGGATTAAAGACGAAAGCACCAATTTGGATGTGGTTTATAATTATGGTGCCTTCGATTTTAATACCGAAAATTTTTATTTGAAATTTGTAAAAGGTGATTTACAGTATTTTATTAATGCTACTTCTTACGACGATTTCATTTACGAATACCAAATGGAAAAAAGAGAGGTAATTGAACAAACCTTGAACTTTACAATTGCGCAAAAACAAGAACTCTTTGATTTATTGAATGCTTCATTATATTCGGAAGAGCGAAGTTATACCTACAAATTTATTGATAGGAATTGTACTACTATGGTGGTGGAAAAAATCAATAAAATGATTGGAAAAGAGTTAATTCAAAAAGTCGATAGTACTTCAATCTCCTACAGAGAATTGTTGTATCCGTATTTTGCAAATCATTTTTATTACAAACTTGGTATCAATATCATTTTTGGTGCTAAAACAGATTTCAAAGCGGTAAAACTATTTCTTCCATCTGAATTAATGCATAGTTTAGATAAAGCAAATATTGACGGAATCCCATTAGTAATAAAAAAAGAAACTCTTATTCATGGAAACGAATTAGAATCGGTATTTCACTTCGTAGATAGCATTTATTTCATAGCCTTACTCCTAATACTTCTGGTTGTAACCAATATGAAAAAAGTGTTTTTAACCTATTTATTTATTGCAGGATTATTAGGATTATTCTTATCTCTAGTAGGATTGTATTCGCTACACAAAGAATTATTATGGAACTACAATGCATTACTTTTTAATCCAATATTTTTACTATTACCTTTTTTAAAAGGAAAATGGCTTATAAAATTATTACAAACTTGCTTAGTAATAATAGGAATATATTTAGTATTGTTATTTACAAAACCTCATGTTTGGCTAATGTTACCATTTATTATTGCAACTGCTTGTATGCTTTGGAAACTACAAAAGATAGAAAGAAAGAAAGAAATAAATTATTGTCCTCTATAAAATAAAATGGTACTGAAAGTTTTAATCACAATATCAATATCTAAAAATAAGCTTCTGTGCTTGATGTAATATAAGTCGTATTGCAATTTCACTAAACTATCCTCAATAGAATCACCATAAGTATAATTCACTTGTGCCCAGCCAGTAAGTCCAGGTTTCATAACATGACGGGTTTCGTAAAAAGGCATGACTTCTGCAATTTCAGACACAAAAATAGGGCGTTCAGGTCTTGGACCAATAATTCCCATTTCACCTTTAAGGATATTCAAAAATTGTGGAAATTCATCCAATCTTGTTTTTCGAAGAAATTTCCCAAAAGAAGTAATTCTGGAATCGTTAACTGAAGTAAATACGGCGCCGTTGGCTTCTGCATTTTGGACCATAGTTCTATATTTATATATTTTAAAAACTACACCATTTTTACCTATTCGTTCTTGACTATAAAAAAGAGAGCCTTTATTACTAATTAAATTTCCTAAATAAATAAAAGGAATTATTAGTAGACAAATAAACAATCAAATTATAGAAAATAATACC
>Ga0114971_10002026_pt1 | contig 13924 bp, 12 predicted proteins | sample M_140625_MF_Meta_FD_87320 | JGI IMG/M metagenome (GOLD analysis project Ga0114971, IMG submission 87320) | Freshwater microbial communities from Lake Montjoie, Canada to study carbon cycling - M_140625_MF_MetaG | ecosystem: Environmental > Aquatic > Freshwater > Lake | place: Lake Montjoie... | reverse complement strand
GGCTGGCCGGGCGTATAGCCATAGTATTCTGCGGCTGCGCGGAAGGTCTGCGGCCGCAATAGGGTATCGCTTGCTGCCTTGGCCACACGACCGGCCAGAGCAACCGCGAGACCCTTAATTGGGTCATCGAGCTTTGCCGACCGGGTACGCTCGACTAGAAAGCCCTCGATCTGCAGCTGGAGCGCCACGCGGTCGACATGAGCGTCGAACCCGGTCTGGTCGCCGTCCCGGATCGCCATCATCAGCGCGTGCACATCCCCCGCCGCGTCCACCCGTTCCACGCTGGCACAGCCTGCCAGACAGAGGACGATCGTTGCCAGGGTCGTCAGGCGTTTGAGCATCGAAGGCCCTTACACCCGCGGCGTGGCCGATTTTTGACCGGCCTTGGCCGCTACAGGCTGCGCTTGATCTCTTCGACGGTGAAGCACTCGATCAGGTCGCCCTCGCGGATGTCCTGGAAGCCGGCGAAGTGCATGCCGCACTCCTGACCGGACTGCACCTCATTGACCTCGTCCTTGAAGCGCTTGAGCGTCTGCAGCGTACCCAGTTCCAGCACGACGATATCGTCGCGAACGATCCGCACGCGGGCACCCTTGCGAACCACGCCCTCGGTGACCCGGCAGCCGGCGACCTTGCCAACCTTGGAAATATCGAAAGCCTGGAGCACCTTGGCATTGCCCAGAAAGGTTTCGCGCTGGATCGGGGCCAGCAGGCCGCTCATCACGCCCTTTAGATCGTCGAGTAGATCGTAGATGATCGCGTAGTAGCGAATTTCCACGCCTTCGCGGGTCGCCAACTCGCGCGCTTGCTTCGAAGCCCGCACGTTGAAGCCGATCACAGGCGCGCCCGCCGTCTTGGCCAGCATCACGTCGCTTTCGCTGATGCCGCCGGCACCCGACTGGATGATCCGCGCCCGCACCTCATCGGTGGATATCTTTTCCAGCGAACCGATGATGGCCTCAGCCGAGCCGGCCACGTCCGCCTTCAACACCAACGGAACTTCGGCGATCTTCTTGGCCTGCAGGTTGGCCATCATTTCGGCCAGGCCGCCAGCCGCCAAGGCTGGGTTGACCTTCTTCTCGCGCTTCACCCGCTCGCGGTATTCAACGATCTCGCGGGCACGGGCTTCATTTTCGACCACGGCCAGGGGCTCGCCAGGGGCTGGGGCACCGTCGAGGCCGAGAATTTCCACCGGCGTGGACGGACCGGCTTCGGTGAGTTGTTCGTCACGCTCGTTGAGCAGGGCGCGCACTCGGCCCCAGTGCGAGCCGGCGACGACGATTTCGCCGCGTTTGAGGGTACCGCGCTTGACCAGCACGGTGGAAACCGCGCCGCGACCCTTATCGAGCTTGCTCTCGATCACCACACCCTCGGCGGTGCGATCGGGATTGGCCTTCAGATCCATAACCTCGGCCTGGACCATGATCGCTTCCATCAGCCCGTCGAGGTTGGTCTTGGCCTTGGCCGAGACCTCGATCAGCTGGGTTTCGCCACCCAGGCTTTCGACCACGATCTCGTGCTGAAGCAGTTCGTTGATCACCTTCTGCGAATTGGCGTCTGGTTTGTCGATTTTGTTGACGGCCACGATAATCGGGGCACCGGCAGCCTTGGCGGCCGAGATCGCCTCGATGGTCTGGGGCATTACGCCATCGTCCGCCGCAACAACCAGCACCACGATGTCGGTCACATTGGCCCCGCGCTGGCGCATGGCGCTGAAGGCAGCGTGGCCAGGGGTGTCGAGGAAGGTCACGCGGTGACCATCCTTCAGGCGAACCTGATAGGCCCCGATATGTTGCGTGATGCCGCCATATTCGCCGCCGGCTACATCGGTGGAGCGTAGGGCGTCGAGCAGGCTGGTCTTGCCATGGTCGACGTGGCCCATGATCGTGACCACGGGCGGACGGCGTTCAAGATGATCGTCGTGGTCATCGGCATCGATAAAGCCGGTTTCAACGTCGGCTTCCGACACCCGGCGCACGGTATGGCCAAATTCACTGGCCACCAGTTCGGCGGTATCACTGTCGATGACGTCGCCACTCTTGAGCATCAACCCCTGGCGCATCAGGAACTTAATGATCTCAACGCCACGGATGGCCATGCGGTTGGCCAGTTCACCGACGGTAATCACATCAGGAATAACGACTTCACGCGCGGTCTTGGCTGGCTCAACGCCGACGCCACGGCGCTTTTCCTTCTCGCGTTCGCGGGCCCGGCGTACCGAGGCCAGGGAGCGCATACGTTCGGCGCTATCCTCGTCGCCCGCCACCGCCTGAATCGTAAGACGACCTTCACGGCGGGTAGGAGCACCCTTGGCGCCGCGCGGCAGACCGCCCTTAGGCGCTGGCGACTTGCCAAGGCCACGACCGCGACCGCCTTCATCATCGTCACGGTCGGGAATGGCTGCAGCCGACTTGGTCGGGGCCTGACGCGTGGCGCGCTGGATTTCGGGACCGGCCGGTGCCGGAGCCGGCCGGCCAACGCCAGCGCCCGGGCGCGGACCGCCAGGACGAGCGTCGCGCGGTGCTGGGCGTGGGCTCAGGGCCGAATAGCGCACGGTCTCGCCGGGGCGCTCTTCGCGCGGGGGATCAAGCCGGGCATCGGGGCGATTGTCGGGGCGGCTGAAGCCCGCGTCGGCACGCGGTGCGCGCTGGTTGTAGCTGGCGCCGTCATTGACCGGCGGCCGATAGGTCGTGGTGCTGGCGCGGTCATCGCGACGTTCGCGTGATGGCTCATAGGAGCGCGTTTGCGGACCCTGAGGCGGGGCTGTGGGCTCCACAAGGCGGGGGGCCGGAGGCGCGACGGCTTCGATCGGCGCTGCCGGGGGCGAGGGTGGCGCAGCGGCAGGGGCCGGGGCAGGCGCGGCGGCAACCGGCGCGGGTGCGAGGCCCGGAACCGGAGCCGGGGCGGGATGGGCGGCGGCTTCCTGCGCCTTGCGGCGCTCCTCGGCGGCGCGCAGCTCGGCTTCGCGAGCAGCAGCCTCGACCACGCGCTGACGGCGCGCTTGTTCGTCGCTGGAAAGACCGCCGATGGACGACGACGGCGGGGCGGCGGGGCGGGGCGCGGGGCGCGCAGCCACAACCGGGCGCTTCTCGGCCGCGGAGGGTGCCGCGAGATTCTGCGCGCCTAGGCCGCCGACGCGGGACCTTTTGGTTTCGACCACCACGGTCTTGGAGCGACCGTGGCTGAAGCTCTGCTTCACGACTCCTGCGCTGACCGAGCCCGTGCGGGGCTTCAGCGTGAGAGGGGGCCTGCCGCCCCGGCCGTTTTCGTTGTCGTCGCTCATGCGTTCTTTTAATCAACCCGCCAAACCCGAAGGTTGGGCCTAGAAAACCATTCAGCCAAGGGAAAAGCCCCTGGGCTATAGCCAAAGCACGCAGTGACCGGACGCATGAATGCGCCCCGCCCCCACTTAAGGCTCCTCGCGCCAACCCTCAGGATAGAGCGGGCCAAATCCGGCCAACCGATTGACGTCGAGCGTCCACCGGGCGACGCTTGGCCCCGCAAGGAAGGCGAGGTGTATCACATTCTCTCCGCTCAAGGCCAAACCCAATTGTTCGGACGTAAACAGGCCCAAAATACCGGGCTTGGGCACACTGTGTCGGGCTTTGGCCAGCAGTTTGCGCCGGCCATCTTCCGCGCCGTCAGCGGCTTCGATCAGCCAGGCCGCGCGGTTAGATCCGACAGCACCGAAAACCTGATCGAACCCAGAGATAAGATTCCCAGCCCGGCGCGCCAGCCCCAAACTGTCGAGAATCCGGCGGCGCAATAGAGACTCTACCGCATCCGCCAGGTTTGGAGGGACAGCCAGCTTGGCCTTGGCTGCCCGAGAGAAAAGCCCCTTGGCCTGCGCGGCGGCTACCGCATCACGCGTCGATTCCACCCAAAGGCCCCGCCCTGGAAGCTTTCGCGCCAGATCGGGCGTCACCACGCCGTCTGGCCCCGGCACGAAACGGAGCAGACACGATTCATCCATCACGGCACCGCTGACGATGTCGCGACGCTCGCGATGAGCCGCTGCATGGGTGCGGGGCGCGTTCACCGGCGCCTCCGTAATCGCTGGAGCCTTAGGCCTCCTCCGGCTCGGAAGCGGCTTCTTCTTCAGCCAACGCCGGTTCCGGCTCCACGACCGGCGCATCGATCCAGCCCATGACAATACGTGCGCGCATGATCAGGTCTTCGGCCGCTTCGGGCGAGAGGTTGAAGCTTTCCAGGATGCCCGCCTCACGCACGCGCTCGCCGTTCTTGTTCTCGAAATAGCCCCGCAGGTCGTCTGGGACCAGGCCGGCCAGATCGTCGACCGACTTGACCTCGCCGGTTCCGAGCGCCACCGCCATCGGCAGGGTGACGCCTTCGATTTCTAGCAGCGAATCCTCGACACCCAGCGCCTTGCGCTTGTTATCCAGCTCTGTGGTTTCCCTATCGAGCCAGTCGCGGGCGCGGGCCTGCAGTTCGACGGCCGTATCCTCGTCGAAGCCTTCGATATTGGCGATCTCGCCTTCTTCGACGAAGGCGACGTCTTCCACCGCGACGAAGCCCTCGGTGACCAGCAGCTGGGCGATAACCTCGTCGACATCCAGGGCTTCCTGGAACAGCACGGTGCGCTCAGAGAATTCACGCTGACGGCGCTCGCTCTCCTGGCTTTCGGTCATGATGTCGATCTGCCAACCGCTCAGCTGGCTGGCGAGACGCACGTTCTGACCGCGACGGCCAATGGCAAGCGACAGCTGTTCGTCGGGCACCACCACTTCGACGCGCTCGTCCTCCTCATCCATGACCACCTTGGTGACTTCAGCCGGGGCCAGGGCGTTGACGATGAAGGTCGCCTCATCGTCGCTCCATTGGATGATATCGATTTTCTCGCCCTGCAGTTCGGCCACTACCGCCTGCACGCGGCTACCGCGCATGCCGACGCAGGCACCAACCGGGTCGATCGAGCCCTCATTGGAAATTACCGCCATCTTCGCGCGGCTGCCCGGATCACGGGCCACGGCGCGAATCTCGATGACGCCGTCGTAGACTTCCGGCACTTCCTGGGCGAACAGCTTGGCCATGAAGCCACCGTGGGCGCGGGAAAGCATGATCTGCGGGCCCTTGGTCTCGCGGCGCACATCATAAATGTAGGCGCGGATACGGTCGCCGACGTTGAAGGCTTCCCGCGGGATCGACTGATCGCGGCGCATGATGCCCTCACCACGCCCCAGGTCGACGATAACATTGCCGTATTCAACGCGCTTGACGCTGCCGTTGACGATCTCGCCGACGCGGTCCTTGAATTCCTCGAACTGACGCTCGCGCTCGGCCTCGCGCACCTTGTGGGTCACCACCTGGCGCGCCATCTGGGTCTGCACCCGGCCAAATTCGAAGGGCGGGAGAATTTCCTCATAGACCTTGCCGACGAAGGCTTCCTTGTCGGCGGCCAGCGCGTCGGCCAGGCGCTGCACGCCCAGCGTGCCCTCCTCGATTTCGGCGGCGTCGTCTACGACGGTCAGGACGCGCTTTAGCGTCATCTCGCCGGTCTTCGGGTCGATGTGAGCGCGAATGTCGTGCTCTGCGCCGTAGCGACTGCGAGCCGCCTTTTGGATGGCGTCCTCGATCGCCTCGATGACGATCTCCTTGTCGATGGACTTCTCCATGGCCACCGCGTTAGCGATCTGCAGAAGTTCCAGCCGGTTGGCGGAAATGCCGGTCAAGCTCATGGGACTACTCCTCGATAAGGTCCTCGCCGTCTTCGGCGAGGGCGGGATTGAGTGAAAGTTCGGCGGCGCGTCGGTCTGCGCCCAGTTTTAAAAGTTGGTCCGTCAAGATCAGCTTGGCCTCGGCGACCCAATCGAATGGAAACAGGGCGGTGTGTTCCTCGCCCTCGAGATCGACAGCGACCATGTCCTGACCATCGACCGTTTCGGTTCCAGCCAGCACACCCCGGAAGCGCTTGCGGCCCTCGGCCACACGGTCCAGTTCGATCCGCGCTTCCAAACCCTCGTGAGCTGCAAAGTCCTTCAGCCGGGTCAATGGCCGGTCGATGCCGGGCGACGAGACCTCAAGTGTATATTCCCCGGCAATCGGATCCTGTTCGTCCAGCAGCACCGACACAGCCCGCGACAACCGGGCGCAATCTTCAACATTCATCGTGCCGTCGGGCTGCTCAGCCATGATCTGTAGCTTGCGGTGCTCCGCCCCGCCCATCAGCCGCAGGCGCACCAGCTCATACCCGGCGTCGGCGGACACAGGGTCGAGCAGGGCGATCAATTCGCGGTCTTCAGGCGTGCGTCCGCGCAAGAACTTTTGGTCTCCGGTTCGATGCGAACGCCTGGCGATTGGCCAAAACAAAAGCGGCGGCCCGAAGACCGCCGCTCGAATACGCCATCCAGCGCGTTCAAACGATGTGGAGCTTGTATAGCGCGCCCTATCGTCTTTGTCAGCCCCCTCCGAAGGGGTTGCCGTGTACTTAGGACTTGGGGCGGACCGCCGATGGGTCGACCGGCAGGAAATCGGACTTGCCAATCTGCACGCCCTTCTGGCGCAGCAGGGCGTAAGCGATCGACGTGTGGAAATAGAAATTGGGCAGCACATACTGGCGCAGATAGTCGCGGCCGACCCAGTGCAGATCGAAGCTCGGCAGCTTGACCACCACGTCGCGGTCATCGGCGCCGTCGAAAGCGGCCTTGTCGACACCCTCGATAAAGGCGACGGTCTTGGCGATACGGTCTTTCAGCTCGGCAAGGGTGGTCTCGGTGTCCGCCATGGCGGGATTTTCAACGCCCGTGAGACGCGCGACAGCGCCCTTGGCAGTGTCGGATGTAATCTGGATCTGTTTGGAAAAGGGCAGCATGTCGGGCGTAAGGCGCGCCTCGACGATCTCAGAGTCCGAGATCCCGCTGGCCGCCGCCTTGTCGAGCAGGGCATCGAGTTTGGCGAGCGTACCCAGCAAGAGCGGTACGGTGGCTTCGTAGAGGGACAGGGACATGGCAATTCGCTCCAGCTTACGGGTCGCCCCCTAAATAGGGCCCTGGCCGAAATCTGCTAGAGCTTGCGCCAATTCATCCACACCGGCGCGATATCGCCCAAACGTTTTTCTTCGTAGCGGGTTGTCACGTGATCGGCGGGCGGTTCGGACAGATCGCGGCCCTCAATCGGCGCAAACAGTGGCGAGGCGTCGACCAGCTGCTGGGTTTGGTCGGCATAGTCCGCCCAGTCGGTCGCAAAACGTAAGGCGGCGCCCGGGGCCATCACCCCCGCCAACTCCTCGAGAAACCCGGCCTGTACCAGCCGCCGCTTGTTGTGCCGCGCCTTGGGCCAGGGGTCAGGAAACAGGATGAAAACCCGCGCCAGGCTTGCGGGCGGTAGCCGTGCGATCAGGTCGCGTGCATCGCCCTGCCAAAGGCGGACATTGGTCAGCGCGCCCCCTTCCAGGTGCCGAAGTGCGCTGGCCACGCCGTTCACAAACGGCTCGGCACCAACGAAGGCAACGTCCGGGTATCGACCCGCCTGGGCTGCCAGATGCTCGCCGCCGCCAAAACCGATTTCCAGCCAGGTTTCGCCCGAAACCGCGACCGGGCCTTCGGGGGAAATCGCCACCTTCGGCAACAGACTGTCGAATAGGGCCGCTTGGCGCGCCTTCAATGGCCGCGCCTTCAGGCGCCCGAAGCTGCGCAGCGGGCCGCCCGGTTGCTGGGGAGTGGTCATGGCTGCTGGCGTCTAGCCGAGCTTGCTTAACGCCATAGCCAGGTCGGTTTTTTCCCAGGAGAAGCCACCTTCGTTGTCGGGCTGGCGGCCAAAGTGCCCGTAGGCCGCCGTGCGGGCATAGATCGGACGGTTCAGTCCCATATGCTCGCGGATGGCGCGCGGGGTGCAGCCGCCCATCATTTCCGGCAGGGCCTTTTCTAGCAGCGCCGGATCGATCGTGTCGGCACCGTGAAGGTCGACATAAAAACTCAGCGGCTTGGCCACGCCAATCGCATAGCCAATCTGGATGGTGCACTTCTTGGCTAGGCCTGCGGCCACGACGTTCTTGGCGAGGTACCGACACGCATAGGCCGCCGAGCGGTCGACCTTTGTCGGGTCCTTGCCGCTGAATGCCCCGCCGCCGTGCGGGGCAGCGCCGCCGTAGGTGTCGACAATGATCTTGCGCCCGGTGAGGCCGCAGTCGCCATCTGGCCCTCCGATCTCGAACCGGCCGGTCGGGTTGACGTGCCACTGGGTCTTCCTGGTGATCATCCCTTCCGGGAACAACGGCAGGATGTGCGGACGGATCAGGTCGAGCATGCGCTTGGAGGTGGCGATCTTGCCCTCGATTCGGCGCTTGTGCTGGTGGCTGACCACGATACTCAGCACCTGGGTCGGGACGCCGCTTTCATACAGCAGGGTGACCTGACTCTTGGCGTCGGGCTCCAGGGCCTCTAGGGCGCCCGCATGCCGCAGGGCCGCCAGGCGGTGAAGGATGTTGTGGCTATATTGGAGCGTCGCCGGCATCAGCTCTGGCGTCTCATCGGTGGCGTGGCCAAACATAATCCCCTGGTCGCCGGCGCCTTCATCCTTCTTTTCGGACGAATCGACGCCCTGGGCGATGTGCGCCGATTGGCCGTGCAGATGGTTGGCGAACTTGGCTTTTTTCCAGGAAAAGCCCTTCTGATCGTAGCCGATGTCCTTGATCGCCTCACGCACCTTGGGCTCCAGGCTCTGGAGAATCTGCTTGGTCTGCTCCTTGGAATTGGCCCGAACTTCGCCAGCCAGGATGATGCGATTGGTCGTCACCATGGTTTCGCAGGCGACGCGCGCTTCGGGAGCTTGCTCAAGGAAAGCGTCGACGACAACATCGCTGATCCGATCAGCAACCTTGTCGGGATGGCCTTCAGAAACGCTTTCACTGGTGAAGATATAAGACGGACGGGTCACGCTGTTGCTCCTTGGACGCAGCCTGCATCCATCGTCGGGAACATATAAAGCAAGGTTTATATCCGCAAGAGAAGCCGATGGCGGATAACGGTTCTGCTAGGCGTCGTCTTCCGCCATCGACCGAACCAGTTCGAGAATCCGCCGCCGCACCGCGCCACGCCGCACCTTGGGGAACAGACCAGCCAACTCCAAACCCTCAGGCGTCATCAGGAAGTCGTGCACGCACTGCTCGGCACCGCTTTCTGCCACCTCACCGCGACTCAGGGCAGGGTCGGCCAAGCCCTCGAAGAAATATACGATTTGGGTCTGCAGCGCGGCGGCAATCTCATACAGCTTGCTGGCACTGACACGATTGGTGCCGCGTTCGTATTTTTGCACCTGCTGAAATGTGAGCCCTAAGGCCTCCGCCAGCTTTTCCTGACTGACTCCCAGGATTTTGCGACGAGTCCGAATGCGGGCTCCAACGTGGAGATCGATGGGATTGGGTGAGCGGTCGTCAGCGTCAGACATCACTGTTCTTGTTCCGCTCAGGACGGAAAAATCGCCCGCAAGCTTGAGTTAACCACGTTTCGTCCCGCAATCTTTGCCGTCCGTCAATCAACAAAACCGTCGAAGAAGATAAAAAAAGCAAAAGCAAAAACAGCGTGTTTCCCCATGCTGAATATAGCGACGACGGAAGGCTCGGCGGAATTGAGCCCTCGAGCGCGCCCATCTTGCCCAGTCCCAGCAATCGCGTCGGCACAGTCCTTCCATAGGCGTCGACAATTGCCGAGACTCCGGTCGGCGTGGCCCTGACCAAGGGGAGGCCTTCCTCAATGGCGCGATAGCTGGCCAGGTTCAGATGTTGCAGTGGTCCGGACGTAGCCCCGAACCAGGCGTCGTTTGAGATGTTCACGATCAAGTGGGCGCGCTGGCCGGTGCGGCGGGTACCCTCGCGGGTGAAGCCGGGAAACAAGCTCTCGTAACAAATCAGCGGCTGAATCAACGGCAGGCCCTTACCAATGGACATAGCCGCCGGCGGCGGGCCCGGGCTGAAACCGTCCCCCACGGCGACCAACTGTTTGACCCCGCCCCACAGCGGCTCGAGCGGCAGAAATTCACCGAAAGGCACCAGACGGAATTTGTCATAGCGCCCCTGTACGGTCATCTGCGGCCCGCGCAAGGCGAGCAGGCTATTGTAGTATCGGCCCTTTTCCTGCCGGTAGCCGCCGACGATCAGGGTCTGGTCCGGGGTAAGAGCGCGCGCGATGGCCTCACGGGTCCAGGTTCCCGGTGCCAGATAGTCTTCCAGCGCCGTAGGCAGGGCACCTTCGGGCCAGATCACCAGGTCGGCGGGCTTGCCCGGCGAGGGTGTCAGGCGCGTGTAGCGGCTAACGATGTCGTAAAACATCGCTTCATCGTACTTGGCGGATTGCGGCACATTGGCCTGAACGATGCGCACAATCGGCGCTCCGTCTAAAGGGACGGCGGCGTGGTGTAGGCGGGCCTGGCCATACCCAAACAGGCCGGCGAGACTTAGGGCCGCCAGACTGGCGGCGATCAACCCCTTACGACCTTCGCGCACCACGGTCAGGCCGGCGCTGACGGCCAACACCAGCCAAGTCATACCGTAAGACCCTATCAGGGCCGCACCCTGTGAAGGGGCCGAGCCGGCGCGAAAGGTTTCGCCCGGAAGGTTCCAGGGAAAGCCGGTCAATAGATTGCCACGCAGCCATTCGACGGCGGCAAAGCAGCCGGCAAAGATGATGGCGCGCCACACCGATCGACCTTTGAGCTGAACGTACAGCACCGCGCCCAGGCCCCAGAACAGCGCCAAGCCGCCGGCCAAGAGCATAACCGCGAAGGGGGCCATCCAGCCCTGATGGACGGCGTCGACCAGGAAGGCCTCTGCCACCCACCAAACGCCGATGGCAAAAAAAGCCAGGCCGGCCAGCCAGCCCGCCAGAAAGGCCGTCTTCAGTGGCCCAACGCCGCCCCCTGCGACGGATGGTCGCTCTATCAGGTGCATCAGCAGGCCATAGCCGAGCAAGCCCGGCAGGAACCCAAACGGTGGAAAGGCCAGGGCGGCGGCAGCGCCCGCGACCAGGCACAGCAGCCGCCTTGTCCAGGCCCCGCCCAAGCGCGGCAGAGTCACGCCGCGTCCGGCCCGGTGGCAATCGCCGGTGGCGCGGGCCGCATGCGGATGCGTTTCACACGCCGGGGATCGGCATCCAGCACCTCGATCTCGAGCCCTGCCGGATGGGCGATAACTTCGCCGCGCTGCGGCACGCGGCCCGCCAGTGTGGTGACCAGACCCGCCGCAGTTTCGATCTCTTCATCCAAATCTTCGGGGGCCAGGGCCATGCCCATCGCCGCCTCGAGTGTCTCCAGCGGGGTGCGGCCGTCGGCTTCGACGATGCCGCCCGGACGTTCGATCAGATTGGCGCTCTCGGCCTCGTCATGCTCGTCGTCGATATCGCCCACCACAGCTTCAATCAGGTCTTCCATGGTGACCAAGCCGTCGGTGCCGCCGAACTCGTCGATGACCAGGGCCATATGGATTCGCGACGAACGCATACGCAGCAGCAGGTCCGCCGCCCGCATCGACGCGGGTACATACAAGGTCTCGCGGCGCAACTTGTGCAGCACCGGATCGTCAGGGGCCGGACGCTCGCCTTTGGGCTGCGACAGCAGCTTGAAGACGTCCTTGATGTGAGCCACGCCCAGCGGGTCATCGAGGGTATCGCGATAGATCGGCATGCGCGAGTGCTCGCTCTCGGCAAACTGGGCCACCACGGCGGCGAAGGGTTCGTTGGCCTCCAAAGCGGTAATATCAGTGCGTGGCGTCATCACCTGGGCCACGCGCAGGGTCTGAAACGCCTGGGCCTGGTCGACAAGGTCGGGTTCGCCCTCAGGGCTATCGTGCCGCTCCACCTCGGCCTTTCCGCCGCGCCGCATCTGCCGCAACAGGGCGCGGAAGCCGCGGCTGGCAGGGGGGCTGCCAAAGAAGTCATCGGAACCGGACATCAGACCTCAGACATAGGGATCAACGACGCCCAGGCCGGCAAGGATTGCACGCTCCCTTACCTCCATTTTTTCTGCGTCCTCATCGGTCTCATGATCGAAGCCTACTAGATGCAGCACCCCGTGCGCCACAAGATGCTGCAGATGGGCGGCAAGGGTCTTGCCTTGGGCCTGGGCCTCGGCAGCGCAGACGCCATAGCTCAGCGCTATGTCGCCGATGTGATCGTCGAGATTGGGCGGCGCCGGGAATGACAGAACATTGGTCGCCGCGTCCTTACCGCGAAATTGCGTGTTGAGCGCACGCACGGCCGCATCATCGGTCAGTAGCACGACCACGCCGCCGGCATATTCGGCGGGCAGGGCAGCCTCCCCGGCGATTGCGGCGATCTGTGCCGCCTCGGGCAGGGCCGCCGCCCAGGCGGGGTCCTCGACCTCGACCTCGAACCGGGGGGTCATCGCCCCTCGTGAGGTTTTTCGGCCTCGTAGGCGCGGACGATCCGCTCGACCAGCGGGTGACGCACGACGTCTCCAGCGGTGAAGCGGACCACGGCAACGCCCTCAACGCCGTCCAGCAGGCCCCCGGCATGGGCCAGGCCGCTGTCGGCAGTGCGCAAGAGATCAACCTGGCTTGGATCGCCGGTAACCGCCATGCGTGAGCCTTCGCCAAGGCGGGTCAGCACCATCTTCATCTGCAATCGCGTAGCGTTCTGGGCCTCGTCGCAGATCACGAAGCAATGGCTCAGGGTGCGACCGCGCATGAAGGCGATCGGGGCCACTTCAATCTCGCCCCGGTCGCGGCGACGACGCATCTGATCGGCCCCCAGGATGTCGGTCAAAGCCTCCCAGATCGGGGCCATGTAGGGATCGACCTTCTCGGTCAGATCACCGGGCAGAAAGCCCAATCGTTCGCCGGCCTCCACCGCCGGGCGGGTGACGACCAGTCGAGCGACCTCGCCGCGCATCAACATGCCCGCGCCATGGGCGACGGCAAGAAAGGTCTTACCCGTGCCGGCGGGTCCAAGCCCGAATACCAGCGGATGGATTGCCATGGAATCGAGATAGCGGGCCTGGGCGGCTGTTCGAGGCGCAACTCCGCCCCGCCGACCAGCCGCGGGGGTCGCCTTGCTGTCGCCGACGCGTGCTTGGCCGATAGCGGCACGCACGTCCGGCACTTCCACCTCCAGGCCCGCATCGGCGCGCGCGGCCAGAATATTGATCGCCCGCTTCGCGCCCGCCTTGCCGCGCGGGTCACCCGCCAGGGACACGCCGCCGCCGGGCGTTTCAATCAGCACCTTAAAGGCGTCCTCGATCAGGGCCGCGTGGCGCCCACCGGCACCGGCCACGGCGCGGACCGATAGGTCGGACAAGGGAATGAATTCGGGTGTCTGGCTCAAGCCGGTTCCAAAATATCCAGATGGCCAGAAAGCGCATTGGGGCCAAGCCCCGCGATTTTAACAGGCACGATCTGGCCGATTAGCCGTTCGGGCCCATCCAGATGCACCGCCTGGAGATAGGGGCTGCGGCCGCCGATTTGGCCCTTGTAGCGGCCCTTGCGATCGATCAACACCGGCAGGGTTTTCCCGACCTGAACAGAGTTGAAGACCTGCCGCTGCCGCTCGATCAAAGTGTTGAGTCGCTCCAGCCGTTCGGCCTTTACGGTCTCGTCAACCTGACCGGACAGGCTTGCCGCGGGGGTCCCCGGGCGGCGCGAATATTTGAAGGTGAAGGCGCTGGCGTAGTTGACCGCCTCGACCAGATCGAGCGTGGCCTGGAAATCAGTCTCGGTCTCGCCAGGAAAACCAACAATGAAATCGCCGCTCAAAGCCAAGTCCGGCCGCGCATTGCGAATGCGGTCGACCAGGGCGAGATAGATCTTGGCATCATGACCACGATTCATGGCCCTTAGGATGCGGTCCGAGCCGGCCTGCACCGGCAGATGCAGATAGGGCATCAGCGCTTCAAGGTCGGCGTGGGCCGCAATCAGGGCGTCGTCCATGTCGCGGGGGTGGCTGGTGGTGTAGCGGAGCCG
>Ga0114971_10002022_pt1 | contig 13935 bp, 11 predicted proteins | sample M_140625_MF_Meta_FD_87320 | JGI IMG/M metagenome (GOLD analysis project Ga0114971, IMG submission 87320) | Freshwater microbial communities from Lake Montjoie, Canada to study carbon cycling - M_140625_MF_MetaG | ecosystem: Environmental > Aquatic > Freshwater > Lake | place: Lake Montjoie... | reverse complement strand
CCGGGGAACCGTAGGTTCCCTGGAAAAGGGAGGGGGCGTCCGGGGGAACCGTAGGTTCCCTGGACTACTTTTTTTCTAATACTACCTCTTTCAGAACATTCCGGATGATTTTATCCCGGAATTTATTTTCCTGTTCTTCTCCCCTACCACCCAAAGCAACCAATGCCAATTCGGTGAATTTTTCATTCGCTGCCGTATTATTCACCACACTTTCTGGATATGCCAATTGCCAATCTTGTATTTGGTTCAAATTTAATTGGGCCACCTTATTAATCGCCCATTTCAATCTTCTTTTTTCATCATTCTCTTTTTCCCATTTATCATTGTCTTTGATATACAGCGTTTCACGTTTAAAATCTGTACAATGAATTGGTAATTTTTCTATTTCCATATTTCGTAATTCTTTGATGAAAATACGTGAAATTCCTTCCACAAACCCTAACCTACCAGTGGTTTCAAAATCATGTATTGTCAATTTCAATGAATTCACAAAATCTACTATATTCATGGCATCTTTACATGTTTCATTCAAAAAGAAATTCAGATTGAATTGATTATTATTATTTGTGGTATTATTATTTGTTGTTACAATAGACTGTTGATTTTTAGATAATTCCAAAATTTGTTTATTATGTTCTTCATTTTGTTTTAATAATTTATTTTGTAATTCTTTATTCTGTTCTATGAGAACATTTTGTACTTCTTTACTTTGTTTTATTACTTCCATTACCATATCAAAGGGTATAATTTCATTCGTTATATCTTGGGATTTTTTACATTGTTTTTTATGCGTCCATAAACTGGAATGATATTTATATACCTTACCACATTCACATGAGTATTTATTTATTTTGTCATAAGTTGAACTATTATCGTGATGGGATTTTTGTAGTATTTGGGATTTTTTTATATGTTTTGCTGTCAATAAATGTTTTGAATAATCTTTTTTATTACCAGTATTATAGCAACAATTTTCACAAGAAAAGATTGAGGATTTTTTGGTAGTCATTTTGTAGTATATATTACTACATAAAAAATCCCCTAAATTATTTTTCATAAAAAGAATAAATAATATTATTTACCAAATAATTTATTGCTTACCATTATGGTAAGTATTCATATACATATATGTGTCATTGACTTCTAAATAGAGTAAGGGGATTTTATTGTAGTAATTTGGGATTTTTAATTTTCATCGTCATAAATAATTTTATTTTATGTTTAGTTTTAATATCATATAGTAGGACAAATGGATAATTATTATTTTAGAGGATTTTTTTTGTAGTATTTTGTAACATTTTATACTACAAAAAAATCCCCTAAAAATATTTTATAATTTTTCATGAAAAAAATTATGCTAACAAATTTTGGCGTATTTTTTTGGTATTTAAAGCGTCCCCGAGTAAAATGGGTTTTTTGATTTTTTTTTTAAAATTTAATAATCGCATTTTGAAAATTGGACATTTTTAAAATGTCCATTTTTGAAAAGTGACCCCATTTCTTTTTACGATTTTTAAGGGGTACCACTAATTATTTCGTTAAAATTATATAATTCTTATTATTTATGCGTAAATAAACAAATTAGTAAAATACTTAACAATAACATGTATAATATGGATAATGATAAATAAATGGAAATTTATATATTCAACTCCAGATATAGAAAAAGAATTTATAAATACTCCTAGAAAAATATGTATAGCAGCGCATTCTACACCCTATTTTGATGGAATTATATTATACCAAGCGTTAAAATATTTTGGCGAAGATAACCCACAGGCATATGTTCGCGGATATTGTCCATATTTTCCAAAATGGTGTATACCAATATCTAATGTGGGCGGATTTATAAAAAACGAAATATTATCATTAAAAACTAGGCAAAATTTTTGTCGAATTCTATTTCCTTCTGGTGGAACTATAAAATGGAAAACAGGTTTTTATGTACTGGCAAAAGAATTGGATGCCAAAATCATTATATTAGGAATTGATTACAATGCACGTAGTGTAGTAGTAGATAGTATCATATCCCCACTGGATACATTTGAAGAAACAAAAAAAATATCTCTTACACAATTACGTAAATATAGTCCTGGACCATTTTGTTTTATTTTACGGGTGTTATGTAATTATGGTTGTGAAGCCCATAATTATAATAAATCATCGTTATATTTTTATAGATGTTTGTGTATATTTATTGGATTCTATATTTTCTATATTTACAGTTCCACTAGGGATTGTCAATAAAGCTAATTATTAGGAAGAAAATCACAATTAATCGCACTTTTTACATGTTTCGGTAACAAATTTAATCTAGGGAATCCAGGGAACCTTTTCCAGGGAACCTACGGTTCCCTTGGACGAACCCTCCCTTTGTAGGGAAACCAAGTTTTCCCCTACGACCCCTTCCTTTCCAGGGAACCTACGGTTCCCTTGGACGAACCCTCCCTTTGTAGGGAAACCAAGGGTAGGGATTCTACCCCTACGATCCCTTCCTTTCCAGGGAACCTACGGTTCCCTTGGACGAACCCTCCCTTTGTAGGGAAACCAAGTTTTCCCCTACGACCCCTTTTCCAGGGAACCTACGGTTCCCCCGGACGCCCCCTCCCTTAGTAGGGAAACCAAGGGTAGGGATTCTACCCCTACGACCCCTTCCTTTGTAGGGAGGCATGGAAAAGATAATTTATTACAAATATAATAAATTATCAATCAAATAATAATAAATTATTCACCATTTCACTATTATTATTTTTTGTATGTTTGAGTATCTGTTGTGTTAAATAATCTATTGTAAGATTTTTATTTTGTAAATCTTTATCTAATTTTGCTATAATAAGTCTTTGATTTTGTAAAGTATTTTTCAATTCTTCGTTTTCTATATAATAATTTGCTTTATTCGCATTCAAATTATTAAGCCATTTTTGATGGAATTTTGTTTTTGTATGAGTTGAAAATGTGTTATTTGATTCATAAGCTTTATCTTTTCTACTTCCACAAGGACATCTAAGTCCATTTTTCAAATTATTAAATGGTGGAATTTTATCTATATAATTACCTATATCATCAATACTTGGAGAATATATATCAGGTTCTGTTGCTAATTCCATTACAATATAATAATACAAAAAGATAATTTTAAGTTTGTTATATTATAATAATTATAATATATTTCTATAAAAGATAAAGGGGAGGGTGTGTCCGGTGGAACCTACGGTTCCCTGGAGAAAAGGGAGGGGGCGTCCGGGGGAACCGTAGGTTCCCTGGAGAAAAGGAAGGGGTCGTAGGGGAAACCATGGGTTTCCCTACGAGGGTGGCAATGGCGCTAAACATAATTTAATTTCTCCTAATGATGCTACATCATACTTCACAATTAACGGTAAATCATTTCCCAAATACATTTCCAAATGACTACATAAAGGAGTACATTTAATAAAATGGCTCAAACTCTTTAACGAAAATTCACCCTGGATAATCACCGACGCATCCGGTTTTTGTATAAATTCCATATATCCATCCGATTCGGAACGGAAAATGCGTGAACTGGCAAAATTACCTTCACATGAAAATATCAAGTCATTACCCACGGATTTGATTTCAATACGGTCTGAAATGCCATTCAAATCACGAATAATTTTTTGGAAATCCGCAGTAGGTAAATTAATCACAGTAGAGTATTCTACATCTGGCACGATTAATTCCTCAGTATCAGGCTCAATCAATCGCAACTTTTGACTATAACATTGTTTAATATCTCCATTATCATATTGTAATCCCAAATGTGACACAATACCGTCATGATAGTCGGCTTTATCAATATACATGGAAAGCGTATCATCGTTTGACATGGTAGAAATGACTTTAAACAAATGTAGAGTATTGGCGCAAACAATAATTTTATCTGGATTACAAATATATTGCTCGAACTTATAAGACTTTAAATTCACATTTACTAAAATAGTATGGGTTTTATCAAAATTAATGATTTTCATACCATCTTTCGTAAATGTTATGGTGGCATCGGTTAAGATATCTTTGATTGCCGTAATCATATTACGAATAGGTTGTATTTGTACGGTTTTGATGGTTAACACATTTGATTCTTCGTTCATTTAGACAAAATCGGTTCTTTACTTTTATTTAATGCGTTCTGTTTATATTTTTTTCGCATAATTAGTTTTATTTCATTTTTTAACGCATTTTCGGAATTTTATCATAAATGACCCTTTTTATTAGACCCTTGCCAAAAAACATAAATAAAGCAATACTCCAAATAATGGCAAATTTGTTTCATTCACCGTTTTTTGTATTATTTCCGTCGTCATTCCTTCGGTTCTCGTTTGGTAAAAATTTTTGAATATAGGCGTAAAAAAGAGTATATATATCAATCCGGTTCTCCAATGAAATAATTGAATGAGATGAACCAAATTCCAAAAAACATTTATATGTAAAATAAATTTAGCAAATTTGAGAGCATTGTTTATTCCAAAAACATTCGGAATCGTACGAATACCATTTTGTAAATCGCCCTGAGAATCTCGTATATCCAATAATATTTCATTGAATAGAGAACCGAAAAAAATGGTTCTCGTGGCAATCGTGAGTAACTGATTTTGTAAATAGGTAGGTGTATTAAAAGTTCTAGTCGTTAATCCGGCAAAATAAATACTAAATCCGACTAATGAAGCGCATGATAGATTTTTTATAAATAACGCTTTTTTGAGAATAGGAGTATAGAGAGTAATATTCAATATTGCTAAATTTATCGCGAATCGTAATTCCGAAGATAGATATTTGTAGGTTAAAGCACTGGTTGTTCCCAGAATCGCGATATTTGTTAGGACTGCTTCACGAACGGTTACTTGTCCGGTAATAAGGGGGCGTTTCGGATTATTTATTTTATCTATTTTCATATCAAATAAATCGTTCATAATCATACTACTACACATGATGAGAACCGTATTGATTATTCCTACCAAAAAAGGAGGATTATGTAGGAGCATAGTGATGGAAGGTTGAATGATATAACCACCCGTAAAACTCAATAGCGTAGTGGGAAGAATATTTTTATATCGGACGAGTTTCAATAGACTCGTTGTTTTTTTTTGTAGTTTTTCTCGGATACTGATAGGCGGAACATCAGTATTTATATTATGAGAATAAGAAGCGATATATAAAAATTCACGAGAACTCGCGACCGCAGTATTTTCAGTTGGTATGGTTGTGAAAGAAAACACATAGGGAATGAATAGTATAAACCAAATAGAAGGCAGCATTTATAGTAAGTTTATAGTAATTATCTTTAATTTGCTTAGAGAACCGAATATATTATTCCACGAACAAATATAAATCCAAACAAAAGGGGGGTCGTCCAAGGGAACCTACGGTTCCCTGGATTCCCTGGAAAAAAGGGAGGGGGCGTCCGGGGGAACCGTAGGTTCCCCGGAGAAAATTGAATCTCTTTATTATTTATTATCCAATAAATAATCAAACAAACCAAACAAAACTCTAAAACATGTTCTCTAAACCACTTCAACACGTACCCGCAAATCCAAAAGACCAACAAAAAACGGAACTTGTGAAACGTATTACTGAAAAATTAAAAAAACAAAGAACTTATTTCTTTCGTCCAGTAGCAATAGATGGTGTATTATGCTATCCAGTGATTTATGGTGGTAGACATAAAATCGTCAATTTTGAATCTATCCATATCAATTGCTTTGTAAAAAAAGGCGATAAAAAATACAAACAAAAATATTCATTATTCTTTCAAAAATATAAAACAATCATAGGAGCATTGAATTTAATTGAAGATGTTGTTAACAATTATAAAATATACAATGGTGATTTAGTGAGCAAAGATGCATATGAATTAATGAAATTAGAAGAAGCGGTGGTTCCTTATACCGAAGACCAAAAATGTTGTGTATGTAATGATAATACGACGGATATTACTTTATGTAAACATCATATTTGTTTACAATGCCGAGAACAATGTTTATTAAACGAACAACCCAATTGTCCGGTATGTCGTAAAGAAGAAATCATCAATATGTATTTCAATGAAACGAATTTGATTAATAATAGTGAATATCAGATATTACAATATGCGTTTGAATATGAAGAAGATAAACGAGTATTAGATATTGAAGCCGTAGATGATGATTCCGACGATGATTATATGGTATATGGGGATGAAGTTTTGGAAGCCAGCGAACCCGACAATGGTCCATCAACTCCTATCTCTATCACCGATTCAGATGATGAACCAGAACCAATACAACATGACCCCCAACCTATCACAACCAACAATAACAATGATGCCGGAGAAGTCATAGAAATAGATTATAATGCGAGAACACCCGAAATAATCGTCATTGATGATGAAACTAACGAAGGCCTTAGACAACGAATGCAGGATACAATTCGTTATTATAGTCACTCTGGATTTCAACCCCATAATAGTATACAAAGTACATTGAGTTATAATATTACCAATGTAACATTAACTCGCGGTAGTAGTGGAAACTCTCGTAGTTCATCTCCAAACAATCCTGTTTTGTCGGATATAGTAGAAGAAGGTGAAATCGTAGAAAACGATAGATATTTTCTGTAAACCTATAAAAATAAAAAAATCGTAAACCCATGCGATTTTTTTATTCGGCGTTGTTCTTGCACTTGCCCTGTTTTTTACAGGTTTTGTTTGCCAATTTCAATGCTTTACTTGTTTTTTTACAACCCGATTTCAATATATGATAATCTACGATACTGGCATTGCCGCCGGTAATAGAACTGGCTAAACGAGCGATACCCCAACTTTCGGCAGTTTGATTCGGACGTGAACCACTGGAATAATAAGCACCACGACCTTTATTTAGGATCTTTTCTAATGCTTCTTTAGAACATTGGGTCTTTTCGGCTAATTCTTTAGAAGGATAAATTTTGTCAATGCCATATAATTGACGAGCATGTTCTAAATGCCGGGATTTCTTGGATTTGAATGATTTTACGGAGGGACGTTGATAATATTTACCTTTTTTGTATAATTTACGGGATTTTAGGATGTTTTTCCTTTGTTTGTTATAATCTTTTTTTGACAATATTTTAGGAATATATCGTTCTATTATATTTTCCATACGTATATATTTACATGTTATATTTTTTTAAGAATATACTATATTTTTATCTAGGCATAATATATAAATATTATTATGATGGTAGAAGAAGCTAACCCAGTGTACGAACCTCTTGAAACCATCAATATAAGTGATGACTCAGAGATTGATAAAGGTCTTCACGGTGTTAAATTAATACTTGCCACAAACGTGACTAATGAGGGCGAGGTTGAATTAAAAGCTTCTATTGCGACCGCTCAACCATCCGAGACCCAAACCGCCATAAATGTTGGCACACCAATTGCTGGCAAAGAAGATTTTAAAGCTTTATTATCTGACGAAGATAAAGCAGTCGGCAATCAATTTAAAAATATATATAACGAGTATGACAGCACAATGTCTCTCAGAGCACGAGGAACAGTTCCTTCTGGAATTGAAATTTTGAATATGTTACGAAGACATGGTAAACTTCGTGATGCTAAATACAAACCAATTATTGATGCTGTACGCAAAAATTACAATAACGAATACGGTATGTATAACGACAATGATACTAATTGGTTTAATGTGTATGCGGCAAAAAACGCTTATAATAAATTTGTTAAATATTCTCCTTTATTTTTCGCAAGAGAACAAGCATTTCTATTAAGCGGAAAAAATGATATGGGAATTATTAATGGTGTAGGAAATGCTGGCACATTAGCAATGGGGGTTGCTGGAAGTGCTAAGGCTGCTGTTGAGAATTTAGCAAAACGCAATACTTGGACTGAATTTTCTAACATAATAAATAATGCAATTACCACACTTGGAAATATAAATATTACAAAATATCTTAAACCGAATCAAACTGCTATTAATTTTATACATGAATCGGTTGAAAGCGAGGCGGATGACAATGATCCGAAGGTAGCAAAAGTTCAAAATTTAATTAGACAAATTTACAGTCGTCTCATATCGTATTTTGAAAATAATGAAGCGGTAGATGATAAGAACTTTACTGAAAATGACGATAATAACACGCCTGAAACTGACGAAAATAAAAGCATGAGACGCAAGCAGGTTGAGGAAATTATCGCGAGATGTATGAATAGTGGTGTATCTGTATTTCAAGCAGGCGGAGTCTTACTGATATCTCCAATTTTGGTTGTTGCTGGATTAGCCAGATTAGGAGAAGGAGCATTCAATGGTATTATATTTAAATCAGGCAATGTGAATAGTGAAGGTTCACAAACTATGTCTATCGGTTTGTCAGACAAATGGAAAGGGCAGCAAGACCAAATAGCGGCAACGAATCAAGGAAGAAAACATTCCGCATTAAATGCTATAATGAAATTTATACTTGATAACGAAGAAAAATTAGGCATTCGTTTTAAATTAGCCTTAGCTAATTTATGGTCTTCCATTAATACCGGCTTTGATTCAGCAATAGAATGGGATTGTAGTCCAAAAGACATTACTTTTGCGATTACTAAAAATAACAGTAATGAAAATGAGATTAATGTTCAAGAAGCAGAAAATGTGGGTGCCAATTCTGATGGACGTATTATTTCGACTATCAGATCTGAAAATTCAAAATATAACTTAAAAGATAAGTTAAATGATTACACAATATACATAACCAATGTGACTAAAGATGATATTACACCAGTAGTATCATTAAGTAAGTATTGTCCTCTAAACTGTATTGCTAAATTAGCCAAAGGTTCATCCAGAATATTAAATGTAATCACTGAAAATTTAACAAAAGTTACTGTTCTTGGTAATGGCGCCCCACATTGGGAAGACAGTTTTATAAATTATACAAATTACGAATATAACGGAAGACCCGAAATATTCATTTACGCTCTTATGAAAAGACGTTTTTCGGGATATACGAACAAAATAAGCGATACTTTTAGTAAAGGATACGACGGTTTAAAAGGTATAGGTAAAGGTATAGGTACATCTATCTTAAACAGCGCAAGAACAATGAGAAATAGAGTATCCGATTTTTATAAGAACAGAATTAAAACGAGAAAAAACTCAGTTGAAAATGTTGATGCCAATGTGCAGGAGCTCAATAGCGCGTTTATAGGTGGTAAAAGAAATAAACATAGTAAACGCGTAGCAAAGAATAAACAAAACAAAAGAAAAACCCATCGCCATTAAATCAATGAAGAATCATTCATAACATAAAATTACATTATCAAATATTGTAATTTTATACATTTCTTTTTTCTATCACATATTTTTCTCCTTTTTTCACCAAACGTCCAATCATTACCAAATCCGCACCCGTTTTTTGATGGTCCTCATAATTTTCCATCGTATAAACTTCTTTCGTCTCGGCATTCAACGCATATTCCACCCCGTGTTCTTTAATTCGCTGTGCTTTCCATGTCGTTTTACGTACATTCATTTCTGGTTTTTCAATCATATCCCGTTGGAAACTTGGGAATGAACCAAATTGATTAGATGAAACCTTACCATACCCATAACACACCAATGATTCCGCTGTATTTTTTCCCGCATATACCGAACAATCAATTGCGGTTTCTTTGACCGCTTTCAAAATGGTTTTATTCGTTTTATCCTTGATACTAGCAATTTCAAATAAACTTTCGTCTGTTGTAAAAGGTGTTTTATGGTCTTTTTTACTGACATCGCGAATGCGTAATTCAATATTATTTTTACTGGTTTTCTGTTCCTCACTCAACACCGCCAAATAAAGAAATACTTTCACCGTTCTCATATCTTCGGGTAATTCTTGATGACTACAAATACGGCGAGCACGACCAATGACTTGTTCCATGCGAACCATATGCCAATAAGGATCTACTAAATGGACGAAGCGTGTATTTTTCAAATTAATACCTTCGGCACCCGACGAGGTAATCATAAATATTTTAATAATTTCACCATATAAATTGTTCTCATGTATTTCCTTTAATTGCGCGGAAATAGTAGGAGGCACTAAATCCCATGAACCATTATAAATGTTACGGATAAGTTCTTTTTCTTCCGCGGTCTCGGTACCCGTATAGAGAACAAATGTAGGTTTACCTTTATCCTCTTCATTATTCACGATTTCCCAATTCGCCCCCGTCTTTTTCAATTTAAATTCCGCAAATCCATTGGCTTCCAAAATCAGTTTCAAAATACCCACCCCTTCAATCGTACGGAACTGACTATATATCAAATGTAATCCCTTATTTCCTTCGTCCAACAATTGATTTAATAATTCAACGAATTTCGGACTATAATCTCCCAAATGGGTTTTGGATAAATATTCTTTTTCACGGGGTTTTTCTGGATTGACTTTCAATTGTTCCAATGCTTTTTGAATACGAGTTTGGTAATTCAATAATTTCGCATCGGGTTTTTCAGTCTCCGTCTTTTCTTCAGGTTCTCCTTCTTCTCCTCCCTCCGCATCACCTGCGTCGGCATCATCTTCGTCAAAATTCTCATCTGCGTTTTTACGAACGGACAAAGGAACCGCATTGAAATCATTTTCACTAATCGTCTTCTTTTTATCGGTTTTATCAGGTAATGGGCGTTCAATGCCTTCGGGAAATGCGAAGTTACAAGCAGACCGCGAAAAAATACGAAAGGTAGGAGAAATATCTTCATCTTCCGTTTTAGCACTCAATCGTTTTTTTCGTTGGCGTTCTTCTTCGTCCGCTTCTTTTTTACGAATTTTTTCATAAATTCCGTATTGATGTGGCGACATGTCACATTTTACAATATGGAAAATATTACCATCTTCGGTTTTGTCAAATCGCGGCAATAATTGTTCCTGTGCACTACGGAAATAAGAAGTCAATCCCAAAATACGGCGTTGGAAAGCAGTTATATTTGTAATTTGTTCGCTATCTTCATTATATTTAAACATCGCATTAAATTCCTCTTTATTATCCGGTAAAGCTTTATTGTTAACAATCGTTGGTTTTCCAACGATTTCTAGACCATTATCTTTTACTATTTTAATCACAGTTTTTTCAAACATCGTATCTGTCATATTTCCCGTTTCATCTAAGGTAACACCATTGTATTTTTCCATTTCATTCGCACCGCCTTTTTGTGGATTGAAATCACCATTTGGACCCATACGATATGCTTTTTCGGCACTGGCTTCTGGTTCAATTTCCAATTCCTCATAATCTATTTTCTCCGCAATTTTATCATATTCAGAGCGAGCAAAACGAACTTTTTTTGTCTTTGTATTTGGGTTTTTTCCATCAATTGCCGTTTTTTTCTTCTTTTGTGTTTTTCCGCCCGTAAATAAGGCAGAAAATCCACCGACCAATTTTCCTACTTTCTCGCCTATTTTTTTGGTGGCTTTTTCAAAGACAGTCTTTTTCGCAGGTACTTTCTCAGTGGATTTGGCGGTATTAATAAATCCAAACGGATTACGCGTAATCGTTAATGTATTATTGGTATATTCTACATAATCATAGGTTTTCAAATTCGCATTGGCAAACATCTCCATAATTGTATCAGCATTGATTGTTTTTTCGGTTTCCACATTCACTTTGAACGTCCATGTTTTAATATATCCTCTCAAAATATTAAACAAAATACCGATTTCATTCGGGTAATTGATAATCGGTGTTCCAGATAATAAAACGATTTTGGCATTTGTTGCGCCTGCCAAATAATGATATAATTTATACGCCAATGATTTCGGTTTGGAAATTTTATTTACAATACGACTGACTAAATTATGCGCTTCATCAATAACGACAACGGAATTATCAAAAGGATTACGAGTAAAATCTCCGGTCAAATTTTTCAAACCATTCATATTCAATCCATTATAATTAATATCGGTATATTTACTACGAATCATTTCATTCAATTGTGTATCAATTTCCTTTTGTTCTTCGGCCGTTTTTTCCGAAAAATTCGCTGATTTTTCTATATTCACCAACCAAGCGCCGCCGTGTTTCCGAATATACTCACTAGAAATGGATAATGCTTTGGATAAAATACCGACATATTCGGGTTTACCATCAATGGAAATATATTCCCAATATTGATTTTTCTTATATAATTCGTCACCGCATTTTTTCAATTCACTGAAATAGTTCATTTTCAATGAGGCAGGAGTCATAATAAACACGCGTTTATTGGTTTTCATACCTTCGGCAATCGCGATGGAACTACATGATTTACCACTACCCAAACCATGATATAATAATAACCCGCGATAAGGAGTATATAAATTCAGATAATCTAATAATATTTTTTGATGGGTTAATAATTCAAATTTGGCATCCACTGGACGGTCACATGAAATAGCATTGGAATCATCGGCTAATTCCCGTTTATAGGGTTCTAGTAATTTCATAATTTTTTCAATATATAATTTACGATTATTCATATAGTAAGTAGGTGCTCTTATCGTGATAAGTGGGGTTGTCGCGGGTAAACGCGCAGCAATGAGTTTATCGTTGATGTTGGCAGTGGTTAAATCAATTTCAAATCCTGCATCCGCGTTCTTTACGATTTTCACTTTAGGACCGCGTTTCTTTTTGATTTTCTCGTCTTTTATTTTTTCTATCAATTCTTCCGCTTTCTCCTGTGTTTTCTCCGTAGTTTCTTTTTCTACCACATCGTCTTCCCCAACTATATTTATATCAGGTTCTCCCTTTTTATCAACTTCGTCCGAAGGTTCTCTCACTTTGGAAATTTTTTCAGAAATAATATCATCCATTTCTTTATTGATTCTATCAAATTCGGCTTCATCTTCATCCACGGATTCCGCAATAATTTTGGAAGGAACAACAATGGTTTCTTTAGTAGAACTCACTAATTTATCTGGTTCTCCGATAACAACCGTTTTTTTCTGTTTTTTGATACCAGGTTCTCCAACCGGCGTTACTTTTTCTTTATTTTCCGGTGATATTTGTAATACTGTAACATGAAATGGTGCTCGCTGAATAATCTTATTTTCCTTAAATATCTCATCACGTACAATAGAAGTAAATTTTCGTTTATCTATAATTTTGTTTTTAATCACCGGAGGTTCGGTTTTCTCCAACTCTTCTCCCCCTTCTTTGGGTGGTTTTTCCATTTCTTTGATTTCTTCTACTTTATCCACATAAGCCGCAAAATTTATTTTAACAACTTCGTGTGGTTTGGCTTTTGGTTTTCTACTTAATTTATCTATCGGATTAAAAATTCCGCTCATTCCTATAGTATAATGCGATTTTATTATATTCTATTCGGATAAAAAACTAAAAGGCATTCGGTAAATCATAAAATTTGGAATTTCCATAAAATAAATAGGAAAATGCTTGTTGAAACCAACCGACTTCTACGCCATTGTCAGACCCCCTGGCAGTTCGGATATTTTCATTTTGTGTTAAATTGGATAAATCGGGAACGTACAAGAAAAATGATATTGTCCTTTTCGTAAAAACAAAGGCAACAGGTTCTCTTTATTTAATATTTTATTGAAATTCTGATAATATGCTAATTCTTTGATGTCGTCTTGATGGGGGTGACTTTGAGTTGTATTCTTACATTATCATCTTTTTTATTCATACAACCAACATGTATTAAATTTGCGTTAAATAGTATGACATCGCCTTTTTTACAAGGTAAATTTACTACTGGGGTTGTAAAATTAAAATTATAAGAATTGACATCTTTATGGCTTTTGGGTATTATACCTAAACATTTTTCCATATCTTCTAAATAGACCAAGAGAGTATAAGAGGGGTGTTTTTGATTTTCATTGAAAAAGTCGCCATTATTATCTCGGTGACAGGTATGGACAACCGATTTTTTAATTATCCAAATATAATCTTGAAACAAATATTGAGAACCTGCTTTGGTT
>Ga0114971_10002018_pt1 | contig 13942 bp, 14 predicted proteins | sample M_140625_MF_Meta_FD_87320 | JGI IMG/M metagenome (GOLD analysis project Ga0114971, IMG submission 87320) | Freshwater microbial communities from Lake Montjoie, Canada to study carbon cycling - M_140625_MF_MetaG | ecosystem: Environmental > Aquatic > Freshwater > Lake | place: Lake Montjoie... | reverse complement strand
GTTCCAGTAATAAATGAGCCTGCATCGGAACAAAGCAGCAACGCAGGTGCTCCGATTTCTTCAAGGTCTCCCCAGCGTCCGATCGGAATATTGTTTACAAAGCGTTGATATTGCTCAGGATTATTCATCACGACTTTGTTCATCTCTGTGGCAAAAGGTCCGGGGCACAGCGCATTAACGGTGACTCCACGTCCCGCCCATTCGACAGCCATCACTTTGCTCATGTGAATGACGCCTGCTTTCGCGGCTCCATATGGAACGCGATGTCCAAAGGCAACCTGGCCAAAGATCGACCCGATATTTAGGATTCTGCCCCATCCACGAAGGAGCATTGGCCGTGCAAAGGTGCGCGCGACCAGAAAAGGAACAGTGAGGTCCGTCTGGAGAACGTAGTGCCAATCCTCTTCTGTTAGATTCTCAGCAGGCCCGCGCCGGTTTACACCTGCATTATTGACAAGGATATCGATGGCATCGAGGTGCGCATGTACCACGTTGTAAAGGTCTGTAACCGATGCATCATCCGAAAGATCTGCGGAAATGGTGTGTACCTCGCCTGCACCACGCTCCATCAATTGCGCCTTTGCAGCAGCGAGCTGAACCTCATCCCTGGCAGTTAAGACGACGGTGGCACCAGCATCGTAGAGTGCGGCGGCGATCGCCAGACCCAATCCTCGATTGCCCCCGGTGACCAGCGCGGTCTTTCCAACGAGGGAAAACTTTTGCAACGTAGAGTTCACAGTTGTTATGTTACGCCATCACTGAGACCGGTTCGACTTGCTGCATCAGAATTCCGTAGATGACTCCACGTCGATTTCGGATGTACGATAGTGCATATGACACCGACAGCTGTTTCTGACCCAAGAATCGATGTAGTGATCTTGAACCCAAGCTGCGTCCACTTCTTCCATTCAAAGGAAACGGCGCTTCGGGTCACGATTGACGACCCTGCTTATGGCCCAGGTCAAACAATCCTAAGGTGTCAAGTTGCGTGTGCATTTCCGTGGCGCTACTCAGATAAGTGGATTGGGCTGCGTGATGAACGTGACAAGGATCTAGGGATGCTTGAGACGATGGCAGGAATGTCGGAGGAATCCCTTAGTGTCCTCCGGTCTGAGCTCGACAGACGCTACTTCATTCCATCTGTGACCAAGGTGAACCTGGCAAAGAAGGAATACGAAACTGTCACGTGGGATGTTCATACTGACCGTGGCCCACGTACTTATCATGTTCATCAGCTTCGCGAGAATGTGCATCAACTTGATGATGGCCGGATTGTTATCACAGACCGCCATGGAAACCGCTTCGCGTTTACATCCATCATGGCTGTGGACAAAGAATCACGCGTAATACTCGAGAGGGTGCTCGGATAGGATTCCAGATGAACTACTTTGTTTACTTTCGTGATAACGGTGAACACGGATGTTTCCTAGCTGAATCATCGGATGGCTTTCGCTACACTAATCTTGGCTATTCAGGCCCGCTCTTCAAACCCACCGTTGGTAAGGAAAAACTCGTACGTGACCCATGTCCTGTAGAGGGTCCGGATGGCACATTCCATATGGTTTGGACCTGCGGATGGTGGGAGAAGTCAATCGGGTATGCATCGACGAACGACTTCCGTACTTGGAGCAAACAACGCACGATTCCGGTGATGGAGCATGAGCCTACGGCTCGTAATGCATGGGCGCCAGAGGTTATCTGGGACAAGGATTGCGCAGAGTTTCGCATTTTCTGGAGCTCTACGATTCCGGGCACTTTTCCTGAGACGCAGTCCACCGCTGATGGCGGCCTTAACCATCGCATCTATTGCACAACGACGCGGGATTTCGAATCATTCAGCCCAACCCGTTTGATGTTCGATCCGGGTTACAACTGCATTGATGCAACCATCACCGCCTTCCGTGGCGGCTACTTAATGGCTATCAAAGATGAAACACGGGAGCCTGCGGCAAAATATCTTCGGTCCTACATCGCGAAATCGCTTGATGGACCGTGGACGTGCCTCACCAAGAATCCGTTTACCCCATCTTGGGTCGAAGGACCCGCGTTGATTTCCACGCATCAGGGCCTTCTATGTATTTATGACAAGTACACAGAAGGTAAATATGGTGGCCACGTGTCTCAGGATGGTCGACGCTGGAAGGATTGCTCCGGTGAGATTGACGTTCCGAAAGGTGCTCGTCATGGCACGCTATTCTCACCAACTGAAAAGGCAAATGCCGCAATCCGTGCGGCATTTACCAAGTAAAGTTAGACAGTGATTGCAGTGATGGTCATTTCGATATGTCCACCTGGTGCATCCCATACGACGCGATTGCCGACCCTCTTTCCGGCGATAGCCTTACCTACCGGTGATTGATCTGACACACGCCCGAGGTCAGGATCAGCCTCGAATGGACTAACGACTTCCACTGAAAGTTCATCTCCATCGTCATCCACTAACACGACCTTACTACCGATGTGTACAATATCGGGATCGAGCGTACTTGGCTCGATAATGACGGCGACATCAAGAGCATGACGAAGCTCTAAGATACGTCCTTCCACAAACGCCTGCTCTTGCTTTGCAGCGATGTAGTCGTTGTTTTCTGCCAGATCACCATCTTCTTTCGCTTCACGAATGCGCTCAGCAATACGCGGACGCTCACGATGGAGCAAATCTTCGAGTTCTTCGGTCAATCTGACATGTGCCGATTGTGATATCTCGACGACTTGATGCTGTACTGTTGTCTCAGAATCCATATTCCAGACCTCTCTTTTTGACCGGGATTGCAGGTGTCTTTACGACCGTGCTACCCGATTTGTTCCCATTACCTAAAATTAGGTGCATGATATTATATTCGACATTGGCCTCGTAGCTCAGCGGATTAGAGCATCGGTCTTCGGAACCGAGTGTCGGGGGTTCGAGTCCCTCCGAGGCCATCTTTCCCACCCATACTTTTGCCTGTTGCATGCTGCATCCCAAGTCGGTAGCATACTTGATGTCGCAACTACCAACGTGGTTGCCAAAAAAGAGCAAATGACCAGTACAGACCTTTTGTCAGCCTTCGGCGACGTCATAAAGCAGCAGCGGCTTGCACAGGGATTCAGCCAAGAAGCTTTCGCCCGCCGTTGTGGTATCCACCGCACCTACATGACGCACATTGAGCGTGGTATGAAAATGCCAAGTATTGATGTTGCACAGCGGCTTGCCTGGGGCCTTGGGCTTGAAGTTAGTGAGCTATTTAGTCAAGTTGAATCCAAAGGAGCTACGGTAACGGCAATCCTTGGTGAAAGCGCTACCGCAAAAAAGAAGGCGTAGATTTGCTCAGCGTCTCGAGCAAGCAAATTTCTTCGGCTAGAAACTGTCCCGTTAGTGCAGTCCAGCCTCGTCCACGGCGACTAACGAACTCTCATGCGTTTCTGGTGTGGATGCGCGTGGTACTACCTTCAGTAATAGCCTAAGCACCGGTGGCGCGATGATTGTCGTGATGATGGACATCAAAACCAACAACGAGTAATCCTTTTGTTGGATGGCTCCCGCAGCAAGCGCACTTCCTGCAATGATTACTCCGACTTCCCCGCGCGGAACCATTCCAACCCCGATAATCATCGCAGATCGAAAACCAAGCGGGGCTGCAGCAAACCCCGAGCCGACAACTTTACTGAACACTGCAACCATGATGTAAACCGCAAGCATGATCGCCGCTTGGATGCTGGATACGCTACGTAAATCGACCATCGCGCCAGTAAGCACAAAGAAAAATGGCGTCAAAAACACAAGTAACGGTTGGACCTGTGTTTCGATTTGTTTACTTTGGGGATGATCAGCAAAGAGCATCCCTGCGATAAACGCACCCACTATGGCTGCAAGTCCCGTCATCTCAGCTGTAACCGCAAGTCCAAGACATAGGACCATCGCCAGCACAAAAGGACTCAAAGGTCCGATACCCGCATTATTGCGCGACAAGCGCTTTACGACAAATGGTCCAATGGCGATCGTAACCGTTAGGAAAAGCCCAGCCTCTGCAAACGGCAGGATAAGTGCCATTGGGGATGCACCACCCGATGCAAGTGCACTAACACCCACAAGAATCAACATCGCGAGAACATCATCGATAACGGCCGCCGCAAGGATGACTTTGGATTCCAGAAGACCGAGTGCGCCTTCATCGTGGAGAACACGCGCCGTAATCCCTGCAGATGTCGCGATGAAGCAGCAAGCGATGTAGAGATGGTTGGTTGTTCCGGCTCCATTGGAGCGCACAATAAGATAGGCGGCTATAAACGGAACAACGACGCCAAACACTGCGACACTTGCCCCAAGCTTACCAATACTCAACAAGCGCTTCAGAGGTGATTCAAGCCCGACGGTAAACAGCAGAAACGTTGCCCCAATCGTCGAGAGCGTGGTGAGGACAGGACTTGGGTGAATCCACCCCAGACAGGATGACCCAAGTAACACCCCTACCAACAATTCACCTACAACACTTGGTAATTTTGCAATCCGAGCTGCCGCTGCGCCGACATGGGCGCCAGCAAACACAATCAATAAAACAAACAGCTCAGATCCGTGGAGCACTAATGAACAACCTTAGAAAGACTGTATTCGACAATCCCCTCGGCTCCGGCGCGCTTAAGACGCGGAATAAGGTCACGGCTGGTTTTGTCCTCGACAATGATTTCAAGCGCAAACCCAGAATCTCCGTACAGTGGTGACACAGTTGGTTTTCGAAGCGCGGGTAACTGATCCACCACACGCTGCAAATTAGACTCGGAGACGTTCATTTTCAAACCAACAAGCTCACCGGCACGGAGTGCACCCGTCAAGAGCATCGCCATGTTCTCAATTTGTCCCCGCTTGACATCATCTGCCCAGGAAGCATGGTTACAGACAAAGCGCGTTGTTGATGTCAGTAGCGTGTCGACGATACGTAAGTTGTGTGCACGCAGGCTGGATCCGGTTTCCGTGTTGACAACAATCGCATCCGCGAGCGCTGGGACCTTGACTTCACACGCACCCCAAGAAAACTCAACTTTGGCGTTCACCCCATGGCTAGCCAGATAGCGTTCGGTAAGCTGAACGTACTCTGTTGCGATCCGTTTACCCTCGAGGTCCTTTATCGATTCGACGCCATCATTCTGGCCAGCTGCCAAAACGACACGAATTGGATTACGTGTCGCCTTTGAGTAGGCCAGCTCGCAAATTTCGTGAACATCGGCGCCGCAGTCCTCAATCCAGTCCTTACCGGTGAGGCCTGCATCGATGATTCCATCTTCGAGGTAACGAGGAAGCTCCTGTGGACGGATAAGCGTAATGCTCAAGGATGCGTCATCCACGACGGGTTGATACGACCTAGAATCGACTCGGATGTTCCAGCCAGCTTTTGCAAACAACGAAAACGTGGCGTCCTGAAGACTTCCTTTGGGTAACCCTAACCTGAGCGACATCCGAACCTCACTTACAAACCGTTAATTTACGTCCATGTTACCTCAAGCCCTCTCCCACCCGGTGTGCATCGGTATAATGACGCGTTATGCACCTTGACCCTCTTCGCCTTGAAAAACGAGACCGCCTCGCTGCTGCTGGACTGGATCCATTTGCACCGGAGCGATATGAGAGAACACACGCGATCGCTGCTGTTCGGCAGGCTGGATCGGATGAAATCGGTAGCGAGGTATCTGTCGCTGGCCGTATCGTCTCACAGCGTGGAAACTTCTTTGACATCATGGATGGCTCCGGCCGCGGCCAGATTTATCTGGATAAAGAAGTCCTCGATGAAGCCACGATTGATATCCTGAAGACGAACCTTGACCTCGGCGACTTTGTAGGTGTCAAAGGAATTATTTTTGCGACGAAAAAAGGTGACTTGGCTGTCAAGGCTGTTCAGGTTACTCCTCTCGCCAAAGCGCTTGCAGATGCCGGTGCAGTACTAGGCAAGGAATACCGGACACCAGATGGTGTGATAAAGCGTGCAGAGCACCTTCAGGATGCAGAAACGCGTTACCGGATGCGATACTGCGACCTATTTGTAAACCAGGAAGCCAGAACGGTTCTCCTACAGCGGGTCAAAATCACACGTGCTATACGCGAGTACCTCGACACCGATGGCTACCTTGAAGTCGAAACACCGGTGCTGCACCTTGAAGCGGGCGGAGCACATGCACGTCCCTTTAAAACGCACCACAACGCACTTGACATTGATCTCACACTGCGCATCGCATTGGAGCTCCACCTTAAGCGCCTCATCGTTGGTGGAATTGATAAGGTTTATGAGATTGGCCGCGTCTTCCGTAACGAAGGCATCAGTACGCGTCACAATCCTGAGTTCTCACTGCTTGAGCTTTATGAGGCTTATACCGACCTCGATGGCATGATGGACCTTGTTGAGCGACTGTTCCGCCACATCTGCAATACGCTGTATGGATCAGACATCCTCACGACCCAGGATGGTACGGAGATTGATTTCTCCAAGCCATGGGTCCGCGTGCCGATGCTCGAAGGGATTGCCGTAAACGCTGGAATTCCTGCAAGCGCCTTTGAAACACTGGTTTCTGCAAAGGCCGCGATGGAATCTGTTGGGATTGATGCTTCGAAAGAGACTACCATCGGCGGAATCATCGAAAAGATCCACGAAGTATTTACGCAACCAACGCTCATCCAGCCGACGTTCATCACAGACTTCCCTCTCGAAACCAGCCCGCTTGCACGCAAGTGTCCGGGAAACCCAGCGCTCACCCGGCGTTTTGAAAGCTATATCCTGCGGCAGGAAATCGGAAATGCCTTTTCAGAGATCAATGATCCCGTTGACCAACGGGAGCGCTTCTTGAACCAAGTTGAACAGAAGGCAAGTGGAAATGTGGAAGCACAGCCAATGGATGAAGACTTCCTCCGTGCGCTGTCTTACGGAATGCCTCCAACGGGCGGATTTGGGATGGGAATTGATCGTGTTGCGATGATCTTTACTGGGGCGGCATCGATACGCGATGTCCTCTTCTTCCCTCTCCTTCGCCCGGAGCAGTTTTGAGTCTGCCTGATAAATCGCCTGTAAATGCCGCAGAGCTCTTTTCAGCGGCAACCCGCGCAGCCGCTGACATTTTGGCAAGCTCAACCGGCGTCGATGCGCTTGAGCATCTCGCTGACACAGCGTGTCGACTTGTAGGGGCACGCTACGCAGCGATTGGCGTGGCAAACGCCGATGGCACTGGCCTCGATGAGTTTGTGGTTTCCGGAATGTCCGATGAAGCCAAGCGCCTCCTGCCAGACAAGCCCAAAGGGATTGGTCTCCTTGGATTCCTAATCAATCGACAAACGCCGCTTCGCCTGGATGACATCAGCTCTCACCCATCCAGTGTAGGATTTCCTTCAAACCACCCGCCAATGAAGTCGTTTCTCGGCGTCCCTCTTTGTCACGGCGGTGTGTGTCTTGGCTCTCTCTATCTCACGGAGAAAGAGGGTGGATTTTCAGACCAGGATGAAATCCTCGTCGATGCTCTCCGCCTACAACTTTGCGTTGGGATTCGAAACCTTCAAATGGTCAGGCGTCAGCAAGCGTTGTCACATCGCCTTCTGACCGCACAGGAGGAAGAGCGCAAGGCAACCGCCGCCGACCTGCACGATTCGCTGACACAGCTGGTGTTTGCAGCCCGTGCCCATCTGGACTCGTACTGCGCCCGAACATCTACGAAGTCCGATCCAGACTTGGACCTAGCTACGAAGTACCTCCGCGATGCTGGAATTGAGTGCCGGAACCTGATTAAGCGAATGCGAGTCCTTGAACTTGAAGATATGGGATTTGTCGCTGCGATTGGGCAACTAATCGATGAAGAACAAGCCCGGGCCGGTTGGGACACGACGAACTTCTCCACAAATGTGCAGGATGATGACCTACACCCCATGCTGGCGGTGTCTATCTATCGACTAATTCAAGAAGCACTGAACAACGTACGTAAACATGCAAGTGCTACAGCCGTCAATGTCAACGTAGAACAAGTCACGCAAAACGACCGCCGCTCTGTGAACGTCATTATCATGGATAATGGATCCGGTTTTGATGTTAATGCCGTTCACCAGTCGTTCGAACACATAGGACTTCAAAACATGCGCGAACGTACACAGCTGTTTGGTGGTTCGTTTCGAATCGAGTCCGACAGTGCAACCGGTTCGACCATTCGCATCCGATTGTTCTCAGATGCTATTCCAACATCATTGGGAACAGCGTGATAAACATCCCTGATCGGATGTCAGGTATGAAAGTGGGAGCCAAGTCATGAATCAGGTACGAGTCATTATCATTGATGATCACGCGATCTGGCGTGGAGGCCTACGTAGTTTGCTGTCTGGGACAGAGTTTGACATTGTTGCAGAGGGTGTGGATGGAATAGATGCCGTGCCATTGGCCAAAGAGCACGAGGCTGACTTGCTCCTGATGGACATCCGCATGCCAAAGACAGATGGTTTAGTCGCATTGACGCAGGTTAAAGCACTCTTCCCAATGCTTCCTGTCATCTTGTTGACAACCTACGAAAATCCGACATTTGTGGCGCGGGCACTCGCTGGTGGCGCCGCTGGTTACCTCCTAAAAGGTGTCGAAAGGGATGAGCTGCTGGCAACGATGCGTGCGGTTCTAGCGGGTGATTCCACCCTTAATCGTGATGACTTCCTGCGTGCACTACGGTCAACCGGTCCGCTGACAGGTGCGAAAATGGATATTCCAGAACCGTTAACCGTTCGCGAAGAAGAAGTTCTACGGCTTGTGACAACGGGACTATCCAACAAAGAAATTGCTGCACTGTTGTTCATCAGTGATGGCACAGTCAAATCCCATGTCGAGCATATCCTTCGGAAACTTGGTGTTTCTGATCGTGCACAAGCCGCTGTATGGGCTGTAAGAAACGGGCTCGTCGAATAGCCAAATACATCATCTGGCCGATGACCTATGTAACTTGATGACAGATACTCAAGCGTGCACAATTTGCCTACATCACTTGCTATATGCCACCACTGTGGTGTAACCGGGCATTCCAAATCGAGCCGTTCCACCATCCCTGCCGGATGGTGGGTACAAAACCTAAATGGCCGTGAACAGGTGATGTGTCCGCAATGTGCGGAGATAAGTATTCCATTTGTGCATAGGAGCAAGCAGATGAATATTCTCGTTGGAATTGCTGAAACTTCTGGTGTTGAACCTCCTCAATCTCTCCGTATATTGGCTGACATCGGGTTCCCTGGGTTGAAATTGGATTTAGCGCATGTAATCGCTCCACTCGTCGTTGCTGGATTTCCAACAGAAGTTGTTACCGCAGCTGAAGCTGTGATGTGGAATAGCGAAAACGAATCTACAGCGGCTCTCAGTTTTATGGAAACACTTTCGAAACGCATGCTGTCAGCTGGAGAAACGGTAAGTAAAGTAGGTATTCACGTCCTCGATGGCTCTCCAGCATATGAGCTCCTACATTTTGCGGATGCAAATGCGACTCACTTGGTTGCTGTCTGTGCTTCGACAAACTCACCTATTAAGTCACTGCTAACAGGTTCAGTGGCACGAAATATCACAAACAATGCCCAACAAAGCGTGCTTATCGCACGTCCAAGACAGCACTCTGGAAAACTCCGTGTAGTTTTTGGCACAGACCATTCCGAATATGCAAACACATGCATCGTAGAGTTCATCGGGTGGAGCCCTCGGGGAATTGAAAGTATCTCTGTTGTGACAGCCTACGAAGACACTCTGTTACGCTCTCGAGCCGCGGATATAGGAGTGTCTGGTATCAGCGCGGCGGATGCCGTCCGGGATGCTATTTCCGTTCGAACGTTATCTGTTGCAAAGCGGTTGAAATTGATCAGTCCAAAGACGCACGCATCCGTCGTTGCCGGTTCGCCAGCAGCAGCACTACGGCAGGTTGCAGAGGAAACGAATGCAGATGTCATTGTCGTTTGTGCAAAGGGCCACTCAATGCTTGAGCGATTGACACTTGGTTCAACAAGTTTGTCCCTAGCCATTGATGCTCCATGCTCAGTTCTAGTGTTACGCCATCCCTAACGCTAACGATGGGTAAAGCCGATTTGATTGGTGAAACATTTCCAAGTTCATGTTGCCGTTCAAGAGAAAACATATCCTCAGGTCTGACTTGATAGAATAGAAACTCCGGAGGATACAATTTTGGCATTAGGCATCGGTATCGTAGGACTTCCCAATGTTGGCAAGTCAACACTCTTCAATGCAATTACGAAGGCTGGTGCTCTGGCTGCCAACTATCCATTTGCGACGATTGACAAGAATGTAGGTGTGGTTGCGGTGCCTGATGCGCGCCTCGAACCACTGCAGAAGCTTTACGCAAAAGGTGACCGACTCCCGCAGATCATTCCGACGAGTGTAGAATTCGTCGACATCGCAGGCCTTGTTCGCGGAGCCCATAAAGGCGAGGGCCTCGGCAATCAGTTTTTAGGGAATATTCGGGAAGTTTCGGCCGTTGCGCACGTTGTCCGATGCTTTGTTGATGAAAATATCGTTCACGTCGAGGGCCGTGTTGATGCCATGGATGACCTCCTTGCCATCAATACTGAGCTCGCTTTGTCTGACCTGCAGACGCTAGAAAAGCGAGTTGATAGAATCCGTAAGAACGCAAAAACGGTAAAGGAAGACAAAGAGCTTCTTGAGGTTGTTGAGGGTCTGCTCCCCCATTTGAACGAAGCTCTTCCAGCACGTACATTTACATTTCATGACCCAGTGGTCCTCGCGCGTGCACACAAGGAACTTCGTCTCCTGACTGCCAAACCCGTAATCTACGTCGCCAATGTCGCAGAAGAAGATCTACCTGATGGTGGTAACAACCCACATGTGGCTGCGCTGCGCGAGTACGCAAAGACAGAGAATGCGGACATCTGTGTTATTTGTGCAAAGATTGAAGCTGAGCTTTCAGAGCTTGAATCCGAAGAAGCGATGGAATACCTCGAAAGCCTTGGTTTGCATGAACCTGGTCTAAACCGTCTCATCAGAATTGGCTACCAAGTACTTGGACTGCGAACCTTTATCACCGCGGGTGAAAAAGAAACCAGAGCTTGGACGATCGTTGCTGGTGACAAAGCACCGGCAGCGGCTGGCGTTATTCACACTGACCTAGAACACGGGTTTATCCGGGCTGAAGTCATCAGCTGGGACAAGCTTGTGGAAGCAGGCTCCATTCCACATGCACGTGATCGAGGCTGGGTACGCACTGAAGGTAAGGATTACATCGTGCAGGACGGTGATGTCATGAACATCCTCCACAGCGGTTAGACACTTACAACTAGCCACAAAGACAAAACACTCAGCCCCATTACGGACCTGAGTGTTTTTGTTTTGACAACTAAGTTTTCAAGCAGCCGGTCTAGTACAGAATTATCCCCAACGGTTTGGCTTCAGCTGATGGATATCAAATCGGGTTGGCGTCCCGGTTACAATATTCATGATGAGTTCACCTGTTACAGGACCAAGGGAAAGCCCCATCATCGAGTGACCTGTCGCAACAACGATGTTCTTACTGTCCAGTTCGCCGATGTACGGTAAGCCATCCGGTGAACATGGGCGTAAGCCACTCCAAATGGGTACAAGATTATCCAACGTGTCGCGATATGCAGGGAAGAACTGTTGTACTGACTTTCGAATTCCCGTAACCCTATTCTGATTGACGGTTAGGTCATCGCCGGCGATTTCCATTGTGCCGCCTATACGTAATCGACCTCCCATCGGAGTCACTGCAACCCGAGCTTCGACCAGAATGGAGCAGATTTCCGGGAGCTGGACCGGGTGCTCTATAACAAAGCTATAGCCCTTACCACCTTGCATCGGCATTCGTACACCGAGTGACTCTGTCAGGTGTGGGCTCCAGGTTCCACCGGCAATGACGACTTTAACAGCACTCAACTGTGATGCGTCCGTAATGATATCGACGCCGGACGTGGAGGACTTTATCGATTCCACATGCGTACTCCAATGAAACGAGACACCTTTTGCGAGCAAATAGGAATGTAGTTTTTGAAGGAGCTTGTCTGGTGAGAGGTGCGCATCCTTTGGAAAGTAGACACCGCCTGCAACATCCACATCTAATGCCGGATCCAGTGCCTGAACCTGCGCCTTATCCAGCTTGGTGGCTGGAACTCCCAAGGCTACCGCACGATCAGCAAATGCGTACTCATGGTGGAGCGCAGCATCCGTCTTGCACAACATCGTCAGCCCACGAAGCGTAAGGTCAAACCCACCGCCAATATCGTCATCTAAAGCAACATAAAGTTCGCGTGATCGCAGGTTAAGATCGCGTAGAAGATGTACACAACGGTCAACATGCTCTGTTGTGCAGCTGCGCATAAACTTGATGCCCCAGTCAACAAGGCGATGATCAGCACGCACTTTGACTCCAAAAGGGCTCTGTTTATCCGGAAGCATCCGGAGCCCATACTCAACCATCCCGGGAGCAGCCAATGGCACGAAATGACTAGGGACAATCATTCCAGCGTTACCACTACTGCACCGCTCACTCGCGGGCTGTCCCTCATCTATTACCGTAACACTTAGGCCGGCACGAACCAGAAAGTATGCTGATGATAGTCCAACGATCCCGGCTCCGATAACAATGACATCGCTATTCACTGACAATCCCCCAGCCAAGGTCATCTGAAGGATCGATACTCAGCTCACCCCTTGCGGTTACAAAAGCCGTTCCCGTAATGGTAGGTGTCACTCCACCATCTGGATGCGAGACCACATGCCCTATGAACACAGAACCAGTGACAGATTCTTGTCGATACAGAGATCCATCTTGAAGTTTCCCCAATGCGTGTAACCAGGCGAGCTTTGCACTCGTCCCAGTTCCACAGGGTGACCTGTCATATTGTCCCCCTGGGCATAACACAAAGTTTCTTGAATCATTCCCGGGTACTTCTGGTGCGGCAAAGAGTTCAACATGATCAACAGATGGGGCAACTTGACGTGCGCCAGCAAGTACAGCTTCACAATAGAGTGTCATGTCACGTACATCCCGCATATGGATACCTTTGCTCCATGGATGATCCGTCATCAACAAGAATGTATTTCCACCATAAGCAACGGCGCCGCTCACGGTACCAATCACGGGTACATCTATTTGGATACTCTCGCTAATGAGATACGAACGGACATTGGTAATCGCCACGCTCTTATCAGCATTTCGGGATGCGATGACGATCCCAACGGGGGTCTCAATCACGACCCTATCAGGGAGGTCAGGTAGCGATGCAACAACACCAATCGTTCCATGACCGCACATCCCCAACAAGCCAACATTATTGAAGAAGATCACACCCAAGTTGGCATCAGGATGCGATGGTGGTACGAGGATCGCCCCAACGAGCACATCATTTCCGCGCGGCTCATTCACAATTGCTCGTCTGTAGTGATCGAAATCCCGAGCGAAGACAGCGGCCTGCTCTGCAACGGTTCCACCACCAAAGTAGGGCAGTCCATTGGTTACGAGACGGGTTGGCTCACCACCTGTATGTGAATCAACGAAAGAAAGTAAAATCACTGCTTCACCAATTTCCGAGTTAGTTTGTTGATAAAGAAATCTGTTCGTCTTCGACGTCCATACGGAGATTCTGCAGCGCCATGATCGCTCCCCGGAATCACCAGAAGGTCGAAGTCCTTGTCTGCCTTTATCAATGCATCCACGACTTGCATGGTGGATGCTGGATCAACATTGTGGTCAACTTCGCCTACGACCAACATCAAGTCACCCGTGATTTGATGAGCAAATTCAACATTACTGGACAAGCGATAGGAATCATCGACGGGGTAGCCCATCCAAAGCTCATTCCACCAGGTCTTATCCATACGGTTGTCATGGCAGCCACAGTCCGCGACAGCGGCTTTGTAAAAGTCTCCATACCAGATCATTGCCGCTACGGCATTTTGTCCACCAGCTGAGCCCCCATAAATGCCAACACGCG
>Ga0114971_10002016_pt1 | contig 13944 bp, 15 predicted proteins | sample M_140625_MF_Meta_FD_87320 | JGI IMG/M metagenome (GOLD analysis project Ga0114971, IMG submission 87320) | Freshwater microbial communities from Lake Montjoie, Canada to study carbon cycling - M_140625_MF_MetaG | ecosystem: Environmental > Aquatic > Freshwater > Lake | place: Lake Montjoie... | reverse complement strand
GGCAGGTAGATCAGCGAGAGGCCGCGTAGGCCGTAGTAAACGAACAGCAGCTTGCGGCTGTCATATCGGTCGGTCAGCCAACCGCTAAGTGTGGTCCCGACCAGGTCGAAGGCCCCCATGACAGCCATAAGCCCGCCAGCGCTGACCTCGGCGAGGCCATGGTCAGCGCAGAGCGAAATCAGGTGTGTGCCGACCAGACCATTGGTGGTGAAGCCACAGACGAAAAACGAGCCGAACAGCACCCAGAACATTCGGGTCTTACTGGCCTCGACCAGGGCGGTTAGCGCACTGCGCAGCGGGTTGGGATTGAAGGGCGCGGTCACGGCGGCATCGGTCGCGCCATAGGGCAGCGCGCCAATGTCCGACGGGCGCTCGGGCATCAGTATCAGCACCAGCGGGATGAGGGCCGCCGCCGTGACAGCGATGGCCATGGCGACGATTCGCCAGCCGCCGTGGCCGGCCAGCATGGCCATCACCGGAATGAAGATCAGCGAGCCGGTCGCCGTGCTGGCGGTTAGCACCCCCATCGCCAAACCGCGCCGGGTCACGAACCAGCGGTTCACGATTGTCGCTGCCAGCACTGTGGCCACACAACCGCTGGCTAGGCCCGACAGCACGCCCCAGGTGGCGATCAGCTGCCAGGGTTGGGTCATGAAACACGAGAGCAGAGTTGCCGTGGCCATCAGGCCGAGCGCCCAGCTTAAGGTTTTGCGCACGCCGAACCCCTGCATCAGGGCTGCGGCGAATGGGCCGACCAAGCCATAGAGGCAGATGCCGATGGCCGCGGCCAAGGAAATGATCGACCGACTCCAGCGAAATTCTGCCACCCAGTTCGGCATCATCACGCCGGGCGAGGAGCGCAGGGCAGCGGCCGTCAGCAGGGCCAGGAAGGTTACGGCAGCGACTACGATGGCGTAGTTGGCACTAAGGCGGCGAACCAGTAGAGCTTTCATTGCCCCTCTATAACCGCAAAGCGACTTGTCTTGAACGCCTAAGGCTCGGAAGCTTCCCGCCGTACCGCGCCCCTCCCGCCGCAAGCTGATCTTGTTCTCCGCCGCCGCGGTTCCCGCGCTGTTGCTCGGCGATGACCGCCTTGTGGCGGAGACCTACCTGATGGGGATCAAGCGGGGCTAGCCCGCCCGGCCTTGCCCCGAATCCGCGACGCTGACGCTAGGCCGAGGCCACAGGTGCCTGCCGGACAGCGTCCAGCCGGTTCACCAGCGCCTCATGCTCGGCCCAAAGCGCCTTGGGCAAACGCTTGCCGAACTTTTCGTAGGCGGACGGGATCAGGCTAGCCTCTTCCTTCCACACCGACGGGTCAACGGTCAGCAGCAGGAACAGCTGATGGTCGCTGAGCGTCAGGCCCGAAATGTCCAGCGAGGCAGCGGTCGGCACATAGCCAATCGGGGTCTCTTTACCCTGGGCCTGGCCGTCGACGCGTTCGAAGATCCACTTCAGCACGCGGCTATTCTCGCCATAGCCAGGCCACAGGAACTTGCCGTGCATGTCCTTGCGGAACCAGTTGACGAAGAAAATCTTCGGCAGGTTCGACGCGCGTTCCGGCATCGAGAGCCAATGGCCGAAATAGTCCGCCATGTTGTAGCCGCAGAACGGCAGCATCGCGAACGGGTCGCGGCGCAGTTCGCCCACCTTGTTTTCTGCGGCCGCCGTGCCTTCCGAGGCCACGTTCGAGGCCAGGAACACGCCATGCTGCCAATCGAAGGATTCGGTAACCAGCGGCACGGCCGTGCCGCGGCGGCCGCCGAACAGGATGGCGCTGATCTGCACGCCCTTGGGGTCTTCCCACTCGGGCGCGCAGACCGGCACTTGGCTGCAGGGCACGGTGAATCGGGCATTGGGGTGGGCAGCGGGTTCGGGGCTGTCGGGGGTCCACGGCCGGCCGCGCCAGTCGGTCAGGTGCGCTGGCGGCGCATCGGTTAGGCCTTCCCACCATACGTCGCCGTCGTCGGTCAGGGCCACGTTGGTGAAGACGCAGTTCGAATGCAGGGCGTCGATGGCGTTCTTGTTGGTTGCCATACCGGTGCCCGGCGCCACGCCGAACAGGCCGAACTCGGGGTTGATCGCGTAGAGGCGGCCGTCCTCGCCCGGGCGCATCCAGCAGATGTCGTCGCCGATGGTCTCGGCCTTCCAGCCTGCAATGGTCGGCTGGATCATAGCCAGGTTGGTCTTGCCACAGGCGCTGGGGAAGGCGGCGGAGATGTATTTGCTCTCGCCGGCCGGGTCGGTCAGCTTGAGGATCAGCATGTGCTCGGCCAGCCAGCCCTCGTCGCGGGCCATGACACTGGCGATACGCAGGGCGTAGCACTTCTTGCCCAGCAGAGCGTTTCCGCCATAGCCGCTGCCATAGGACCAGATTTCCCGGCTCTCGGGGAAGTGCACGATATATTTGTTGTCGTTGCAGGGCCACGCCACGTCGGCCTGTCTGGCATCCAGCGGAGCACCCAGGGTGTGCACGGCCGGCACGAAGAAGCCGTCGTCGCCCATTTCTTCCAGCGCCGCCTTGCCCATGCGGGTCATGACTCGCATAGAGATCGCCACATAGGCGCTGTCGGTGATTTCAACGCCCAGTGCGCTGATCTTGCTGCCCAGCGGGCCCATGCAGAAGGGCACCACATACATGGTGCGGCCCTTCATGGCACCGTCGAACAGACCGTTTAGGGTGGCGCGCATCTCCGCCGGGTCGGTCCAGTTGTTGGTCGGACCAGCGTCGTCTTCTTTTTCTGAACAGATAAAGGTGCGGCTTTCTACCCGCGCCACGTCGCGCGGGTCAGAGGCGGCGTAGAAGCTGTTGGGGCGCTTTGCGGGGTTAAGGCGCTTGAGGGTGCCGGCGGCGACCAGTTCCTCGGTCAGGCGGGTCCATTCCTCGTCCGAGCCATCGCACCAGACCACACGGTCGGGCTTGGCCAGGGCGGCGACCTCATGCACCCAACCGATAAGTTTGGCGTGTTTCGTTGGGGCAGGCGCGATGCCTGGGATGGAGGCGGTTGCGGTCACGGTAACAAAATCCCCCAATTGGTCTAGGCTATCATATCGGGCCGACAATCAGAATCGCATGCTTGAAAGCCACCCTGAAAAGGCGCGCCGGTTTAGCGGCTAGAGCGGTATGACTCAAGCGTGACAACTTGGTCCGGTTAAATGCGTCTGATCGCTGTGCTTTCGTTGACACCTTTCGTTGCAAGCCTAAAAGGCAGACGGAAATCCATCTTCAGTTGGGGTGAAGGCATGAGCGATAATGTGCGGCGGCTGCCAGATAGGCCGACATCGCCCCACCTGACGGTGTGGCGCTGGCACGCGACCATGCTGTCGTCCATTCTGCACCGCGCCAGTGGCGTGTCGCTCTACGCTGGGGCGCTGATTTTGGCCGCCTGGGCGATCTGCCTGGCTGTGGGGCCCGAGTGCTACGCCGGCTATAAGGCGCTGCTGGGCGGGCCGATCGGTAAGATCTTACTCTTGGGCCTGACCGCCGCGATTTTCTACCACACGGCCAACGGGATTCGGCACCTGGTGTGGGACGCTGGCAAGGCGTTTGATCCAAAATTTTCGGACCTGACCGCCATCGTGGTGATCGCCTTCACCGTGGCTGCAACGGCGGCCACCTGGATCATCGCCGGTATGACGGGGGGCCTCTAGACATGACCAGCTATCGCACACCGCGTTCGCGCGCCGCTGGCCTTGGTTCAGCTAAGCATGGCGTGTCCACCTGGATCGCCGAACGGGTTACGTCTGTGGCCCTGGTGCCCCTGGCGCTGTGGGCGGTCTTCGCCGCCTTGCGCGTCGCCCCCATGGGTTATGAGGGTGCTGTGGCCTGGCTGCATCATCCGCTCAATTTGACGTTCAGTTTGCTGTTCGCCGGCCTGTCTTTTTATCATATGGGCATGGGCATGGCGGTTATCATTGAGGACTACATTCACCGCCGCAGCACCCTGGTTACCTTGCTGCTGTTGAACGCTTTTGTTTGGTTTGGATTTGGCGTCGCCACCATTGTCGCCTTGTTGAAAGTGGCCCTCGCCACCTCGGTTGGAGTCGCCTTCTGATGGCCGCCTATGAATTCATCGACCACACCTTCGATGTCGTGGTTGTCGGTGCCGGCGGTTCGGGCCTGCGCGCAGCGCTCGGCGCGGCCGAAAAGGGTCTGAAGACGGCCTGCATTACCAAGGTCTTCCCGACCCGCAGCCACACGGTGGCCGCCCAGGGCGGTATCTCCGCCAGCCTCGGCAATATGGGCAAGGACGACTGGCGCTGGCACATGTACGATACCGTCAAGGGGTCGGACTGGCTGGGCGACCAGGACTCCATCGAATATATGGTCCGCAATGCGCCTGCAGCGGTCTACGAACTAGAGCACTGGGGCGTGCCGTTCAGCCGTACCCCTGAGGGCAAGATATACCAGCGCGCTTTTGGTGGCATGACCAGCAACTATGGCGAAGCCCCGATCCAGCGCACCTGCGCGGCGGCTGACCGCACCGGCCACGCCATGCTGCACACCATGTACGGCCAGTCGCTGTCCAAGAGCGTCGAGTTCTTCATCGAGTATTTCGCGCTCGACCTAATCATGGAAAACGGGGTCTGCGTCGGCATCACCGCCTGGAAGCTAGACGACGGCACCCTGCACCGCTTCCGCGCCCAGGCCACGGTGTTGGCCACCGGCGGCTATGGCCGGGCCTATTTCAGCGCCACAAGCGCCCACACCTGCACCGGCGACGGTGGCGGCATGGCGCTGCGGGCGGGCCTGCCGTTGCAGGACATGGAATTCGTGCAATTCCATCCCACCGGCATTTACGGTTCGGGCTGTTTGATCACCGAAGGCTCGCGCGGCGAGGGCGGCTATCTGACCAACAGCGAAGGTGAGCGCTTCATGGAGCGCTATGCGCCCACCGTGAAGGATCTGGCCCCGCGCGACATGGTGAGCCGCGCCATGACCCTGGAAATCCGCGAAGGTCGTGGTGTGGGCCCCAAGAAAGACCACATCTTCCTGCACCTCGACCACCTGGACCCCAAGATCCTGGCCGAACGCCTGCCGGGCATTTCCGAAACCGCGCGCATCTTCGCCGGCGTGGACGTGACCAAGCAGCCGATCCCGGTGATCCCGACCGTGCACTACAACATGGGCGGCCTACAGACGAACTATCACGGCGAGGTCGTGACCCTGAAGGGCAAGGAGCCTGACAGCGTCGTGCCTGGCCTGTTCGCCGTGGGCGAGGCGGCCTGCGTTTCCGTGCACGGCTCCAACCGCCTGGGCTCTAACAGCCTGATCGACCTGGTGGTGTTCGGCCGCGCCGTTGGCCTGCGCCTGGGCGAGATCCTCAAGCCCGGTGCCAGCCAGCCCGAGCTGACAGCGGCTCAGACCGATCCGCACGTGGCGCGGCTGGAACGCTTCCGGAACGCCGACGGCAGCACCCCGACCGCTGAACTGCGGGCCGAGATGCAGGCCATCATGCAGGAAGACGCCGCCGTCTACCGCACCGGCGAGAGCCTGCAGAACGGCTGCAACCGCCTGCAAGCGCTGTGGCAGAAGAAATCCGACATCAAGGTTTCCGACCGGGGCCTGGTTTGGAACACCGACCTGATGGAAACGCTGGAATTCGAAAACCTCATCGCCCAGGCCGTGGTGACGGTGGAAAGCGGCAACAACCGCACCGAAAGCCGTGGCGCCCACGCGCGGGAGGATTTCCCCGACCGCGACGACAAGACCTGGATGAAGCACACCCTGGCCTATCTCGACCAGACCACGGGCAAGGTGAAGGTCGATTACCGCCCGGTGCACAACTACACCATGAGCAAGGACATCGATTACATCCCGCCCAAGTCGCGGGTGTACTGACCGCCATGTCTCCGATCTGCGCTGTTATGTCAGACTCTAAGGATTTCGCCTGATGGCCGAACTCGCCCTTCCGAAGAACTCCGTCGTCAAAGCCGGCAAGCATTGGCCCGCCCCGGGTGGTGCCAAGGCGGTGAAGAGCTTCCGCATCTATCGCTATGATCCCGAGGCGGGCGGCAACCCCCGCTGGGATACCTACGACGTGCCGGTGGACGCCGTGGGCCCGATGGTGCTCGACGCCCTGATCTACATCAAGAACACCATCGACCCGACCCTGGCGTTCCGCCGCTCTTGCCGCGAAGGGGTTTGCGGATCGTGCGCCATGAACATCGGCGGCCGCAATACCCTGGCCTGCACCCACGGCTGGGCCGAGGTGCCGGGCAAGGCCGTGCAGATCAGCCCCCTGCCGCACATGGCGGTGGTGAAGGACCTTATCCCAGACCTAACTATCTTCTACGCTCAGTACGCCTCGATCGAGCCTTGGCTGCATACCACCACGCCAGAGCCGGCCAATGAGTGGAAGCAGAGCGAGAGTGACCGCGAAAAGCTGGACGGGCTGTATGAGTGCATCCTATGCGCCTGCTGCTCGACCTCCTGCCCCAGCTATTGGTGGAACGGCGACCGGTACCTGGGCCCGGCGGCCCTACTGCACGCCTATCGCTGGCTGATCGACAGCCGCGACGAGGCCACCGGCGAGCGGCTTGATGCCCTGGAAGATCCGTTCAAGCTGTATCGTTGCCACACCATCATGAACTGCGCCCAGGTCTGCCCCAAGGGCCTGAATCCCGCCAAGGCCATCGCCGAGGTGAAGAAGATGATGGTCGACCGGGTCATCTAAGCCTTGGCGAAGATCACCTATATACAGCCTAACGGCACCGAACAGACCATCGAGGCCAAGACCGGCTGGAGCGTGATGGAAGGGGCGGTGAAAAACCGCATTCGGGGCATCGATGCCGACTGCGGCGGTGCCTGCGCCTGCGCCACCTGCCACGTCTATGTCGATGAAGCCTGGCGCGAAAAGACTGGCAAGCCGTCAGCGATGGAGGAGAGCATGCTCGACTTCGCCGAAGACGTTGCGCCCGATAGCCGCCTGTCCTGCCAGATCAAGGTGACAGATGCGCTGGACGGCCTGCTCGTGCGCCTGCCGGAGAGCCAGCGGTAGGGGCAGCTGCGTACCCTTGCCTTTCTTGCCTTTTATGACCTAGCTAGGCCAACCGGCTGCAGCGCTCGCTGCATGTCTTGTCGGGTAGGGGGAAACGGCCAATGAACATTCGTAAAATCGCACTCATTGCGGGTGCCGCGGGCACTCTGTTTGCTCTGGCCGCCTCGGCGCAGCCGCCGGCAGGCGGTGCTGGCGGTCCGCCGCCGTATGATCCCAGCAAGTTCCAGAAGCCGGTGTGGGCCTATGCCATCGCCGTGCCTGTGCCCCCGCCCGCCACACCGCCGCCGGTGGACCCCAAGGTCTATAGCCTGCCGGGCGCCGCCCAGGGCTTCACCCGCGCTCAGATCCGCGGCGGGGCCGATGGCCCGGCGGACTGGTACCCCAACGAGCACCCCGTGATGCCGTCGATCGTGCAAAAGGGCGACCAGACCCGCCGCGTCATCGCCTGTTCGCTGTGCCACTATCCCAACGGCAAGGGCCGGGCCGAGAACGCGCCAATATCGGGCCTGAGTACAGAGTACTTCATCGACACCATGAACGACTTCAAGTCGGGCGCACGCAAGAGCAGCGAGCCGCAAAAGGGCAATGCGGCCACCATGGCCAATATCGCCAAACAGATGACCGACGAGGAGATCAAGGCCTCGGCCGACTACTTCGCCGCGATTGCCTGGACGCCGTGGATCAAGGTGGTCGAGAGCCCGACCGCCCCGAAGGTGAAGAGCGCTGCAGGTCTGTATCTGCCGCTTGAAGGAGCCGAAGCCGGCAAGGAGCCGATTGGCCAACGCATCGTCGAGGTGCCGGTCAATAGTGAGGCGACCGACGTGCTGCGCGATCCGCATTCCTCGTTCATCGCCTATGTGCCGCCGGGTTCGATCGCCAAGGGCAAGGCGCTGGTGGGCAAATATGCCTGCTCTGCCTGCCATGCGGCCGACCTAAACGGCATCGCCTTCGTGCCGGCCATCACATCGCGTTCGCCCAGCTACATGGCGCGCCAGCTGAACGATTACCGTCAGGGCGCGCGCAAAGGCAAGGCGGCGCAGCTGATGGGTCCGGTGACCTCGAAGATGACGGATGACGAGATAATCGCCATCACCGCCTATCTGGCCTCGATCCCTGCCAAGGCCAAACAGCCGGGTTAAGGCCTGGACGACATCGGTTTGAAGGGGGCGGGCCTGGCAACGGACCCGCCTTTTTCATTGGTCAATGCAAAGCAGAACCAATCCAGTCGGGCCCGCGTGACGCGGGTTCAGCCCGTCAGGGCGCTGGCCTCTAGCCATTCGATGCGGCCGAAACCGGCCACCAGATGCGCCCGCTCAACGGTGACGCGGTAGAGGTGGAAGTCGCCGAGGCCTTTATAAATCGCCGCCGACGGGTGGGTTTGCACATAGGTCGCTCTGGCGGACTCGTCGGCATCGATCTGTGCGATGGTCCCGATCAGGGTGACGCGCGCGCCAGTCAGCCGGTCCTCCAGCCCAGCCGTGCCGTCGAACAGCAGGGAGACGCGGCTGTGTGCCGCGATGTTACGGCTGTGCTGGGCGAGATCAGATAACAGCAGCAGCGGCGCGCCATCGGCGTCTAGCGCGGTGAGCACCAGGGAAACGTAAGGGCTTGTCTGCATCACCGTACCCAGGGCGGCCGTGGACTGGCGCATCAGGGTGCGGACAATTTCGGCGGACGCAGTCACGCGCGCCGTCCTAAGCCTTGGGCTTGAGGTCGGGCCTGCTTGCCAGGAAGGCAGCCTTCTCGGCGGCGGTTAGCACCTTGCCCGGCTTCATCCGCGCCATCTTCGGCGAGGCCTTGGCATAGGCCCCCGGCGGCGGGGCAGCCGGCTTGAGGTCGGACAGGCGCTTGGGGGGCGGTTTGGCCATGGCGTCCTCGCGGTTCAAGTTAACAGGATCGAAACGTACGACAGCAGGGTATTGCGCCTGTCGTACGCCGGGAGGAACAGGATTGTCGAGGTCCCGGCCCCAAGCCAAGGCGCATCAAAAATGCAGTACGGCCTGGGCGACGCCCTGCGCCTGCACGTCCTCGGGGAGATGGCAGGTAAAGACCGCCCCCTGGCCCGGTTCGCTCTGGACCTCGACCCAGCCGCCGTGCAGCTCGATCAAGGATTTGACCAGCGCCAATCCCAACCCTGCGCCGCCACGATCACGGCCAACGAAACGGTCGAACAGATAGGGCTGAACGTGGAACGGTATGCCGCGGCCAGTATCGGAAACCTGCAGGCGCACCTCGCCCACCGCCCGTTGCGCGCTGAGGGTGATGCGCCCCCCCGCTGGGGTCAGGCGCAGGGCGTTCTCGATCAGATGGTCCACAGTCTGGGCCAGGCGTCTGGCATCGCCACGGATGTAATAGAGCGTGTCGTCGCAGTCGGTGATGATTTCGACCTTGGCCCCCTCAGCCTGGGCAGACCAGCGGGCAGCGGCCTGCTCCAGCAGGTCGAGCGCCTTATTCTCGTCGTTGGCCAGCACCATTTCGTTGGCGTCGATCTGGGCGATGTCGAGCACGTCTTCGATGGAGCGGGCCAGCTGCATGGCCGCGCCGCGCACGCTTGCGGCATAGCCCTTGCCGCGCTCTGACAGACCCTCGCCCTGGTCCTGCAGCAGTTCGCTGTAGCCAATGATCGTGGTGAGCGGCGTGCGCAGTTCATAGGACACGTTGCCGACAAAATCGCGCTTGAGCCGCTCTGCCTCGGCCAGGGCCTGGCTGCGGTCGGCAAGGGCGCTTTCCAGTTGGCGATTGTCGGTGACGTCAGCAAAGGCTATCAGTGTGGCCCCATCGGGCAGGGGCTTGGTCTGGTAGATCACGATGCGGTCGTCGCTGGTGCGGGCCTCGCCCACCATCGGCGCGCGGGACTCCGGATCAGGATCGGCTACCCGGCCCTTAAGGTCGCGCCAGAAGGCCGGGTCGTGCAGGCGCGGCGTGCAGAGTTGCACCACGCCCTCGAAATCGCCTGCGCCATCGAGCAGGGCGGGGGTGACGTTCCAGAAACGAGCGAAGGCCTCATTATGCAGCCGCAGCCGCCCCTCAGAGCCGAACACCGCCACTGCATCGTTCAGCTTGTCGAGCGTGGCCTGTTGCACCTGAATCTGAGCGTTGTACTGCGCCTTGAGCCGAAGCTCGCCGGTGATGTCGCTAAACAGGAATACCAGACCGCCAAGCGGGTGCGGCTGACGCACCACGTGCAAGGTGCGGCCATCGGGCAGGATCCAGACATCATCGGCCAGCGGGCCGCGGGCCTCGTAGCGCGACAGCTCCTCGGCCCGCCAGCAGGCATAGTCCACTGTCTCAGGCAGGCGGCGGCGCTGGCGCAGGCGGTCGAGCACCTCGCCGTGGGTTGGGCGGTCGGAAAGCCAGGCGGGTTCAAGGTTCCACAGCGAGGCAAAGGCGGCGTTGTAGAACATCAACCGCTTACCCGCGCCGAAGATCGCCACGGCCTCGGCGATGTGGTTCAGGGTCTCGTCATGCGCCTCGATCTGGCGCTTGAGTGTCTCCTTGATCTCCTCGGCCGGTGTGACGTCGAAGGACCAGACGCCTGCGCCACCGCCTTCCAGCGGCTCGGCCACAAAGCGCAGCGCGCGGCGGCGACCGCCCAGCGAGGTCCAGCGCAGGGTCTCGCGGGCTGTGCCCAGGTTGGCGGCCTCGGCGGCCAGGGCATCGGCGGCGGCGTCCAAACTATGTCCGTTGGCCAGGGCCTGCGATATGGACTCGGCCTGGGCCGCAGCTAGCCAGGCGCGGTTGCCCCATTGCGGCTTGCCGTCGCCACCGGCGATCCAGGCCGGCTCAGGCCGGGCATCGAGCAGGGCTGCAAACCGCGCTGCGGTGGGCAGCACGTCGGCACCGCCAGCCAGCGCGGCCAGGCGCAACCAGGCAAAGGCACCCGCCGCCCGCCCCTCGACCGACACCACGCCAGCCGGACCGCGCGCTTCAAACGCACAGGGCTCGCCCCGCTCGAACAAGGCCCGCAGGCGCCGCGCATGGTCGGGATCGCCCCGCATCAGGGCATTGACCACGGCCTGAGCCGACACCGTGTCCACGCCCAGAACCTTGGCGCAGGCTTCCAGGCTGTCTTCGCCCGTGGCCAGATGGGCCGCACCGTCTTCCACCGCCAGTAGGGCCGAATCGAAGGCCTCGGCGCTGGCATGGGCCGCCAGGGCGTCTTCCTGCATGCGCGACATCTTCGCATTGAGGCTGTCGATCACGGCCTCCAGGCGCCGTCGCTGGGCCAGCGCCCACAGCGTCGCGCAGATGGCCAGGCATACCGCGCCGCCCGCCGCGGCCAGGATCAGATACTGGGAATTCATCCCAACGCTTTCGCCCACCTGCGAATCATCTGCCCAAGCATACCCCCAATCGATGCATTTGACGGGATAGCGGGCCGAGGTTGAGGTTGGATCCCGCAGGATAGCTCGGTTCTTGTTAGGGCTATATTCTGCCTGTTAGGGAGGTGGTCCGCGGCACAGCCGTGAGTGCGTCGCCTGGGCGGCGCTTGTGAGGCGTTTGGAAGACTGGACTTGGCCATGAAGACGACGGTCACTGCGCTGCTAATGGCCTGCCTGATGGTGGGACAGGTGAGCGCTGCAGGTGTTGCGGCACCGCAACCCTCCAAGCCCGTGTCGCCGGCCTTTTTCACCGGCAAGTGGTACGAGATCGCCCGCCTACCGACCAAAAGCCAGAAGGACTGCGAGGGCGGTGTGACCCAGTTCTCCAACGCCGCCAACGGCGAGTTCAGTCTTTTGCAGACCTGTCACGTCGGTGCCCTTAACGGCCCGCTAAAAACCTTCGATCCCACTGGCAAGATCACCCCGGGGAGCAACAACGCCAAGTTCGTGCTGACCTTCTTTAAGGTGCTCACACAGGAATATTGGGTGATTGACCGCAGTGATACGCTGGACTGGTTCGTGATGGTGACGCCCCGCGGCACCTACGCCTGGATTATGTCACGTAAACCGTCCATGGCCGCCGCCGACAAGGCGATGATCGTCAGCGAACTCAAGTCCGCCGGCTATCCGGTAGAAAAGTTGATCTACCCGCTTCAGCCCGGCGGCTGATCGCGGCATGTGCGGTGCATTGTTGCGGCGGTCGATCCACACGCGATCTGTCAGGTCGGGGGCTTGTTCAATTGAACATAAGCGGAACGTAATTGCGCCGATGGATGATGCCGACCTTATTTTGACCCCGCTTTCGCGGCCGTTGATCACCGATGGCGTTACGCGCGGGGCATGGCGGCTGCTTTCGGCGCTGGGTTTCGCGGCGGCCAGCGAGGTTGGGCTTCCCAATGGTCGGCGGGCAGACCTGATGGCCCTGGGCCCCAAGGGCCAGATCGCTATTATCGAGGTGAAGTCGGGGATCGATGATTTTCGGGCAGACTTCAAATGGCAGGAATACTGGCCGTACTGCGACCTGTTTTACTTCGCCGTGGCCCCGGAGTTTCCGCAAGCCGTGCTGCCCCACGAGCCGGGGCTGATCGTTGCGGATGGGTTTGGTGGGGCGGTGGTCCGTGATGCGGTTTCCGCGCCGCTGGCCGGGGCGCGGCGCAAGGCCCTGACCCTGGCATTCGCAAGGTTGAGCGCCTTCCGGGCCGCCACGTTTTAGGCCGGCAGGGTCGGGCGGTGCCCTCCCTCGATTGGCGCTAACGCGGCGCGCGCTTACTCAAGATGCGTTGCAGGGTCCGCCGGTGCATGTTGAGGCGGCGCGCGGTCTCCGAGACGTTGTGGTTGCACAGCTCATAGATGCGCTGAATGTGTTCCCAGCGCACCCGGTCAGCACTCATCGGGTTTTCCGGTGGCTTGGGTCTCTCATCGGCGTTGGCCAGCAGGGCATTGACCACATCGTCGGCGTCGGCAGGCTTAGAAAGATAGTCGATTGCACCGGCTTTCACGGCGGCCACTGCGGTCGCGATATTGCCGTAGCCGGTCAGAATGATGATGCGGGCGTCGGGCCGGGCCTTGCGCACCGCTTGCACCACGTCCAGGCCGGTGCCATCGCCCAGCCGCAGATCGCATACCGCAAAGGCCGGCGGGCGGGTCTTCAGCACGCGCAAGGCGTCGGCTACAGTCTCTGCCAGTTCCACCTCGAAGCCGCGTTGTTCGAGCGCGCGGCCCAGGCGAGTGCGCAGCGAGGCGTCGTCGTCCAGCAGGAGCAGGGTCTTGTCGGCAAGCGCCGCCACGGCGAAACTCAGGTCGCTCATCCACTCACTCCTGGGCACGGTCTTTATTTTAGCGCGAGTTCGGGCCTTGCGTCATCCTGTCGCATCATCGGGGGCGTGAATTTGATCGCGGGGGCTATAGCCTGCCGCTTCCAGCTCCGCGCGTGGCCAAAGCGCTAGCACCACGGTGCTGCCGTCCTTTTCATTGCGGAACTCGACGAAAGCACCGGTGCGTTGCAACAGCGTCTTGGCGATAAAGACTCGCGGCCCCATACCGAGGTGGCCACTGCGGCTGTTCTCGGCACCCGGACGCTAGATCACATAGGGCTCGCCTAGCTTGGCCAGGATGTCGGCCGCAAAGCCACGGCCGTCGTCGCGCACCTCAAGCGAAATGCGGTGGGGGTCGAAATGGGCGGTAACCCGCACCTCGGAGCGGACGAAATCCGTCGCGTTCTCGACCAACGCGGTCATGGCGTGGAGGATTTCCGGCCGGCGGCGGATTGCCGGTGCCACGTCGGGCTCACCCGTGATTACAGCTTCGACCCGCACCGTCGATCCCGCATGGGGCTCGATCACGCCGTGCAGCAACTGCAGCAGCGATAGGCGCTGATGCAGCTGATTGTCGGCGGCCACAGGCTTTTCTGTTAGCTGGGCCAGGATCTCGCGGCAGCGCACAGCCTGGGCGATCATCAGCTCGGCGTCTGCCCTATCGTGTCGGACTTGGCCTTGCGCGCCATTTCCCGCGCGACAACAGCGATTGTGGCCAGCGGCGTGCCCAGTTCGTGGGCGGCGGCG
>Ga0114971_10002014_pt1 | contig 13955 bp, 11 predicted proteins | sample M_140625_MF_Meta_FD_87320 | JGI IMG/M metagenome (GOLD analysis project Ga0114971, IMG submission 87320) | Freshwater microbial communities from Lake Montjoie, Canada to study carbon cycling - M_140625_MF_MetaG | ecosystem: Environmental > Aquatic > Freshwater > Lake | place: Lake Montjoie... | reverse complement strand
GGTGGCTGGCAAAGCCCAGAAGACGATGGCTGGCCAATGGACTTTATACGCCCAGGTGAAGAGCACTACTATCTCATCCCCAACCAGGTCGCAGACAATGACCGCTCACACTGGGCATCCACAATTTGGTACCACGATCATGTCGCCGATCACACTGCTGGAAATGTCTATCATGGGCTCGCCGGGATGGTGAATCAGTTCGATGATGTCGACTCTGACAATGAAAACGATACCAATCCCGTAGCGCTACGCCTTCCAAGCGGTGCATACGATATCCCGCTGGTGCTTGGAGACTACATCCTGAACCGAGATGGCTCCCTGTACTTCGACCAGATGAATGATGCTGGCCAAGTAGGAAATTTGTTCTGTGTTAACGGCAAAGTCCAGCCTTACCTCAACGTTGCCCGCCGAAAGTACCGCTTCCGCGTGCTATGTGCATCACAGGCACGCCACTTCCGCATCAAGCTCAGCAATGGCGCGTCGTTTCACGTCATCGCATCGGATGGTGGACTCCTCGAAGCGCCTGTCGAAGTGACAAACCTCTACATCGTGCCCGGTGAACGCTACGAAATCATTGTTGACTTCAGCAAATTCTCACTTGGGACGCAGGTCGCCCTCATCAACGATGTCGACCAAAAGGATGGCAATAAACCAGCAAACATTGGCGGCGTCGCGATTCCAATGATGTTGTTCGTTATCAATCGGGATGCCCCGGATCCAAGTCGGTTACCTGCGAAGTTACAATCGATCACTCCGCCAGACCTTTCCAAGGTTGTCGCAACACGGATGCTCAAATTCCATCGTAGCAACGGTGCGTGGATGATAAACGATCGCTTCTGGAACCCAGATGTACCGTTGTTTACATGCCGTCTCGGCACCGCTGAGCGCTGGATTGTCACAAATGGCTCCGGTGGCTGGGAACATCCCTTCCACCTCCATGTTGAAAACTATCAGGTTCTCCGGCGAAATGGACAGCTACCTCCGATGATTGAGCGTGGGCGTAAAGACATCCTCAATCTAGGATCAGGTGCTACTGTTGAGCTCTACATACAGTTCCACCGCTACGCAGGCCGCTACACCGTTCACTGTCACAATGTGGGACATGAGGACTTGGCGATGATGGGTTGGGTTGATGTTCAGCCCTGACGACACGCCTCCCGTGATTAGCCCGGAGCTGCAACACCTTGCAGCTCCGATTCCGTTGAATGACCACGAACCCGTCATCGACCGTCTGGTTGACATCGCCCTGCAGACACACCATGGCCCCACCCGGATGAGTAAGCTCATTGGGGATAAGGGCATCATTGTTCAGCTCTTCTACACGCGCTGCACAGGGGTTTGTCCGGGTACGACGGCGATGTTGAAGACGGTTGCACACCAGCTCGGAAAGCGTATCGGGAAAGACATCGTCATCCTCTCCTTGTCGCTTGACGCAGACCGGGATGGATTGAGCGATATCAAGCGTTACGCAGCGATGCATCGTTTGCAAAAGGGTTGGTACGCGGCAACGTGCTCGAAGGGTGACCTCGCATTGCTCCTGAAACAGCTGCGCCTAACCGTGACGCCATCTAAAGGCCGTGATGGGACCATAAAGCACGCCAGTCAGCTTGTCTATGGCTCCAATGTCAGTGGCCGCTGGCGGATGATCAATGCCGAGCTTCCAAAGCCAGAACTGATTCGTGACATGGTTGAACTTACGGTGGATGGGCTCAAGTACAAAAAGCGACGCTAGTCGCACATTTGAGTCTGCTTGTAACGAAAGTCAGAATCCCCCACCCAAACAACATCAGGTGGGGGATTTTCTTTACCGAATGACGTTTACCCATCCCATCATCGCCAAATCCTCATGACCAAGATTGTGACAATGCACGGTGGACTTATGAATCTGAATGATCGTTCAAGGCAGACTTGCAGTGCTAGCAGCGAACGAAAGTCAGAATCCCCCACCCAAACAACATCAGGTGGGGGATTTTCTTTACCGGATGACGTTTACCCATCCCATCATCGCCAAGTCCTCATGTCCAAGGTTGTGACAATGCACGGTGTAACGCCCTACATACTTGTGAAATTCAACAAAGATTTCCGCTTCCTGCCCGCCGGGGAGGTTAAGGACATCCTTTCGCCCACGTTCGTGAAGCGGCGGCATGCGACCATTCCTAGACAGGACTCGAAAGTTTTCTACATGCAGATGAAATGGATGATGCCATCCTCCACCGCCGACCGCAATTGTCCAGCGCTCTGCAGTATTTAGCTTGCAGGTAAACAATGGACGCTCCGGGTCCCAGAAGCGATCATTGATCTGCCAGGCTCCATTTCTCCGATGAAACAGAAGACGCCTGGTTGCCACAACTGTGTCAAGACGTGGACTTGGAATATGCTGGAGCACGGCAGGAAGTAGGCTTGGATCCGCCGCTTGCCGATCAACAACAAACAAGACTTGAGGGATAGCGACACGTCCGACACTGTCTGGCTTGTTACCATCCCTATGGTCGACATCGTTGATGAGGGCCAGCTGTGTCCCGACTGGATAGCGTGAAAAGTCAACGATGATCTCATAGCGCTCACCCGGCGCAATGTAAACAGATTTGGTATCAATAGGAGCTTCAAGGAGACCGCCATCTGATGCAATCAGATGAAATGAGGTCTTGTCACTAAGCGACAGATTGTAGTGACGCGCCTGTGATGCACAGAGCAAACGGAACCGATATTTACGGGCAGCGACGCGAAAGTACGGCTGAACCTTGCCGTTTACGCAGAAGAGATTACCAATCTGACCTTTGTCTTCCATTTGATCAAAGAACAGAGAGCCATCTTGGTTGAGAATGTAGTCATTGAAGACCAATGGAACATCGTATTGACCGCTCGGCAAACGAAGCGCCTGTGGATTAGGATCGTTTTCATTGTCCGAATCGACGTCATCAAACTGCAATGCAACTCCCGCAAGGCCATGGTAGACATTTCCACTCGAATGGTCAGCCATATGGTCGTGATACCAAAGCATCGAAGCCCAATAACTGCGGTCATTATCTTGCGTCTGATTCGGGACGAGATAATCCTTGTACGTTCCTGGAGTAATGAAGTCCATCGGCCAGCCATCATCCACTGGATCCTGCCATCCTCCATGATGGTGTAGCACTGTCTCAACAATGCCGAAGCCACGGTAGTTTGGGTTTAGGTCATTGATCCGCCGAATTGCGGTTGGCTTACCACGATAGTGCACTAAAGCTGGCCCAGGAAAGGTGCCATTATAGGTCCACATCTCGGTTTGAGGCAAGTCACGATGAAAGGCATGCAAGGCTTCTTGCTCGCGGATGATGTAGTAGTTGGGATTCCCATACTCGTAGTACCGGGAAGCGAGCGGCTGCAGCGGATTGACCGGGCTATCAGCTAGCCTTACAGGGATTGGTAACGCATCGACGAAGGGCGAAAGGCGGCCTGCTTGAACGGCACTGGGATGCGATTTTATGCGAAAAAATGGACTCACCGTTTTTGGAAAAACAGTAGCCTTTGGGTGAAGAACTGTATTCATAGTCGTTAGTATGTCGTACCGTATGTTACGTAAGTTTTCATTCATCAGGGATGCCTCGAAATCAAGCTGCTGTGACAACAACGAACATCGAAAATCAACAGTCCTATCCTAAGTCAATGTCGCTTACGCACCTATTGTGTAAAGTTTGATTAACGTAAAAATTGCCTTGGATTAACTAATGTTAATGATTTATTGGTGATGTCTGAATCCATCAGCGCTTTAACTTGGGCGGAGTGAATCGCAATAAGGATACGGATGGAAAGCGTTGTTCTGCGTCAAGCTCAGTCTAGACTAGAAGACTCAGCTCAAGGTGAAACGCGTAGCTCAGATGTATTTGATCTCATTTGCCCGATACCAGGCGGCTTGAAGAACCGCTTCGAAGGTACATTCCACGACTCCATGAGTGCTTCAAAGGGCCGTCATGCAACCGCCTTACAAGCGTTTCAAGGGACCAAACAGCAGTGGCAGCGGACCTGCTGTGTGTACAAGACCAGAGGTTATCTGACACTAGGTAGACCTGACAGTCGCTCCAATTTCCGACCGAAGGCGTGGCGTGCCGTAACAGCGATGCTAACAATGACACAACCACACCCCCGGTTCCACCTCGCTACTTAAACAGATTCTGGAACTTCGAATCTACGTTCAGCACATCGTCCGTCAATGTCATCAGGAAACGACGCACTCTGATCGGCTACGGTGATACGCTCAAAGCCCATTTTCAACATCACTCTGAATGGGCTGTATTTTCGATCCTGCAACGCTTACGAACATATGCCGAGATGCGTAAGCAGCTAAACAGTTGATGCAACAACCGTTATCACGCACCCTATTTATGCCTGACTCCCATCCAACACTGCCCACACATTTGGATTCAGGCTGCTCGCCCACAAGCGAAAGCCCCCCAGATTTCCCGATTACATAGGCCTATAAAAATATTCGAAAAACTTTAGAAAACCATTTTGTTGATGGTGGTTAGACGATATTGATTCCTCTTTGCCGGCATGCAAATTCCCCGTATTTCCATCAGGAAACCATTAACGTATCGTACTTGTAATTGCGGGAACCCCCTCTACTATGTCCTTGGTAATGGAACGAGTTGACCGCTGCGGGTCCAGTAGGTCGACCATGAAGATGACAGGATACAGATGAAGTGTTTAGACTAAAAAAGAGAACGGTCAACACCGTGAGGCCATTTGTAGAGCCTCTCCCAATTCCACAACGCGTCGCACCGACACAAGGGATTCTGAGCCAGCCACTCGACCAACGTATGTACTCGTTCGGCCAGCCCAACCTCGTTGTGCTCGAAGAGAAGGAAGCGCTGCACCAGTTCCACCCAGATATCCCACCAACCCTGATGTGGACATACAACGGTACCTTCCCTGGCCCGACTATTGTGCACCGCCTTGGACAGAGCACCTGCATTCGCCGCGTCAACAGTCTCGATCCAAACTACTCTGGCTTTGGCATCGTCAAGACAGTTCTCCACCACCATGGCGGATGGCAAGCTCCCGTCGATGATGGCTGGCCACTCGATTACATCCTCCCAGGACAATCAAGGGATTACCTCATCCCGAACATCCTTCCAGTCGCAAACGACCGCTCCTACTGGGGAAGCACCCTCTGGTACCACGATCACGTCGCCGACCACACCGCTGGAAATGTCTACCATGGCCTCGCAGGGATGGTGCAGCAGTTTGATGCATACGATAGCGACAACGAAAACGACCCAAGCCCAACGGCGCTGCGGTTGCCAAGCGGACAATACGATGTCCCACTTGCGTTCTCCGACTACATCCTGAACACCGATGGCTCCCTCTTCTTCGACCAGCTCGAGGACAAAGGACAGGCGGGAAACCTGTTTGTCGTGAATGGCAAAATCCAGCCCTACTTCAATGTTGCAGCACGCAAGTACCGCTTCCGCCTGCTCATCGCAAGCCAGGGACGGCACTACGATTTCTATCTCAGCAACAATGCACCTTTCCAAGTCATCGCATCCGATGGAGGCCTCCTCGAAGCTCCAGTCACGATGCGCCGCCTCTACATGGCCCCCGGTGAGCGCTACGAAATTATCGTCGACTTCTCGGGCTACCCGCTAGGCACCCAGATTGCCCTGATGAACGACCTGTTCCACATAGATGGCAACAAACCGGAAGACATCCGAGTCCCACAGCCACAGCTTCTCTTTGTTGTGGACAGGAATGCTCCAGATCCATCTCAGGTATCGCAGCGTCTATCGGTCATTGAACCACCGGATGTCAGCAACGTTGTCGTCACGCGACGAATTGAATTCGACCGCCGTAATGGCGGCTGGCAGATCAACCGCCGCTTCTGGGATCCAACACGCCCACTGTTTACTGCAAAGGCAAACACAACGGAACGATGGCATCTGATTGTGGGCGGTGGTGGCTGGCATCATCCATTCCACGTCCACATCGATAGCGTACGGATTCTCAGCCGCAACCGCAGACCGGCAGCGGTTCCACTGCACGAGCGTGGACGTAAGGATGTCGTCAACGTTCCCGGTGGCCAGCAGGCAGAAGTCCTGATGAAGATCCACTCTTATACAGGTCGCTACATGCTGCATTGCCACAACCCTGCACACGAGGACTTGTACATGATGGGGTGGGTTGATGTTCGTCCGTAAGCAAGCTCCTCCAGGACTCAATCCTGAAATTCAGCGTCTCATCCTCCCATCACGGGAGGTTGAGCGCTCGGAAGCCTTCACACAGCTCTTGGATATCCCCCTTGTGACACACAAGGGGCGGACAACCACCAGCAAAGTGATTGGTAAGCGTGGGGTCATTCTTCAGCTCTTTTACACCCGCTGCGATGGGACCTGCCCAGGCACGACCGAGTTGCTTACCAACACCGCCAAAGTGCTTGGGGAGAAACTTGGCCGGGATATCACTATCCTGTCCATCTCACTGGACACCAGCCGCGATTCGGTCGCTGACATCCGGCAATATGCGCGTAAGCACAACGTCCCAGATGGCTGGTACGTTGCGGCAGTTTCGCCATCCGATGCGAATGCTCTCCTAAAGCAGCTCCGGCTGCCAGAAGTGAAGCTTGGCGGGGATGGCCGTATTAAGCACACGCAAATGGTGTATTACGGCACGAATGCTGGCGGCCGTTGGAGAATGATTGCAACCAAGGCGGCGACGCCGAAGCTGCTGGCCAAAATGGCGATTTTCACGCACAACACGACCACGCCGGCGCTGACTTCCAACTTCGGCGAATAGCCGACTTTGGAACCGAGATTGGTATTCGTGCGGCTTTCCTGTTGGCCGCACGGATACCGATAAGACTTATAACGCCGTAAACCCAACACGGTGGAATGCACCGCTCTCACCCGCCTGAATAACCGCAGTATGGTCCCGAAGGGGAAGAAGACTGCCGAAGTTAAGGAATTCCAAAAGCTCATCACAATGCGCGGATGCAAACGCTAATGCCCTTACCAAATGTTCTGGGCGGTAGTTATGGATCCCTTTGATCGTGATGCACTTACGGATAACGGCTTCCATGTCAAGCGGTAACGCAGGGGATGGAAACACTGCACCGGCGAACACAATCGTGCTCCCTACCGCCATATGCTTCATGAGAAGCGGAAAGTCCGACACGTGGCCCGCAAGCTCTAAAAAGACATCAATTGCTTCACCACCCGTTGCATCGGTCAGCATCAGGGCCATACTCTCAGGTGCTATCGTCACAAACCCCATCCGCTTTGCATCCGTTCTGCGCTGCGGCTGAGCCTCCAAACAAATCACCTGCTTCGCACCACAGCTCTTTGCCATGATCGCGGCTTGCATCCCGAGCTGACCGGCGCCATTAATGAGGACGACTTTATCCCTGATGTCACCCGCGGCTTCGAGAACAGCACAAACCGTTGCGGTGGAACATCCGATGGTAGCGGCGATACGACTTGGTACGTGTTCAGGAACGCGAAGGATGCTCGACCTTGGTTTCAGGACCTGATAGTCAGCAAAGCCACCCGTCCACTTTTCTTGACTGGAAAGCATTGCATGCCCGTACTTTATTGCGCCCGGGCATTTCTGAGGCCAGCCTCGGCTACAAGTAACGCATGTTCCGCAGCTGGCTACAACGGCCCAGACAACCCGATCGCCGATGCGAAGGGGAATACCTTGCATATCAGTCGTTGGACCATCCACGCCGATACGATCGATGACAGAAACCGTTTCATGCCCAAGGACTAGGGGTGTCGGGGCTGTACGCCGATGGAAGATTGTGTGGAGGTCACTGCTACAAACAAGCGCTGTGTCGAGGGCTACACGAACCTCTCCCGCACTGACATCAGGGCGCGGATATTCCTCAAGCGCAACCTGACCATAGTCTCCACGGTAAACGAGCATCGAAGCCATTAGACAATCCCTTCCTGACCTAATGCGTGGGATGGCTTTCTGGATGTCAAAATCAACGCAACCGCCAAAGCTGCAATTGATGAAAGGGAAACCCAAAGTCCAACAGTTTCAAAGAGGCCCAGAACATTTCCCGCTTTCTGAACCAGAGGCTTTACCAACAATGCTGCCAGATAAGCAAGATACGCAATAGCATCCGCGAGCGTCAAGAGAAAGGACGCTGACCCTGGCCGACGTACGATCGCAATCCACCGTTCGAAGACAGTCGTATGAATCAGGACATAGGGAAGGTAAATACCAGAGCCAACCAACGTCAGGTAGACAAATCCACTTACGTACCCAAATCGATGAAGCAGTATCGAAAGTGGGACGCAGGCAAATCCCAAAATGCCAAGGAGCAATGCTGATCTAAAAGCCATCCCATTCGTTCTTATCATCGCTGTCAGGCCTGCGATGAGTGTGACAACAGCAGCGATGATGCCTTCTGACTGTGTGAAGACGAGAGCATTACCTGTGATATGTAATCCCTTTAACAACTCAGACATAAAGTCAGCCCGAAAGCCCCGAAGAACGGTCAGCATTGTGTACGCGAACACGATTCCGGCGTAGGCCAGTCCTAGGAATTTGAGTAGCTTAAGGCGACCAACTGCACTGAGCTGTGGGCGGGCGGCCCGTTCATCGATATCTTCTTTCGATGGCTGTGGCAGCTTTGTCAGCATCCACACAAATGCGGCAAATGGCAGGAGAAAAATGCCTCCCGCAATCATCGGCATCGCGTACAAACCAGCCCCCGAAACTAAAACTAGTGAACCTACCGTCTTTGCGGCTCCATCAGCGACGATAAAACTCCCGCAGAGTGCAGCAGCCATCGCTTCTGTCATCCGGCGGCCTTCGAGAAAGCTCAAGAGCATCCCGAAAATCATGCCGAGCGGCAGGCCATTCATAAACATCGCCAATGGCTTTAGGGGCATCGGGAGAATATTGAGAAGAACGAGTGCCAGCTCCGCGATGACAACCAGTCCAACGAGGACGCCCGCGCGTTTTGCCGTCGGGAGCTCAGTGATTACCCGGACTCCGATGAACTTCGACAGCATGTACCCACAAACCTGTGCAATCACGAGGGCAGGTTTTATCTCGAGGCCATAGAGCAAACTATCTGGGTACGTAGCTGCGGTGAATGGTTTGCGAAGTCCATACATACAGAAATAGGCACCAAATGCGGCAAGCATCGCCCACCAAACCTGGTGGGTCACTCCCTTATGATGCACCTTCGACATTGTTTGGTCCCCGTTTAGCATGATGGCAAATCATCTCTATACAGGCATTGAATACACGCATCATCAAGAAATTGTAAAGAAGTCCGTAGAGAGGCGTTTAACTTAACCATTGCATCGCTATGTCGTGACGCGGCCGCTGATGACGCAAGCGTTTCTTACCTAATAGATGCGATTCATGTCGTGCAATGTGTGGACTACAAAATACAAAACCACCTCCCGGTGCTGTGCATTCGGGAGGTGGAGATGTTTCGAAACCCTGAAAGACTTACTTTCCAGGTGCGCCAGGAGGTGCCATCGCACCAGGAGGTGGACCTCCCGTGTTTCCGCCCTGTCCCTTTTGCGTTGCTTCCTGCATTGCCTTCATGGCTTCAGCAGGCATTGGTGCACCGCGAGGGGTTTCCATTGCCTTGACATCTGTAGTCGTCATCGTTTGATCGCCTTTGGAGCAGCCTGTAACGATGCCTACAACACAGAGTGCAGCAAGGCTAGTGATGAACGAACGGCCCAGCATTACGGGCGGTCCGCCAGCCACATGTTGTTTGTGGCAGTTCCATCAGGGTTGGTCTGCTTTGGTTCCATTGCCTTTACATGGCCATCAGCGAATGCAAAGTTAGCCTTGCCGGTGTGGCGTGGGATGATCGATCCATTGCGGCCCGTTGGGTCGTTGACACCAGTGATTCCACGGGTGCCGTCTGGGATCAGACTTGGAGAGCCGGAGCCGTCCCACCAGTTGACGCCGGTGACCATAGCGCCAGGGCCCCACATGAGGACATTACCGTAGGATCCGCTTGCGCCGGTCCAAACGTGATGGCGCTCAGCGAGCAGAACAGTGTCTGCAGGGCGACTAACGCCTCCGAGAGTCTGAACGGTGCGTCCCATCCAGGACTGGGACATTCCCATGACGCCAAGAACCGACCATGCAGAGCCATCCCAGTTCATGTATCCATTGGAGACATAGCTGAGACGTGGGCCAGCCCAGCTCGCATCGGTGCGGCCGGTCAGAGGATCGGATGGGCAGCGGAAGACCTGCACGTTCTTGACGTATGGGGTGACCAAGCGGTACCAGGTACAGTCCCACCAGTCCTGTTGCAGGCCGGTTGGGAAGGTTTCATCGTAGTCCTGAACGTACATGATTGCAGCAAGGGACAGCTGCTTGAGGTTCGATGCACAGCTGGTCTGGCGAGCCTTCTCGCGAGCCTGTGCAAACACCGGGAAGAGGATTGCTGCGAGGATAGCGATGATGGCGATAACCACCAAAAGTTCAATCAGGGTAAAGCCAGATTTACGGGTACGGGAGATATTCATAAATGAGTGCGTCTTTCCTACACCCAGCATTGGGTGTTGATAACCATCATTGGTCAGTGGATTCCACCGAGGCGGTTTCCATCGGAACGTTGCGCGCCGGATAGGCACGACATCATAGCAAAACGTTTTGTTCAGATGTTGTTGAGATACTACCGGATAGCAAAACACTGGCAGAGATTGCTTGATTTAAAACGGTGAATAATACTAGATTTTACGAGAAATATGAAATTCGTCATAAACAATAGTACGTCTGGTTTTTTGGCGGGAGCGCGTGAGAATCGAACTCACTCAGGCTGGCTGAGCCAGCCCGCACACGGTTTTGAAGACCGGGAGGACCACCAGACCCCATCCGCCCCCACAAGTGAGGACACATGGTATCGCTTCAGAAAGATCAAAGATACGCCTAGACCCGCTGTACTTAAACAAGGGTGTAAACGACTATCTTCATGATGCAAAAAACTAGCTCTTAGGTGGCTCTGGATACTTCCTAACCAGCCCCCCCCAAACATCTGCGACGATTGGGCATTCACCAACATTCTCCAGCATCGTCAACGTCCGGGCCCGAACTTTGCGCTCATGCAGATACGGAAATGCCCTGCATGCCTGCGGCCGGTCTGCATAGATAGAACAGGCATTATCGCTACCGAGGAATGGACATGGTTCCCCCTTGATATAGACATCGCCCGTCTTACTCTCGGCAACATACCGCCTTACAAAATATTCTGTCTTGACACCCAGTGCGCGCGCAATCCTACGAATATCTTTTGCCGTGACTGCGATTTCTTTACGGCGGCAACAATTACCACACTCTAGACAATCGATTTTCTCAAATGCTAAATCTGCAAGCCCTGCGACTTCTGCATCTAGGTCATCGTTTGAGAGAGGCAACGCTTCCTTGATGTACTGCCGGTAGTACTTATTTTGCGATGCATGTCCACGTGCATCCCGTCGGAGGGCAATTAAATCAATTTTTGGCAAGGTCTAACAACTTCCTGAAAAACGACTACGTGCCACACCCTATGCGAGGACGCCGTGGAACCTACCGCAGCAAGTACATCCTTAGCGAACACGTAAGCCGAGGAAGGTTGCCGCCTGCAGGTAAATCCATATACTTTGAGGATTGAAGCCACCACCGCTACGCTTAGTTGGAATGAATAAAAGGTCTCCGGGTTCAACAGCGACATTTAGCTTCTGATTGCCCTTTTGCAAAACCTGTTCGAGATCGACGGGAACAATCTCCGGTTTATCTGTACCAGGCTTCTGCCGTACGAGCTGTGCTTTCTTTAAGTCAGCACCTTGCGATACATTTCCGGCAAGCTGCAGCGCCTCGACGACGTTAAGTGTGCCATCTTTGTCCGGATAATCCTGAAGACCAGGCTTTCCAACAGCACCAGAAACCATAAATTGAGCTTTGAGAGGCGGAAGGAACAATGTATCACCGGCTTGTAACTGTATCGGTGACACTGTTCCAGCCGTCGCAATCGTAGACAGATTCACAGGAATCTGCTGCCCTGCACGTAGGATCATCGCCTTTGACAGCAGTGCCTTGGGCGTTGCACCACCCGCTGCGACGAGTACTGAAAGAACACCGGGGTCTTTTGGCAACGGCATTGGGCCCGGCTTCAACACCTCACCAAGGACCTGAATGTGCGTTTTAGCGATGTCGAGCTCTTGGAACCACAGAATATCGCCATCCAGAAGGACTTCGTTTTCCGTCAAGTCGAGCTGCCCAAGCAGCTTAACCAAGTCGATTTTCTTAGGCATACCGTTACGCAAGAGGGTGCAGGTGACCCACTCCGGGCGATCCTGGTTTATTACACCAATAGCCCCGATGACATCGATGAGGCGAGAGCCTTCCTTCACACCTATCTTGCCTTGGTTGCGTGCAGCACCAATTACGATGATGCCAACTTGGGGCGGAGGTAGCTCGCGGACACTGACCAGAACCTCAGGGCGCTTCAGTTCCTTCCGCACGATGGCGAGAATCTTTTCTCTGAGCTCTGGTGCGGTTAAACCGGCAACTTCGATGTCTCCAGAATACGGATAGGTAATCTTTCCATCACCGCGGACCGTAGCCACAATGGAATACTCATCCTCGCCCAGCACTTTGATGGTGACTTCATCACCGACAGCAATCTTATGCGCTTGCGTTTGTGCCATAGCCGCGATGGGCATCACACCAGCCAGCAACAATCCAGTAACTGCACTTCTGACAAATGTACGCCTAACCATGTGTTGATCCCTCATCCGTGATTGTCCCGCTCGTCGAAAGGACATCGGCCACAGTAAATCCGCCTGCCACTGGCGTACGCGGAACCGGTTGTATACCGTTCAACAATGGCAGCTTGCGATAGGTCTCATCCCAGTTTGGCAATGTGGACTCAGCGGCTTCAATGGTCGCTGTTGCAGCACTCTCACCAACCTGTGGCGCATACGGTTGGGAATATGCAGCGTAACCATAACCATAGCCGTAGCTATAGCCGTATCCGTAGCCATACCCATAGCCACGCTGACCAGTCGGCGCTTTGTTCACGACAGTACCAAGGACGTTGATCCTCGCCTGGCGCAACATATCCATGGCCTGCTTTGCGCTGGAACGACGTGTCTCTCCTGCACCAACCACAAACAAAATGCCATCCACCTTGCTAGCAAGCAGTGTTGCATCCGCAACCGCAAGCGTTGGAGGCGCATCGTACAAAACGATATCCGCAAGCCCTTCGAGCGCATTGATCACTTGCTGCATACGGTCAGACCCAAGCAGCTCAGCTGGATTTGGAGGAGTAGAACCTGCAGGAATGATGCGAATAGGCGATAGCGGAGTTTCTTTAAGAACATCAGCAATGTTCGCTGAGCCAAGAAGCAGGTCGGTGAGCCCAGGCTTTTTCTCAACCTTGAAAATTTTGTGCTGCTGTGGTCGCCGAAGGTCAGCATCCACAATGATGACACGTTTACCATCGAGTGCAAGCGCCATCGCAAGGTTTGCCATGGTCGTTGATTTGCCTTCGCCTGGCACACTGGATGTAACACCCAAGCTTCGGATGGGCGTATCGATGCTTGCAAATCCAAGGTTGGTTCGAAGACCACGATAGCATTCAACAATCGGCGAGAATGCCTTCTGTCCAGCAATCAGCCGAAGACCTTCCTCAGGGATAGCTGGAACAGCGCCAAGTGCCGTCAGGCGAAGACTGCGCTGCACATCCTCAGGGGAGTTGATACGGTCATCGAGGTATTCCTGAAGCAATGCAAAACAGACAGCAAAGAAGAGTGCCAACAGGACACCAAGTCCGATGTTCTGGAGCTTCTTTGGGCGGATTGGTGAACCCGGAACCGATGAACGGGAAATTATCTTTGCTGGCTTACGACGGGCTTCTTCACGGAGCTTGAGCTCGGCAATCTTCGAGTCGTACATCTTGAACTCGCTCTGTGCCATTTCGAGTTCACGCATAATCCGGCCCATTTCGAGCTGCCAGT
>Ga0114971_10002013_pt1 | contig 13955 bp, 13 predicted proteins | sample M_140625_MF_Meta_FD_87320 | JGI IMG/M metagenome (GOLD analysis project Ga0114971, IMG submission 87320) | Freshwater microbial communities from Lake Montjoie, Canada to study carbon cycling - M_140625_MF_MetaG | ecosystem: Environmental > Aquatic > Freshwater > Lake | place: Lake Montjoie... | reverse complement strand
CCCTTGGGGGGAGCTGAATCCCAAGATCACGCCGCAGGTGAAGGAGATGTTCCGCAAAAAGTTCCACCTCGACCGCCCCCTCTACGAGCAATACTGGCTGAATATGCGCGACCTTTTCACGGGTCGCCTGAGAAGCATCAAAGACGACCGTCCCGTGATGAGCCGGATCTTCGACCGCTTGCCCGCGACAGTGCTTCTGAATGTTGCCGCAATAACCCTCTCGCTCACTTTCGGCCTTGTGATCGGTGTCTTTTGTTCGAGATATGCCGGGCGCGCTCCTGATAGCGTGATTTCGTTCGGGGTCTTCGTTTTTATTGCCGTTCCCACATTCTGGATCGCCAATCTGGCCGTGATCGGACTCGTGAAATTCACGGCGGTTCCGGTGCTCGGCACTCAATCCTACGGCATTGCATTTCCGAATTTGGCCTCGATGTGGCTGGATCAAATCTGGCACGTCATGCTCCCTGCGACGATCCTCTCGCTGGGTGGCATTGCGGTGCAATCCCGCTACATTCGGGCCAGCATGCTGGAGACGCTCCGTGAGGGGTACATACGAACAGCGCGGGCGAAGGGGCTCGATGAGGGTACGATTTTTTACAAGCATGCCCTCCGCAACTCCATTCGGCCACTCATTACGGGCATCGGGGGACTTCTTCCGGCTCTGATCGGGGGATCCGTGATCGTGGAGACGATCTTTGCGTATCCCGGCATGGGCCGCCTTGGATATGAAGCGGTGCTGGAGCGAGATTACCCGATGCTCGTGGCGCTGAACTTCATTGTTGCCGCCTTGGTTCTCGTCGGCAACCTTGCATCCGACTTGCTCTACGCGGTGGTGGATCCTCGCGTGAGGTTGGAGTAGCAGCAGAGTTTTACTCGCTGCTAGGTTCCTCTTTTTCGGGATTTTGAAGGCGCTCGAGGAGAGGGCGCATATCTTCGACTTCATCCCAGACCACATGGCTCACATAGATCGGAGCCTTTTGGAGTGCCGCCATCGCCATGCAATCGCTGGAGCGCGCATCGATTTCCATGATCTTGTGTTGATGGAGTTCGTTTTCGGCCGAGATGATGAGGCGACCAAAATAGACGCCATTTTTGAAATCATTGATGACAACGCGCTCGACCTTACCGCCCAGCGCGGTGAGGACATTCGATAGGAGGTCGTGGGTGAGGGGGCGTTCTTTTTCGGCCCCGCTGAGATAAATGCTGAGTGCCGACCCGATCGTCTGGTCGATGTAAATCGTAAAGACCTTTTCCTCATTGCCGAGGAAAACAGCCGTACCAGCATTGGTCGGAATGAGCGCTCGAATCTGCACCGGTATCACGGACTTCTTCACGGGCTCAAACTACCACCACATTACGTATGCGCAAGAGGGTTGAAAAAATTACAGATTCTTCCTGAGGCGCGGTATCATCACGATCGCCACAGCAGCGGCGAAGAGCAAAATATCGCGCCCGATGGTCAGAAGCATTTTTGCGGCGGAGGGAGCCACATCTTCGCCAAAGCATCCACAACTCACGATGTAACCATTCCATAGAGCCCAACTCAGCACAGCGATAAAAACGAGACACAGACCGGCTATCATGGCCGCGCCAGCTTCATAGATTCGTGGGGCCAATACGAGCACCCCGGCTAGGATTTCCATCCACGCCAAACCGACGGCGAGCGGCCCAGTCCACATCGAGTCGATGAAAGTGAATGGCAGGAGCGCTATGGCAAAGGCTTGGCTGGCGCTGGCCTTGATGATGCCTGCGTAGAGGAAGGTGATCCCGAGGATAAGCCGAAGCGCCAGTGTCATTGCAGTGATCCTACCGCGCGAACGGCAAACCAAGCGGCGCTTACATTGTGAATGCGAAAAATCGAAGCGCCACGGAGGCACCCGGCTACGATACAGGCGATCGTACCCGCATCGCGTTCTTGTGGTCTTTCGATGCCCAGCACGCGGCCGATCACGCTTTTGCGAGAAACTGGCAGAAGGATCGGAAAACCAAGCGCCGTGAGTTTTTCGAGCTCTCGGTAAATTCGAAGATTATCGGGAACCTGTTTCGCGAAATCGATGCCCGGATCCAAAATGAGGCGTTCTCTGCTGACTCCGGCACGGATGGCCATCTCCGTTTTTTCCTTAAAAAAAGCGAGTAATTCGCTCATCACATCCGGGTAGGTGATATGTTTGTGAGCGATTTTTGGCTCTCCCTTGGAGTGCATGATGAGCAGGGCAGCGCCTATGGAAGAGCAGTGGAGGGCATTTGTCTCATCCGGGAGGGCGCTCATGTCGTTCAAAATATCAAACCCTGCGGCCAATGCGCCAGACACCACTTTTGGTCGCCAAGTATTCAATGATACGAGCGGAGGAAATACCTGAGAATCCGTGCGGGGGCGGGCCGAGCGCATCGCTTTGGAAAAATTTTCGAGAAACGGTCGCACGCGGGCCAACTCCTCCTCCTCCGAGATAGCTAGGCGATTCGTCCGCGCGCTTTCACCTCCCACGTCGATGATGTCGGCTCCCTCAGCGACCATCTCAACAGCGCGGGCGAGGGCCCAATCCGCGTCGAGTCGCCCATCACCAGCGAACGAATCGTCGTTGATATTCAAAATTCCCATTAGAAGCGGGTTGCTAGAGAGTGGAATCTGGCGATCGCGGCAATGAAACTCCAAGGCGGCATGGCCGATGTTCTCCTTGTATCGAGAGGCATACTTCTCCAGCTTGGTCTCGTATTCAGAGTGTATGGGTTTCATTGAGACTGTTTTTGAAAAATTAAGGAAGCATCCCAAGCGGATTGTTTTCGCCGATGGTGAGCTGCCCCGTGTGATACGGGCAGCAGAGATTTTTTACCAGCGGCAACTCGGTGTGCCGATCCTTCTTGGCCGCCGGGAGGTCATTAGGCAAATCGCTGACGCGGAAAAAATCAGTCTCGACCATGTCGGAATCATTAATCCCGAAACCTCGAGCGAACTTCCGCTTTTTTGTCAACGCCTCGAGCGTCTCGAGCGCTATCGCAATACCGGCAACAAGGATAGTCGCGAGGTGATGGTGAAGCCAAACTACTTCGCTGCCATGATGCTCCAATATGGCCTTGCGGATGCGCTTGTCGGCGGAGCCAATGCAGCGGGCGGCACGCTTTTGAGGCCGATGCTGCAACTGGTCAAGCCGTTGCCATTTACTGATGTTGTGGCGTCCTGCACGATCGTAGAGTTTACTTCGAGGTCGTTCGGAGATGACGGCGTGGTTTTCTTTGCGGATACGGGCATCGTTCCCGATCCGACGATGGCGCAGTTGGCTTCCATCGGAGTTCAGGCTGGCCTTCTGGCGCGTCAGGTTTTTGGGAGGCGTCCTCGAGTGGCCATGCTGAGTTTCTCGACCAAGGGGAGTGCGCGAACGCCATCCACAGAGAAGGTAGCTGGAGCAGTGACTCTCGCCCGCCACATTGCGGAACAAGTCGGAGCCGATATGTCGATCGACGGTGAGATGCAGGCCGATGCAGCGCTCGATCCGATTTTTGCTGAAATGAAAATGCCTGAGAGTCATGTCGCGGGGAAAGCGAACGTCCTCATTTTTCCTGATCTGAATAGTGGCAACATCTCGGTGAAATTCGTTCAGCTCTTTTCTGAGTGCCAAACCTACGGTCAGATTTTGATGGGATTCACCCGCCCCGCCGTTGATATCCCGCTGGGAGTTTCTTCGGATAATATGGCGGCGATGGCTGCTATCGTGGGTCTGCAGGCGGTTGAGTATCGGAAACTTTATCCGCCACCAGATACGGCGGATTGATTCTGTGAACACGACAACGCCGCGCATTTTCATCGCCGCGACGGAGCAGGATGCCGGCAAGACGACGGCATCTCTGGGGCTTTACTCTGCACTTCGTGGTCGATTCCCTGAGATCGGCTACATCAAGCCTGTCGGCCAACGGTTCACTGAAGTGGACGGCCATCGCATCGATGATGACAGCCTTCTCATCCAGTCCACATTTGACACTCGGATTCCGATTGAGGACATGAGCCCTATCGCGGTTGAGCCGGACTTCACTCGCAGGTATATCAAAGAAGCCAACCACGAAGCCCTCGTCAAAAGGATCTGGCATTCCTTCGATCGTTCCAGTTGGGAAAAAGACTTCACCATCATCGAGGGGAGCGGTCATGCGGGAGTGGGGTCTGTATTTGACCTCTCGAATGCGACTGTCGCGCGTCTGCTTGGCAGCAAGGTTCTTCTCGTCTCTCCAGGTGGAATCGGCCGACCGATCGACGAAGTGGCGCTCAATAAGGCTCTCTTTGATCGCGAAGGTGTCGAGGTTGTCGGTGTCGTGATGAATAAGGTGCGTGTGGATAAGATGGACTACGTGGCCGATTTTGCGCGCCGAGGTTTCGAACGATTGGGCTTGGAGTTGTTGGGGGTGGTGCCGATGCAAAATATGCTTTCTCAGCCATCCTTGGAACAGATTGCGGCGACCATTTCGGGTGAATTCGTTTGCAATCGCGCGCTCGCGCGCAATCTGGTCGCCAATGTCGTCATTGGCGCGGTGAGCTCGGCCAATCTCTTGCGCAATATCACGCCTAGAACGCTCCTAGTGGTGCCCGGCGACCGCGAGGATATTGTCCTAGCGGCGATATCCCAAGAGGGGTTGCATGAACCGGGCCTTCTTTCTGGGCTAGTTCTTTCGGATGGGCTCAAGCCGCACCCGCAGCTGATCTCGATGCTCACCACGACGAGTCTGCCGGTCGTCTACTCGAAGATGGAATCCTATGCCATCGCTCAAAAAATCCATTCACTGACGATCAAGATCGAACCGAGGGACCTCGACAAGATTCAGAGCATCCAAGAGCTCATTGCCCGCCACCTCGACATCCCGCGGTTGCTCGAAAAAATCGGCCAACCTCGGGAATTCAGTGTGTGAGCCTTTGCTTCATCGTCTCGATTTCCCGAATCGCTTGTTCCGTCGATTCGGCCATCACGCAGACGTGCCCCATTTTTCTTCCCGGACGAGCTTCGCTCTTTCCATAGAGGTGGAGCTTGGCGCGCGGGTTTTCGAGGATCACGTTCCAATCAGGCTCTCCGTTATTCCAGAGATCGCCGAGGAGATTCCACATCACGACGGGGCTCATCAGATCAGGTGAACCCAGCGGTAGGCCGCAAACAGCGCGGAGTTGTTGCTCGAACTGGCTCGTCATACAGGCGTCAAAGGTGAAGTGACCGGAATTGTGGGGGCGGGGAGCGAGTTCGTTAACGACGAGTTGATTGTCGTCGGTGAGAAAAAACTCCACGGCGAGCAAGCCAACGACATCCAGTGCCTCTGTGATTTGCGTGCCGAGGCGGGTTGCGGATTCAAGGACGTCATCCGGAAACCGCGCTGGAACGATCGAGAGATCCAAGATGTGGTGCGAGTGTTGGTTTTCTGAGACAGGGAAGGTCACCGTTTTTCCATCGGTGCTGCGGGCACATACGACGGAGAGTTCGGCGCGGAAGGAGATCCATTTTTCAAGCACGCCTCTTGGTGCCCCGAAACGGTTCCAGACTTCGGTGGCATCAGCCCCAGCATCGAGTTTGATCTGCCCCTTGCCGTCATAGCCGAAATCCGCCGTCTTGAGCACCGAAGGGGTTCCGATTTCTTGGAGCGCCTCGGCGAGGCTGGCGGCGGAATCCACCACGCGAAAGGGCGCACAGGGAAAGCCGTTCGAGTGCAGGAATGTCTTCTCGCGTTCCCGGTTCTGGCAAATGTGGAGGACTTCGCCGCGCGGATGCACGGGCCGCATCTCGGAAACGGTCTCAATTGCCGAGCGTGGGATGTTCTCAAATTCGAAAGAAACCACATCCACCCCATTGGCGAATTTTTTCAATGCAGCGGCATCGGTGTAGGGGGCGTTGACCTCGAGATCGCAGATTTGTCCTGCTGGGCAATCGGGTTGGGGTTCGTAAGCATGAACGCTGTAGCCCATGCGGCGAGCCGCGATGGCGAGCATTCGGCCGAGTTGGCCTCCTCCAAGAATACCGACGACTCCGCCTGGGAAGATGGATTTCGATTCCGTCTGGGATTTTTTCTCAGTAGTTTGATTATCCATCATGGCCGAACGACTGGTTTACATTTTTGCATTGTTGACTGTGGGTTTGATCCGTTGCCTGCCACTTTCTGTGTGTTTTTTGCTCGGGCAAGCGATCGGAGCATTAATGTGGCTTATCCTGCCCGGCTACCGGCGGCTCGCAAGGGAAAATCTGACGATTGCTTTTGCTGACGAGATGTCGGAAGGGGAAATCCGGCGATTGACTTTCCGGCATTTCACGACTCTCGGCGCCAATGCCGTTTGTGCCTTCAAGGTGCCCTCGCTCTCTCAGCGCCAGATTCTAGGCATCGTCCGCATCGAGAATCTGGATCTGATTCGACAAAATATCGCAAACGGTCGGCCGGTGGTGTTAGCGATCAATCACATTGGAAATTGGGAACTTTATGCCCAACTCGTTTTCCAGATACCTGAAGCCCGCTTCGGTACGGTGTATCAAGCCCTTCACAACAAGCTTGTCGATGATCTCGTGAACCGCGACCGCCGCCGCCTCGGTTTACTGACCTTTGATCGCAAGAAGGGATTTCAGGAAGCACTCATGTTGCTTCGCGAGCCAGGCGGGGTGGGTGTACTAGTGGATCAGCACGCAGGAAATAGCGGAGTTTGGACGCCGTTTTTTAATCGTCTTTGTTCGACCTCGCCGCTTGCAGCGACTCTCGCCATGCGCACCGACGCGGCAGTGATACCGGTTGCGATTTATACTGATGGGTTCGCCCGTTGGAGGGTTGTGATGAGCGAAGAAATTCCGTGGGATTCCGCCAAACCCGAAAAGCTCACACTCGACATCAATCAGGCCCTTGAGAAGCAGGTTCGTACTTCCCCTGCGGATTGGTTTTGGGTTCATAATCGCTGGAAGACACCGTTGCCGAATTTTCTCATCAATGGCGCCAAGCGCGGTATTTACATTCCCGGTGGGGCGGCTTCGGTGAGCCCATTCCGAGTTGTCGTCCGCTCTCCGAATTGGTTGGGCGACGCGGTGATGAGCGTGGATGCCGTGCGGGCGTTCAAATTCGGTCGCCCCGACGCGCACCTCGCCGTGCTGACCCCCGCTAAGTTAGCTGGGTTTTGGCGCAGGGTGGGAGGCGTGGACGAAGTGATCGAAATCGAAAAAGACGAGTCCGTCTTTTCCGTTGCCCGCCGCCTGCGGGGACGTTTTCATGTGGCGGTTCTTTTTCCGAATTCCTTGCGGTCCGCTTTGGAAGTCTGGCTGGCAGGCATTCCTCGACGGGTAGGATTCAAGGGTCATTATCGACATTGGCTTCTGGATCAAATCATCCCCGATGGGAAGCGGCCTCCAGCAAATCAGCCAGTGCATCAGGCCGATGTCTATTGGCGCATTGCCGCGCGCTGCGGAGCCGATGAGCGCCCGCCGGCCAATCCCCTTTGGAAACCAAACCGCAAGGAACGGGTGATCGGCATCTGTCCCGGCGCGGAATACGGATCCGCCAAGCGCTGGCCGGCTGATCAATTCCGCCAACTCATCCTCCAACTCAACGAGACGATGGATTGCCAGTGGGTGATCGTCGGTACCTCCGCAGACACACCTGTCGCAAAAAAAATCTCATTGGGCATACCCAACGTTACCGATCTGACGGGTAAAACCACTCTTGAAGATTTGATGGATCTCTTGGCGGGAATTTCTGTTCTTGTTACGAACGATACAGGCACGATGCATCTCGCCGATTTTATTGGGACTCCGCTGGTGTCGATTTTCGGGTCCACGGAACCGACATTCACCGGCCCGCGTGGTCCGCGCAGCGTGGTGATCCGCCAGAAGGTCGAGTGCAGTCCCTGCTTTCTTCGCGAGTGCCCCATCGATTTTCGCTGCATGGAGGAAATCCCTATGGAAAAAGTCATCCAAGCAGTTAAGGTGTCCTTGAAATAGCGCTCGCGCCATGCCAGCGACACATTCCATCAAATAATTTGATTAAATGACAAAAAAAGTATTGATTACGCTGAGTTTGGTGCGCATTAAATAACTCGAAGAGCTTTAAAAAACCAAAAGTTCTTTTTAAAATTAAAACCGGAAAATGAAAAATAAACCTGAGAAGTCCTTAAGAGGAAAATTAAACCTCACCATTCACCCAGAGATCCGTGAATTCGCACAGCATCTGGCTACACGTCGTCGTCGCTCCATTTCTCAACTTTTTGAAGACTTGGTCGAAGCTGAGTGGATGCGCCGTCAGGCTGTCCAACCAAGCTATTTCGCACCTTCGCACGATTCTGCAGCGCAATACGCACAGCCCGTTCAGCAGTCCCAGCCCTTGCACCAGGCCTACGCTCCCGTGGCACCGGTTCATTCTGGACAGTATTGATTTTTAAATCGCCTGCTGTTCTGGGGTGACCGGATCAGTAAGCTCATTAACTCCTGAAGTATCGCCTCCGCACATGGGGCCTATCTCAGGAGTTTTTTTGTTTTCAGAGGAAGTCGGTTTGGAGGTCACATTCGCTGCGAGTTCTTTGAAAAGGAGGGCTTCAAATAGACGGCTCACGCTGATTTTTCGCTCCAGTGCAAAGGCTATAGCGCTGGCTTTAGTCTCTTTTTCAAGAATCAGATTGATTTTAACTGGCTCTGTGAGCTTCCTCGGGCGACCCATGCATGAGATGTAGGCGTATGTGACCCTTCGATCAAGATAATTCTATCCCTCATATGGGAAATTCATTTGATTTTTACTTGAGCTCGATGCCCCCTGCATTGAGAGGAATGATTTTTTCCAGTCCTTGAATCCGAAACTCTTCAACGGTCGCCCCATCACCTTGGAGTAAATGAGTGCTATTTGGTTCTTCGCCGCGGCGGATAACAGCACGACTGATGCCTGATCGCTGGCTGACACTCAAGATAGGAAGACCATCTGGAGTGGAGAGTCGGGTGCCATTCTCGTCAAAAACGACGCGCAGAGTGAGATCTTGCTTTTCGCCCGTGAGGGGATTTTCCTCAAGCCGAAAGCGGAGGGAGTCGGTTTGGGGAGTGTCTTGCGCGGCGGGCGAGACGTCGCCATTGACGTATCCGAAGGATTTTGATTCGCGGATCGTTTTTTCCCAGTCCACGGTCCATTCGCCATTTGCGGCGCGTGACAGAACCCGAAGACGCTCGGAGTCGGATGATGTTTCGAGAACGGCAAAAATATCGCTCGTGCGTGAAGCGTGGATCTTTTGGGGCTGAGGTGAGCCGGGTTCGTGATCGAGTTCACGAAGGATGTCTCCCTTGAAATTGGCCTGTCTGACAGCATTGGAGCCGTCAGCGCTCACAAACCAAAATGTTTTCTCGGCACCGAGGGAAATGGATTGAGCCGAGATCGGGATGTTTTGAAATGTTCGCAAATCCTCAGCAATCCAAACACTCCCGTTTCCAGTCCCCGCGAGGACCCCAGTGTCCGCATCGATGGAGGTGAGGGAAACTGGGGCGGCAATGGCAGGTTGGGCCTCCATGCTAGGGAGAGAGAAGGGAATGATGGATCTTTCTAACGATCCAAAGAGTGCAGAGGGAAGGGCCGCGATGGCGCGTGGGGACTCCGAGTGAAGAGGAATGGAATCCGAGAGTGGGGTGCCGGTTTGTAAATCGAGTAAATGCCATTTCCCTGCATGCTGGATGATGGCGGAGGTGGGATTGGTAGCCAGGTTGGTTGTATTCGTGGAGGGACCGGCACCGATTTCCTTCACCCAAACGAAACCAGATTCGGTTGAATACCTTGTTGCGAGGAGCGAGCCATCGGCGGAAATGGCGAGCAGCAAGACATCGCCCCCCGGAAGAAAGGCGAAGTCCACTATATGGCGAAGTGATGGATCGTCCTCGTCGGTCGTCCAATCGTTGAAATGAAACGCCTCACCTTCCACGGTCACATCCTCGATCAGGTAGCCGCGAACGTGGTAATGGCCGGCAGGGGCTTTATTGCCGGCATCGTCCAAGCCATCCCATTTGGTGATGTAGCCATTGAGTCCGATGCGGAAGGCCTCCTCCCCATCCATAGCATGAAGAGTGCGAACGAGTTTTCCGGCTTTGTCAAAAACCCCGAGGGTGATCCGGCCGGGACTGGGGACGGCAAAGGTGATGTCGTCGCCTTCCGCTCGTGCAGGTTGGAGAAGCACTAAAAGAGCCAAAAAAACGAAGGCGATATGTTTCACAGGTAATGTTTCCAATTCACATCTGGAAAAATGTTGTCACGGTCCTCGCAAGCGGCGAGGAGGCCCTCATCGACGGCGCCGGATGCCAGCGACTCGTAGATGCGGGTGAATCGGAGAATGTGGTCGTTCGTTCGCTTGGTGGCATATTCCACAGCCGTTCCGGTTTTCATCAGAAAGGCCCAGTCGCTGGATTGCGCGAGCAGGAGTTCTCTGGCGAGTTGACGGAGCGTGCGGAGCAGGAGGGGATCGCGGGTCGAGGCATGCTTTCTTGCCATCTCTGTCATTCGTCGCGCCGCGGCATGAAGGTGCGGGTAGATCCAAGCGTTGCAATGATCGAGCCAGACCTCCCAATAGCCCTTGTTTCCCCAGCTCGATGGAGAGGGAGATACCATCTGCTGTGTGGGATTTTCTTTCAAATAGTCGCTCGGCGTCGTGAGGCGGAAGGTTTTCTGGTCGTAAGCGGCTTTGCGCAGAAAAAGATCGAGAAACTGGGGGCCCTCATACCACCAGTGTCCGAATAGCTCGGCATCGAACGGACTCACAATGATCGGCTCGACGGGCAACATCGTTCGCAGGTGCTCGATCTGGCGTACCCGGTTTTGCATGAAGTCCCACGCATGGTGATCCGCTGCCGCCATTGCCCACCCTCGATTGTAGATTTCTTTTTGGGGGGATCCTGTGATGCGATGGTACTTGAAGCCTGTATTTCGCCGAAAGCCAGTGCTTGGCAGAACGGTGTGGAGGTAGTCTTCGGGGAGATCCATGCCGATATCGCGGTAGAAATCGCGGTAGGCTGGGTCGCCGGGATAACCTTCTCTTGCGCTCCAGACCTGCTTGCTGGATTCCCGATCGCGGCCGAAGACCGCTGGGCCGGCGGGCGTGAAATACGGAGCGTAAATCGCGAAACGCGGACGAGGTTCTCCATACATGAGACCGTGGGCATCGGCAATGAACCAGCGGAGATTGGCTTCTTGGAGAATGCGGTCAATGTGGGGCACGTAGGCACACTCGGGAAGCCAAATGCCTTCCGGATCGCGTCCGAAACAGTCGCGGTGGTAGTCGCGCCCGATGAGCACCTGAGCCCGCATGGCCTCGGGAACAATCTCCATGAGTGGCAGAAATCCGTGGGTGGCCGCGCAGGTGATGATTTCAATGATGCCGTCTTTTTGAAGTTGGGCAAATGCCCCGACAATGTCGCGGTTGATTTCTTTTTGATAAAAATCGAGGGATTCGCGGAAGACGTGTTGATAATGGCGGGCGATTCCGTTCACCGCCGCATCGTTCGATGTGCGGTCGATCTCCATCCGGGCGAGTTCGTAGCCCCGCTCCAGATAGCGTTCGGCGCGTTTTTGTAAAAGCGGATCCCGAAGCATGGCGCAGAGGCTCGGGGTGAGGGTGAAGGTGATCTTGAGCGGGATTTTCTCGGTCACCATCCGGCGCAGCATCTTCAGAAGAGGAATGTAACACTCCGTGATGGCCTCGAAGAGCCAATCCTCCTCCAGAAATTCCTCGTGTTCCGGGTGCCGCACCCATGGCAAATGGGCGTGGAGAAGAAGAGCAAGAGAGCCTTGGTGCATAGAAGATGGAGATACAATAATACGCGACCGCGCTCCGACAACAAGTCTGGATAAATCACCTCGTTCGAAGTTGCTGGGTGAGCTGTATCCCGATTAGTTTTGCGGGGATGGTGCTATCTTGCGCAAAATAAAAAATCACCCAACGCATGAATCAACCTTGGTTTTCATTCAGTCTGCCCGATTTTTCGTATGCCTTTCTCAGTGTGTTGCTGGAGGGCGTGCCTTTTATTCTTTTGGGAACATTGATGTCGGGTCTGATCGACCAGTTCCTGCCGGCTCGAGTGATGACGAGGTTCCTTCCTCGCAGTCCGTTTGCCGGGGTCTGCGTGAGCGCGCTTCTGGGGTTGGTCTTTCCGATGTGCGAGTGCGGCATTGTGCCGGTGATCCGCCGCCTGATTGCGAAAGGTCTTTCGGTATCGAATGCCGTGGCCTACATGCTCGCAGCGCCGATCGTGAATCCGATCACGGCGCTCAGTACCTATGCGGCATTTCGGGGGCAGGGGGCGGCGGAATTCACTGTCCTTCGGCTCGGACTGGGATTTTTTATCGCCGCCCTCGCGGGCATTGCGGTTTACAATCTTTCCATCGGCTCGGTGCTTAAAAAAGAAATCCTAGAGTCGGTCGCCCTTGGGTCTGCTAATGCGGGGGGAGGTGGTGGCGCTCCGCTGTCTCGGCGGCTCGTTGCTGCGATGGATGCCGGAGTTCGGGATTTTCTGGATGTGATGCTTTATTTCATCGTGGGCGCGGCGGCTGCCTCGGTATTTGGAACGGCGGTCGATCAATCTCTCTTACTGCCGCTGGCCCTGCACGATTGGTTGGCCGTGCCTTCCATGATGGCGCTGGCTGGCATATTGGCTCTATGCAGCTCCTCGGATGCCTTTGTGGCCGCAACGTTCGTTACATTCCCTGCCGTTGCGAAGTTGGCATTTCTGGTATTTGGTCCCATGATGGATCTCAAGTTGGTGTTCATTTACGCGGCTGTCTTCCGACGAAGATTTGTATTCGGTCTTGCGGTCGGGCTCTTTGTGTTGATCGGGCTGATTTGCGTTCGGCTTTCTGTGATCGCCCTATGAGTGCAAAGACCTCCCGATTCTCGGCCTCTGCCATCCTGCTCGTATGGGGAATCATTCTCGTTTACTTTCAACTGTCGGGACGAATCGATTCCTATTTGCACCCGGACTTTCATATCCCCACCTTCATCGCGGGAATAGTGCTCCTCGCCATATCCGGAACCTTGCTTTTCACATTCCAGACTACAGGGCAGTCCCAAGCTAATGACTGTGGTTCTCGGCATCCTTTTGGCGGAGGAATCTTGGCTATCGCCCTCCTTCTCGTTCCTCTTCTTTGCGCCGTTTGGATATCCCAAGGACGCTTTAGCGCGAGCACCGTGATGAATCGAGGCATCGTGACCGACAGTGCTGAACTTCCGACATTCAGTTCCCCAGTCGATCCCGACTTGCCGGGGGAATCGGGGGCTCCCGTGGATGGAAGTATGATGGATCCTTCCCTTTATCTGAAAAAAAACGCCGAAGGATACATCATCGCCGAGACGGTGGATCTCCTCTATGGCGCTTCGGAAGAGGGAATGCGGGCCGATTTTGAGAACAAGGACGTGGAGGTGAAGGGCCAGTTCATTTCAATGCGAACGGGTAATCCGAATGGCGACCGATTCCAATTGATGCGGCTTTTTGTGATGTGCTGTGCGGCGGACGCTCGACCGGTCGCGATCACGGTTCAGGCGAAACCTGGCACCCAATTTCCGGAAATGACATGGGTGAAAGTCCTTGGCAAAGCCACATTCCCGGTCGAGGGTGGCCGCCATATTGCGGTGATCGAAGCCAGCGCGATTTCTGAAACCGAACCACCTGCGGAATCCTTCAACTATTGATGAAAACGAATAAAAACATCCTCGCCTTCCTTTTCCTTCTTGCCTCTGTTTTTCCGTGTTTCGCCGACTTCCAAGGGGCTTGGATCTCGTCTGTTTACAATATCAATTTCCCATCCAAGGAAGGATTGTCCGCCGACGCGCAGAAAGGGGAGGCGGTTCGACTTCTTGACGCAGCGAAAGCGGCGGGGCTCAATGCCGTTCTCCTTCAGGTGCGGCCAGAGGGGGATGCTCTTTACGCTTCGCAGATCGAGCCTTGGAGCCGCTACCTCACTGGCACTCAGGGTCGCTCGCCGGGCTATGATCCGCTGGCTTTTTTTAT
>Ga0114971_10002009_pt1 | contig 13980 bp, 8 predicted proteins | sample M_140625_MF_Meta_FD_87320 | JGI IMG/M metagenome (GOLD analysis project Ga0114971, IMG submission 87320) | Freshwater microbial communities from Lake Montjoie, Canada to study carbon cycling - M_140625_MF_MetaG | ecosystem: Environmental > Aquatic > Freshwater > Lake | place: Lake Montjoie... | reverse complement strand
GTTAAAAGACTAATTTTGCTGACAAATCTACTCTTTAATTAAATAATTTAAATAAAAAAAACTAATACATTTACTAGATAATTCAAAAAAACATTCTTATTTTAGCATTTTATATAATTATATTTAAGTTCAATATGAAAACACTAATCAAACAATTTTCAGTAGCTTTTTTGTCTTTAATATTATCTTTCTCTGGGTTTTCCCAAAAAAATAAAAAAATTAAAGATAAAGCAGACAAAGATTTTGAAAATCACGAGTATTTCTCAGCAATAACACTATATAAGCAAGCACTATCTGGCGCTACAGATGAAACTAAAGGCGATATTTTCTTCAGAATTGGCGAAGCTAGCCTAGAAATAAATGATTATAAGGAAGCGGAAAGCTATTTTCAAAAAGCTATTAAAGCGAATTACACTGATCCTTTGGTATACTTTAAATTGGCGGAAGTTTTAAAAATTGAATCAAAATACGATGAAGCAATTATAGAATTTAAAAACTACAAAACAAAAGGCGGAGAATCAAAAAAAGCTGACAGGGGTATTTCCTCTTGTCAACTAGCAAAAAAATATTCAGAAAATCCTACTCGATATCAAATAGAGAATATGACCTTAATTAATTCAAAAGGTCGAGATTATTGCGCCTCTTTTAGTGACAAAAAATATACAACACTTGTTTTCTCTTCAAATAGAGAAGGTGGTTTAGGAAAAAAGATAGATGGTACGACAGGAAGAAATAAATCAGATATTTACGAAACAAAAGTTGAGGCAAAATCAAAACATTGGTCAACACCTGTTTTGCTCCCCCCTTCAATTTCTACAGAGGTAAACGAGGGGCAACCATGGGTAAGTAAAGATGGTAAAATGATTTTCTTTACAAGATGCCCTGAGACTTCGGGAGAAAAAAGTAAGTGTGGAATATATATGGCAGAAAAAGAAAGCAGCACATGGGGTGTAGCTAAATTACTTCCTTTTATTAATGAAAAAGATACCGTTCAGTTTGGTCATCCCTGTTTATATGATGATCCCAAATCTAAAGATCGCAAAATATTGTATTTATCATCCAAAAAAGCTGGTGGATATGGTGGAGCTGATATTTGGAGCTGCACATTTGATGTTAAAAAAAAGGAATGGGGTCAGCTAAAAAATGCTGGGCCAGAAGTAAATACCTCTGGTAATGAAGTTTTCCCCACTTTATCAGATGATGGTCATTTATACTTTTCTTCAGATTATCATCCTGGATTAGGTGGATTAGATATTTTTGAAGCTGAAGCAGGGATTGATGGAAAATTTACCAAACATGTAGAAAACATGAAGGCTCCTATTAACTCTGCCTTTGACGACTTTAGCTTAATTTTTGAAGGAAAAAAACAAAAAGGTTTTTTTACTAGTAATCGTGAAGGCGGAAAAGGTGATGATGATATTTGGGGTTTTAATTTACCGCCACTAGTATTTTCTGGTAAAGGAAATGTATTTTGTGAAGGTGATCCAAAAACTGGAAAAGGAAAAAATGAACCAGTAGAAGCCGTAAAAGTATTGATAATAGGAAGCGATGGGTCAATTAGCGAATCATTAACAGGAAATGACGGTTCTTATACTTTCAAATTAAAAGAAAAAACAACCTATACCGTTTCAACAGAAACCAGTAAATTATCAAGATCTGCTTCCTTTGCCAAAAATGGATTCTTAGCAAACAAAGACCATCGTTTTTTTCAAACTGTTGGCGAAGATCATTCAAAAGAATTTAAAGCTGATTTTTTTGTAAAACCCGTTGTGCCAGATTTAAGAATGCCAGAAATTCAATACGCATTAGGTAGCGCAGAATTATTGCCTGAATCAAAAGACTCCTTAAATTATTTATTCAATATTTTAAAAGATAACCCAACTATTGTTTGTGAATTGAGTGCCCATACAGATAATCAAGGTAAGGCTGCTTCTAATTTTACATTATCTGAAGCACGAGCTCAATCTTGTGTTGATTATTTAGTAAAAGAAAAAAATATTCCTGCAGCTAGGTTAGTTGCAAAAGGCTTTGGTCAAACAAAACTAATAGTTAGCGATGAATTAATAAAAGCAGCAAAATCAAAAGAAGAAAAAGATGCATTACACCAAAAAAATAGAAGAACAGAATTTAAAGTTCTTAATTTCAATTATGTAGATGTAAATACTCCAAAAACTCCTGTAAAAACAAATAAACCAAAAACTGAGGAAGAAGAAGAATAACAATTAAATTATATATTTTTTAGGCTATCCATATAAATAAGGGTAGCCTTTTTTATTTAAATTCTAAACAAGCATTGAAAAATTTTATAGTATATAAATCAAGCGCTGGCAGTGGAAAAACATATACTCTAGTTAAAGAATATTTAAAATTAGCATTATGTGATGATAAAAAGTTACACTATAATTATAAATTTATTTTAGCGGTCACTTTTACAAATAAAGCTGCTGCTGAAATGAAAAGCAGAGTGATTTCGGCCCTAAATAAAATTTCATTATCTCAATATTCAGATTTAAGTGAAAATTTATGCATTGATCTAAAAATATCACCTGATGAACTGACAAACAGATCAAAACTTTTATTAAGTTATATTTTGCATCATTATTCGGATTTTGCCATTGGAACAATTGATAGCTTTACTCACAAAATTGTTAAAACATTTGCACACGATTTAAAACTACCTATTAATTTTAATATCGAATTTGATACAGATAGTTTTTACGAAAAAGTTGTTTCAGAACTATTTAATCAAATTGGAGAAGACGAATACGTTAGCAAACTATTAAAAGAATATGCTCTGAATAAAGCAGAAGATAATTCAGGGTGGGATCCGGAAAATCAAATCAAAGAATTCTCTAAGCTATTATTAAAAGAAGATTCGAACGACTATATAACTAGCCTAAAAAAATTTAATTCAGTTGAATTAGAAAAATTCAGAAAACAATTTATAGATTTTACTTTTCATTATAAAAATACATTAAAAACCGAAGGACAAAAAGCAATTGATTTAATTAAAAAAAATAATTTAGAAGATAATGATTTTAAAGGTAAAAAAAGTGGGCCTCAAAACTTTTTTAATAAATGTGTAAATAACTTAGTAGGGATCAAAGATACTGAAGGTGTTAATTTAAATGCTGCTATTGAGAAAAACCAATGGTCAGGTGGTTTACCAGAAACAAAAAAAATTGTAGATGTTATTACTCCAATACTTAATGAATACGCTAAATATTTAATTTCATTTATTCACGAAAACTTTACTTATTTTTCTTTATGCGAATTGCTTAGCAAACAAATGTACCCTCTAATGCTTCTAAAAAAAATTGAAGAGATTAGTCTTGAAAAAAAACAAGAAGAACATTTGGTATTTATTAGTGAGTTTAATCAAAAGATTTTTAACATCATTAATAACGAATCTACACCTTTTATTTATGAGAGACTTGGGGAAAGATACCATCACTATTTAATTGACGAATTTCAAGATACTAGTAGCTTACAGTGGCAAAACATTTTACCTCTTGTAGATAATTCTTTAGCTAATGGTTGGTTTAACCTTATTGTTGGTGATGGTAAACAAAGTATTTATAGATGGCGAAATGCTAATATCGAACAGTTTGATATATTACCAAAAATTAAGAATCCACAAAATAATCCACAAATTAATGAAAGAGCATTATCTCTAGATAGAAATTTTGAAGAAAAATTCTTGGATGCTAACTACCGAAGTTCAAAAACAATTGTAACATTTAATAATGCACTATTTGATTACCTAAAAAAAGAAATACTATCAGATAACTTAAAAAATATTTATTATAACCAAGCACAAGTTATAAAAAATCAAAATCCTGGCTTTGTTTCAATTCATATTCAGAAGCTAGAAAAAGAAAACTTAAATTCAGAAAATTTTAATATTATACTGGGTCAAATAAACTCAGCCATAAATGAAGGTTTTAATAATAAAGACATTTGTATTTTGGTTCGGAATAATACTCATGGAAATTTAACCGCTAATTTTCTGTTAAAAAATGGCATTCCTGTAGTTTCATCTGATTCACTTTTATTAAAAAACAATTTTGAAATAAACACTATTATCTGCTACCTGAACTATTTAGTAAATCCTCAAGATATTATTTCGGCTGCCTCGGTAATAAATTATTTATATCAATCAAATCAGATAGATGAAATCTTGTTTAACAAACAGCTCGATTTAATATCTAAAAAACATTCGCTATTTTCAATTTTGAAAAACTGTGGCCTCGAAATAAATAAATCAAATTTATCTATCAATAATCTTCTTGATAACTGCATTGAAATAATTAATGTTTTAGGTTTAAATAAAAATGGATATACCTACATGCGATTTTTTTTAGATGAAGTAAATGAATTTTTAGTAACAAAAAATTCAAATATTTCTTCTTTTTTCGAATGGTGGGATTATCGTTCAAAAAAAGCATCAATGATTATTCCCGAAAGCACTAACGCTGTAAAAATAATGACAATTCACGCCAGTAAAGGCTTAGAATTTCCTGTAGTTATTATTCCTTTTTGCAATTGGGCCACTTATCATTCAAACGACTCGTGGGTATCTATAAATAATGATAAAGTTGAACTTCCAAGCACTATTGTTAACCTATCTCAAAAAGCAGCTAATTCGGGCTTCGAAAAAGAATATTTAAAAGAATTTGACGAACAATGTTTAGATAATTTAAATTTATTATATGTAGCTTTTACAAGAGCAATTGAAAGATTGCATATTATTGCATCTTCTTCAAAAGGTAATACACAAAAATCAGTTTGCGATTGGCTCAAAATATATTTAAACGACAATTATAAGTCAGTTTCTCCCGATTATTATGAAATTGAAACGGCATTACCAAAATATTCTTTAGAAAAACAAAATAATCTTTCAACCTTTACATTAAAACCACTTGAATTTGATACACCTCCAAACATCATTCAAATAAAACCTTCTTATTTAAATAACAATCATGATATTGAAAATGCAAAAAAACAAGGGATTTTAATTCATTGGCTATTGTCGAAAATAAAAGATAAATCGCAAGTAAAAACAGCTCTTCAATTAGCTTTATTAGAAGGCATATTAGTTGAAAACGAAAAAGATAAATTAGAAAAATTAATCATCGAACTTATCGAGCATCCAGAATTAAATTTATATTTTTTACCCAATATTAATTGTAAACTAGAGTCTGAAATAATAACTGCAACCGGAGAATTATTAAGGCCCGATCGAATTGTATTTAACTCAAATGAAACAATAATTATAGATTATAAAACTGGAAAAGAAAATAATTCACTTTATTTTAAGCAACTAATTAAGTATCAAAATGCTTTAATAGAAATGGGATATAAAAACATAAAAAAGATATTAGTTTATACCGATAATTTAACTGTAGTGACGCAGCAATAATAGAACTCAAAATCTAATCACCTAAACTCAGCATTAATAGTTTTAAGAATTTCATTACCTGGGCATAAGTCTTTTTTTGTTAGAGAATTTAAAGCCCTATCATTTGTTTGAATTGTATTATGCAGATCTACTGTATTTGGACTCATATATAAAAGTCCAGTTAATATTTCTCCTTTCGATTTTGCAATCATCATCGCATTTGCTACTGATTGCCTATTCATGGGATCCCAATCTTTGGCTAATTTATTTAATTGTAAAACAGAACCATCGTGCATTTTTACATTTTTAGATGAACCCTCTTCATAGTTGGTTGTAATTTCTTTCATTTCTGGGACAAAATCAATGGTAGAAGTTGCATCTAAATGTTCGCGTACATAATCATAAGATTTTGTAGAGCCTACATTATTATTAAAAGTTACACAAGGAGAAATAACATTAATAAAAGCAAAACCTGGATGTTTTATTGCTGCTTTTATTAAAGGTATTAATTGTGTTTTATCTCCAGAAAAACTTTGAGCAACAAATCCAGCACCTAATTCAATAGCAAGACTAGCTAAATCAATTGATTCAAATGGATTAACTTGTCCACTTTTATTTTTTGAACCATTATCAGCAGTTGCCGAATCTTGCCCTTTGGTTAAGCCATAACAGCCATTATTCATCACAATATAAATCATATTTAAATTACGACGGATAACGTGAACAAACTGACCCATACCAATACTTGCTGTATCGCCATCGCCAGAAACACCGAAATATATTAAATCACGGTTAGCCAAATTAGCTCCTGTTGCAACAGAAGGCATTCTGCCATGAACAGAATTAAAACCATGTGAATTACTTAAAAAATAAGCAGGAGTTTTTGAAGAACATCCAATACCAGAAAGTTTTGCCAAGCGATGTGGTTCGATATTCATTTCATAACATGCCTGAATTACTCCAGCGCTTATAGAATCGTGGCCGCAACCAGCACAAAGAGTCGAGAGAGCTCCTTCGTAAAAATCTACACTGTAACCCAATTTATTTTTTGGCAATTCGGGATGACGAAACTTAGGTCGAATGTAACTCATATTGATTTACTTTTTTCAATGTGAAGATTTGATTTAATTTTATTTGAAACTTGTTTTAAAATGTTTTCTGCCGTTATTGGCATACCATCATAATTTAAAACAGAAATTAATTTATTTGGATCAATTTGCAATTCAATCATCAATAAACTTTTCATTTGTGCATCTCGATTTTGCTCAATCACAAATACTTTCTGATGTTCATTAATAAATTGTTCAACCGTATTATTAAATGGAAATGATTTTATTCGAATCGCATCTACTATTACTCCATTGTGATTAATTTGATCCATTGCTTCTTCGGCAGAATAAGTTGAAGTACCAAAAAACAATATTCCTACTTCGCAATTATTTGATTTTTGATACAGTTGAGGTTCAGGAACCAAATCCTTAGCTGTATTCCATTTTCTAATCAAACGATCCATATTTCTTTGATAGGCATCACTGTCCTCAGTATAAATAGCATATTCGTCTCGGGAAGTTCCTCGCGTAAAAAAAGAACCTTTTGTTGGATGTGTTCCCGGAATGGTTCGATAAGGTATACCATCTTTGTCCACATCTAAATAACGTCCAAATTTCTCAATATTTTCAAGAGCCTCTGCATCTAAAACTTTTCCACGATTATATTCTCGTTTATCATCCCAAACAAAAGGAGGACTTATATGATCGTTCATCCCTAAATCTAAATCAGTCATTAAAATAATAGGGGTTTGCAATTGTTCGGCCAAATCAAAACATTCAATCGTCATATCAAAACATTCTTTTGGCGTTGAAGGAAATAACAAAACATGCTTTGTATCGCCGTGTGATGCATAAGCTGCTTCTAAAATATCTGACTGTTGCGTTCTTGTTGGCATACCAGTTGAAGGGCCAGTGCGCTGAACATCAATCAATACTGTAGGTACTTCTGCAAAATAAGCAAGACCTAAAAATTCATTCATTAAACTAAGACCTGGGCCACTTGTTGCAGTAAAAGCACGAGCACCATTCCAATTTGCACCAATAACCATTCCTATTGCTGCCAGCTCATCTTCAGCTTGAACAATTGCTACATTTTTTTTACCACTAATTTTATCAATACGTAAATCTTTAGAGTAATCATTAAAAGCTTCAACAACTGAAGTTGAAGGTGTTATTGGATACCAGGCAGCAACAGTTGCTCCAGCATAAACAGCCCCTAAACCGCAAGCTGAATTTCCATCAATCATAATAGACTCTTTTAACAAATCGCGTCTTTCCAAATGAAATTCTAAAGGATATTTAAAATTTTTATAAACGAAATCCATTCCTAAATTTAATGCTTTGATATTAGCAGGAATTAATTTTTCTTTTCCTTTAAACTGTTCTGCTAACAAGCCTTCTATCTCTTTAAACTCAATTGATAACAAAGCAGCCAATGCACCTACATAAATAATATTTTTAAAAAGTTGCCTCTGACGAGCGTCAGTATAATTTTCATTACACATTTCCATTAGCGGAATACCTATGTAATTAATGTCCTCACGCAAATATTCTGAATGTAATTTTTTAGACGAATCGTATAATAAATATCCTCCGCTTCTTAAAGATTTTATGTCGGCCAACATACTTTGTGGATTCACAGCAACTATCAAATCAATTCCTTCTCTGCGACCGAGATATCCTTTTTCGCTTACCCTTACTTCATACCAAGTTGGTAAGCCTTGAATGTTAGAAGGAAAAATATTTTTAGGCGTTACAGGTATTCCCATCCTAAAAATAGCCTTTGTAAATAAAAAATTAGCACTTGCCGAACCGGTTCCATTAACATTTGCAAATCTGATTACAAAATCGTTAATTTTTTTAGTATTTAATGACATCCTTTACCTGCTTTAGTTACATTGTAAAAGAATTTTTGAATGTCCCAAGCTGATGTTGGACATCGCTCTGCACATAAGCCGCAGTGTAAACAAACATTTTCATCTTTAACCATTACTCTTTTTGTTGGAAGTGTATCTGACACATATAAATCTTGCAATAAATTATTTGCAGGAGCTTTTAGTTTCGTTCTTAAATCGGTTTCTTCGTCTTCATTATTTACAAAAGTAATACAAGCTGTAGGGCAGACATCCATACAGGCATCACACTCAATACATTTTGTTTCTGAGAATACAGTTTGCATATCGCAATTCAAACATCTTTCGGCTTCTTTAAAACCATGAAATGGATCAAAGCCTAACTCTACTTCTTTTTTACGATTACTAAGAGTTAATTTTTTATCGGCCTGAGGAACAACATAACGCTTATCATTTACAACTTCACTATCATAACTCCATTCATGAATACCCATTTTTTGACTAACTAAATTAACAAAAGGAGAAGGTCTTTCTAAAAGTAGATTTTTTTGTTTACACATTAAATCAATTGAAATAGCGGCCTGATGGCCGTGAGCTACAGCAGTAATTACGTTTTTTGGACCCCATGCAGAATCTCCTCCAAAAAATACTTTTGGGTGTGACGAAGCAAATGTTTTTTCGTTAACTACAGGCATTTCCCATTTATCAAATTCTATTCCCAAATCACGTTCAATCCAGGGAAAAGTATTTTCTTGCCCTATCGCAATAAGAACATCATCGGCTGCATAAAAAACTTCATCTTCTCCTGTAGAAACTAATTTTCTCTTTTCATTTTCATCTTTGATTGCATGAACACGATCAAACATCATTCCTTTTAAAACGCCATTTTCAACTACAAAAGATTTAGGTACATGATTATCAATAATAGGAATATCTTCATGTTGCGCATCTTCTTTTTCCCAGGGAGAAGCTTTCATTTCAGAAAAAGGGCTTCGAACAATAACCTTTACATTTTCTCCTCCTAGTCTTCGAGCCGTTCTACAACAATCCATGGCTGTATTCCCACCTCCTAAAATAATAACATTTTTCCCAATTTTTGAGGTGTGCTCAAAAGCAACAGAACCTAACCAATTTATTCCAATATGAATATTAGCAGCAGCTTCCCATCTTCCTAACATATCTGGCAAATCTCGACCTCTTGGTGCTCCGGTACCAATAAAAACAGCATCGTAATCTTTTGATAAAACTTCTTTTAAACTTTCAACATATTTGTTAAAATGGGTATGAATTCCAAGATCTAAAATATAATTTACTTCTTCGTTTAAAACAGATTCAGGCAATCTAAATGATGGGATTTGACTCCGCATAAAGCCTCCACCTAATTTTTGTTCATCAAAAAGATGTATTTCATAGCCTTGCGGTGCCAAATCTCTAGCAACAGTAAGTGATGCAGGGCCAGCACCAATTAATGCGATTTTTTTTCCGTTTGATTTAAAAGGTCCCTGAGGCATTAAACTTTTAACATCATCTTTATTATCTGCTGCAACTCTTTTTAATCTGCAAATAGCAACAGGTTCTTCAGAATCTAATCGACCTCTTCTACAAGCAGGCTCGCAAGGGCGATCGCAGGTGCGGCCTAAAACTCCAGGAAAAACATTAGAGTCCCAATTAACCATATAAGCTTCTGAATACTTTCCTTCAGCAATTAAACGAATATAATGAGGAACGGGTGTATGCGCAGGGCAGGCATATTGACAATCGACCACTTTATGAAAGTACTCTGGGTCATTAATATCTGTTGGTTTCAAATTCTATTTGCTTTTAAAATTTATATTTATAATCTAAAAAAATAATAAACTACATATAAAAATAAGAATTTTTAATTTAATAAAGAATAAAATTATTTCTTTAATTTATGTCGAGTTTTTACTATAAATAGATTAAAAAATCTTTAAAAAATAAAATAAATTTTAAAGGCTTTTTTCAGAATTAAATACAATTAACGAATAAAAGTATATTATATTTATATTGAATTATAAATGATTAAAAAAAAGCGTTTTGTAAAATGAATAGATCTTTTCTACTCTTATTGCTTTTACCATTATTTTCTAGCGCTCAGTTTAATAATTTTACTGAAAAATGGAAATTAGATGCAGATTTTAAAAATGCAAGCTTAGGGTTTACTGTAATTGATGCAAATACTTCAAAAATAATTTCTGAATATAATTCACATCTCTCCTTAATTCCGGCAAGTACTCTTAAAATAATAACTACTTCGGCTGCCTTAGCAATATTAGGGCCAAATTACCAATTTGAAACAAAAATAGGCTACACCGGAAGTTTTAATAAAGAAAATGGGATATTAAATGGAGATATCCATATTATTGGGAGTGGCGACCCAACTTTTCAATCAGAATTTTTTTTTAATGACAAACTTAGTATTACTGATAAAATAGCCGCTGCAATTAAAGAAAAAGGAATTAAAGAAATTAATGGTAAAATTATTGGAGACGCTTATGTATTTGAAAGAAAAATACCAGACTCATGGATATGGTCTGACATAAGTAATTATTTTGGTTCCACACCTTGTGGATTGTCGTTTATGGATAATAAATATAAAATTTATTTTGCGACCGAAAATATAAACTCCGAAGCTAAAGTTATTAGTGTTTATCCAGATTACCTTTATTCTCATTTAAATATTCAATGTAATGTTATAGCAAAAGGCAACTCCGATGAAGCTTGTATTTATGGAGATCCATTATCATTTAATAAAATTATTTCTGGTACAATTCCTCCAAATAAAAAATCATTCGATATTGAAGGCGCGCTCCCTGACCCAGCATTATTATGTGCAGAAATGCTTTTTAAATCTCTAAAAAAAATTGGGGTAAACTGCTCAGAAAATAACATTAATTCAAATTATATAAAGCCCGACTCTGTTTTAAAACTAAATACATTATACACTCATCATTCACCCAATTTATCAGATATTATTTATCACACAAATATTAAAAGTAATAATTTATACTGCGAATCTATACTAATGGCTTTAGGAAATGGAAGTGCTTCAAACGGATTAAAATTAGTTAAGGACTATTGGAAAAAAAATGGTTTGAATATTGAGGAACTATATCTAGTTGATGGAAGTGGATTATCAAGAGAAAATACACTTACAACAAATTTCCAAGCCAATTTGCTTGTGAAAATTTATTTTGATAAAAACTACCCAGTTTTATTAAAATCATTGCCAGTTGCAGGAAAAGAAGGCAGTATGAGCCAAATTGGAAATGAAACATTTATTGAAAATAACATGCAGGCTAAAACCGGTTATATTAATCGTGTTAGAGCTTATTGTGGCTTTTTAAAATCTAAATCTGGAAAAAATTTAGCATTTTCGCTTATTATTAATAACTATAATTGCTCAGCTAAAAGTGCAAAAAATAAACTCGAAAAGTTTTTAATAGAACTAGGGAATTTATAATTAAGATAGTAGCATAAACCTAATTTAAAAAAAATGAATTATTTAATAAAAAACGCCACAATAGTAAATGAAAATGAATTAAGATGTTGCGATGTCCTAATAGAAAATGGAATCATTTCTAAAATTGAACGGAATATTGAAAACACAAAACATTATTCTGAAATAAATGCCGAAAACTTACATTTATTTCCAGGAGCTATTGATGATCAAGTCCATTTTAGAGAGCCAGGATTAACTCATAAAGGTGAAATTTATACTGAAGCAAAGGCAGCTGTTGCCGGGGGAGTAACCTCCTTTATGGAGATGCCAAATACTCAACCTCAAAGCACAACAATAGTTGAACTTGAAAAAAAATACACGCGAGCATCTCTATGCTCTTTAGCAAATTATTCTTTTTTTATGGGAGGCACAAATATTAATTTAGAAGAGACTTTAAAAGTTGATTATTCAAAAGTTTGCGGCTTAAAAATTTTTATGGGCTCTTCGACAGGAGATATGTTAGTTGACCATCAATCTGTTCTTGAAAGTTTTTTTTCTAAAACTGATGCACTTATAGCTACTCATTGCGAATTTGATCCGCTTATAAAAGAGAATCAAAAACGAATAGTAGAAGAATACGGTGAAGATATACCTAGTTATTTTCATCCGATTATTAGAAATGAGGAGGCTTGTTATAAATCATCCTCTTTTGCAGTAGAATTAGCAAAAAAATATAATACTCGTTTACATGTTTTGCATATTTCAAGTGCTAAAGAACTAAGTTTATTCAGTAATAAAATTCCATTAAAAGAAAAAAGAATAACTGCAGAAGCTTGTATTCATCATCTTTGGTTTTGTGATGAAGATTATAAAATAAAAAATAATTTTATTAAATGGAATCCTTCTATAAAAACAGCATACGATAGAGATAAAATTTTTGAAGCTGTTTTAAACAATACTATTGATGTAATTGCAACCGATCATGCTCCACACACACTTGAAGAAAAGCAACTTTCTTATCTTAAAGCACCAAGTGGTGGGCCTCTAGTTCAACACAGTATTTTAGCTATGTTAGATTTTTATCACGACAAAAAAATATCATTAGAAAAAATTGTTGAAAAAATGAGTCATCATGTAGCAGATTTGTTTAAAATATATAAGCGAGGCTATATAAGAGAAGGTTATTATGCAGACTTAGTGTTAGTTAATTTGAAAAAACCTAACGCTGTAACCAAACAAAATATTTTATATAAATGCGGTTGGAGTCCTTTTGAAGGCCATACTTTTAAAAGTAGCATTGAAAAAACTTTTGTAAATGGCCATTTAGTATACGATAATGGGCTATTTGATGAATCAATTTTAGGAAATCGCTTAGTCTTTGAAAAATAATTAATGACTTAGCTATTTACTTTTCACCGTAATAAATAGCGGCAATTCCTAAACTTAAGGGCTTAAAATGGGTGTGTTTAAATTTAAGTTTATTTAAAATATCAATAAATTTTTGGTTATTAGGAAATGCTTTTACGCTCTCGGTTAGATAAGTGTAAGCTCTAACGTCCTTTGAAAAAATCTTTCCAACAAAAGGAGTAATGTATGAAAAATATAAATTATAACTTGCCTTTACCAGCCATAAGCGAGGGTATGAAAATTCAAGTATTACTAACTGGCCACCAGGTTTTAATATGCGATATAAATTAGATAAACCTTTTTCTAAATCCTGAAAATTTCTTACACCAAATCCAACAACAATAGCATCAATACTATCGGTAGGCAAGTTAAATGATTCAGCATTTCCATTTTTTAAAACAATTAAGGAATCTAATTTTAATTTTTTTAATTTTTCTCTTCCAACGTCCATCATCCCATCACTGATATCAATTCCTAAAATAGATTTGGGATTTAATTTAGCGCATTCAATAGCAAAATCGGCTGTTCCAGTTGCTACGTCCAAAATACTAATGGGCTGTTTTGATTTTAATAGTTTTACACATTGCCTTCTCCATCCTTTATGAATACCAGCTGATAAAATACTGTTTATTAGATCATATCTATTTGCGATGTTGTCGAACATCTTAGCAACTTGCGTGTTTTTTTCTTCTTCGGAATTGTAGGGAGTAACCTTATCGTGTAACATATTTGTATAATAACCTAATTATAATAAAGTTTGCTTCAGTTAAATTAATTTATGAGGATAAATTATTTTACAAATTCAAG